>Ga0172381_10003228_pt1 | contig 17408 bp, 31 predicted proteins | sample Leawel6488metaG_FD_119754 | JGI IMG/M metagenome (GOLD analysis project Ga0172381, IMG submission 119754) | Leachate microbial communities from a municipal landfill in Southern Ontario, Canada - Leachate well 64-88 metaG | ecosystem: Engineered > Solid waste > Landfill > Unclassified | place... | reverse complement strand
TGCGTACAAGGCGGTTGTTGCGACACGCGGCAAATACGTACGAGCAGAACCGGTAGCGATGTTGTATCAGCAGGGGAAAGTCAAACACGTTAAGCAGCTGATAGATTTAGAAGAGGAAATGTGTGGCTGGAAGCCAAACGCTGGCGGCGAATCACCTAATAGAGTAGACGCACTGGTTTGGGGTATAACAGAGATTGTTACTAACGCGTGCGGATCGGATACGTCAGCGGGAATGCGAGAGCTAGCACAGCAGCTAGGAATATTTAATCAATAGGAGCAAATAGCGATGAACAATAGTTTAGAAGACAGAGGCGACTATAGTATACACGAGACTGACGACGGTTTCGTGGTTTACGAGGGTAGCAAACCAATCAGCAGAGCATTCACGAGCAAGTCTGACGCTGAATATTTCTTATCGACTAAAAGTGGAAACAGTTTGCACAATAGTCTGAGAGTAGAGGAATCGAAGATGCGCCCGGGTAAATGGGTTATTAACGGTCCAGAATCAGAGCTACCGTCAGAGATGCGTTATCAGGTGTTCGATACGTGCCAACAGGCAACACTAGCTATGCAGGGTCTCGACAAAAAAGATAAGATACCTCCGATAGATGTACAGAACAGCAGGGCGTTTGCAGGCACTCGTGACGTGCGTAGTGCAAGAGGCAGACATCTTTTTGGTTCTAACGAGTAGTAACAAGAGCAAGGGACAAACTATCGTGACTGAAAAAAAACGATTTCGCGAACTAGGCAACAAATTATACGGTTCGGGGTTTAAAAGCCTAAACGGCAAACCGTTTCACGTTAAATACAAGTGTAACGATTGTGGACATGCATGGAACGTTACGTTCGACGAAGATAGTTCTGGCTGGACTACCGCGCACGGGAACCAGTTAGCAGCGCTCGAATGTGTAAGGTGTCATTCTACTCATATAAATTCAACAGGCGATTCGTTCGGATCGTGGTAAATACAATATGGCTGAAAACGTTTCTACGGTAGCAAGTAAGGAAGACATACTAAACGCTATCGGCGAGCTGACAGAGCTGCGTAATAGTGTTTTTGATTCTATGCCGACCAATGCTACTGGCGCGCTGGGTGTTAACATGGGTATGCAGATATCGCAAGTTGATTCGCTCTATCTCAATAACCGTTTCCAGCCGCTGACAATACAGCGTATCTTACTTGCATATATGTATATGGAACACGGGCTTGTGCAGACCGCGATAGACCAGCCCGTGCTTGACGCGTTTCGTGGCGGCATAGATATAGATTCAGAAGAGCTAGATCAGAAAGATATAAAAGACTTTCAGGACTTTATCGAAGAGAAGGACGTGCTGAACGTAATGCAAGAAGCGATCATCTGGAAACGTCTTTTCGGGGGATCTGCAATCATCGTAAACATGGACGTTAATCCGTCCATGCCATTCAAGCACCAGTTCACGGACAATCTTGAATTTTATGCAGCAGACAGATGGGAATTGTCAGCATGGGATAGGGATGCTGAGCATTTTTTATTTTACGGTACAGAGATACACAAGAGCCGCGTGCTCCAGTTCGTTGGAAAGAAAGCGCCGTCTGTCATTCGTCCTCAGTTACAAGGGTGGGGCATGAGCGAGATCGAACGTATGGTGCGCGATCTAAACAGCTATTTTAAGAATAAGAACGTCATATTTGAGCTATTGGACGAAGCAAAGGTTGATATATACAAGATAGCACGCTTTGCCAATCGTTTAATGATGCCCGGGGGCGTTGCGAACCTTACCGCACAGATACAGGCGTCGAACGCTATTAAGAACTATCAGAATGCGCTAATCATGGACAAGGACGACGAATACGACCGCAAGGATATAACGTTCAGCGGATTGGCTGAGATGGTTAAAGAGAATCGTATCGGTGTTGCGTGCGCGCTGAAAATGCCGGTAACAAAACTATTCGGTCTGTCAGCATCGGGATTCAATAGCGGTGAAGACGATCTCGAAAACTATAATTCCATGGTTGAGTCAGAAATCCGTACTCCCGCGAAACGTCCGATAAAACGTCTTCTTGAATTGTGTGCAAACAAGTTCTTTGGATTTATCCCCGACATGGACGTGTCGTTCAAGCCGTTACGCGTAATGACTGACGGTGACGAAGAGCTGGTCAAAACCAGTCGGCAAAATAGAGTGATGCAGTTGTACGATAAAGGCTGGATCACCGCCCAGGAAGGCGCGCAGATGTTGAGAGCGGACAAGATACTTACGGTTTCAACCGACGTTGAAAAGGGTTTACTTGACGATCAGCCGCTATCTCCGGGGCAAGGTATGATGGCAGAAAACTTTGGAGATAATAGCAGTGCGCCGAAGATTGAAACAAAGACGGGTAAAATGCAGCCTACTAAGGAGAAAGTATGACGTGCAAAATGAAGGTAACAATGGATATCGTATTGGAAAGAATTTCATCGTGTGACAATTGTCCGCTTCTTATCAACAACGGACTCGATCCTATACATTGTGTTAAATACGGCACAGTATCTTATATTGATGATGCAATCGGGCAAAAGAATACGAATAGACCGGTCGGTTGTGTTATGGACAATCCATTTATTGTAGAGGAGAAAGTATAATGGGCAAACTCATATTGACGTTAGCTCTACTGTTTGGGTTTTCGATTGTTACGTTCGCGGCTTCGTCTACGAGCAATATCTATGTAGGAAATCGCGTATTGACTAATGTAACGATAACTTCGACAACGGTCAATTTTCCTATCACAAGGACGTGGTTCGCTTTAGAGGCGTCATCTGGAGAGTATGCAGTCGTACAATCGTCATGGGGAAAGACTGCTACTGACTATATTTACGTCACGCCCGACGTTCCGTTCTCGGAATCGTACGGCAACGCGCCTATTGATCTTCGTGGCACGTCTATGGGGCTTAAGGTTACTATACCGTCGGGTTCGACATTCTACTATTACATAGGCGGACACAAGTGAAAACGGTTTATATCGCTGGCGCATATTCCGATGATAATATATTGGGCGTGTTTGCGAATATGCGTAACGGTATGCTAATGGCGGTACAAGTTCTTAAGTCAGGGTTCGCACCTTTCGTCCCGTGGTTCGACTATCATTTCTCGTTACTTGCTGATGATATTACGTTAGATATGTATTACAACTATTCGATGACATGGCTTGAACGTGCGGATTGCGTTCTCGTGCTTGACGGCTGGGAGAAAAGCAAGGGCACGCGAGCGGAGATAGCTCGTGCGGAATTACTAAGCAAACCGATATACTATGATTTTTGTTCGCTGGTAAACAAGGAGGCACGATGACAATATGGACATTGGCAAAGATTCGTTTATTCTTATGTTCTTGTGTGGTTGTAGGTATTATAATTTCAGGATGTGTATTCGCAAAGGCGAGTTTCAGGGAAGATAATGACAACATTGTCGATAGATATATTACAGAGCACGGATATATAAAATGGATAATTCGCAAGTCAAGTACGATATCTAAACCTAAACCTAAAGCCGATGAGATATGGATAGTGAAGTCAGTTTATTCGTGGGGACAGGCAGTTGTTAGAGTAGATCGTTTAATTATGATAAGTGAATCTTCTGAAAATCCGTTGTATATCGTAACGGTTCTGGCAAGTGAAACATATAGTTCTAGTGGTGAATATTCACAGTTTACTGGGTCACACTGGCATTACAGGGCAACCGATTTTATTAAAAGAATCAAGAGAGCAAATGAATATGAGATACAATATAATTATTGTGAAGTTAATTGAGAATTTTTTGTTCTATTTCGATACTGTAGACGATCTCATGCATAGGTTCGATTGTGATAGAAACTCGGAGAATGATATATACACAAAGGATGCGAAATGAAAAAGCTGGTCGTTGAAGTCGCTGACAAATGTATTGAAATGGGCGTGGCTAAAGTTAGAGTATGCAATTATCTTCGGTATGCTCCTCAGGAGTATTGGTGCCATTTGCTCAATAGTCAAATTCAAGATCAAGCAATCAATAGAGACTGCGAGTGCGTTGGTAATAATAAGTTCGCCATTCTGGAGGAAACTAAATGAAGAAATTATTTATGCTTAGTATCACGTCACATGGATTCATAACAAATTTGCTTCTCTGTAACGCGCTAACACGAGACGAGGCGGCGGCATATTTCGAAGCTCAGATCAAAACCAAAACGTTGTTTGTCGATAAGAAGCGTCTTACTGAAAGCATTTTTGAAGTCCCTAGTATTTAAGGAGGAAACATGGCGAATGTTGAGACAATGGCGGAACTGATTATTAAGGAGTGCGATGCGTTAAAAGAAAAGATATTGGCGGCAAATGCGATTCTGGATTCACTTCTGGATTCACTAGGTGGGACTTGTATCCCAACAGATTGGATATCCGAAGAGGTAAACAGTCTCAAAGCAACGCTCCTTGAAAAGAACGCAGCGTATGGCAATGCAGCAGCAGAGCCGGTGCGCATATTTTCAAAGCTCGATCCGCTTGCACAACTGTATGTCAGAATGGATGATAAGATGTCGCGTATCATTAAAGGGCAAGAGCTTGCTGGCGAAGATGCGAAATGGGACCTTGCCGGATACCTGATACTTGAACGTATAATTAAGAGACATCAGGTACAATGACGCATATGATTGAGTGCGTGATATTCCCATTAGCCGTGAATACTCTACTTACGATTATGGGATGGGTAATGTTTTCAGCAGCGGTGCTCTTTATGTGCGTTTTTATATGGGCGCTATTCATTGCGGTTAACAATGAATACTAAGAAGGCGAGGTATATTGTGAAATATATCTGTAAACGATGTGCTTATCATTCAATGCGGAAACTCGTAACGTGTCCATCGTGTTCGGGACACAATTTCAAGAAAATAGAAGTATGTCGGAATAAAAAGGAAAATCCGAAATTCTGCAAAGAGTGCGAGTATAAAGACAAGCATTGTTTCGGTGGAAGGTTAATCTAATGAAATACGTTTGCTCTGCATGTGGATGGGAAGTAGAAATGAGTGCCAATCCTGTTGAGTGTTCGGAATGCGGTGACAAAGGAATGCACGAAGTGAATTGGCTTTACAGTTTGGACGATCTTGACGATAAAGAGCTAAGAGATGTTCGTAATGCTATAGAGATAATATTAAAAAATCGTGCCGCAGAAGAAAAGAGCTGGGCGAAGAGATGAGAATAACGCGTATCGGTAGCGATAATTTCCACTTTGAAATAGGTCATAGCTGGACACCTAGTAGCGCATTTATGTTTACGCTATTCGCTTGTGGGTATTACGTTGATACCGAATACAATGATTATGAGGTGTGGTTCTCGTTTTGTAACTTCGATATAAGGTTGGAATATTCAAAGGAAGTCACGTTATGACATCGCTTGAATTCGTGGTCTTGTTTCTTGGCATTGGTAGGGAAGCAATGTACTGGTGCGTTGTTACCGCCGCGATATTCATTGTGGTTATTTATATGTCAGCTCTTGTTATTAGAATCTGGGAGATCGTAACGCGATGAAATTTCTTCCCGCACAACGTATGAAGTCAAGCTATTACTTACCGCTAGAGATGGACATTGCGCGTATGTTTTACGGAGCAATATATAAACCGATCTTAACTATCATGCGTGACTATCATGAGCCTGCCAGCGATCTTTTAAATAGCATTGACGTTCTCGTGGCGGCATTTAATAATGGCGATATTATGTACGATAACGGTAACATCTCCGGTAAGTTTAATGCTAAAATATCGTACGAGTTACGCAAAATAGGCGCGAAGTTTAATAAGGTTAAACGATGCTACACAATAGATCCAATCAACATACCGCCAGCTTTGAGCGTATCTGCATCGCAGAGCGGACGTAGAGCGCAGGAACTACACGATAGTATCAAGAAGGCACTCGATGATACGTACGATAATCTTTCAGTTTCGTTGCCCGGTTATGATCTGAATACTGACAAGGCTTACAATCGTATGCATAGTGACGCGAAACACGATCTTAGCGGTATGGTAGTATTGCAAGACCTTAACGAAAGCCAGAGAAAAAAGATCCTACGAGGATATACTGAAAATGTTAGGACGTATGCAAAGAACCATGCACTTGAACAATTCAAAAGTATCAGGGAAGCCGTTGAACGTAACGCCACTGAGGGGAATAGATACGATTCATTACAGGCGCGAATCGAACACTTGCTCAGTGTATCGCGTACGAAAGCAAATTTTATCGCTCGGCAGGAAACGTCTAACTTTATGTCGTTCTTCCACGAAGCACTTTACGGCGGTATTGGTGTCGAATATTATAAATGGAGTGCAAGACCCGTTGCAAGACCAGATCACCGTGCGTTAAACGGACGCATATTCAGATACGATACACCGCCGATAGTAGATCGTAGCTCAGGCAGGACTGGGAACCCGGGGCAAGATTTCAACTGTATGTGCGTAGATATTCCGATGTTAGGGTACGTTAGAACTGCTGTATATTCAAATTGATATGAACGACTGGTTCTGGTATTGTTTTACAGTAGTAGATATTATCGCGTTGTGGTATATCTGTAATCATCCTTACGAGGGTAGATAAAATTTACAAGGAGAAAATCAAAATGAAAAAAATCGTATTAGTTATTGGGACAATTTTTGGAGTAGCATTGTCGGCGTATGCGATTCAGCCGTATGCCGCGCACTCTGCAACGTCGGCTTCGGCAACGACCGCTGCCGCTTGCACTGGTAACGCCGCAACAGCGACAACCGCTGCCGCTTGTACCGGCAATGCCGCAACAGTAACTAACGGTATTTATACGACTGGAGCGCAGAACGTTACTGCCGTGAAAACGTTTCAGGTCGGTATCGCGATTTCAAGTTCAACGACAGCTACCAAAACTATTACCGATATCGGTATCGTTGACGCTCTTCCCCATACTGGTCTGATCTGGACTCGTTGTGTACTGAGTAGCGACTTCTCAACATATATATCCTCAGAAGCTCCCGTTGCTGACAATAGCTGGGTTAAACAATAAGAGATAGTTTAATGGAAAGAAAGCAGCGTCGAATTATAGGTAGGCAATTATTCAATGGCTCTCCAGATAGAGACGCTGAGATCGTTGCACGCGATATTAACCTTGAACAGTCGGCAATTGACGAATATACTGGTCAGCTTGAAACCGCTAGTCCTGAGTTAAGAATGATCATCTATCATCTTATCAACGAAGAACGGGACCACAAGAAAATGCTCGAAGAGTTTATTTACGGCATGGAGAGTAAATAATGAATATATGCAAGTATTGGTACGAGCGAGACAATGATTCAGGGCTGTACGAGTATTGTAAAGCGGCAAACAAGAAATGTACATGTTCTGGCGACAGAAATAATTGTACTTTTCCGGAATATCTTAATTCGAAAGGTAATGAGATGACGAATTCAAAGCCGTTTATGAATACTCGTTCTAATCGGCGTTATGTTGGTAGCTCATTATTTGGCAATGAGATTAAGAACGAGCGCAGTGCGGCGACATTGATAGAACATTATAGAAATTGGAAGGTATATAAAGAAGATTATAATAAATTCGTTGGTGTTGAGGATGGTAACGGTGAGGAAGTAAAGGGCGAATCCTTAAGGGTTGTTGAAAATAAAATTGACGATTATATTGAAGAGGAAGACTAATAAGCAATGACTAGGCTAATAGGAACTATCGAACTAAGGCAGGCAGTTAAAGGGGATACTATACTGTTGCTCGTAACGGAGCTGCCTGTTAGTCCTGTATGTGGAAAGACCTTTATTCTGGAAGGATGGACTTTGAAATATACGACGAACAAGAAGTATGGCTGGGAATGTCTTGTCATGGGAAGGGCATAATGAAAACATTTCTTGACTATAAAAATAATTTTAGTCATGCTATTGATCTCATAAATACAGAATCATCCGTAACGCCTTCGGATGTTATTAGATGGGAACGTTCAGCTCTTGCACAGTGCGGACTTGCAAGTGTACAGTATGTGAAGCTCATTACGCGATACGGCGAAGAGATACGCAAACTGGCTGAATCTGTGCTAGGTAAAACGATCTCCGAATCTGATGCTATCGCGCAAATTCGTGGCTTTGCAAAATCTACAGAGATCGGTAACGATGTTCTCAATGCAAGAGAATGGCCCAAACTGTATCAATCAAAATTAATACAGCCTGGGATAGTCAATTACGACGATATAAAGCTGGGGAATCTGTATATTGATAAGGACGCGCTCGATAAGATCGTTCCTACGTTTGTATTGAAGCCTATGGTGCGTAGAGACGATCACAAAAGCGGCATGACGCCAGCTGACTGGGAGGATGTCGCGGTTGGTATTTGTACGCGAGTTTGGTGGAATCCTGATGATGGTTGGTTTTGGTGTGAGTTCGCTATCTGGGACGATAAGGCAAATACAGAAGCGCTTGACGGGTTTAGCGTTAGTTGTTCGTATGAGCCTATTGATACTGGAGAATCTGGAACGCATAATAGCGTGCCGTACAAAGTACGAGTTTTTAGTGGCGTTGGAAAACATATAGCGATAGTTCCCAATCCTAGATATGACGAGGCTAAAATAATTCTCATAAATTCCAAAGGAGGAAGTGCGATGTTTAATCTATTCCGTAAGAAAGGCAAGGACGGTAAGGTTCCCGCCGCTGTATCTGAATCTGATACGATTCTTATTCCCGGCATGAAAGATCGTGTAACAATCAAGGAGCTAATGAACGCATTTGAAGCTGCGAATAGCGAGGTGCGGGAAGAGGTTAGCGAAGACGCTACACTCAAAATCGGAAACAAAGAGTATCGTATAGGTGATCTCGTAAAATCGCTTGAAAATGCAAAGGCGTTTGGTAGTGTCAAAAATGACGACGGTGGTCCCGACAAAGGTATAGACGATAAGGGTGATAACAAAGAAAGCGTTCAGAACGAGGGCGAATCGGACGAAGATTTCGAAAAGCGTAAACAGGAAGAGGAAAAAAAGAATAGCAAACGTAAGAAGAGTATACACAACGAAGGCGAATCTGACGAAGAACTCGAAAAAAAGCGTAAAGCGGAGGAAGAGAAAAAGAATAGTAAGGGTAAGTGTATCCGCAACGAAGGTGAATCGGACGAAGATTTTGAAGAACGTAAGAAAGCCGAATCTGAGAAGAAAAATGGAAAGGGTGGCGAGACAACGAGCGCAACGATGAAGAACGATGACGGCGATGGCGACGATAAAGACGATAGTGGCATAAAGAACGATGACGGTTCTGACGGTAAAAAGGATGCTCTCGAAAACGAAGACGACAAAGCTGCCAAAGATACTGAGAAGGATCTAGGAAATTCCGATGGGCGCAAAAAGTTTTATGAGCTTAAAAATTCCGCAGAGCGTCGCGGTGGCAGTAATACACAGGCTACGATTCCGCTTGAAACAAGAAGTCTACGTAGGTCACGCGGAACGTTAATGTTTGGGTCTGGGAATAAATAAAAGGAGAAAAAACAATGACACAGAATCTAAATCTGATTCAGTTCGAACCGTCCACAATAGTTGGCGCTCTCGATATGTCTATCATGAGCACTGGCCGTGTAGCGGGCGTAATTTCAACCGGCGAAAGCACGATGTATGCGGGCGATCGTGTTAAACTCGATACCGCCAACACTGGAAAAATCCCTAAGTTTAAACGTGCTACTCAGTCGGAGGCGTCGATTGGGACGATCTACTTCAACGTACAGAAATCGTCTTACATTGCCGGTGATATCGTCGAAGTACAGCTGGTGACTGGTACGGACCAGGTAATGTTTATGCAGGCTGCTGAAGCTATTACGCCCCAGGCGGAAGTTTCGGTTGTTGACGCGGACCATACCGTTGAACTTACCGCGACACATACATATCATCGTCTGGGATACGCACTTGATCCTGCGTCCGCTGCGGGTGTGATATTTCGCGTCATTCTTACAACGCGGACACTATAAAGGAAAGGAGAGGAAAAAACAATGAAGAAACATCTGATTCCGTTTGAGTTACTGAATAGCCGCCCGGTAAATGAGGTTATGCTCGACCAGTATGACGTTCCTGAACAGCCGGAATTCATGCAGGACCTGCTGAACTCTAATGGTGACTATAGTTCTACTGATCTTGGGTTCAAATACGCAATTGATACGACTACGCTTATGCGCGTGCAGACTGTGCGGCAGCGGTTTTTCACGATTGCACCTGCTGACTTTGTAACTGTTGAAGTCGGGAATGGTGCGTATCTTGAAAACATCACGACGAACCTTTCATACGGGTTGTCGGGCGATTTCGAATCTGGGTATCTTAATCTTGCTGCACAGGCAATGCAAAGCCCTGAAGTGAAGGTAGGACGCGGGCATAAAACATATCCTATCCAGACATGGAGCAAGGGGTATACGTACAACCTGATTGAGATAAAGAAAGCGTTGCAGGGTGGTAACTGGGACGAAGTACGCGAAGTAACGGACTTTATCAAAAAGGCTGCCGATCTTGGCTTGCAGAGAACCACATTCCTTGGTCAACCCGCTTTCGCGAGTACTGAAGGATTGCTGACGCTTTCTGAACCGACTATCGACACGACCGCTATTACAAAACCGCTTAAGTCGATGGATGCTGGCGAGTTTCAGTCGTTCATTGAGAATATTCTCGGACTGTATGCTGCTAACGCTGAGTATGTTGACGTTCCCGATACGTTTCTGATTCCGTTTGACGATTGGACTGGTCTTGCGGGATATACGTCGGATGCGTTTCAGATCAGGACGAAAATATCCGTACTGACCGAAACGTTTCAGGCGCTTACTGGCAATAAGAACTTCAAAATTGCTGGTATTCCGTACTGCATGAGCACGAAGAACTCTGGCTTCATCACCGGTGGCAAGCAGCGTTACATGTTGTATAAGAACGATCCTGACGTTGTGCGTATGGATGTTCCTGTACCGTTTACGCTGACCGCTCCGGCGACCCCTGACAATTTCAACTGGAATGGGCGTGCGTATTTTCAGCACACTGGAGTACAATGCTTTCTGCCTAAGCTCGTATACTACATGGACCAGACAGCAGCGGTATAATAGGAGGATAAACTAAATGCGTAAATTCTTACTTTCCACTCTACTGGTTATACTCGGGGCTGGCAGCGTCTTCGCTGCATCCCCGTTATATCAGTACACCGTACAGCCGACAACGTGCGCGATTACCGAAGCCGCGACAATGGCGGTACAGGTTGTTGGCTCGACAATTAAGATCAAGGGTATTTCCATCCATCAGACTAGCACGACTGCACAGGTGATTACGATCTATAAGCACGCCGCGTCTACGACAACCGTCACTGAGGTCACGGAATATAGCGTCCCCGGTGCTATTGGCGACTACTCGGTTCCTCTGCCCGGTAATGGCGATTCGCAGTTTGTTAGCGACAACCTTCCCGACGCACCGAACTTCTGTGTCCGGTCATCGGAATCAACCAATACGCCACGTGTAACGGTATACTATATTAAGAAATAACGACGTACCAACAGGAGGAAACACTAATGGCTATTGCAGACATTAAGAACGTATCGGGTTTGCCGATTCCGCCCGTAGAGGTGCTGAAAGATCATGAATCGTGTTCAGTAGGGGATTGTGTATGTGGAGCAAAGGATTGTGTATGCGGGACGGATGTAAAACCGCTTATCACGTTGAAACTGTTCAACAAGTCGCCGCGTCGATTCCTCTACGAGAGGAATATAAACGATCCGACAAAGAATAAGTATCTCGAACCCGGAGCGACCGTAGAACTGTCAGAAGCCAAAGCGCAAATTCTGCTTTCGTACCCTGAGGCAGTTGTCAACACTGCAACGATGGTTGACGAAAAACAGGAAATGCAGAAACTTCGTGACGAGCTGCGCAGTAAAGCCGATCGTGAAAAAGAATTACTCGACCGCGTATCGCATCTCGAATCCCTTCTGAACGATATGGCTAAAAATACGCCCACAGAACGTAAGCCTGACGATACGAATAGGACAGAAAGAGGGTCAAAAAAATGACAGCCACTAGCCCCATTTCCATAGCTGAATTTCAGTCGTTCTTCGATAGAGATTTCATCTATGGTTCTGCGGTTACAGATGTGCGCGACAAGGATATAACGCGTGCTATAAATGATTCGCTGCTTGCATATAATGCCGATCTCTGGGGCGATGTTACAGCGGGGAAGCACGCATTCTATTACCTCGTTGCACACAATCTGTCGTGCAATATAAACGCGTCAGGCGGACTTGGAAATACCGGACAAGGTGCCAGCTCTACAGGTAACTTCCTAGTATCTTCTAAGTCCGCCGGACCTCTTTCTGTTAGCTATTCTATTCCACAGTCGTTACTAGAAAATACAATGATACAGGGACTTCTTAAAACTGGGTACGGACAAAAGTATCTCGAACTAACGTTACCATATCTGATAGGCGTAACCGGAACCGCATTGCACGATACAAGACCATGAGCGAATCAAAGATAATTAAAAACGATTTCACGAGACTAAACGACTTCGCTAAGCATATGGAACAATATGAGAAAAAATATATTGTTCGCATAGGCATTCTCGGTAAGAACGTGAATCGTCATGATGGCCGCAGAAGTAGCTCTAATGCTTATATTGGTTCCGTTCATGAGTTTGGAAAAGGTAGAGTTCCTGAACGTTCTTTTCTGCGGGCAACGATCTCTCGTAAACAGGACGAGATTATAGAAAATGCGAAAGCACTTGCATGGAAAAGTATGTTTGCCGGCGGAATCAAGACCATGTTCAATACTCTAGGAGTACTTTGTGTTCGGTACGTTTTAGAAGCATTCGAATCTGGCGGTATGGGGTCGTGGGCTCCGTTGAAAGCGTCTACGATTAGAAGAAAAATCGGGCGAAATCCGCAACCGTTAGTTAACAGTGCGCAGCTTCGAAATGCAATAAGTTACGACGTAAAGACAAAAAAATAGGAGCTATAATGTTCCCATTGTTTCACGCAAGCGACTTCATTGACTGGGGAACGCGAGTAACGGTCAAGCGTGTTACACCGACGATAGTAGACGGCGAGACGGTGGAATCATCGTCTAAATCGACGTTGGTATCTGGCGTATTGGTGCCGATGTCGGCAGATCAGCTCAAAATGAAGCCAGAAGGGCAACGCGATTGGCACTGGTGGTATTTTATTAGTTTCGATGTGAATAGTATGCTCGACCATAACGATATAATCATGCCGCCAGATCAAAAGCCCTATAGGGTTATGAATAGACTGCTAATGATGGCACAGGGTTTTGTACAGTACGAAATCGTTGAGGATTTCCAGTGACTGAACGCGTCTACGTTGAACCAATAAAAGCTATACGCGATATTATCCAGCACGAAATGGTGTTGGACGATACGCAGATAATTATTTTTAACCAGAAATACAATATACCAAAATTCGAAGGTATTTTCATTGCGCTTGGAGTAGTTGAAGAAAAGTTTGCTATTGTTAAAACGTGGTTTGATCATATAACTACAACGGAATGGTTTGAAGGGCAGGTCGTCACGAGTATACAAGTTGATATTATGAGTAGAAACGAGGAATCGCGATTGAGACGATTTGAAGCATTTGTCTGTCTACACGGTATTTATGGACAGAACATGGTTGAAGCGAATATGATGAAAATTGCAAGGATGCCGACAGCATTCGTCAGTCTGGACGATACCGAAGACGTGGCACGGATCAATCGTTACTCGTTTTCAATAAATATCAATTCATTATATAGCCAGTCAAAGACAGGAATTTATTACGATCAATTCGAAGAGCCGCCGCTTCTTGCGGATAAATCACCGGCAAGGTAAAGGAGAACAAGTATGACAGCAATTATTGATTTAAGTATTGGTAATTTCGTAAACGTTTCCGTCATAGGAACGCCGCCAGCATATGGCATTCCCAACATAAATACGGTCGCGTTGTTTTCAAGTGAAACGCCCGTAAACGGAACGCTCGGACTGTACGGTATTTATAAAAGACCCGGAGATGTAGCAACGGATTGGGGCAGCGGTAGCGATGCTTACGCAATAGCCGCGAATCTTTTTGCACAGGTGCCAAACCCGTCTAGCAACGGTGGTTATTTCCTTATTATACCGTTACTGCATAACGTATCAATTCCTGCTACGCTTACTACACAGCACCTTACATGGAGTGCGGTAGTTACTGGCACGAGCGGCAATGATATTACCGTTGAGATCGTCTCTGGCGGTACAAGAGGGCTGGAAACGGTAGTATGCGGCGAGACAGCATCATTCGACGTTGAAACCGGCGTAAACGATGCGATTGACTTCAATATAGGTGCAAGCGAACTTCATGCAGTTGTCGCCGAAGGAACTTACAAAGCCGGACTTACTGAAACCGATTCAGGGACCCTGTGCGAAGCGATCTATAATGCACTTGTCGCTGCCGAAGCTACAGGAACGTATACGGTGCGGTTTAGTCAGAATACAGGCATGTTTACAATTTCGCGTTCTGCGGGAACGTTCCAGATACTCTGGAATAGCGGAACGAATACGGCAACAAACATGCATACGCTTATCGGGTACGCAAATACCGCTGATGATACTGGCGTACTAACGTATACCAGCGACACGGCAACAACCCCGACGTACGATCAATCAATTGTTATTACCGTTGAAGATACCGTTTCAACGTGCCTTGACGTGCAGAGTGCATATGAGAGAAACGCTGCGGCTGTAGCTATCGCGACTATCGACGTAGAAGAGACATACAACAATGCTACGATCAATAGCCCAGTAGCTGAAACCAATCTTGCTGGTGGTGCTGTTAGCCAGGAAGAGGATATACCGGCAGCTATGGCGCGTTGTGCGTATCAGGTTCCGTATTATGGTGGAATCCTTGTCGATAAGGATTGGAGCACTGGCAGCCAGTTCACCGATCTCTGTACAGCGATTCAAGCTGAGGATAAAATCATATTCTACCCGTCCTGCACGGCTGCTGATATTGAGATTGGCGGCAGGTTCGATCTCGTTCGTCAGGCTACACAAGATCACGTGCGCTGTCTCTATCGGTCTACGAACTTTGACGATGCAATGGCTTATGCAGCAGCCTATTGTGGACGTGCTCTTTCAGTCAATTTCTCAGGATCGAACACGGCACACACCATGCACGGAAAAATGCTGCATAATATTGCCGCCGACCCGGGAATCACTCAAACAGTACTTCTGAAAGCGAAAGCGGCTGGCGTTGACGTGTACCAGAGCTTCGGTGGCGTCCCAAAACTATTTACGTCTGGGACGAATCAGTTCTTTGATTACGTGTACTGCTGCTTATGGTTTAAACTTGCGTTACAGATTACCGGTATGAACTATCTGACAAGCGTATCAACAAAAGTTCCGCAGACCGAAATGGGAATGGCTGGACTTAAGGACGCGTACCGCACTATCTGCAAGCAGGCAGTGATCAACGGTTTTGTTGCCGCCGGTAGCTGGACCGCAGCGGACTGGTTTGGCGATCATGAGGACTTCTTGCGTAATATTACCGATATCGGATACTATATATGGTCGCTACCAGTAACACAACAGCTTGCGGCTGATCGTGAAGATCGTAAAGCTCCGGTAGTACAGATAGCTATTAAGACTGCTGGTGCAATACATTCATCGGACGTTCTCGTGAATGTCAACAAGTAAGGAGGAGAAAATATGTCTCATTGCGTAACTCTTACAGGTGAGGACTTCGCTATTGTCAACGGACGTGTTTTGTCCGACGTAGCGGACCAGGACTGGGGTCAGCTCGAATTTGAAAGCGATATTACATCGGTTAAGAACTCAAAAAATGACAATGCACTCTACGCGTACAACACAACCGGCAAACAGGGAAAACTTACCATGCGTATTGCCGTTGGGTCTTCTGACGATAAGTTTTTTACGTCACTGCTTAATACGATGAGCGCCGACTTCTCTGGGTTCAATCTTATGAGTGGTACCTTCGTTAAACGCGTAGGTAATGGACGTGGTGGTATTACGACAAAAGTTTACGAATGTTCCGGTGGCGTATTTAAGCGGCGTCCGAATATTAAGAGCAATTCAGAGGGCGACGTAACGCAGAGTGTCGTTGTGTGGGAAATTTTGTTCAGCAATTCAGAGCCGACAATCCAGTAAATAGTAACGGACCAATGTGTAAACCATTGCCCTATATCCCGTAAAAGCCGGCACCGTTACTGTAACGACGCAAACAGGAGGAAGTAACTATGGAATTTAAGCTGAAAACAGGAGCAGAGCTGTTAGTCACGCCTTCGACGTTCCGCGACGCTAACGCGTTAAAGAAATCACTATTACCCCAGCTCAAAGGGCTTACGCTCGATCCGAATACTGATCTTTCGGCTCTTGCCGCGCCAATTATAGATGCGCTTATCTCTGACGATGTTGAGGGCGCGCTTTTTAAATGTTTCGATAAGTGCGTATATTATCCTCGTGGAAGAGTAGGCGCAGTTCATGCACGTAAGGTAGATATGGAACTATTCGACGACCCGGAATTCGGAGAACAGGCACGTAAAGACTATCATGAAATTTGCCTTTATGTTATACGTGCGAACGTAGAATGTTTTTTCGAATCAATCCTTTCGTGGTTAAAAATAAAATCACTGATAAAAACTACCGCCTTCCAGTCGTTGACATCGACCCCGAACACGCAGACGCCATCATAGTATTACGACTTGCTAAAGCAGGTTACTGGAATGGCGACCCCGAAAGGATAAGAGATGCACCCGTTGAATCGGTTATGGAAGCGATTTGGTTTGAAGGATTTGTTTCACAATACGAAAACGCAATGTTTGAATTGAACAAGGATAACAAAGAATGAGCAGAAGCAGACGTAAAATCCCTATACGCGGTATATGTAGCGATAGCGATAAACGAGATAAAGTAAATTCTAGCAGATCATTACGCCGCGCCACAAGAAATGCACTTCGTCAGGGCAAAGAGATTCCACACGAAAGAGAATATCGCGATCCGTGGAATTGGTCGAAAGATGGAAAAATCTACTATACTAATAGTCCAGAAGTTATGAGAAAGTAAATACTTACACAAGGATAACAAAAAAATGGGTCTCGGGACAACTATTGGTGAATTTTTCGTCGCTCTAGGAGTGCAGGCTGATTCGCGCCAGCTTAAGAATTTTAAGGGCGAAATATCCGAATCAATCTATAAAGCTACAGCGATGATTGCTGTAGTTACCGGGATGTCATTATCTTTCAAAGCGATGCTGGAAGATACTCTCAATACAGCCGTTGCTTTACAGAAGTTCAATAACGCTACCGGTCTGTCAACCATGCAGTTGCAGAAATGGATGATAGCCGGTCAGATGGCTAACGTATCCGGTGAAAGTGTAATGCGATCAGTACAAGGATTGCAGCAGAGCATGGCAATGCTTCGTTATACGGGACAAGGCGCGT
>Ga0172381_10003225_pt1 | contig 17419 bp, 17 predicted proteins | sample Leawel6488metaG_FD_119754 | JGI IMG/M metagenome (GOLD analysis project Ga0172381, IMG submission 119754) | Leachate microbial communities from a municipal landfill in Southern Ontario, Canada - Leachate well 64-88 metaG | ecosystem: Engineered > Solid waste > Landfill > Unclassified | place... | reverse complement strand
ACCTATGTGATTTTAAAACATTTTAAAATCCCAACTAGATTCAAAATTCAAAATTCAAAATTCACGGACTTCTATCACATTGATTGTTATAGAATAAATAAACCAGAAGAGATATTGGAGTTGGATTGGAAGGAAATAATTTCAAACCCTAAAAATATTGTGGTGGTAGAATGGCCAGAAAAAATAAAAAAGTTTTTGCCTAAACAAACAATGTTTCTTGATTTTAAATTTGTTAATGAAACCCAAAGAGAAATCAGTTTTTAAAAGATCGTTAAAAGTGATATAATAAAACATGCAAAACAGACTAATTATTTTGGATTCAAACGCGTTACTGCACAGGGCATTCCACGCATTACCGCCATTAACCAACAAGTCAGGACAAGAAACAGGAGCTGTTTATGGATATTTGCTGACAATGTTTAAGGCAATAAAAGACGTTAAGGCTAATTATGTTGTTGCCTGTTTTGATACAAAGGCAAAAACGTTTAGGCATGAAAAATTTCAGGACTATAAAGCTCAAAGACCGGCAACTCCCACAGGAATAATTTCGCAAATTCCAATTACAAAAGAGGTTTTAAATGCTTTTAAAATTCCTATATTTGCAATGGAAGGGTTTGAGGCTGACGACTTAATTGCCACAATTTGCCAACTAGCCGCAAAGCAGGAAGAAAATTTAGATATATATGTTGTATCGGGAGATTTGGATAATTTACAATTGGTAAATAAAACCACAAGGGTTTATACTTTAGGTAAGGGGATAAAAGATACGGTTATTTATGACGAAGCTAAAGTAAAAGAGCGTTTTGGGGTGAATCCCTTACAGATGAATGACTTTAAGGCGCTAACTGGGGACGCTTCAGATAATGTTCCGGGAGTTCCGGGAATTGGTAAAACTACAGCAGCCGATTTAATTCAGAGATTTGGAACAGTAAAAAATTTGTATGATGAAATTTCAACAGACACAGCAGTTTTAAAACCAAAAGTAAAAGAAGCTTTAAAAAATAATAAAGAGCTTGCATTCCTTTCGCGTGAATTAGTTGAAACAAAAAAAGACGTAGACATGAGCGGTGATTTTTCCGCCCAAGGCGGACCAGCCTCGGGCTGGAAAATTGAAAATTGTAAGTTTGGAGAGTTTGACACAAATGCAATTAAGCAAGCTTTTGAAAAATTAGAATTTAATTCTTTGATTAATCGTTTGCCGTCGTTATTGTCAGATTAATTTTTAAAAAACAAAAAATAGAATATGAGCAAACTTACCTATAAAATAGCTTTTCCAATAATCTTATCAGCTATTTTTGCCATAACAATTTTTATAGCACTTGATTATGGAAGCATGAAACCTAGTTTTTATATAGTGCTTTTATTTGTTGCAATTTATGTTTTTTTCTTTGGATATGCCACGGGAGAAAGATTTGCTTCTCCTATACAGGAATTATTGGAAAGAGCAAATCAATTAAGCAAGGGAGATTTATCTGATAGAATTTATTTAGATACTAAAGATGAAATAGAAGAGCTGGCTAAAATTTATAATAAATTAGCAGAAGAATTAGAGGAAAGCTGCGCCAGAGAAAGAAATACAGAAAAATCGGTTGATATAAAAGTAAGAGCCAAAACCCAAGCGTTAGAAGAAACAATAAATGCACTAGAACAAAAAGTGCGGAACAGAACAATAGAGTTGGAGAAACTTACTCAAGGGTCTGAAGGACTTCAACAACAAATCAAAACCAAAGAAACAGAGGTTAGAAGTTTAAAACAAGAGTTGGATAATTTAAAATCAAAAACGCAAAAAAAAGAACCAAAAGTAATTAATGAAGAAGATTTAGAAAGCTAATGTTCCCCATTACGCAGAAACCCTCGCGACTCGACTAAAAGACAATACCACGTAGTGAGTTTTGCTCTGCTACTGAGGCTATCCCGTAGAGAATTTTGACTTTTAATATTTGAATTAAATTTACGGGATTGGAAATTTGTAAACAAAAGATAATAAATAAAATAATTTATAAGAATTTAACGAAAGTATATTAATTTAATTCGTCAAAATTCTTCTACTAGGATGCCAGAGTTACCAGAAGTAGAAACAACAGTCCGTGGATTAAAGCCAAAAGCCCTTAATAGGGCTTTTGTTGGCGTTTGGTCGGACTGGGAAAAATTGGTGAAGATGCCAAAAACATTTTTTGAATTTGAGAAAGAAATAAAAAATAAAAAAATAAACAATGTTTGGCGAAGAGCTAAAAATATCATTTTTGATTTGTCTGGAGGATATTCTCTTTTGGTACATCAAAAGATGACAGGGCATTTGTTGGTTGGAAATTGGCAAAAAATAAATAATAATTGGCAGCCCCAAAAAGAAGGTCCGCTTAATGATCCTTATAACAGATTTATCCATTTAATGTTCTTTTTTGATAATGGCACAATGATGGCGCTTTCCGATGTGAGAAAATTTGCCAAGGTAGAGTTATGGGAAACAGAAGAATTATTAAATTCTGAAGAGTTTAAAAAAATTGGACCGGAGCCTTTAGATAAAAAATTTACTTTTGAAAAATTTAAAGAAATATTAAAAAACAAAAAAGGGAAAATCAAGCAGATTTTAATGGATCAAAGTTTAATAGCTGGAATAGGAAATATTTATGCTTCTGAGGCTTTGTGGTATGCTAAAATCCATCCAGAAAAAATAACTTTTAAATTAACAGAAAAAGAATTAAAAAATCTTTATCAATCAATTAAAAAAGTTTTGGAGCTAAGCGTTAAGCTGGGTGGAGAAAGTTTTTCTGATTACAGAAAACCAGACGGAACCAAAGGAGATTTTGATACAGAGAGAAGGGCATATAATAGAGAAGGACAAAAATGCGCCCGATGCGGAACAAAAATAAAAAGAATTAAAGTTGGCCAGCGTAGCGCGTTTTTTTGTCCAAAGTGCCAAAAATTATAAACAAATGATAATATTTATCTACGGAGAAGATTCTTATAGATCTAAAATAAAATTGAAAGAAATAATCGAAGAATATAAAAAGGTTCACAAATCCGGGCTGAATTTAATTTATATTGATGCTAACGAAAAGGAGTTTGATGTCTTTAGTAATTATTCTAGGGCAAACTCAATGTTTGATGAAAAGAAATTAATTGTTTTAAAAAACGTTTTTTGCAATAAAAAATTTCAAGAAGATTTTTTGGGAAGTATAAAAAAAATAGAAGACGCAAAAGACATAGTGGTTGTTTATGAAAATGATAAAGTTGACGAAAGGACTAAGTTTTTTAAAACACTAAAAAAAGAATCCAAGTGCCAAGAATTTTCTCTTTTAACGGGTGTTGCTTTAAAAAAATGGGCAGCACAAGAATTTGAAAAATATAGTGCTAAAATAAGCCCTCAAACGTTAGATACATTTTTAAATTATATTGGCAACGATCTTTGGAAACTCGAAAATGAAATTAAAAAGTTAGCTCACTTTAGAAAGGGACAACTAATTAAAAATGAGGATATTGAACTGCAAGTAAAATCTAAAATAGAAAATGATATTTTTAAAACGATAGAGGCTCTGGCTGCAAAAGATAAAAAACAGTCTTTAATATTTTTGCACAAACATTTAGATGCGGGGGATAATGTTTTATATATTCTTTCTATGATAGCCTATCAATTTAGAAATCTTTTGATAATTAAAGAACTAATAGAAAATCAAGAACCGTATGGACTTATTGCTAAAAAAAGCGGATTGCACCCTTTTGTGGTTCAGAAAACCTATAGTTTGTGCAGCAAGTTTTCAATGGAGCAGTTAAAGAAAATTTATCAAAAAATTTTTCAGATAGACTCGGATATTAAAATAGGAAAAATTGATCCTGAGCTGGCACTAGAACTACTAATCGCTCAAATTTAGACCAACAAAAAAGAGCCTCATAAATACGAGACTCTTTTTTTATTTTGCTTATTTTCTATCAACGAGTTTTGTGAACCTAGATTTTTTTCTGGAAGCAGTGTTTTTCTTTAAAACGTTTACCTTTGCTGCTTTGTCTAATGCCTGATAAACCTTTGGGAGTAATTTTTTGGCATCATCCAATTTTTTTTCTAAAACCAAAGATTTAAACTCTTTGACAAGACTTTTTAGTTTGTTTTTATATACCGAATTTTGCTCTTTGCGCCTTAATGATTGGCGTATAGCTTTTTTAGCTGATTTTGTTATTGCCATACCAGGTAGTGAAAATTCGATTTTATTAACCGAATCTTCTATTATTTAGTTTTAATTATTTAAGTGCCAGAAGTATATTCGCTTTGCAATTCATCGAATTTCTACTACCTGGCATAATTTTGATTTATATATAAAACTATCATATCAGAATTATTGCTATTTGTAAAGCTTTTATAACACAACTCTTCACCCGTCTGAAGTCTTATTTATCTGTCATTGCGAGGAGGTATCAACCGACGAAGCAATCTTTCCAAATGTTGAGATTGCTTCGCTGAGGTCGGGAAATCCTGCTTCGCAGGAATTTCTCGCGACCCGCCGCTCGCGATGACAAAACAGCGATGAATTTCGCGTGAGAGAGTAGCTACTTTATAACCAGCAAAAATATTTTTTAGCGGATTGTAATAATGCTCTCGCAGTGATAAAATTAAAAAATCAATTTAACTCAACTGTTACTATGTCACCAAAAAATATAGAAAATTTAAGACAGGATGAAAATGTAAACGTGATAGATGTTGCTAGTGAGCCGGTGGAAGAGAAGACCGCAGATACATCTAAAAATTTGGGAGATACTTCTGTCTCAAAAAAAGAATTTCCTGCGGGAAAATATGCAGAGCAGAGGGGCGCAGAAGTCAGAGAAAAAATTAGCCAAGGAAAAGAGCTTTCTGGCGCAGATAGGGTTGTTGCAAAAAAACTTGGCATAGAGTTGCCAAATATTGCTGCTGGCAAACCAGAAAAAGAAGAAGAAAAAAAACCACAAAAATTAAAAGGAATAAAAGAACTTACTTTAGAATTTTTAGATGAGTATAGAGATGAAAATAAAAATAGAAAAGGATTAAGCGAAAACAGAAGGGAAAAATTAGATCAGGCTTTAGAATCTTTAGATAAACCGGAGGGTTTACGATTAGGGGAAAAAATTATTGGGACAATAATTAGGGAGAGAGCAGAGGATTTGGAAAGGTTTCCTAATTTAAGCTGGGCTGATGCAGATAAGAGAATAATGGGATATATTTCAGGAATAATTTCAGAAGCTAAAGATCCGCGCGGAATAGAAACATTTTTAAAAGACAACAGAATTTCTGATTTTGAAAATTATTTAAATATTGCAAAAGACCGTATAACTGATAATGCTAAAAGGCAAAGAATAATAAAATTAGCCGAGCAAATTGATAAATTTAAAAAAGGGGCTGAAATTCCTCCGGTAGCCGAAGCTAAACCAAAAAAGAAAGTAAACCCAGAATCCCCCAAAGTGTCACAACCGGAAGTTTTACGTCTAACCGATGAAAGAGAAAAAGAAAAAACTGTGCCAGAAGCAACAGAAACTGAGAATAAGGAGGCAAAGGAAGATGTTTTAGTAAAAAACATAGAATCTCTTTTTAATGTGAAAAAAGATGTTGAAAAAAAATTGTCGCATGCCGAAGATGAGTCCGAGGCAAGAGAATTGGAAATAAAAAATCAGATTTTTTCCGAACAGATTATAGAAACCGCAGCTAAGCTTCCAGAGTTTCGGGATATAAAAAAAGATCTTGAGCAAGAAAAGGAAAGGGAGTGGGAAAAAGGGATTGTCACAAGCGGGTATAAAACAATGGATAATTATAAAAAATGGCACGAAGGGTTGTATTACAATGAAGTGATTAAAAATAGCAGTTTATCTCCAGAACAAAAGCAAAAGCTTTTTAAAGATGGCGAAATTGCTGTTGGCAACTAGTTTGATTCGATAACATTAAATAAAGACTATGTAGCTATAGCCTTGAAGGCAGGGTTGGATATCACGGAATTAAAACATACAAAATGGTGGAATCCATTTTCTGACGAGTTGCAAGTTGGTAATAAAATTTTTGGAACTAGAGAAGAATTAAATAAATATTTAAGCGATTTAAAAACAAAAGAAATAGATCAAGAAGTTCAAAAAAGAATAAACTTGCGAAAACAGGAAATAATTGAGAAAAGCTCAGTCCCGATTATTAATAACAGAATTAGTAAAATAATGGAGTTTTTTTCTTCCAAAGAAAAAAAAGAAACTCAGCCAACTCCATTATTGCCAGTTGAAGCAAAATTAGATTTTTTAAATGGTATAAGAAGTTGTTGGAAGAAGGCGGAAATAATAGATGATGCAATAAAAACTGGGAAAGATTTAAAAATGGGGAAATGGGGTGTTTTAAATTCAAAGACCCAACAAAAAAAGATAGAAGGCCACAAGGAATTTTTATCAGACAGCATTATACTTATTGTTGAAAAATTAACCGGTAGAAAACTTAAAAAAGAGGCGCTTGATGCAACTGGATATAAGCTTGATAAAGATATAGAAAAGCAAAAGGAATATAGAAGCTGGCTTACTAATGAGGTTGAAAAAGTATACAAAGAACAAATAGAAGACATCAAAAAACAAACTGGTAAAAAAATTAAAATTGTACAAGAAAAAAATAAATTATTAAAAACTAATGAAAGAAAATTTAGAAGCGGGATTAAAAAGGACGCAAAAATTAAACCATTAATTAATAGGGAAAACATAGAAGAAGAACAGGCTAAGTAATAAAAAAGGAGGCGTTATGCGCTTCCTTTTTGTTTTTCTATTAAATCCCTTATTTTTGCCGCCCTTTCAAAGTCTAAATTTTTTGCAGCTTCTTTCATCTCTTTTTCCAAAAGTTTTTTATCGTGGACTACCCAAAACTCCTCTGCGATATCTTCTTTTTTTGAAAATCCCCAGTCTCTAATATCTTTTATAATTGCCTGTGGAGTTATTTTGTTTTTTTTGTTATAGTCTTCCTGAATTTTTCTTCTCCTATTTATTTCATTAATTGCCGACTGCATTGATAAGGTCGTTTTATCGGCATACAAAATCGCATGCCCATTTAGGTGCCTTGCGGCTCTTCCCATAGTTTGTATTAATGTGGTTTTGTTTCTTAAAAATCCTTCTTTGTCTGCATCTAAAATAGCAACCAAAGCTACCTCCGGCAAATCAATGCCCTCTCTTAATAAGTTAATCCCAACTAAAACATCATATTTGCCTTGTCTAAAATTTTTAAAAATTTCAGGGCGTTCCATTGTTTTAATTTCCGAATGGATATATTGGGTTTTTATTCCTTTTTCAATTAAGTAATCTGTAATTTCTTCAGCCAACCTTTTGGTTAAGGTTAAAACCAAAACTCTTTGCTTTTTAGCAACCTGTTTTTCAATTTCTTTTACCAAGTCTTTAATTTGGTTTTCAGTTTTTCTAATTTCAATTGAAGGTTCTAATAATCCAGTAGGTCTTATTAACTGTTCTACTATATTATTACCGGCTTTTTGTCCCGATTCTATCGAGGATCCTCGAGCGCTTTGCGCTCGGGATTTTTCAAAATCATTTGGGGTGGCTGAAACATAAATTGTCTGCTCTTGTCTTTCTTCAAATTCAGAAAAATTTAATGGTCTGTTGTCTATCGCCGAGGGCAATCTAAAACCAAAATCAATTAAAGTTTGTTTTCTTATGCGGTCCTGTACAGACATCGCCCTTATTTGCGAAACAGAAATATGGGACTCATCAATAAACATTAAAAACCCTTCGGGGTTAAAATGTTTGAAGTGGTCAATTAAAGAAAAAGGAGCACTTCCTGGTTTTCTAAATTCTAGGTGGCTTGAATAGTTTTCAATTCCTTGGCACCATCCAGTTTCTTTTAACATTTCCAAATCATAATTTGTTTTCTGCTCTAGTCTTTCTGCTTCTAATAATTTGTTCCGGCTTTTTAGTTCTTTTAGTCTTTCCTTCAGCTCAAGTTTTATATTTTCGATTGCAATTTCAACTTTATTCTGCGGAGCCACCCAAAAGCTGGCTGGAAAAATTTTTATTTTATCTTCGGCTATCTTTTTATATTTTAAATTTAATCCTGGCTTTGTCTCTGATATTGTTTCTATCTTATCTCCCAAAAATTCTACCCTTATTATTTTTTCTCCGGTTACGATATATATTTCAACCATATCTCCTCTAACTCTAAAAGATCCAGGCTTAAACTCAATGTCGTTTCTTTGGTATTGTAAATTTGTTAAAAGATGTAAAAAATCCTTTCTTTTTATTTCTTGGTTTAATTTTATTTCAAAAGAGATATTTTCATAGTTTTCTGGAGAACCAATGTTATATATACAAGAAACCGAAGCGACAACAATCACATCTTTTCTTGAGTTTATATCCTGAACTGCTGCGTGTCTTAATCTATCGATTTCTTCATTAATTTTTGCATCCTTTTCTATATATGTGTCTGATTGCGGAATATATGCTTCTGGCTGATAGTAGTCGTAATAAGAGACAAAATAGTGTACGGCATTATCTGGAAAAAATTCTTTAAACTCTTGATAAAGCTGGGCAGCCAAAGTTTTATTTGGAGAAATAATTAATGTTGGTTTTTGTATTTTTTGAATGACGTTAGCTAAAGTAAAAGTCTTTCCGCTCCCAGTCACACCTAAAAGCACCTGATCTTTTATGCCAGATTTTAAATTGTCAGCCAGTTTTTTAATTGCCTGTGGCTGATCTCCGGTCGGTTTAAATTTTGATTTTAACTCAAATTTCATATACTATATATTAATGATATCATATCTTTCAGGTACAATTATATTAAAAAAAGATAAGTTTGTAATTATTGAAGTAGCCGGTATTGGCTACAAGGTTTTTTTGTCGCGCCAAACCCTATTAAAGCTACCAGAAATCGGACAAAACATCAAGCTGTTTACATACCAAAATGTAAAAGAAGAAGCTTTGGATTTATACGGATTTTTAACTTATGGAGAATTTGAGTTTTTTGAAACATTAATGGATATCCGCGGGGTTGGGCCAAGGTCAGCTTTAGATATTTCCCAATTAGGATCATTAGATAAAATAAAAGAAAGAATTTTACAGCAAGACGAAAAAATTTTTGAGGGCATCCCAGGAATTGGGGCTAAAAAAGCAGGCACTATAATTTTGGAGCTTACTGGAAAAATTAAAATGTTAGGACAAAAATCTCAATCTGCAGACGAAGCTGAAAATGCTTTAGTCCAGCTTGGTTTTACAAAACAGCAGGCAAAAGAGGCATTAGGCTACGTGCCCGCAGAAATTAAAAAAACAGAAGAGCGCGTAAAAGCTGCTTTAAAAATTTTAGGAAAGTAATTGACAAGTATTTTTAATAGGGATATATTAAAAGCAAGATGAATTACAAAGTTTCTAAAAATACAATAAACATAATTATTATTAGCCTCTTTTAGAAGGGAGCGTTTTGTAAACAAAAAACAAAAAAACGCCTCTTCTCAAAAAGAGGTTTTTTATTGGTCTTTAACAATCAGGAGATTGCCATGAATATTGTTTGTGAAAAAGAAAGAGATATTGTTCTGTGTAAACTTAACGAAAACCCGGAATATTTTTTAAGGGGTATCTGTAAAAAAATTATGATTGGTGAAAGAAATCTTACCATTGCCCTTGATAGAATCCGCGGAGGCATTGTTGTTTGGGGCAAGGAATGTGTTCACGAGTTTAAATGGAGTACTGAAACCAAAAAATGGGCTTAACCCCACAGTAATTGTCGGCCTTGTAGCCGACTTTTTTTTATTCGGAGTTTGTGATAGATTAAAAACATGAGTTTTAAAAATACGCTTAAACAATTTATCCCTCCGTTTTTCCTCAAGATATATCATTTTAAACTGGCATTGCTAGGGGCCTTTTTGTATGGATTTCCTGGATACAATAAAAATATAAAAATTATTGGCGTAACCGGGACAAGCGGCAAATCTACAACAACAGATTTAATTTGTCGTATTTTAGAAGAGGCAGGTTTTAACGTTGCTTCTTTTTCAACCGTAAGATTTAAAATTGGAAAACAGGAATGGAAAAATGAATTAAAAATGACAATGCCTGGCCGTATGAAGGTTCAAAAATTTTTAAGGCAGGCAGTAAATAAAAAATGTCAGTTTGCGGTTTTAGAAGTTTCATCAGAGGGCATTAGGCAATTCCGCCATAAGTTTATAAATTTTGATTGTGCTGTTTTTACAAACTTGTCGCCAGAGCATATTGAGTCGCATGGAGGTTTTGAAAATTATAGAAACGAAAAATTAAAATTATTTACGGCGACAAAAAATATTCATGTAATAAATGCCGATGACAAAAATGCAGAATACTTTTTAAATATTTCAGCAAAACAGAAAATAAAATTTTCTATCGCTGACAATCAAAAATATAAATTAAATTTAAAATTAGTTGGGGAATTTAATTTAATAAATGCATTGGCTGCAATGGCTGTTTGCAAAACTTATGCCGTCAACGAAGCTTTTTGCAAAAAAGCCTTGGAAAATGCAACAGGTATTCCAGGCAGAATGGAAAAGATTTCAGAAAATCCTAATATTATAGTAGACTATGCACACACTCCAGAACAACTTGAAAGTGTTTATAATGCGCTTTCTCAAAATTCTAGATTAATTTGCGTTTTGGGCAGTTGCGGGGGAGGCAGAGATAAATGGAAGCGACCCGTGTTAGGAGAAATTGCAGAGAAATATTGTAAAGAAGTTATCATTACAAACGAAGATCCATATGATGAAAATCCAATAGATATAATAAATCAGGTGGCAGAAAAAGCAGGCAAAAAAGTTAAAAAAATATTGGACAGAAAAGAAGCAATTAAAAAAGCCATTGAATTAGCGGAGCCAGAGGACACAGTAATTATCACAGGCAAAGGTTCTGAGCCGTGGATGTGCGTAGAAAATGGACGTAAAATTCCATGGGATGACAGAGAAATTGCAAGGGGTATTTTGAGAGGGAGAAGGCTTGACAAAAGTTAATTATATGTGTATTATTAATATAGTAAGGTAAAGAGTGTTTCTTTACCAAATTGACAACTTTTTTGAAAGGGAGATGACGCCATGGCAAAGACCATGTCCCCATCCATGCATGAAATGACTGACGGACAGATTGACAAGGCGGTTGATGCTTATAGGACAATGCTCCGCAAGCATCGTGCCGAACTAGGTTCGGGAAGCGTCCAGCAAGTCCTCACTCAACCTAATTATTTAGGTGAGCAAGTCGGCGTTTTGCGTCGCTTTGTAAAAGCGGTGAGTAATATAATCATTTGTTGCGCCAAAGTGAATCGCAGTCAGAAGCCACAGGAGGCCATCAAGGCCACGGGTCGCGTGCAGTATGTCAGTAATGACGTAGTTGCTTCCATGCCACATGGCGAGAGCGAAGATGTCGAAGTGGTTTTTTTCAATCTCGGATGTTTTGTCAGCGATAACGACCTTGAAAAGGAATATGAGCTTCGCGGTTTGAAGCCCGTTGACCCGTATTCTTTGGCTAAGGTTAACGAGGACGACCCAGCCTTCGCCGACACCAAGCCTAACGCAACTCACTGGAAGGACTCCAATGGCAAGTGGTGTTACGCCGCCTTCAGCCAGTGGCACGGCAGCGGGCGCCACGTGTACGTCCGCCGCAATGACAATGATTGGGATGACGGCTGGTGGTTTGCCGGTCTGCGCAAGTAATCTTCAGGTTCCTTGGTAACTCGGAAACTTGATTCTTTAAGAATCTTGATTTCTTGGACCCTTGGAACAAATCCCCATTTTGCAATTGCAAAATGGGGATTTTAATTTTCAATAAAAATGTTAATATAAATTTGGATAGTAGGCTAATATATCCACGGTTAAGGCTTTGGGTGGCCGAATTCTAAATTCAGAAAAAGCGCAGAATTTCAGTGGCCATGGCTTCTGGAAGAGTCGCTCCTGATTTTCTAAAAAATGAAGATTACTTGGTGCAAGACGTTATTGTATTTAAATACAGAATTCAATACAGCCCGGAGAATATTCAAGGGGCAGTGGTATAGGCGACGTTTTGCATAAACTATCCGCCTTCAGCCAGTGGCACGGCAGCGAGCGCAACGTGAACGTCAACCGCAATGACAATGATTGGAATGACGACTGGTGGTTTGCCGGTCTGCGCAACTCTCTTTGTTTTTCCCCATCTTTGATGGGTTTTATTTTATAGCGACCAAGGGATTAAAAATTATAGGCTTCGGCTTATAATTTTTAATCCCGAACGAGCGACATAAATATGCTTTGCCTATTTTAAACTTTTTATCCACCCGCCCAGCATTTTGCCAATTTCATTTAATTTTTCAGAAAGTTTTATATATTTTTTATCATCAAGCGATTTCGTTTCCCAAGATAATTGTAGAAAAAATTTTAGTAAGTCTAATTTAACAGATCCTCTTTTGAGAAAAATTTGTTTTTCTAATTTGTCAGAATGTCCTGCCTTTATTATGTTTTCTATTGTTTCCAAAAAAGTATTGTCTATTTTTGCGCCAAGTGTGTACCGCGAATCTTTAGAAAAATGAGGCAAAAATTCGTGCCATGATTTATAAACAGAAACCAGCTTTTGAATAATTGTCAAATTAAACTGGTTGGGGGGGGGTATTAGAGGAACAAATATTTTGATTATTATTATGAAAAGTATTTTGCAACATAGTTATGAAGATTTAATTAGTATTGATAACCTACTTTTAGCTTGGCAGGAATTTTTGAAAGGTAAACGCAATAAAAAAGATGTTCAGATTTTTCAGTTTAATCTAATGGATAATATTCTGCAACTTCACGAAGATTTAAATAATAGAACTTACAAGCACGGAGGATACGAGCAATTCAAAATTAACGATCCAAAACCAAGGATAATCCACAAAGCTAGCATTCGCGACAGATTACTGCACCATGCAGTCTATCGTATATTATACCCGTTTTTTGATAAAACGTTTATTTCAGATTCATTTTCGTGCAGAAATAATAAAGGAACACACAAAGCGTTAAATAGATTTAGAAAATATGCAAACATTGTTTCAAAAAACAATACAAAAACAAGCTGGATTTTAAAATGCGATATTAAAAAGTTTTTTGCCAGTGTTGATCAAGAGACTTTAATAAAACTTTTAGATTCCCGCTTTCGCGGGAATGACACTGCGTGGTTATTAAAAGAGATAATTAAAAGTTTTAAGCCAAACGGTCTGCCTCTTGGAAATTTGACATCACAGCTCTTCTCAAACATTTATTTAAATAAATTTGACCAGTTTGTAAAGCATAAATTAAAAATAAAATATTATATCCGCTATGCTGATGACTTTGTATTTTTTTCAGAAGATAAAAAATATTTAGAAAGCTTAGTCCCAATAGTCAGAGATTTTTTACAAACTGATTTAAATCTTACTTTGCATCCTGATAAAGTATTTATCAAAACACTATCTTCTGGTATGGATTTTTTAGGATGGGTAAACTTCTTTAATCATCGGGTTTTGAGGAATAAAACAAAAATGAGAATGTTAAAGAGAATAAAAAATAATCCGAGCGTTGAAACACTAAATTCATATCTAGGTTTGTTAAAGCACGGAAATGCCGGAAAAATCAAAACAGTTGTTTTAGACCAACTTTTATGATAAATTTAATAAAAATAAATTTAATTAAGTACAAAGATGAAAATAAAAGACATACAAGATTTAGCTATAAAAATGGGCATGGAGTCAGATTTCCGTGGAGTAGAGGGGGTAAAAAAGTTTTTAGAAAAGAAAAATAATAAATTTCAAAAACTTTCCGAAGATGCAAAAAAAGAGTTTGATAAAGACTCTTTGGAAAATCCATATTTGGATTCTGGTATACATAACATTGCCGATGATAAAGAAATTAAAAGAGTTTTAGTTGGTATTGATATCGGCCCGGAGGAAATTTTAATCGCAAAAGAGTTGGGAGACATTGATTTAGTTATGGGGCACCATCCAATAGGCAAAAGCTTGGCTCAACTGGCAGATGTTATGAGTTTACAATGCGATGTTTGTAGTTATTATGGAGTGCCAATAAATGTGGCAGAAGGATTAATGCGAGAAAGAATTTCAGAAGTTGCCAGAGGAGTTAATTCTTCAAATCATCAAAGAACAGTTGATGCTGCAAAACTTTTAAAATTTAATTTAGCAAATTATCACACTCCTTGTGATAATTTAGCTGCAAAATTTTTAAAAGAATTTATTGAAAATAAAAATCCAGAAACAGTAGGAGAGCTTATAGATATCTTAAAAGAGATTCCAGAGTATAAAGAAGCGATGAAAATTGGAGTGGGTCCTAAAATTTTTGTGGGGAATCCGGACAATCGTTGCGGTAAAATTGCTTTGTCAGAAATTACCGGAGGCACAGAAGGCTCGCCAAAATTATATGAGAAAATGGCACAAGCTGGAGTTGGAACCGTGGTTGGCATGCACATTTCTGAAGAACATAAAAAAGAAGCAGAAGCCGCAAATGTAAATATTGTTATTGCAGGACACATCTCGTCTGATTCTTTGGGAGTAAACTTATTTATTGATGAATTGGAAAAACAGGGTATTGAAATTGTTCCATGTTCTGGATTTACCAGAGTTGCAAGGTTTTAATTTTGCGATGAAATACAAGCCGCCTAAAATTATCAAAGAAAAACTTTTTAAAAAAGAAAGCCAAAGACAATTTTGGAAAGTTTTTTTAATTGAAGGCGGGCTGTTTTTTTTAACCTCACTTTTATCTATTGTTAGCGCCTTTAAGCTAAACCAGCTGGTAACAGAACAAAAAGTATATTTGCCTAAAATATCTTTACAAGATTTTATATTTTCTTTTTTACTTGTTACATTTTGTGTTTTGCTTTTTGTTTTATATAAAAAACATGAAAAACTTAAAGAAATTATATATAAAGGTTTATTTTTGATAACCTGTTTTTGGGGAGGAATGACAGTCTTAAATTTATGGTTGCCAGTTTTTGGGTCTATTTTAATAATGGGAATTTTAATTATTTTATGGATTAAAAACCCATTAGTCTTTATCCACGACTTATTGATGATTTTGGGCTTGGCTGGCACGGCAAGCTTTTTTGGATTAGGTTTTAGCCCCTCAATAGTGGTTATACTTCTAGTTTTATTTTCTTTTTATGATTTTATTGCAGTCTATAAAACAAAACATATGGTTTTGATGGCAAAAGACATGATTGAAAAAAAAGTTATTTTGGGTTTTATTGTTCCTCAAAAAATAGAGAACTTTAGAGAGGATATAAACAAATCAAAATTAAATAGTAATTTTTTAATACTTGGCGGAGGAGATATTGTTTTTCCTAGCTTGTTAGCAGTTTCCGTAGTGCCGTACGGATTTTCAAAGGCATTTACAATAATAATATTTTCTTTAATGGGGTCTTTTTTAAGTTATTGGATTTTTTCAAACCAAAAAAAGGCTAATAAAGACAGCGGTTTTAAAAAAGAACCAATGCCCGCCCTTCCTCCGGTTGCCTTATTATCAATAATTGGATATTTTATAACATTGTTGTTTTAGGCTTGAATGACTGGTATTTTTATAATAGAATTCAAAATGAGGGGGTGAGAGAGTTATTCTCAAGGACATAATAGTTTTTAACGGAAGAGGTTAAAGTATATATCTAAATTCATTGTCCGAATTTGGGCGCTCGAGTTAAAACCGAAATCGTTAAGAATTACAAACCCCCTCAAATAAGTTGGGGCGTAAAGCTCGAACTGAATCAATCTTTAGAAGTCAAAAAATGAGATGAGTTCAAGTTGCGACGAGGAGGTTGTATCCTCTGTGATACGCCGACGAAGTCGCAACACAGAAATCAGCCATTTTTTGACTTTCCGAAGGACGGGGCTGGAGTTCAAACTTTGCAAAGCAAAGTTTGCCTCCTCGAATTAAGTTAATCTTCATCGTTGCTCGTCGCGAACAATGCACATAGGCATTAGGTTCGCTTCCTCGCGCCTTGAAGCTTAACTTAATTCGCTCCGCTAAAGTGATTCAGTTCGAGCTTTACGCCCCTCCCATTGGATTCCCCAATGGTTTTTTATTTGATAGAATGTATCAAAGGAGTACAAGTAAGCCTAAATATAAAAATATGCCAGGTAGTAGAATTTCGGCAAGCCTCGCCTTAAGGCGAGGCAGAAAGAAATAATATTTTTTGGCATAGTTGTAGCTTTTAAAATCTAAAATTATTTAGTGTGTAATCTCGAACAATGCAAGATAGTATAGCTCCGCTATACTATCTTGCAGGCCGAAATTTCACTACCTGGTATGATAACAAAAACAAAGAAAAAAATTATTAAAAATAAATTTGTTACTAAAAAGATAACAAAAAAGAAGGATAAAAAGGTAGGTAAAATAACACACTATTTTTCAAACATTAAAGTAGCTGTAATTAGGCTGTCGGCTCCCTTAAAGATTGGAGAAGTAATAAGAATAACCGGTGGAGAAAACACGGATTTCAATCAAAAAGTTAAGTCGATGCAAATTGACCACGAAAAGGTAAAAATGGCTAAAAAGGGGAAATCTATTGGTTTAAAAATAGACGAGAAGGTTAGGGAAGGGTATAATGTATACAAAATATAATCTTGGGATGTATTACAGCCCAAAAAATAATGAATATAAAAACAGGCAACATAGAAGATAAAATAGAAGATAAAGTTATTGATTGGATGGCTTTAGACGTGGGTGGAAGATTAATAATTTCTAAGCCGGAAAAAAATCCTTTTGCTGCAGATTTATTAGTAGAAAAAAGAGGGGAATACAAAGAAAAAAGTATTTTATTTAAAGTTTGCAGTTTAATTGGGCCCGCAGAATCAATTAAATTGATAAAGGATTTTTCAGAAGAACAATTTAAAGCAGCGCAAAACTTTTATTTGCTTTTTGTTTATTTCGACAGTATAAAACAAAAAACAAGCGATTATATTTGGCTGGTGCCTTCTTTACAATTTAAAGATATTGCTGAAGTTGCAAAATCTCCTGAAGGGCAAAAGATTTTAAGGTTTGAGACTTTTTTAGATATTAATAAAAAGGATAAATATTCAAAATTTTTAGTGCATACAAAAGACTTTGGAAAATTAGTTTTAGAATCATTTGATTCTGGCGGGAAATTTAATTTTGAAAAAACTATTTTTCAGGAAACAAAAACAATCAGCAAAGATGCATTAAAAGAATTTATATCAGAAGCCCGAGCGAATACCTATGCTGCCAGTAATAGTCCGGTTGATAATCCTAGGCTCTTGGGATCAATTCAGCTGGAGTTTCAAAAGGGAGAACTTTTTTATAGAGATATTTATTTTTTAGGGAATAAAAAATTTATTGGACAGGAAATTGTTTATCAAAATTTAAAACCTATATGGGGAATGAATTATATTGGAGATAAAATTGGAAATACAGAAACTAGCTTTTTACGAGAATCGCTGTTAAAACTGTCTGACAAATGCCGTTTTGGCCAAAGTTGTGAATTT
>Ga0172381_10003223_pt1 | contig 17427 bp, 14 predicted proteins | sample Leawel6488metaG_FD_119754 | JGI IMG/M metagenome (GOLD analysis project Ga0172381, IMG submission 119754) | Leachate microbial communities from a municipal landfill in Southern Ontario, Canada - Leachate well 64-88 metaG | ecosystem: Engineered > Solid waste > Landfill > Unclassified | place... | reverse complement strand
TCTCAGCTTGGTGGCGCGGAAGACCGGGTGGTACCCACCCGTAGCCAGGTGCAGCAGTGGATGGAGCGACATCCTACCGGCTTGGACAAGGATGTCATTGCCTGGAGGGCGCAAAACAAGGAACGGATTATTGGCCTGTTGATTGAGCGAATACAAGGAGAGCACAAGAAGAGTGCCTTTTATCATCTAAAACCAGAATTGAGTGATAAGGAGGCACGAAAACAAGTTCTTGCATGGTGGCGGGATGATAGGTTCCACCTTCATTACGCCATACGGAATGTGGATGATTTGAATAAATATCTTGATTACTCGATGGATGAGAAAACTTTACTCATTATGAGACAGGCTGAGAAGAAGGGTATCCCTATCTTTGCGACTCCATACTTTTTGTCTCTCATCGATGTCCGAAAGAAAGAAGAACAAGAACATCCTGGAAGTGATATTGTACTTCGAAGCTATCTTTTCTACAGTCAGGATCTTGTCTCTGAATTTGGGTCCATCGTGGCCTGGGAGAAAGAGGATGTCGTACAACCGGGAAAACCCAATGTGGCTGGTTGGATTCTTCCCTCCCACAATATCCATCGGCGTTACCCAAATGTAGCTATTTTCATTCCTGATACTACAGGCAGAGCCTGTGGAGGGCTCTGTTCCTACTGCCAGAGAATGTATGACTTTCAGAGGGGGCGGTTTAATTTTGAATTTGAGAAGCTCAGACCTAACCGGAGTTGGCCCAGGCAACTTGAGATCAACATGGAATACTTTAGAAATGATCGGGACCTCAGTGACATTCTCATAACCGGGGGCGATGCCTTCATGAGTTCAGTAAAGTCCCTGGAAACAATTCTCGATGCAGTACTCAAGATGGCTGAACTGAAGCGCTTGGACAATAAAGAGAGAGCTGAAGGAGAGAAGTACGCCACAATGAAGAGGGTGCGGTTAGGCACGAAGATCCCTGTTTATCTGCCTCAGCGGGTAACCAAGGAGTTGGTTGATGTGTTGCAGAAGTTCAGGGTAAAAGCGGCCGAGGTGGGTATCAGCCAGTGTGTGATACAGACTCATATCTCCTCTGCTATGGAGATTACTCCTGATACCCAAAAGGCTATTCAGAGGTTGTTGCATGCCGGTTGGGCTGTGACCAACCAGGAGGTATTCACCGTAGCTGCTTCCCGAAGAGGGCATTCGGCAAAATTGCGCAAGACTCTCAATGAGATAGGAGTACTTCCTTACTACACATTCTCGGTGAAAGGATTTAAAGAGAATCGTGAGTTGTTTGCTACTAATTCCCGTTCCACCCAGGAACAGATTGAGGAGAGTTCCATTGGACAGGTCGCACAGCGATATCATAGTACGCTTCGGCCTTTTATGAGCGATGCACCTCATATGATCGAGAACATTGATTCGATTAGGAAGTCAGACGAGATTCCCTTTCTTTCCACCGACCGCAATACCCTGAATCTTCCTGGAGTGGGGAAAAGCAATACCTATCGTACCATTGGTATAACCGATGACGGGAGGAGAATCCTCAAATTCGAGTTTGACAATACCAGGGCTCATAGTCCTGTAATTGAAAAGATGGGTTCTGTCATCATCATTGAGTCCAAGTCGATTGCCCAGTATCTGAGGCAATTGGAGGCGATGGGGGAAGAGGTAAGGGAGTATGAGACCATATGGGGTTATTCGGCGGGAAGCCTTGAACCGAGAAGTACGGTCTTTGAGGGAATAACGAGTAATCTGTAAAACGAGGCTCAGTGCCTTAGCCATTCCCTTGTATCATGCGAAGTCTCATAGCCCTCAGGCTCGAGAAAATATCAGATTAAGGACACCCAAGACCCTTCTTGCACCGGCCTGACGTAGGCTGACAAATACGAAAACCTGTAATTGGGAAAGATACCGCTCTGTTTTGGGGATTATCTTGTCTTGAGTTTAGGAAGAATATCGCATAGATTGGTTGATAGCCTTTCTGTGTTGAAGTTACCTACAATAGGTTTTGGAGAGCCATCAAGATGAATCATTATGATTTGATAGTTGTCGGAAGCGGACCTGGCGGTTATTCAGCCGCATCCCAGGCAGGTGCCTTGGGGAGGAAAGTTCTGCTCATTGAAAAGGATCATTTGGGTGGGGTCTGCACCAACAAGGGTTGTATTCCCACCAAAAGCCTCCTCAATGGAGCCAAACAGTACTTTCATGCCAAGACGGACACCAAACTCGGAGTGCACTGTCAAGAAGTGACGTATAGTCTTTCCGAGGCTATGGCCTGGAAAGAGGAGGCGATACAGACTCTTCGAAGTAGCATTGAGTTTGTTGAGAGGACGAACAAGGTTGACATGGTCTTTGGGGAGGCTGTCTTTGTCTCTGCGCATCAGGTGAGGGTCGACGGGGAAACCTATGAAGGTGAATATCTGATCCTTGCCACAGGTTCTTCTCCTTTCCTTCCTCCGATCAAGGGGAGTGAGGATAGGAAAAGAGTACTTACCAGTGATGAGATCCTGTGTATTGATGAATTGCCTTCATCATTGGCAATTATCGGCGGTGGGGTGATAGGGGTGGAATTCGCCTCATATTTCTCCATGCTGGGAGTAAAGGTTTGTGTCATCGAGATGATGGACGAGATTCTTCCCATGATGGACAATGAGTTCGCCCGCTTGATGCGGCGTAGTATGAGTGGTGTTGATTTTTATCTCGGATGCAAGGTGAAGGAAATTACGGAGAGACAAGTTGTGTATACTGATGCAAAAGGAGTGGAGCAATCCCTGGATGCCTCTTTGGTGCTTCTCTCCATTGGAAGAAAAGCCAACATCGGCGGTCTTGAGCCTCTGCATCTTGAGCTAGGTCCCAAAGGGGTTGTGGTGGATGGCCGTATGAGGACCAGTGTCGAGAACATCTATGCCATTGGTGATGTGAACGGTAAGAGCCAGCTCGCTCATAGTGCTGAGCGCATGGCGATTGTCGCCATCTCCAATATTTTTGGAAACAAGGATCTTGAGATGCGGTATGATGCCATTCCTTGGGTTGTCTATGGCAATCCTGAGGCCTCAGGATGCGGACTGACGGAGACGGAGGCAAAGAAGCAGGGGCGGGAAGTGGTATGTGCTTCCGCTTTCATGCGGAGTAATGGTCGGTTTCTCGCAGAGCAGGGGAAAAAGGCATCCGGTCTTGTCAAACTGGTGGCCGATGCGAAGACCTTGTCCATTCTTGGTGTCCATATGATTGGACCTTATAGCAGTGAGATAATCTGGGGTGCTAGCCAGATCATTGAAGCGGGAATGACTGTCAAGGATATTAAAAACACCATCTTCCCCCATCCGAGTGTTTCTGAGGTGATAAGCGCGTGTGCCTGGGCCTTGGACAAGAGACGGTGAAACTTGTGGAATTCCTGGAAGTATGCCATTATGCTCTCGAGGAGAAACTGCCATGGAACTCATGCTTGATACGGCGAATCTCAAGGATATCACTCAAGGAATCACTACCTATCCCCTTAGCGGGGTGACCACCAATCCTTCACTTATCAAGGCTGAGAGCCCTTCGGATTTTTTTGGCCATCTGAAAAAGATACGGGAGATCATAGGTCCCGGGAGAAGTCTCCATGTACAGACTGTCTGCCAGGATTGCGAGGGCATACGTAAGGATGCGGCCCGAATCAGGTCGGTATTGGGAGAGAACACCTATGTGAAAATCCCTGTCACGGAAGAGGGCTTGAAGGCCATCAGGATTCTTGCACAACAGGGATGCCGGGTGACGGCCACAGCCATTTACACCACCATGCAGGGCATGCTGGCGGCTTTGAGCGGCGCCCAGTATCTGGCGGTGTACTACAACCGCATGATGAACATCGATATCGACGCCAACAAGGTGATCAAGGATTTGTCCGGCCTGCTTTGGGCGAACAGTGGCAATTGCAAGCTCCTTGCCGCCAGTTTCAAGAACATCAATCAGATCACTTCCGCATATACCAACGGGGCGTCCGCTTGTACGGTTGGTTATGAGTTGCTTCAGAAGGGACTCCACATGCCCTCAATCCAGGAAGCGGTTGATGATTTCGGGATTTCCTGGCGTTCCTTGTATGGGGATAAAGCCATCTGGGATTTATAGAGGGATATGTTCCCTATGGGAACACGATGAAACACAATGCAAAGGTACCGGAATATATGGAAGAAACTGACAGGTCAATCTCAAGTGCGGAACTTAGAGAGACAATGGATTTGCTGAGCAAGGTCTTTGAGGTGGTGCGTGTGGTTGATCCCTTTGAGACAGTGGTGTTGTCAACAGATCCCGGCAACACAAGACAATTGGCGAAACCTTGTTTTGATGTTTGGGGTAAGACTGCCCGTTGCAAGGATTGCATCTCAGCAAGTGCGTTGCAGGAGCATAACCGGCAAACCAAGTTCGAGTATGCCGCAGGTCAGTTCTTTTATGTCATCGCACAATACATTGTGGTGGAGCATAAGGAATGCTCCCTGGAGATGGTCAGCAAGATAGATTCCCCCTATGCTGAACAGATATTGGACAGGAATAAGTTTCTGTCACGGTTCAAGGCTGTATCGCATCATGTCTCGTTGGATGCCCTCACCGGTCTTTTCAACCACAGGTTTGTCGAGGACAATGGGATGAGATTGCTTATGGAGACCAGGGCCGAAGGCCTGGATATGGCAATTATCCTGCTGGACATCGATTCCTTGAAGACAGTCAACATTCTCTTTGGACAAGAAGGAGGGGATTCGCTTATCAAGCGCATCAGCGGTGCGTTAATCAGGCTTTTTGTCTCCCCTCATGAAGGTTTCGCCGCACGTATCGGTGGAGATGAGTTCCTCTTGCTGCTCAAGGTCCATGATCAGGCGGTATTTCTTGATTCTGTGACAGCCGCCATGAAAACTCTCAATGGAATGGAACTTAAGAAACCACAGGTCAAGATCTCTCTCAGCGGAGGGTTGACCTTTGCCAGTGAATTTCCTTCCGCCCAACTTGATAAGCTGATAGCTGTTTCCAATGCCCATCTTCTCTTTGCAAAGATTGAGTGTCGGGGTTCCCTTTACCCCCAATGTGTCAGTTCAGGTTGCTGACAGCCACCTCGATCCTCTGCAAGGCGACTTTGATGTTTTCCCTTCTCACCCCATAGTTGAATCTCACAAACTGGCGGTATTCATCTCCGCCGAACCAGGTACCGTCATTCACCGCCACTTTGGCCCGTTGCCCAAAGAACCTGCTCAGCAACCCTCCATTGGGACTGAGTCTGCTGTCATAGAGTTCGGGATTCATTACCGCGTCCCTTTCCACCTTGGGCAGAATACCCTGGCAGTCGATTAAGCCGATGAACGAGGCATCAGGCCTGATAAAAGTCAAAGAAGGAATATGGGCCTTGAAATAGGAATCGATGAGATCAATGTTTCCCTTGAGGTAAGGTAGCAGTTGCATCAGCCAGGGGAATCCTTCCTTATAGGCAGTGATAGCGGCTGTGGTGGAAAAGAAAGAGGTCTCTGACACAAATAATTGTGACATCCTCCCACATAAGGCTTCCTTTATCGGTATGTCGTCGGTCACCACCACAGAGAAATGCTCTCCAGCGATGTTGAAGGTTTTTGAAGGAGCCATGCATGTGGCGCATCTGGTCCCTGTTTTTCTTGCGATGGAGAGCAAGGGGGTGTGAGTGCCGAAACTCAAGTCCCCATGGATCTCATCGCACAATATGGTGACCTCATGCTTTTTGGCGATGAGGCAGAGTTTGGTAAGCTCTTCAATTGAGAATTCGAGACCTGTAGGGTTGTGAGGGCTGCAGAAGATAAGCAACTTGGTATTCTCGCACAGCTTCTCAAAAGTTTCCCAGTCAAGGGAGAAGGTATGGGTCGTTTCAGAAAAAAGAAGAGGCCAGCGGACCAGTTTCCTCTTCAGGTTGTTGACGATGCGGACAAACGGCTGGTAAGCGGGCATCGGGATGATGACTCCTTCCCCCTCATTTGTCAGGGTCTCCGTGAGCATTGCCAAGCTGGTGAGCAGGCCTTGGCAGATTATCACCTCACTTGGTTCCACCTCCCAGTTATGGCGAAGTTTTGCCCAGGAGCAGAAGACTTCCCTGTTCCCATCGAAATGAGGATAGCCATAGATGCCCTTTTGAGCTGCTTTGGTTACTTCTCTTTGTATCTCAGGACTTGCAGTGAAGTCCATATCCGCGACCCAGAAAGGCTCGGCGTCGGGATTGCCACAGATACTGGCTATTGCCTTCTCATTCCATTTAACCGAAAGAGTACCCTTCCGGTCTATTTTTGCATCAAAATTGTAATTCATTCATCACTTCCTGTAAGATTCTTCATAATGGCTACGCAAATTTGGATAGTAGCCTCTTTTTTTCTTCTTATACTCGATGGCGTGCTTGCTGCAGCGGTGGTAGCAGCCGAAACAACTATAGCATGCATGATTGAACTGAGGTTTGCCTCCGACAATGGTTATGTTATGCGCAGGACAGAACCTTTCACATTGGCCGCACCCATTGCAATTGTCGTTGACTGTGAAATTCTCATCAGTGGAGGAGAAGGTTCTCTGAGTGATCGGCATGAGATGGTATTTGCAGAGTTTTGCAAAGGGGAGCTTGAAGGACAACCTCAATTTCTCATTTTGGATATCACTGGCTATCTTCTTGAGCTTCTCGTCCGCTTTGGCATAAAGCTTATCGATCTTTACCTGGGAGGCCACATCATAGAGAGGGATGTAGGTTCCTGGCATCTGGATCTTGTTCTGATAACTTGACAGGCAACCGATGTCCTGGAGACAGAGTTCTGTCAGCAATGGGGCGTAGCCGGCCAAGGTGCAATAGGTATGGATGCAGAACAGGTATTTCATTTCCGAAAGGTCTGCTTTCCCTAGCTGTTTCGTGATGAAGTCAGTGATGGCTTGGGGAGGAAACAGCGCATAGACAGGAGCTATGATCCCTACTTGTTCGCTGATGGTGATTTCCTTGTCAGTAGGGAGCGTCACTATGGTGGTGTCCCCCAGTTTCTTGGCAAGTTCCGTGGCTACGTAGAAACTGTTGCCTGTCGCACTATAGCAGAAGAGAGTGGTTCTCATATTCAGTCCGCCTTTACCTTGAAGTCTTTGAGTAGGGAGCAGATTCTTTGGGTGTCTTCCTCATCGATATCCAAATTGGTCACCAGACGTACGAACTCGCCCTCGATGCTGGCTAGGATACCCATTTGTTTGAGTTGGAAGACCAGGGATGTGGTTTTTGCAATTCTCGCTGAGAAGAAGATGATGTTGGTCTCGACATCCTGTGCCACGAGATCAGGATTGCATGAGATGGCTTGGGCGATTTGCTTCGCCCTGTCATGGTCATCCTTGAGACGGTCTATGTTGTGGGTAAGGGCATATATGCCTGCAGCGGCCAGTATCCCTGTCTGCCGCATGCCCCCTCCGATCATTTTCCGTATGGTCAAGGCCCGCTGGTAGAAAGCCTCATCAGAGCAAAGGAGAGAGCCGACAGGGCATCCTAGGCCTTTGGAAAGACAGAAACTAAGGGTGTCGACATAGGAAGCGATGGTCTTCACCGGGGTATGGGTCGCCACTTGGGCATTGAAGACACGGGCTCCGTCCATGTGGACCTTCATCTTATGTTTTTGGGCAAACTCTTGGATTCCCCTTAGATTTTCCAACGGATAGACATACCCCCCGATAGTGTTCTCCACTTCGATAAGCGTGGTGGTCGCCATGTCGTACATGCCTTGCTTGACCTTCCCCTCCAAGTCAAGGGAGGAAAGTATCCCCTTCCTACAGGGGATACCAATCTGGACCACCCCCGCGATTGCCGCACCCCCACCGACCTCATGCTGGAGGATATGGGCATTACTGGCGCACAGCACCTCGTTGGCTTTTCCTCCATTGATATATTGGGCGATCAGGTTGCCCATGGAGCCTGAGGTGACAAACAGGGCCCTCTCTTTTCCTGTGAGCTTTGCTGCCATCTCTTCCAGTCTGGTGGTGGTCGGGTCCTCACGGTAGACATCATCCCCGACTTCGGCCTCATACATGGCCCTTCTCATCTCCTTTGAGGGTTTTGTGATGGTGTCGCTGCGCAAATCATAAGTTTTCATTTTGAGTTCCTCTAAGGGAGTCAAACAAGGTGAAGAAGGTAGGGAAGGTCACCTTCGCCGCATCGATTCCCCGTATGGTGGTGTTTCCCTGGATTCCCGCACTGATGATGGATAACGCCATGATGATACGATGATCATCATGACCTTCGACGGCTGAGGCATGCAATCGCATCCCGCTATGGATGGTCATGCCGTCATCCCTTTCTGTAATCCGTGCTCCAAGCTTTTCCAGTTCCTGGTGCATCACGGCAATACGATCCGTTTCCTTGATTCTTGCTTGGCCCACATTAGTGAAAGTGACATCCCCCCTGGCAAAACAGGCCGTGCAGGCTAAGGCAGGAAGTGCATCAGGAATGGCGTTGAGATCAAAAACCCCACCTTCCAAGGTATCAGGGCCTGTGATGGTGACGCTGTTCTTCTGATATGAGACCATACATCCCATCTGTGAGAGGATATCCAGGATCTTTCGGTCCCCTTGTGCGTCATCTCTTACAAGCCCCCTGACTGTAATTGTACTCTTGCAGATTGCAGCAAGGCAAAAGAAGAACGATGCCGAGCTATAATCACCCGGCACCAAGCTGGTGAAGCCCTTGTAGCCTTGCTTTCCCTCGATGATGGCATGTTGCCAGTCTGAGGATATCTGATAGTGGATATGCTGTTCATCCAACCAGCCCAGGGTCAGCCCTACATAGGGTTTCTCATAGAGGAGAGGGACGGTTATCTCGCTCCTTGACAAGGCAAGAGGACAGCTCAGGAGCAAACCGGAAAGATATTGGCTTGTGGGACACTCAATGGAGACAGAGCCTCCTTTCAGAGGCCCCTTGATGGTGAAGGGAGGGAAATCGCCCTCACTCAGGATTGTGGCTCCTAAACCCCTGAAAGCTTCCAGTAAGGCTCCCACAGGCCTTTTCCTCAGTTGCTTGTCTCCAGTGATGGTAACAGGGCATCCAAGGCTGGCAAGCATGCCTGTGGCAAGATAAAGGGTGGTGCCACTATTCTCGCAATCCACCCTCAAGCTCTTAGTGAGACCCCTTGGGACGCGACTAGCATCAATGGTGACCTGAGAATGATTGTCATTGAAGGTGAACTTAGCCCCTATTTGTTCGCAAAGCTTCCTGCAGGAGTTGGTGTCATTACTTTCCAAAGCATTGGAGACGATACAGATACCCCTGCTGAACGTGGCGATCAGATACGCCCTGATAGTCTGGCTTTTTGAACCAGGCACAGTGACCTCGCCTTGGTATTTCGCAGAGGAAAAGGTTCTCTCCATAGGTGAGACTATATACTAAACGGAAACTCTAGTTAAGACCGTATTGGATTATTATGGAACCGGAATACTCATCCATCGGGGCATCAGCAAACGAGCTTTCCTCCGAATCGATGGACAAGGGATAACTCTTGATGCTTGGTGTCTCAGGACTGCTCTCGCTGACATCCAGGGAGATGGGGGTGGGGGAGTCCTCGGCTGTATTGTAGCTCTGCCCTCCCACAATCAGGGTATAGTCAAGAGAGTGGGTGTTGTTCGTATTGGTTTGGGAGGAAAGGGAAGAGGCTGATAGCACCAGTTTCCCCGAACCCCGGGAGGTGGAGAAGTAGGAGAGATATCCTTGGATAGTGTCCGATGAGGTGTTTTCGTCAATCGTGTAGATGCTTGAGGAGTTCTCAACTGTGGAATTGAACGTGGACAGGGTCAGGTCTGAGGAATCGGAAAGGTCCGTGTCCGTTAGACCGATGGATACGATTCCAAAGCCGCTGCTTGAAGCCAGATATTTCAAGGTGAAATGTGCCGAGATCTCACTTGTTGCCACCAACCGTGCAAGAGACAGCATGATTATAATAATAGTTGCTCCCAGTTTTCTCATGGTAGCTCTACTATAGCAAATATGATTAACTTATGTCAATAAGAAGGATAATATAAACCAGTTTCTCCTTTATGATAAGAAAATATAAAATTTAATTATATATAATATTGAAAGATAATAAAAAGTAACTTATGACACAAAGCTATTTTTCCAAACTGTATTGATAAGGAAATTGATCAGAGAACAGGAGCGAGCCGTCTTTTTTCATCAAGACGCAGTCATACCCCTCCGTCCTGTTGATCAGAGCCAGGCCTTTGGTGGACCCAAGAACGAACACAGCGGTTGACAAGGCGTCGCAGATGGTGCTTTCGCTTCCAATTATCGAGACGCTCAGCAGGTCGCTTTGGGCGGGGTAGCCCGTATTACTGTCGAGGATATGATGGTACGTCACCCCGTCCTGCACGAAAAAACGTTCATAGGCTCCGCTGGTGACCAAGGATTTGTCCCTCACTTCAATAATGATGAAGCTTTCCCCCGGTTCGCCGTTTGGATCTCTTAATCCGATTCTCCACGCACTGCCATTTTTCTTGCACCCAATGGCGTATACGTTCCCTCCCAGATTGATCAACCCTCTTTCAATTTTATTTTTTTCCAACACAGCCCTGGCGCAATCGGCACCATAGCCCTTGGCTATACCGCCCAAGTCAAGCTGGATATCCTGAGGAAAGGATACATTCCCTGTCGAGGGATCAAGCCTGACCTGCCTGTAGTCTGTGCTGACTTTTGCAATCTCATTTTTTGTCGGTACTCTTGCTTGGTCAGTCCCGATGTTCCATAGCCCGGTCAGACCTCCGATGGCAGGATTGAAAGCTCCGTTGGTGAGGTCAGCCATTCTTAGGGATTGTTCAATGAGATGAAAGAACTCCTCATCGGTATCCAACCTGTGCTCCTGGTTAAGCTTGTAAAGCTCGCTTTGCTCCGAGGTCCGGGAGAATTTTGAGTTTACTTTCTCGATGCTTGCTTTCACCTCGTCAAATACGACTTGTTTTGTTCCTGTGGGAAGGGAGACGGAGCATACGGTTCCCAGGCTGAAGAACGTTTGCTTTTCCAATTCCAATTTAGGGGTGCAACCGGCAAAGAGAAGGCAGAGCATGCTGATAATGGCAAGGTTTTTTCGCACCATGGGCCTAGTATGCCACAAACAGGATTAATATTCTACGATGGTCATCACGGGATAATGGTCCGAGAGCACCTGGGATGGGATATGATAATGAGGGCTGCTGGCGATAAGGGGCCTCACTCCATTTTTCACCATGATCTTGTCGATTGCCTCGACGGTATTGTCTTCATCCGAGAGAAAAACACAAGGGAAAGTCACAGGGGAAGGGATTTTGAGAAGACTGAAGACATCCTCGAACTGGGCATCCTCATGAAGGATCCTCACAGGTTGGACGGGATCGTTGAAATCCCCGCAGACAATTGCCCCGTCATTTTTCACTATCTCAAGAAGCGCCTTTGCCGCCTTTCTTGCTTCTGCGGGACGATAGGGTATGCCTGTCCTGTTCTCATCGGCGTTGAGCTGATGGGTGAGGTGCATGGTCGCCACCACCAGGTTCTTACCCTCCAAGGTCTTGAGACGTACCCAGAATACCCCTCGTTCGGTCTCAGGCATGGCCAGATCGACCCTTCCATAATCCAGCAAGGTGAGCAGACTCCTGTTGAAGTAGATGTTGCTTTCCCTGGTCCACCCCATATGGGGGTCCTCGATCCTTTGATATCCCTCGAGGGTCGTATCAAACAAATCCCTCAATTCCTTTCTGATTTCCTGGAAACAGAAGATATCGCTTCTGTACGTCTTGAGGAAAGAGACCAGGCATTCCTTTCTTTGCTCCAGGTGCTCGGTATTCCAGAGATTAAGAGAGACCAGACTTATTCGTTGCATGGCAAGGCTCCTTGTTCCCGTAATGTAAGATATGCATCGAAACCCAGTACGTTGACCCAGGCGATATCGATGGCGAAATGTCCGTTCATCAAAGATTCCCTGTCGAAGTATTCCCAGGTGGTATGGTTCACCTGCTCTGGTTGCCAACCGATGAAGGAGGGACCCCTCCCCAGAGGGTCTTCCTCTGTTGCGATCAACTGACGGCAGGCGTCCATCATCTTGTATGCGGTACGACGGTAATAGGGGTCGTGGGAAAATTGGGAAAGACGAAGGAAATCCACAGCGATTGCCATGCCGTAGAAATCAAGATGATGGTGGGCGATTGAGACGGAAGTCATCCCGCTGGTACAAAAATGGTACTTTCCAAGCGGCGAATCCTCGCTCAGGTAACTGTTCATCTGCCAAATCCAGGTGAGTATGAACCGCGCCGCCTTGATGGCCAGGTCAAGAAGCCGTTCGTCATTTTCCAACGAGTAGGCATCAAGGAAGAAGGAAAGCAGGGCGATTGCAGCCTCTTTGTCGCAGGAATCCGCATCCAGGGTATCCCCATAGAATTGGCCTTCCTCGATTTGGTTGCCATAGAAGGGAAGGGCCCTGTAGAGTGCGGAACGCACATCAGCATACAGCACGCTGTCAGAATCAAGAAGAGGAAGAAGATAGCAGAAGAACGACCCGATGTATGCCCCGTTTGTCCCTTTTGTGTCTGTCGGTCTTCCTCCAAGTGTCCACCAGCGTCCGAACGAACCGTTGGAAAGCTGGCAATCACAATAGAATCGGGCGACCCTTTGGGGAAGTTCAAGGAAAGCATCCTCAATCATTCCCTGTTTTCTCAGGGCTTGGTAGAGTAATACATAACTTTTCATCGCCTCTCCATTACAACGGCTGTTCACCAATTCCTTGAACTCGGGATGCTCGCTTATCCCCAGGTATCCTCCGCAGATACCTGTTTTGAGGTCTATGCAATCCTGGAAAACTCCAGGCCTTTTCTCCCCTTGGAGATAATAACGTCCCATCAGGGATGCTAATTTTGCTAAGAGCTTGTCATCGTTGGGGAGAGAGAACAGAGTGGAGATCCTTTCCCTCTCCTTGATGAGCGGCTTGAAGCCATTGTCCAGGAAAGGACATCTTGCAAAGGCATAGGCGGCTTCCACCGCTTTCACCAGGAAGGACCCGGCGGTGAACTCGTAGACCTCCTGCACCTCCCCGTTCCCCTCGCCCATGACCAGATATGCGTTTCCCTTGGGGTCTTTTCTTATCAAGGACAGAAGGTGGGTCAGTTTGTAGAGTCCGTAGTCATCCCAGGAAAGTCGGACCTTGGGATGGTCGAATTGGCTTTCCATGGAACGGAGGAAGTGCTCATAGCTTTTCAGACTGTCATTTTGCTTCTCGCTGAGGATATACAGTGATCTTGTGTAGGTGCTATTGGCCTCTTGGTGCTTGGTCGGTTTGCATTGGCTGTCCATGGATTTCAGTTCTTTTTTCCCACGATAGCTATACGGCCATTCGCAGCCGGGAATGCAGACAGTCGTTCCGTGGCGGTCCCAGGTCATTGATGCAAGGCCGCTCTTTTCCTTGGCGGGCGAAGCGCAGCAATTAAGGCACCATTGCCCGTTGGACAGCTGGATGCCGCAGGGGACGCTCATCCTTGTTTCCAGGAATGACCAGTTGCTGCTTTGCCTGAAGGAAGGGAACATGCCTTCTCCTGCCTCATTGTCCTTGTACCAGAGCGCAGGAATGAAAACCTGGTTTTCCTTGGCATGGTCATCATAGCCGATGGTGTAGAGCAATCGATAATTCCCTTCCTTGGCAAAATGCCAGGTCAGCTTGAGGACCAGGAGCTCCTGAAGGTCCTGTACATCGGCTTCAAGGAAGGAGCCTCCTTGGAAGGACAGGAGTATCCTACGGCCCAGGATTTCTATTCCCTGGGATATGAGATTATCCAGGGCGTAATAAAGAAAGAAATGCAAGGATGCGATAATCTGTCCCTGGGCTATGACCTCCACCCCTTCCTGTCCTGTGGAACGAAGTTGGTAATCCATGTGCTACCCCTTGATGCCGCTCATGGCTATGCCTGCGATGATTTTTTTCCTGAAGAACAGGAAAAACGCTATCTGTGGCAGGGATGCGATGGTGGCTCCTGCCATAATCAGTGAATATTGGGTTCCATGGGTTCCCTGGAAGTTGGCGATCCCTACAGTGATGGTGTACTTGGCCGTGTCATTGATTGCAATCAAAGGCCAGAGGAAATCATTCCAGGCGTTGATGAAGGAAAGGATGATCACCGTGGTCAGGGCGGCTTTCCCCAAGGGAATGATTATCTTGTTGAATACGGTAAAACGTGAGGCTCCGTCGATGAAAGCCGCTTCCTCCAAGGCGGAGGGTATCTCCTCATAGAATTGCTTGAGGATGAAGATGCCGATGGGAAGGGCGATGCGGGGCAGCATGGCGGCGGTGAGGGTGTTGACGAGATTGTAGGAATTGAACTGCAGGTACAAGGGAACGATCAAGACCTGGAAGGGCACCATCATTCCTGCCATGACAAGCCAGAAGAGGATGTTGCGACCTGGAAACTTTATCTTGGCGAAAGCATACGCGATCGGGGCATCGACCACGATGGTGAGGATCATGGAGAATGTGCTGACTATCAATGAATTGATCATCCAGTTGAGTATATAGGTGGAGGTGAAGGCTTTCCTGTAGTTGTCCAGGGTGCTGTGCCGGGGCCAAAAGGAAAACACTTTTGTGACGACCTCGTTCTCATTTTTCAATGAGGTGATGACCAGCCAGAAAAGCGGAAACACCCAGAGAAGAATGAAAAGCACCTCGATGATACGGGCTGTCATCCACTTGAAGGTCCTTTTCCGTTGATGAAGGGAGTTGCACATCTTAGTCCTTCTTTCTTCCCAGTGTGAGGTACTGGACGACAGAGACGAGCAGGATGATGAAGAACAACACATAGCTCATGGCTGCGCTGTACCCCATTTTGTAATATCTGAAGCCTGTCTCATAGATGTATTGGATCAATACCCGGGTGGAACCGGAGGGACCCCCTCCTGTCATGACATAGACTTGTCCAAACACATTGAAGGAGGCGATGACCTGGAGAATGAGGCAGAGCACCGTTGTGGAGGAGATCAGGGGAATGGTGATATGCGTGAGAACCTGCCAGGGCCTGGCACCGTCCATATGGGCGCTTTCATATATTTCCTGGGGGATTTGCTTGATACCCGCGCTGAAGAGCACCATGTTGAAACCTGCGGTCCACCAGAAGGTGGCAAGCGATACCGACCACATGGCATATTTCTCATTGGTCAGCCAGCTGACTCTTCCCGCCCCCATGCTGACCAGCACCTGGTTGAAGATACCAAAGTCCTTTTGCATCAGCCATGCCCACAAGGTGGCGACCACGGTCATGGAGAAGATGTATGGGACGAAGAACACGGTCTCCATGACACCTTTCAAAGGGGACTTGCCCGTTACCGCCAAGGCCATGGCGAAACCCATCATTAGCAGTATCGGGGTGGTAATCAGGACAAACTGCAAGGTATGCCAAAGGGAACTGTAGAACTTGGCATCCTTGAAGAGGTCTGTATAGTTCTTCAGCCCAACGAATTTGGCGGTCGAGAGGATGTCCCACTTGAAGAAACTGATGAAGAAACCGAAAAGCAAAGGGTAAATCATGAAGAGGGTGAATACTGCAAGGTAAGGTAGTGAGAAAAGTATTCCGTCCCGTTTGTCTTTGTTTCCTGGTATCATAGGGTATCCTTGTAAAACGTTTGGTTCAGACCGACAGCGAAGAAGGTCCTGCACCATGATGATGCAGGACGCGATGATTTAATAGGTTGCGATAATGGCGTTGATGGTCTTCTCCATCTCCGACAGGGCGCTCTTGGTGTCCTGGTTCTTGGTCACGGCTTTCTCGAGCATATCGCTCATGGTTCCGTAGATCTCCTCCCAGGCTGCGGTACGCGGAGTCGGCAGTGCGAATGCGGCTGCGGCACCATAGTCGGCGCGATAGGGAAGAGCCTTGTATTCGGCTTTCCGTGTTACGCTCTTGCGGGTAGGGATATGACCAGCCTTCGCCCAAAGCTCACCATGGCTCGTCATCCAATCGATGAACTTGATCGCAGCTGCGACTTTCTTCGGATCCTGATTCTTCTGTACGGGAATAGCCAGGGTATGGGATCCGGCCCAGGCCGCACTCTTGCCCATGAAGGCAGGAAGCGGAGCGGCTCCAAAATTCAGCCCCTCGACATTCTCCAGTGTGCCAGTCGCCCAGACACCATTGAAATAGAAGGCGGCATCACCAAGCTTGAACATATTCATCGCCGCATCGTAATCCAACTCATTGGGGTTGACCTTGTCCTTGTTGACCAGATCTTTCAGCCAGGTAAGGGCTTTTTCCCCATAGGCGTTGTTGAAGTTTGCTTTCTTGGTGTCATCGCTAAGCAAGGAACCACCCTGCTGAGCCATCATGGACATGAACAGGCGGGTGAGGGTGTAGGCTTTGTAGGTTCCCGTGGTATTGTCGATTGCCATACCCCATTTGCCAGTCTTGTCCTTGACCTGCTTGGCCGCCTTGGTGAATTCCTCAGCAGTGGAAGGGATGGTCGTGATGCCAGCGGCCTTCAATATGTCCTTGTTGTAATACATCACAATCGGGTGGACATCAAACGGCAGGCTGTAAAGTTTGCCATCGAAACGGCAGGCCTCCAGTGGAGCCTCCTGGAAGTCCTCCAGCATCGATTTGTCCACATAGCCATCCAGGGGCAGAAGTGAGCCGCTAGGGACATAGTTGAGCAGGTTGCCCTGATGGACCACCACCACATCTGGAGCGGTCTTCGCTGACAGGGCTGTGGTGAGCTTGGTATAGTAATTATCAAACTTCACCATGTCATTTCTCATGACAATCTCGTTTTGGCTTGCATTGAACTCCTTGATCATTGCATCGAAGAACTCTCCATCTCCGCCGGTGAACAGAGACCAGAAGGTCAGTTCGATTGGTCCTGACGGCTGAGCGCCCTGTTCCTGCGCTCCCTGGGCGAAGAGCATTCCGGTTGCCAGTAACAGTACCAGAGCCAGTGTCAATTTTTTCTTCATGTGATTCCTCCTTATTAGATTCACACAGAGTTTCTTTCTCTTCTCAACGAGTGGTCTCTCGGTAGACCAGCCTTGTTGGGATTTCCTGTTTTACATAAGGCGTCTCTGGATTCTGGATATGCTTGTAAAGGAGTTCCATGGCCGAATAGCCAAGACGGAACTTAGGCACGTCCACGGTGCTCAGTGACGGCTGCATGAACTGTGACATGTATAGGTTGTCGTATCCGAACACCTCAATCTGCTGGGGGACTCTCAGGTCATTCTCGCTAAGGCTCTTGAGGACACCCATGGCGACCATGTCATTGAAACAGGCGATGGCCGTGAAGTTCAGGCCCCTGTTCAATGCTTGGTTGACTAGGGCATAGCCATCCTCGATGTGTCCTCCTGCCTCAAGAATGTACTCAGGATCTACTGGGAGCCCATGTTCGGCATAGGAAGAACGTAATCCCTGCAACCTATCATGGGTGTTACTGACCTTTGCAGGTCCAGCAAGATAGAGGATGCGTTTGTG
>Ga0172381_10003222_pt1 | contig 17441 bp, 25 predicted proteins | sample Leawel6488metaG_FD_119754 | JGI IMG/M metagenome (GOLD analysis project Ga0172381, IMG submission 119754) | Leachate microbial communities from a municipal landfill in Southern Ontario, Canada - Leachate well 64-88 metaG | ecosystem: Engineered > Solid waste > Landfill > Unclassified | place... | reverse complement strand
GGAAAACTTACAGAGCAAGAAAATTTACATTTAACTTTAAAATTTTTAGGAGATGTAGATGAAAAGAAGGCTGAAGAAGTTAAGAAATTGCTTAGGCAGATAAAATTCAGAAAGTTTAATTCTGAACTAGAAACTATTGGGACTTTTGGTGATAGGGATGTAAGGATAATCTGGGTTAAGCTTGGGGGAGAAGATGTGCTCGAATTACAAAAGCAAATTGATGAACAACTTAAAAATTTGTTCAAGAAAGAATTCCGATTTATGAGCCATGTGACTATAATGAGGATAAAGGAAGCGCCAGAGCAGAAACAGTTAAATGAATATCTAAAGAAATTAAATTTTAAAAAAATTAAATTTTCAGTAAATGAATTTGTTTTGAATAAATCTACCCTGACAAAAAAAGGTCCGATTTATGAAGTTCTTGAGAAATATAAATTAATTTAATCTTTAGGAAAAAATACAAACCCTAATTTGTAGCTCTTTGAGATTTATATACCTTCGTTTTCCAAATATACCTTTGATTTTATAGTCTTCTTTATAAATCTAAAATAATAAATTTTATTTTAATGACTGGAAAAATATTGGAGAAAAAGGTTGCTTCTGAGATTAATTTTGCTATTGAAGTATTACTTACTGCACATAAAGAAAGAGGAGCAAGAATTTTAGACTCTTTTGAAAAAGCTATTTATGATGCAATGCCTATATCGAAAAGGCCTAGCCGGGAAATTTATACTAGAATACTTTTAGAGTTTGACAATTATGTTTCAGAAAATTTTAATCATGATGTTAATCATCGATGCTTTCCGGGAGATTTAGAATTAAATGGCCATCCTCAGAAAATAAAAGATTACATTGCTCGTAAATTTGCAATATAGAAAAGTAAGAATTTTATTCTTGGGAGGAATTATAATTTTCAGTGAACAGTCTAAAGACTTCTGCTTTTTTCCCAATGTCCTGTTTTAGTTGATCTAAAGGGGTGTTAATTATTTCTTTTAAGGTGTGATATTTTTCAAGAAGCTTTCTTGCTGTAGAGGGCCCTATTCCTGGAAAGCCTTCAAGAATAAACTGCAATTGTTCACTAGGACTTTGGGCTCTTTTTTTAGCATGAATTGAGTGTTCTTTATCTTTTTTCTTTAGGAGAACAAGAATAAATTTTGCAGAGTCTTCATAATTTTTTGTGAAGAGTATTGGAACATGATACTTCAAAAGAATTGAAAGGATAAACCCTCGGATTGCATTTGAACTTACGCCTTCTAAATTTTCATTGTATAACTCTTGTTCATCAATTCCTTCTATCATTAGCAGTTTTGAAGGATATTGCTGAATTTCTTCAAGTTGTTTAAACAGTCTTTTATTAATCATGCTGGAGATAAAATCTGAAACGGTCTTTCTTTCTATGGCGAGATCTCCTATAATGTAGTCTGCAACAGGGAGCTGCCTGAATTCAACTTTGATGTTATATGAAATCAACTCTGAAATAAGCAAGGAGTTCTTTTCACGGAAGTCTACAATGATTTTTAGAGGTTCTTCGGGTTTTATTTCATTTTTTGATTTAGAGAAGATGTCTTCCATTGAAGACTAAAAGACCGAAGGTTTAAAAAGGATTTTGAATATTTTATAAGATAAAAATATCAACTAATTTTTTAGTAATTTAGCTGAACAAACAATAAAAATGAGAGTGGCTGTTTATAATCAAATGTTCGCTTTGAATGGGGAGTCTATATGGGATCATTTAAGGGGGCATATAGCTATTCATTATCAAAAAAATCCTGAAAGAGTATATGAAAAGGCAAATTTAGACAATACTATTAATTTGATAAAGGCTTCTCAACCAGATGTTATTGGAATTTGTGAGATTTTAGAGGGTCAAGAGAAAGAACTTAAGTCTAAGCTGAATAAAATTGGCTATAATTATGTTTATTTTGGGAATGGCAGGCAGACTAATAAAAGCAAGATGAAGATGAAAGTTGCTTTGGCTTCAAAGATTAATTGTGAAAAAAGAAGAGTTGAAGGATTTCCAATAGAAGACAAGATTGGCGGGGGAGGAGGATTAGTTCATTGTAAATTTCCCAACCTCAAATTGGATGTGTTAAATATTCATTTTGGATTTAAGAAGACTAGGACTTATTATGAGCAATTAAGATTTTTGCAGGAGTATATTTCTAATTTGGAAGGAAATTTGATATTAATGGGAGATTTTAATAAATCTTCCAAGAAACTAAAGTATTTTTTTGATAACTTAGAATTAGCTTCAAATGGGCTAAATAGCTGCAGTATTACTCCTATTCTTAGGCATTTTATTAAGAAAGATTTTGACCATATTTTTATACGCGGTCTAAAAAAATCTGAGGCTGGAGAATTAAAAGGACACTCTGATCATAAAATGGTTTATGTTGATTTGTTAAATGAACCTTTAAAATAATTTTTCCTGATTTTCTTTAATTTTATCTTCTGAGGAATCTAATTCTTCTTTTAGATCTTTGATTATTTTTTGCATTTTCTTTTCTTTATGGAATGCAGACCAGTGATAAACTTCATCACGAGTTTTTTCTGTAAGCAGGATAATCAGCTTTCCCTTGCATAGTCTAGCTGTTCTTCCAGCTCTTTGGATTTTTCTGATTGCTGAAGGGATTGGCTCATAGAAAACTACTAAATTAACTTCAGGTATATCTAGGCCTTCTTCACCTATTGAAGTTGAGACTAAAACATTTACTTCTCCTGAAGAAAAATCTCTGACAAGTGCCTGTTGTTCTTTCTGGGAGAGGCCAGATTCATTTTTTCCTGTGCCTTTTTTAGACTGCCCAACAAAAACCTTTGATTTAATATTTGGCAGAGTATTGAGTTCTTGTGAAATTTTTGTAACTGTATCTCTATATTGGCAGAAGACTATTGCTTTTTCTTTATCTTTAATTTCATTGCTGATTATATCTTTTAGTTCCAACAGTTTTGGGTGTTCTACTTTACGAGCTATTAATTCCATTAATTTGGTATAAGCTTGGTTAAATTCTGGCTGTTTTACTAGATTTACTGCAGCTTTACTTTCATTTCGTTTAGCCTGAGAAAATAAATCTTCCATGTAGGCCTTAAGGGAAGCTAAAGTTTGTGTCTCTATTAATTCTAGAGAATGGCTTACCTTAAGAGCTTGGGCGCAGGTTGATGCTCCAACAAGTAAATTGAAATGTTTATTTCCTACTGAAATCATTTTCATTATTTTTCTTTGGGCTTCAAGCAAAGCAATTTTGGAATTTCCAAAAAGAAGTTTTCTACTTTGGAGTTCGTATATTTTTCTGTCATAAATCGCCTTAAGAGCATCTCTTATTTTTTTGAATTCTTCGGGAAATTCTACCCTAATTGTATTAAAATCTAGCTCTTGCAAGTAGTTCTTAACATCTTCACTTTCTCTTGTGCGAATTTCCACGGCTTCTATTCCGAGGCTTTCACAAATCTTTTTGACTTTGCCTTCTTCATGGCCTGGAGAAGCAGTCAGGCCCAGAATTCTTTGAAATTCTGATTGTTCTTTGTAAACTTCGGCTACGTAAGTATAAGCATAGTTTTTGAAACAACGATGACATTCATCTTCTATAAGGAGAGAGACATTTTTTAGGTCATATAATCTTTTTTTAACGTCATTTCCAATACACTGAGGTGTTGAGAAAATGATATCTGCACTTTGCCAAAGTTCTTTTCTTTTTTCTGCATCTGTTTTTCCTGTGAAAAGTTCAAGCTGGCCAAATAACTCTGGAAGCTGCTTTTTGAAATAATTAAAATGCTGTTCTATCAAAGGGCGAGTTGGGGCAAGAAAAAGTATTTTTGATGTTGGAAATTTGACAAGGCGGTCAATTGCAAGCATGAGGGCTATAAGGGTTTTTCCAAGACCTGTTGGAAGAATTACTAGGGTGTTCTTATTTCTACAAGTCTGGAAGATTTGTTTTTGATACTCTCTTGGCTCTATGGCTGTAAGATATTTTTTGATAGATTCCATTTCTTTTTAGAATTTTAACGTCTGTAGCTATATATAGATTTATATATCTAAAAAACTTTTTTGAGTAATGATACAAGAAGCAGTTGGTTTTTTTCTGCATATTGATAAATATCTGGATGTAATAATCAGCAACTATGGAATCTTTACTTATTTTATCTTGTTTTTAGTTATTTTCTTTGAAACAGGACTTGTTGTTACTCCATTTTTACCTGGAGATTCTTTAATTTTTATAGCGGGAACTTTTGCTGCAAGGTCTGCATTGAATATTTTTGTTTTATTTTTTGTGCTTTGTTTAGCTGCAATAATTGGAGATAGTGTAAATTACTGGATTGGAAATTATTTTGGAGAGAAAGTATTTGAAAAGAACAGGTTTTTCAAAAAAGAATATTTGGATAAGACTAAAGCTTTTTATGAGAAGCATGGCGGGAAGGCAATAATTCTTGCAAGATTTGTTCCTATTGTAAGAACCTTTGCACCTTTTGTTGCAGGAATTGGAAAAATGTCCTACAGAAAGTTTATTTTTTATAATATTGTTGGAGGAGTATCTTGGGTTTTGTTATTTGTTTTTGGAGGTTATTTCTTTGGGAATATTCCTTTTGTGAAAGATAACTTTAGTTTTGTTATTATGGGGATACTTATTATTTCAGTTATGCCCATGTTGATTGAGTATATAAGACAAAGAAATAAAGTTACCAAATAACTTTAGGATATGGATAAATCTGAGAGAGTTAAACTTAGAATAAAATTAAATTTTCTTTTTCTTTTTAGACTTAGCAAATTTAATTAGCTTTTTGACTTTAGAAATTTTACTTTTTTTACTTGCTATCCTGTTCTTTTTTCTATAGTGCAATATCTTCTTTTTTTGATATTTTTTTATGGCCTTTTTGGATTTTTTCTTTTTTGTTACCATTTGAATATGAGCTGGCACTCAAACTCTTGTGAGCTCGAGATTTCTGGACTCGGTGAAAGAGTTCCTTAAACAACTATCGAAACAAACTTAACCTATCGATTTGTTTTAAAGGTTATCTGATTCGTCTCAAAGGAAGCTTAACAAGTGCAGATTTCGTAGAGTGAGTTATAGTCCAGACACTCTATTAATAGCTGAGCACTTGACAGAGGCTGCAGTGAAAACATCCTTTTCAGGACAACCGAATTGTCCTACCAGCTGGTGAGTAAATGAGCTAGGGATATATATAACTAAGTTATTCTCTTAGAGTTAGTTGTAACTGTTAATCTTTTTTTGATGAAGATAAATTTATTTATATTTTGTTATGGCTGGGTTTAAAATTTTAAATGAATTTCAGTAGCATAATGTTTTTAAATGAGTCTTCTTGTTAATTAGTATGAGTCAAAATATTAAAATTGCAATGATGAAAGCTGCTTCAAAGGCATTAGATTATAAAAAAACAAATCGAAATGCTGATGTTGAGGAAATTTTAGGTTTTGTTATGGCTGAACTACAAGAAAAAGGCAATGAGAAGATTGGAGCAATTGCTGCTGCAACAAAAGCTTTGAAATATAAAGAACAGTCAAATTTTAGTGATAGACAAATTTTGCAAAAAATTATGGATGAATCTGGGGAACTTTTGACTTCTATGGCTCTAGAATAATTTTTCTTTAGAAATCTCTGAAATATATTTAACGAAAGTTATATATAGATTATCCTTTTTGATTTAGTAAAGGAGGTATTGAAAAATGGAAAAAACAGTCTTGGATTGGATTGCTTTAGTTTTGGTAATCATTGGAGGATTGAACTGGGGATTTTTTGCAATTGATCCTTCTTGGAACCTTGTCGAATTGATTTTTGGAGCTATTCCAATTCTTGCTAAAATAGTTTATGCTTTAGTAGCTTTATCTGCTGTGTATATGATTTATATGGCATTTAAGAAGTAAAGCCTATTTTAGATATTTAGTAAAAGCTAACTCCTCCTTTATGCTGGAGCTGACTTCAACGCTTTTCCTAACTCTCCAAGTCCAAAGGACTTGGTGATTTAATCGATTAATATCGGCCAAGATTGTTGAGATCTTGGCTATTTTTCTTTTTGATTCTTTTGAATTTTTATTAAACTCTCTTTCAAATACATAAGGTATAAAAATCCCTCAGTTTATTCACTTTAATGGAATTAAAAAATTATGTCGCAAAAAATTTTGAATATCTTTTGGGCATAAAGGGTTTTAGTGAAATTTTACTTAGAAATCATTTTTTGTTATATCAAGGATATGTAAAGAATGTTAATGATCTTCTTACTGAATTAAATTCTCTTCTTGTTTCTGGAAAAACTGATGTTATTGCCTTTTCTGAAGGAAAGAGAAGATTTGGTTGGGAATTTAATGGGATGGTTTTACATGAGCTTTATTTTGAAAATTTAGCAAAAGAATCTTTGGGAATTGATAGGGAATCGGATTTTTTTCAGAAAATAGTCGCTGATTTTGGAAGTTTTGAGAATTGGGAGAAAGACTTTAAAGCGACAGGAATTATGAGGGGTATTGGATGGGTTGTTCTTTGCTATGATCCTACTTTAGACAGGCTAATGAATATTTGGATTAATGAACATGATACGGGACATTTGGCTAAGACTACTCCTCTTTTAGTTATGGATGTGTTTGAACATGCTTATCTGACTGATTATGGAATAAAAAAGGCAGACTATGTTGAAACTTGTTTACATTCAATAAACTGGCAGCTGGTTTCTGAGAGATTTGATAAAATCTGTGTTGAATAAATAGATCTCAATTGAAAATAACTAGCTATACTTTAGAAGACTTTCTAAGGGGTTAGCCTCTTAGAGGTTTTACAATATCCATTAAATCTCTGACTTTTTTTCTGTCTATCTGGAGGCGAGTATTTCCTTCAGGCTTAAAATAACTTCCGATAATTGCACCATCACAAATTTTTAATTGTTCATAAACATTTTTTAAATTAACCCCTGCACCCACAATTAAAGGAAAACTTTCGAGAATTTTTTTATATTCTCTCAATTTTTTAGTTGGCGTCTCTATTCCTGTTCCGTTGCCCGTTGTAACAATTGCTTCGCATCTTGACTTTCCTTCTGCCAGATCGAGTTCTAAGGGATTTCCTGTGGGGGAAGTATACTTAAAACCAATTCCTCCAAGAACCGCAATATGGGGGTAGTTTTTTCTTAATTGATTATACCATTTTAATTCTAAATCTGGGGTCTGAACTGTATCAAATTGTATAAATCTTGCTCCAAAGTCAGATGCAAGTTTAAATGCAGAATAACAATCTCTTAGGATATTAATTCCTAGGGTAATCTTAAAATTTTTTGTTGAACTTTCTTTCAGGGTTTCATAAACATCTTGAGGAGATCCATGATAATCTTCTATTATTGCCCCATTAACTTCCTCTTCTTGATAAATTGATAACTCTTCTAATGCTCTTTTAACGCGATCTTGTTGGTCCTTGCCAGACAAGTGAATCATTCCAATTACAGGTTTATTTATTTGAAATACTGAACTAAATTTATCCATAGTAAGATATCCTATTTGAAGTTTATAAGAATTTATACTAATAATAATGCATAACCTACAGCTATTGCAACCATTGCTACCATAGTGAAATAAAGTATTCTTGAACCAAAGAATATTTTGGTTCCGTCTAATTTTCCTAATGGCAGAAGATTAAATGCTGCAAAGTATACACAAAGTTTGGCAAATTCTGGGAGATTAATTAGGTATGCTAGGAAAGAGAGGATTAATAGGGCAAAGATTCCTGCTGATGAAATAAGGGCAATATGCCACTCGGTCAACTCTGAATAAGAATAAAAGTCATGCCTCTTAGCTACTCTTGCAACGGTTGGATTTATTTCGCTTTCTGTAACTGCAAACCATTTGATAGTTCCAAAGGAGATTAAGGATACTATAAATGAGATTATTATTCCAATAGGGATAGGATTTTTAAAATGCTGTTCTGGCTGAAATCCATACCTTTCAAAAGTCCAAATTTTTTCTTCTGTTTCAGATTCAAAATAATACGCAATTAATTTTTTTGCAAATGAGTAAACAAAAAGAATTATAATAAAAAATGCAAGAGAGTTAAAGAATATATTTTGATCTATGAATGAATTTGAAAATGCTAGTATTATTGAGGCTAAAATCAAAGATAACAACTCTTTTGATGTGATGACCATATATTTTTTAGTTATTGTTTTCTTATAAATTTTGTTATTAGATATATTCTTGACCAGAGAAAAGTTTATTAATCACTTTTCATAGAAAACTATATAAAGGAAGCTTTGAGTAATAATAAAATGTTAAGCATTAAAAAAATTTCAGAGGTGCTTGGAAAGAGTGTCTATACAGACAACGGTGAATTTATTGGAAGAGTTGAAGAAGTAAATATCTCTGACAATAAAATTGACGGTTGGAGAATTAGACTTGCTGGACATAGAAGCTATCTTATTGGTGGCGCTAAGGGAATAATAATCCCACATAATTTTGTGAAAGCTATTGGTGATGTTTTTGTTGTCAGCAGAGCTGCATTGCCTTCAATGAGAGAAGAAGAAATGAATATGTCTGAAACACAAATTGAAGAAGCATAAAATCTGAACTTACCTTACATAATAATCATGGCTGAGTTTACTATACTTACATCTCCGTTTTTTACAGAGGGAGTTTTACCTTTCTTATTAGTATTTGTTTTAGTTTATGCAATACTTCAGAGATCAAAGATTCTTGGGGATAATGATAAGACTAATGTTATTTTAGCGATAGTTATAGGTTTCATTTTTGTAACCTTTTCTTATGCTGTTGATATTACTACCAGACTTATGGGTATTTTGGGCATTGCAGCAGTAGTAATCTTATGCTTTATGCTTCTTTTAGGTTTTGTATATGGGGAGAACTTTAAAATGAATAAAGGATTAAGAGTTACTTTTGGTATTTTGATTGGAATAACTCTTACTGTATCTATGTTGGTTATTACTGGATATTGGGATTATGTTCTTGATGCTGCTACTGGCGGATCTGGAAGTAATATTGTGGCAACAGTAATTTTTATCGCGATAATTGTTGGAGCAATATTTCTAGTTACTGAGAAGAAAAAGCATGAGTAGATTATTAAACTAAATTTTTAGTAAATCATCTTAATAATAAAAACATTTATAAATAAGCCTTGTCTTTTTTTAGTATGCTAGGGGTGATGTTACAATTCGGAGGATTTGGCGGATTTAATTTCGCAGATATGCTCAATCAGTTTGAGCAAATGGGTTTCTTTAGATATGTTTTACCTTTCCTTTTGATATTTGCACTTATTTATGCTTTAACTTCTCAGATACCTTTGTTCAAGGAAAATAAAGGTGCTGCAGTAATAGTTGCATTAGCTGTTGGTTTATTATCTTTGCAGTTTGATTATGTACCTGCTTTTTTTCAGGCAATATTTCCTAATTTAGGAATTGGGTTAAGTGTTTTGCTTGCAGGATTAATTTTAGCGGGAGCTTTTATCAGCGGAGAAGGATCTTTTAAGTGGATATTCTTTGGACTTGGTGCATTAATTTTCTTAGTAGTATTCTTAACTAGTTTTTCAAGCTATCAATTTGCTGGAAGTTGGCAATGGAGCGGATGGTGGGCTGATTATGGCGGAATTATTTTGTTTCTTCTTATGATTACAGGAGTTATTATTGCTGTTACTGTAGCAAGCAAGAAGAGTTAAAATGGTAGATGTCTTAAATATTTCTGGCCTAGGGTATTTTATGCCTTTATTTGGATTTTTATTTGTGTTTTTAATTGTGTTTGCATTATTGACTAAAACAAAAATTCTTGGCGACCAGAAATATGTTAATATTTTAATTTCTTCAGTTATTGCAATTATTTTTGCAACAATGTCAAGTGTAAGAGATTATGTACAGACAGTTACTCCTTGGTTTGCAGTTTTAGCAATTGCCTTATTTTTTATACTTCTTTTAGTAGGTTTAAGCCAAAAGAAAGTTGATGATATTGTTAAACCTTGGTTTGTTTGGGTATTTATTGTATTATTGATAATTATTTTCTTAGTTTCTGCAACCGTGGTATTCTCAGACACGATGAGTAATTTTTATTCCCAGTTAGGCGATTATATCACTAATTATGATAGAATTGTTGGCGGTGCAGTGTTATTAATTGTTGCAATTGTTGTTTCTTGGTTGATAACTAAGAAGTAAATATTTCTTAATATTTTTAGAAATCAAACTTAATGAAAGTTATTATTTTAGCTTTAACTACTTTCTAAGTTCATCTATCATAGGTTTTAAAGATTTAGAAAAAGAATCCTGCATCATACCCATTTCATTTTTTATCTCGGTGATGTCTTCAAAGTATTTTCCTGTGCGAGTTATTATTGATTGCTGGAGAGAATCAATTAAACTTTCAAGTCTTTTTATGCGATCTTCTAAATCTGTAAGTTTTCTTTCTGTTTTTAATTTCATTTCTGTAAGAACATGAATTGATTCTTTTATTCCTTGAGTTTTTTCAGTAAATAATTGATCTGCTATTTCTGAGATCACTTCAGGAGACTGTTGATATTGCTGTTGCTGGGAAGATTCATACTGAGGAGTTTCTGGCTGATATTCTCCTTCTCCTTGAGGGTAGGCAGGATATTCCTGATATCCTTCTTGGGGTTCTTGTTCGACTATACTTGGCTGCATTTCATTAGTTTGCTGAGGTTGATCTGGATTTTGAGATTCTGGACCTGCAATTACACTTTTAATCTTGGATTGTTCTAAACCTTGATTTATTTCAACTGGAGAATAACCTCTATCTTGAAGAGACTTAGTTATATCTCCTTCTGACAGACCCTGTTCTTTTAGTTGTTGGATTTCACTCAGTATTGACATTTTGATTTATTTCCTTGCCGGATTTTGATGAACTTGAGATAAATGGCTGGAAAATTTTCATCTCTTTTTTAAGCAGTTCAAATTCAGTTTTATTTGCTTTTTCTTCTAATATATCTGAAAGGCGAACTAATGTTTTTTTAATTCTGCTCATGTCTTCTTTCATGGTACTAAACTCTGACTTTAATTCTGTGGTGTTAGTACTTATTGACTCTTTTAAATCTACTAAATTTTTGCTAACTAATAATACTCTTTCTTTGAGCATCTTCTCTTTTTCTTCTAAATCACGCAACTTAGTGTTGAAATCTGCGAGAAGTGAAGATACAAAATCAGAAGATTCTTCAGGCATTTTATTACTCTCTTTTATTATCTATATCTATTGAGGTTTTTATACCTTTTTATTAGGAATCCTTGTTCAGAATAATACTGAATTCCTCGCAAAAGATATTTGCTCCAATCTTAAACTTAACTTAAGATTTTCGATAAATAAACCAGGACTCTAGAAACCCAATCAAGGAACTTTTTATGGACTAATTATTCGAGAAAAGTATTTAATCAAGAAAACTTTTGTTTTTTGATGATGCTTAAAACTCATTTGGCAATGGCTTTATTTTTCCTTTTAATTTTTATACAACATATTGAACATAAGATCTTATTTTCAATTGTTCTTTTAATTGCAGCAGTGATTCCAGATCTTGATTCTAAGCATTCAAAAATTGGAAATAAACTTATTTTTAGAATATTGCAATTTTTTACAAAACACCGAGGAGTTATTCACAGTTTTACTATTTGTATTATAATCTCAGTTATTTTGGTATTCACTTTCCCTATTTTGGCTTTACCTTTTTTCATAGGTTATTCAGTACATTTATTTGCAGATAGTTTTACTGTCGAAGGAATAGAACCTTTTTGGCCCTATAAAGGAAAAAGTGCTGGAATGGTAAGTACTGGCGGGAATATGGAGAGAATTATTTTTCTATTCTTCGCAATAGTTGACTTGGCTATTTTGGTTTTGTTATTTCTAATATGATTTATCTCTATATTTCTAATGCCTATAATCTAAACTATGCAATTGTTTAGAAGCAATCTTTATAAAGAACCTAGGGGTTTTAGAAAGATGGCAGTCAAAAAAGAGAAAGAAGAAGAAATCGACGAAACAAAGGAAGAAACTGTAAAAAAAGATGAACCTAAGATTACAGATCTCCCTGGAATTGGACCAGCTGTTGCTGCAAAACTTGATGCTGCTGGAATTTATGATTTAATGGGGTTAGCTGTTTCTTCGCCGCCTGCTTTAGCTGAAATTGCAGGAGTTGGAGAAGCAGTTGCAAGAAAGATAATCCAATCTGCAAGAAAAATGCTTAATATTGGGTTTATGGATGGAATGGAGTTTGCTAAAAAAAGAGAGGAAGTCCGAGCTATTACTACAGGCAGTAAAAATTTAGATAATCTCCTGGGAGGAAGAGGTGTAGAGACTAAAGCTATAACTGAGGCTTTTGGAGCTTATGGTTCAGGAAAGAGCCAACTAGGTTTTACTTTAGCAGTTAATGTGCAATTACCCCTTGAGAAAGGCGGAGCAAATGGGAAGGCTGTTTATATTGATACTGAAGGAACTTTCAGGCCTGATAGAATAAAGCAAATTGCTGAAGGAATCGGAGCAACTCCTGAAAAAGTTTTGAAAAATATTTTAGTTGCAAGAGCATTTAATGCAGATCATCAAATACTTCTTATTGATAGAATCAGTGAATTAATTAAGGATGGAGAGCCAATAAAATTGGTTGTAATTGATTCTTTGACTGCTCATTTTAGGGCTGAATTTTCTGGAAGAGGACAACTTGCAGACAGGCAGCAAAAATTGAACAGATATTTACATAACTTAATGAAACTTGCAGAGTCATATAATATTGCTGTTTACGTTACAAATCAAGTCATGGCAAATCCTGCAATGATGTTTGGAGATCCTACTACTGCTGTAGGTGGAAATATTGTCGGACATGCTTCTACTTATAGGATGTACCTAAGAAGAGGAAAGAAAGATTCAAGAGTTGCAAAATTAATTGATTCTCCAAATTTACCTGACAGTGAATGCTTGTTCTTCATAACTACTGCTGGCGTACGAGATGGGGATATAGAAGCTTAAGTTTACGATGTAAACTTAGATAACTATAGCAGATTACTCGAAAATAAATTTCTCGTAATCTGAGGATAGATAAACAAAAAATTAAATTTGTGATTCAGGAAAAGCTTTGGCTTTTCCAGACTTTCCAAATTCTATGAATTTGAAAATACAAATTTAGATAATTCTAGCTGAAATTTCCCAGGTAAACTGTGAAATTTTAGAATATGGATAAACAAAAAATAATTTTGCTAATAGCAAACTTAGGAAAGATAACTAAAAATTATGAATTTATTTCAGAATTTTTAGAATACTACTAATGAAAGTTTTTTATATTCAAAGAAACTGGAGTTATTATGGGGAAAAAGGGGAATAAGCTGATTTATTATCTTGCATTAATCGGTTTTTTTGGAATTTTTTCTACAACTATCTCTAAGAATCCTGTTCTGTCACTTTATACTCAGGCTTTGGGAGCAAGTGAGGTTGTTATTGGTTTAATTGCTGCAATTTCACCTCTTGCAGGAATTTTGTTTAGTTTTCCGATAGGGATGCTGTCTGATAAAATTGGAAAAAAGAAGTTATTAGTAGCTTCTTCATTGGTTTTTGTTATTTCTCCCTTGTTTTATCTTTTTATTAATTCAGCTGTCTGGCTTATCCCTATAAGATTTTTTCATGGAATTGCAACAGCTATTTTAGGACCGGTTGTTGCAGCAATGATTGTTTCTATTTATGAAAAAGATAAGGGGGAGAAGTTGGGCTGGTATAGTTCTTCGACATTAATTGGGAGGACGATTGCTCCTCTGATTGGAGGCGCAATTATTTCTTATTTTATAGCTTATGGTTTATGGAGCTATAAATTTGTTTATCTTGCTGCCTTTATCTTTGCAATCCCTACTTTGATTCTTGTTTTATTCTTGAAATATGAAAGCAATGGGAAAACTAAAATTTTGGAATTAAAAGATTTTTCTTCAAATTTTAAGTATATGTTTAATGAGAAAAAAATATTATCTACTGCATTAGTCCAACTTGCTACTTATTTTGCATTTGGAGCATTTGAAACTTATCTTCCCATATTTTTATCTGATAAAGGAATTCCAGCATATCAAATAGGATTTATTTTTTCATTACAGATTTTTTCTATTGCTTTATCTCAGCCAGTATTTGGAAAGATTGCAGACAGGATTGATAAAAGGATACAGATTGTTTTAGGAATATTAACTTTAGGAATAGCTATCGGAATTGTAGCTTTATTTTCTAGTATTATTTCAGTAATCTTGCTAGGAATCTTATTTGGATTGGGGCTATCTTTTTCAACTGTTGCCACATCTTCTTATGTTGCTGAGATTGCTGATAAAGATAAACTTGGGACTTCACTTGGAGGACTGAGCTCTATTATGGATCTTGGACATTCATCAGGACCATTTATTACTGGAATAATTATTTCCAGTTTATCTTTTTTCTGGGGCTTTTTTGCTTCTTTAGTCTTAGCTGTGATTAGTGCAATTGTCTTTTATGCAATTAATAGAAGAAAAAATTAATTTCTTTTAGTTTCCTTGTAAATTTTCCAAATTGTGAACAATGCTGAAATAGACGCAATAAAGAAGATTAAATCCAAAATAAGACTTGGAATATCAAAAGAATATAATTTTGACAGATCATAAACCAAATAAATTAAAAATGTTAATGCTAGTGAGTAAGCGTATATTTTCTTTTTTGTAACTGCTGTATAAAGAGAGAATAGAAATATCAATCCTTCTATGAAAATTGAAATTAATTGAAGCGCGCTCATTAGTTATCTTAGAATAGACTAATATATAAATTTTTCAGAAATTAAATTTGACCTGTTTCTGTGAACTTTTTCATAAACTTTTCAACTATAATCTGAGGAGCGAATCCTTTTCTGCTGCAAGCTTTGATGAAATCATCATAAGTCTTTCTATCAATGTTATAGTCTATTCGCATTTTTTGCGGATTTGGTGGTGTTGCTGCCATAACTAGACTAAAGATTTGCTATTTATAAATGTTTAGAGCTAGTGATAAATATTAATATTCTGAATAATTGAAATAGTAATTATGAGCTTTTTGAGAGAACTAATAAAACCCATTAATTGGTTAAGAAGAAATTTTATGCAGTTAACTGATAAGGATTATTCTAAGAAGAAATTGAAAAAAAGAAAAGGCAAGTGCAAGAAATGCGGGCAGTGCTGCAGAGGATGCAAATTTTTAGACTATAATACTGGAAGATGCAAGACCTATAAAAAAAGGCCTGTTCTTTGTTATAAAGAATTTCCTTTGGATAGAATTGATCAGAAAATATGGAATGTTAAAAATTGCGGTTATAGGTTCACTAAATAAGTTTTATTCTTAAGATAAAAATAGGTATTTTTAGGTATCCTCTTTGACTTTGGAGTAAAATTTAAAAGTGCCCAATTTAAAGTCTTTTTATGGGAGAAATAATACGCGCAACTTTTGAAGAGATATTGCCTGGAGAAGAAGACTTTATTGATTCAGCCTTAATTAGCTTAGTCTATGCTCTTGGAGATAATGTTCCTCTTTTACCAGTTCCAGTTAAGAGACTTGAAAATGGGATGTTGGTACATTTAGATGGAAGGCATAGGTTAATTGTTTCTTATTTGATGAAAAAGCCGGAAATTGATCTTTTTTTAGCCGAGGATTCTTCAGATTTTCTTAATCCTAAGATGTTTCCTGAATTTGAGACTTATAAGATTAATGAAACTAACCAACATATTTTTCAGAGGTGGAAATCTGCAGAATTTACAGCATTAGGATTAGACGTAGCAAATTATCATGAGCATATGTATAAATTAAAATCAGAATATCCTTTTTTGATGAACCTAAATTTGGTTAAACAACATTTTTTTAATAAACTTTAGAGTAAATTTTATAGATCAAATTCATCAATAAAATCTTTTATTGTGTTATACCTTTCCAGAAATTTGAATCCTTTTTCAGTTAAACTAACTCTTTTTTCATTTTTTTCAAGAATTTGTTCAATGATCAATTTTCTTTCTAGAAATTCTATATAATATTCTTTGAATCCTTTTGAAGATAGACCTGATTTTCTTAACAATGGCGTGGGTTTTATTGAATTTTTATTCTCTTCAATTATTCTTAGAATATCTCTCATTATTTCTAATTTTGCTCTTTTTACCATATTTTAATTACCTGCTTTTTTAAGAACCTTGTAAAGAATTATCATAAATAATCCAATTGATGAAAGGTAGATTAAGAGATTATACCATTGCAAGAATTTTGGAATTAAGATATCAATTACATTTAATGCCCAGAATATGAATAAAAGAAGGTAGATAATAAACAGGCTTTTTCCTTTTCTTTTATCTTTATATGCTATGAAAAGCACAAAGGATACAAATACTAATAGTATTAGGTTTAGTACTAAAGATACACCGATTCCTCTGAAGGATGAGCCTATCCAAGCTATTATCAATGCAAGGAGATTAAATAATAAAATTCTTGATTTGCTATGATTCCATTTTTTCCACATAACACTATATAGCAGATAGAACACTGCCATGGAGCTTGAAAATAAAAATAGGAATAATGAAATCCATCCAATATATCTTGGAGAAAATTCTAATATATCCTGGATATTAAAGAAAACTAAAAAGAACTGGATAAAATACCTAAAGAAGTAAGCTGCTGCAAAAAATAAGAAAGCCTGCCTGAAATATTTTAACCCTTTATAGGAACTTAATTCATACATTTCTTTAGTTGCATGATAAACCATTAAACTACAAAGTATGATTACAAATGAATATATCAGGTCTGTTCCGATTCCTTGCGGAAATAAAAAGTCTAATGGTGGAGGTCTCATTTTATTTATCCTTTTTAATAGTTAAACCTCTTTTTAAAGATTCAGCAAAAGTTTTAACTCTTTATGAATCTAGCACATAAAAATCAGAATTTTGAGGATATATAAGGCAAATGGATCTTAAGTCCATCTCGCTTATAAATAAATTTTAAGACTGGATTATATGAAAAAAAATAAATCCGGAAAAAGACAGGGAATTATAATTGCAGTAGTTATTTTAGCAATTATTATTATTGGAGTATTTGTTTATTTTAGGGGAGACTTTGTTAAAAATGACAGATTGGATGACTCTGGAAAATTTAATCAACCAAATAGTTCTGAAAGACCTTTTAATCAACCGCCAAATATGCAATTAAATGAAACTCAGATACAAGAAGTAACCTCTTTTTTTGATAGTGCTACTGATAGTGAAGAAATACAAAAGTATTGTCAGTCAAATAGAAATAGTTGTATGTATTATTGCAGTCAAGTTAATCAGAGCAATGAATTTTGTAGTCAAATGCAACCAAATAGAGAACCTAGAAAATGAAATCAGAAACTGTAATTGAAATAGACAATGTTTGGAAAAGTTATGATATGGGTGAGGCTGAGCCTTTAGTTGTACTTGAAGATATTAATCTAAAAATAAAGAAAGGTGAATTTGTTGCAATAACGGGTCCTTCTGGATCT
>Ga0172381_10003220_pt1 | contig 17446 bp, 17 predicted proteins | sample Leawel6488metaG_FD_119754 | JGI IMG/M metagenome (GOLD analysis project Ga0172381, IMG submission 119754) | Leachate microbial communities from a municipal landfill in Southern Ontario, Canada - Leachate well 64-88 metaG | ecosystem: Engineered > Solid waste > Landfill > Unclassified | place... | reverse complement strand
TGCGGTTGTCGCGGAATAACCGGCACAAGTCACGGCCGCGCCGCTTATCCCTGCGCTTGCATAGTCGCGGATGTAGCCTGAAAGCACAGCAGGGTTGTAGCCGAGGGAGAAGTTCTGCATTGAGGCATACCCGACAGTCAGGTTGACTGTTGCGCTCGATTGCACGTTCGCAGGCGACTTCGAAGCCACGACGGAATACATTCCGGTTGACTGGTTGGCGCTTGCCGACACAGCGTAATAACCTGCGGCGTCGGTTGTCGCGTCCGGGCCGATGCCGCTTGGCAGGTGGATGATTGCGCCGGAGAGCGGCGCTCCCGAAGTGTCGAACACGTAACCTATGAGCGCGGCATTCATCTTTTTGCACACGCCGTTGTCGCAGAAATACCCGGCGTCGCACGCGGGATTGCCGTACATGCAGCCTGAAGGCTGCTCGTGGACGAGCGTGTTGTTGGTAAGCACGTCGTTGACCCCGCCCTGGATGTAGCTGGAGTAATCGTTTGTTGACTCGTTGAACACGTTGTTCGCGCCCGCGACCGAACCCTGCGCCATCACGGTGACAACCGTTGCCACAAGCACGGTGCCGCCAAGCAGAAGAAGATACTCGAAAGAGCCCTGACCACGATGATACATGACAATCCACCCAAACCGGCCTTGCGGCCGCGTCCCCTTAGTGAAAACTCAGGCCGGCTATTTTAAGCAGACCGAAGCTTCAAAGAGGGTAAAAAATTACTGACAGTCCTTACCAGCGAACCCGTCGGCTAAAACAGTGCATTCGGTAACAGCAGTCCAACCTGACGGACAGCTGCAACAGGCATAGGAGCAGCCGCCGTAGTATGCGAATAAGCAATCGACAAGAAAATAGGTGTCATCGTGAACATGCCCGCCCAGGCTGGTGCATTCGCTGATGGTGTGCGTGCCCCACATTATGACGTTTCTCCAGGCGCGGCACGAGGCGGTGCTTCCACCGTTGACTCCATCACAATTCCACGAATAGCCAAACGAGCCCCATCGTGCACCCAGCGTTCCCTTGCTGCAGGGATTGGTAAGGACCAGATAATTATTAACAGTCGGCAGATGAGTCCCGTTGTCCGAGCCGCAGGCGCCGTCAACCCTCAGTTTTGCCGAGCAGCTGGCCACTCCGTTGGTTCCGGTGCAAGTCCAAGCCCACGGACCGGAACCCGACACCGCCGAAGCCGTTCCCGAATTGCAGAGGCCGGACGTGGGCGCGGAATAGACGCCGGTGCCGTTGCTTGAGCCGCACAGGCTGCTTGCGGAGCAGCTTGCAGCGGAACCGCCGTTGATGCCTGAACAAGTCCACGACCACGGGCCCGAACCGGAAACGGAAGAAGCGATGCCCGCACCGCAAAGATTGGCTGAGGGAGTGGAGGGGAAGTACGAACCGCCGGACGAGCCGCACGTGCCGTTGACAACCAAGTTTGCCGAGCAGCTTGCATTAGTCCCGCCGTATAGGCCCGAACAAGTCCACGACCACGGCCCCGCGCCCGACAATGCGGAAGCGCTTCCAGCAGTGCAAAGGCCCGAGGACGGCGCGGAATAGACGTTGGCGCCGTTGCTTGAACCGCACGCGCCATCCACGATTAGGTTAGCGGAGCAGCTTGCGGTTGAACCGCCGGTTGTCGCGTTGCAATACCAAGCCCAAGGCCCGGCGCCGGATACCGCGGAAGCGTTGCCTGCGCTGCAAAGGTTGACAGTTGGCGCGTAAGCGAATGCTGCGCCGCTGCTTGAGCCGCACACGCCGTTGCCTGGCAGGTTTGCGGAGCAGCTTGCATTAGTCCCCCCATTGACTCCAATGCAGGACCACGACCACGGCCCGGAGCCCGACACCGCTGAAGCCGAACCAGCAGAGCACAAGCCGGACGAAGGCATGGAGGCGAAGGCGGCGCCGTTGCTGGAACCGCACGCGCCATTGATGATGACGTTGGCGGAACAACCCACGGTGGTGCCGCCGTTGGAGCCGACGCAGGTCCAGTACCAGGGGCCCGAGCCGGTCACCGCGGAGACCGAACCTGCGGTGCAGAGGTTGGTTGTAGGCGCGGAATAGAACTTCGCGCCGTTGCTTGCGCCGCACGCGCCGTTGGCCAGAGTCGGCGTTGCGTGCGGGTCAGGCAAGCAGTAATTATATTGGCAATAGTACCCGAACGGGCAGCCGGGGTTGAGGAAGTCGCAGCCGTTACGCGTCGTGTTCTCGACAGCCTCGCACGAGTTCGTCGTCGAGTTGCATGTATTGTGGCCTGCGCACGGCGGGTTGCTGAAAGCGCAGCCTGCGGGCGTGGTGTACATGGTGGTAAAGTTCTGCTCTATGCCCTGCTGCTGGTTTGAAAGGGCGGAAAGGTAGTCGTTTGACGACACCACGAGCGTGTTGTTGACCTCGCTTGCGGAGCCCTGCACTATGATCAGCACCACCGATGCTACGAGCACGGTGCCGCCTAGTATCAGCAGGTACTCGAAAGCGCCCTGGCCGCGTCCTGTCATAGTTAACGCCACTGCGTCCCTGCATTTATTGGTTCTGCACGACTAGACAGCCCCCCGACTTTCTGAAATCAGCTTATGGCCGTGCAGTTCACGTCAACGATGCACCCTTTCGCATCGCGGATGAACGAGAACACCGAGTCGGGCTTTTCCCTGCACGCCTGGACCTGGTCCGCAAACGTCGCATCCGCAGTGCATCCCGGAAGCTGCATCTGCGCAAGCTCCTTGACCAAAAGCTCCATCGAGGGGGCGCACGAATAGTTTGACACGCACCCGTCCGAACCGATTGCCTTTACCAGTTGGAACCCGTCCGCGCACTGGGGCTCACTAAGACCCGGCCTCACGCAGAGCGCGCCGCCCAGGGCAGACGGGCCTGCAGCAGCCGGAGAGGATGACGGGCTGGGAATTGCGGACGGCACTGCCGAAGGCTGGACCGGGGCAACCGAAGTAATCGCGCTAGGGATGCCTTGCGGCGAAGGGGAAGGCGCAACGGCGTTTGCCGCAGGGCTCCACGGCTGCCACCACACGACAACGGCAACAAGCAACACTGCCAGCGCCACCAATGCAATCTTTGTTTGGTCTTCCATATTTTCCAACACATCCTTTCATGCGGTCAACGCAGTTCAGCAAACACACTGTGACCTCGGAGTAAAGCAACTGCTCCAATACTCGCCGGTGTACGACTCCGCATAGTAGTTGACTGCGTAAAGGCCGTTCGCGTTCGGCCCCATCGCAACCCTGCCGTTGTTTGCGGGAGTGCACAGGAACTGGCTGCTTGTCGGCCAGTAGCCGCCATAGTGGGAGCACGCTAGCTCCACCCAACGGCAGGTCACGCACGACTGGGTATTGCAGCTCTGGCTTGACGAGCCCGAGCAGGACGCGCCGCCGTTTGCGGGAGTCGGGTTGTTGCAATACCGATACTGGGTGCCTCCGCCGCAGCTTGCGCTGCACGACGACCAGCCGGACCACCCGCCGTTAACGGCCTTGTTTGCAGAACAGCTTGCTGTGGTGCCGCCATAGGGACCCGTGCAAGTCCACGACCACGGCCCCGAACCGGACACCGCTGAAGCGGTGCCTGCATTGCAAAGGCCCGATGAGGGCGCGGAATACACGTTCGCTCCATTGGACGAACCGCACGCGCCATTCACTATGAGGTTTGAGGAACAGCTTGCGGTTGAGCCGCCATACGCACCTGCGCAAGTCCAAGACCACGGCCCCGCGCCCGACAATGCGGAAGCGCTTCCAGCAGTGCAAAGGCCCGAGGACGGCGCGGAATAGAATGCCGCGCCGTTGCTTGAGCCGCACGCGCCAATGACTATGAAATTGATTGCAAGGTTCTGGCTGGTAGTCGTTCCGGCATTAAGAACCGCGGTTGCGCTGGCAGAAGTGTAACCGGACTTGGAGGCCGCGAGGGTGCACGAAGAAGCAGCAGCGGACATCAAGAGGCCGCTTATCGAATACACGCCGTCGCTTGCGGTAGTCGTCGAAAGGCCGCCGCAGCTTACCGCAGCGCCGGCTACGCCTGCGCTTGACGCGTCGCGCACGTAACCGGAGACTGCCGCGTTGGAATAGGACATCTGCAGGTTCTGCGAAGCGGTCACGCCCGCACTAAGCGAAGCCCCGGCGGAGTTCGGAACGAACGCGGGTGACTTGGAGCCTGAAAGGGTGCAGGTGCCGGTCGTGGAAGACATTGTCACGCCGCTTATGGTGTAGGAACCGTCGCTTGCCGTTGTCGCGGAACGGCCGGCGCACGAGACGCTCGCACCGCTGATGCCAACACTCGACGGGTCGCGGACAAAACCCGACACCGACGCGTCGCTATAGCCCAGGGTGAAGTTGTGCAACGACGCAAAACCAACGGTCAGGTTGACCGACGCGCTGGACTGGATGTTGGTGGGCGGCCTCGAGGCTACAACTGGATAAATGGACGAGGAGCTGCTGACCGTCACGGGCATGTCATAGCGGCCCGACGCGCCGGTCATTACGCTGGGACTGCTGCTGCCGACCACCCGGACGCTCACGCCCGAAAGGGCGGCGCCCGACGTGTCGAACACGTAGCCTGAAAGCAGCACCGAATCAAGGGGTATGCACGTGCCCTGGGAGCTGCAATAATAACCTTCCCCGCACGCGGGGTTGCTGTAAAGGCAGCCTGTTGGCTGCTCGTGCGTAAGCGAACCGTTCGCAATGAGGTCCTTTACCCCACCCTGGACGTAATCGCCGAAGTCGTTGGTGGACTCGTTGAACACGTTGTTCGCGCCCGCGACCGAACCCTGCGCCATCACGGTGACGATGGTCGCGACAAGCACGGTGCCGCCAAGCAGAAGAAGATACTCGAAAGAACCCTGACCACGATTATGCATTCCAACCCACCCAAACCGGCCAGCCCGCGGCCGCGTCCCATTACTGCAAACTCAGGCCACCTATTTTAAGCAAACCTAACGGCGAAAAATCAGGCAGGAAAGCATGCATTGCTTCCGGTGCAGGAATATCCCGCAGGGCACGCCGGGTTCGAATACGCGCAGCCGTTGCGCGTGGTGTTGACAAATGCATAGCAGGAGTTGTTGGACGCGTTGCAGGTGTAATTGTTTGCGCAGGGCAGGTTGCTGTATGCGCACCCGGCGGGCACCTTGAAGCGGAGAATGTACTGGTCCTGCAGGTCCTGCGCCTTGCCCCCTATCCGGTCAAGGTAGTTGTTGGAGGAAGCCACGAGCGTGTTGTTGACGTCGCCTGTGGAGCCCTGCACAATCACCATCACCAAAGCGGCGATGAGCACGACCCCGCCAAGCATCAGCAGGTACTCGAAAGCACCCTGGCCCCGGTTGGAACGCATCGCAAATCACCCAAAAACGCTGAGTTCAAGTAGGGACTTCGGGGATTTTAAACCAGTTATTGCACTATTAAGTAGTCATTTTTGACTTTGATTTTGGCGCCGTGACTGGCGCGGATTGAAGCACACGAAACAAGAGCCTAGTTTAGCGCTCAATAGGTGATTTTGTAATGTCAGTACCCGCAGACCCGATCTACACAGTAGAGGCGGGCAAGGCAATAAGGCTCCTTGCGGCCAAGCTCAAGGAAGATTCCCAGTTCGCAGCGCCGGACTGGTTCGGGACCGTCAAGGGAGGCCCGGCAAACGAGAGGCTCCCGGACACGCCCGAGCAGTGGTTCGACCGCATGGCATCCATACTCCGCACAATCGCAATCCGCGGCCCAATTGGCACGCAGAGGTTGCGCAACAAGTACGGCGGACGCCAGGAGCACACGCGCGGCAGGGCGCACCACAAGAAGGCAGGCGGCAAGACCATACGGCTTGCGATGCAGAAGCTCCAGGTTGCAGGGTACGTGAAGAACGAGCCCAAGGGACGCATTGTGACTGCCGCAGGGCGCGCATTCATATCGGCCGCGCTCGGCACCAAGAAGGAGTAAATGTTATGACGGGTAACTCGCAGGACGATTCTGCTTTGAAGGACGCCCAAAAGCACAGGCTTGAGGAGCTCCAGAAGAGGCAGGCTGCGGAGGCGCAGCTTTCGGCAATCGTCAAGAAGGTCTTCGAGCCTTCCGCAATCTCGAGGCTTTCAAACATAAGGATGTCCAACGAGAACCTGTACATGCAGATTGTGCAGTTCTTCGTCTCGGCAATCCAGGGTGGGAAGCTTTCCGGAAAAGTTACCGAAGAACAGGTCAAGCAGGTCGCATCGAAGCTGCTGTCAGTGCGGCGCGAGACGACAATTCGGAGGGCATGAGCCCCAATCACAGTCAAAAGGTGTTTTGATATATGTCAAGAAACAGGTCAAAGGAAAAGAAAGCCGTCCTGACGAAGGCGATTTCGCAGAACAGGAGGATGCCGATTTTTGTCATCGCGCGCACTGCCCGCAAGGTCAGCCGCAACTCCAAGACCCGCAACTGGCGGTCGGAGAAGATGAAGGTCAAGGTAAAGTAGGTCGGATGATTTATGGAAGAGAACACTGCAACCAAAAAGATGCAAACCCACGCAGTAGCGAAGCCTGCTGAGGAAAAGAGGGCCGTTGCCGCACACGCAGAGAAGGATGCTGCCGCAAGGAAGGCGGAAGCCGCTGTGAAGGCAGACTCAGTTCCGGCAAAGGCCGAGGCTGCTTCGGCCAAGAGCGCGGAAGCCGCGCCGGCAAAGAAGCCCGACGTCCCGGCAAAGGCCGCCGACTCCAAGGCAAAGGCTGAGAAGAAGGCCTTCGTCCCGTCCGACAAGAAGGAGGAGAAGAAGCGCGAAATCGTGCTCGAGCGCGTGTGCATCGTCAACCTCACCGGCGTGTACAACAAGACCAAGGACAAGAGGCTTGCCCGCGGAATCAAGATTGTGCGCAAGTACGCGGCCAGGCACGCGAAGGCGCCGCTTGCGAAGGTCCGCATCGCGACCAACGTGAACGAGCAGATACGCACGCACGGCTCGAGCTGGGTCCAGAAGAGAATCAAGATCCGGCTGACCAAGGACAAGGATGGCGGCGTCCTTGCCGAAGTGGCGAAATAATTTCCTTTCTTTTTCATTAAAATTTTTTTTTATTTTTTAATTTCCAATCCAACGCGCCAAATACGCAAAATGCAATTCTGAAAGTTGAATAATCGTGATTACCAAATTCTCGCTGCACAAGAACCCGTTCGTGGGCCTGTTCTTCAAGGCAAACGACGACACCGTGCTCGTGCCCAAGGCGCTTGACAGCAAGCTCGTGGAAACGATACGGGACACGCTCTGCGCAACTCCGGTCCCGATTTCAATCAGCCAGTCCGACCTGATGGGCATCTTCGTGGCGATGAACTCGAACGGCTGCGTGGTGCCCTCGTTTGTCGAGGACGACGAGCTTGCGTTGCTCCGCAAGACCGGGCTCAACGTGGCGACAATAGACTCGCACCAGGCCTGCGGGAACAGCATACTCTGCAACGACAACGCGGCAGTGCTCCATCCCACCATCTCAAAGCCGGAGGCTCGGAAGATTTCCGACGCATTGGGCGTCGAGGCGCTTGCGCACGACCTGCTTTCCAAGATTTCCACTGTAGGCGCGGTCAATGTTGTCACGAACAAGGGCCTCCTTGCGTACAACGAGATGCCGCAAGTCGAGCTTAAGAAGCTTGAAAGACTGTTCAAAGTCAAGGGGAACGTGGGGACCTGCAACATGGGCGTCCCGTTCGTGGGAATGGGAGTGGTGGCAAACTCAAAGGGCGCGCTAGTGGGGCACGCAACCAGCGGGTTCGAGGTCCAGCGCATTTACGAGGCACTGTTCGGTGATGAAATCTGATGGCAACTAACGCTTCAAACTCGGACGAGACCATACGCAAGATGGCGTACCAATTACAATTCTACGAGGCGCAGGCAAAGCAGCTCCAAAGAAACGTCGAGATGCTCCAGGCCGCGCTTGAGGAGGCCCTTTCAACCCAGGCCGCGGTTCAGGCGCTCTCAAAGACCGAAGGCGCGACAATATTCCCCCTTGGCTCTCGCGTCTTCGTCTCCGCAAAGCCGGAGAAGAAGAACAGGCTCCTGGTGGAGGCCGGTGCCGGCGTGATGGTGGAGAAGACCTGCGAGGAAGCCACTGCTGACTTGGAGGAATCCGTCAAGAAGATACGCGACGGCCTGACCAAGGCGCAGGAGCAGCTTGCGGAAATCTCCCGGAAGGCAAACGAGCTGAACGCCCAGGCAGAGGCGCTCTCGCGAAAGCCCAAGGAAGCGCGCTAGGCGCAAAACAGCAAGAAAATAATTACGGGGTGCAACCGCGGACCGTGTTTGACCTACTCAAGAAGAAAATCTCCGGCTTCGTGAAGGGAATCTCCGAGGCTGTGGGCGCGAAGGAAGGGCCGAAAGCCGAGATTCCAGCGGAAGAAAAGGCAATCTCCGCACCCGTTGAACCGCCTGCTGTTGAAAATGAAATTATTACTCCAGTTGAGACTCCCGCCACAATCATTGAAAAAGAAATTGTGGTTGAGGCTCCAAAGCAGACTATTGTTGAAACGCCAAAACCCGCACCGGCTGAAACCCCAAAACCAATAGAAAAACCTGCTGCCGAAACGCCAAAACCGACTCCCGTTCAAAAGCCCGTTGAAGTTCCCAAACCCGCGCCAACAGTTGTTCCGAAACCAACGGTTGCCGCAAAGCCTGCCGAGGCACCCAAACCGTTCATTGCTCCTGCCCAAAAGCCCGCCGAGACAGCCAAACCGCCAGTTTCCGCAACGGCTACACCAAAGGCATTCACGATTCCAAAACCCGCGACAATTCCCGTTGTCGAGAAGAAGCGCGACATCGCGCCCGACCTGGGCCTGTTCTCCAAGCTCAAGGGGATGCTCACAAACCAAGTCGAGATAACCGAGTCCGAGACCCGGGCGATGTTCGACGAGCTTGAGATGGCCCTACTTGAAAGCGACGTGTCGCCGGACACCGCGCAGGCGCTTGTTGCCGAGCTGAAAAAGAGCCTCGTTGGAAAGAAGGTCGCAAAGAGCGAAGTGGAAAAGACCATCAACGGGGCGATTGCAAGTGCAATCACCTCGGTGTTCATCCCGGCGCCGGACCTGCTTGCGCTTGCGGCCGACAAGAAGGCGCGGGGCGAAGTGCTCAAGATAATGTTCCTCGGCCCGAACGGCGCGGGAAAGACTACTACAATCGCAAAACTGTCGAGCCTGTTCAAGGCAAACGGCTTGGACGTGGTGGTCTCGGCATCCGACACGTTCCGAGCAGCGGCAATCGAGCAGGCGGCGGTGCACGCCGACAAGATCGGGGTCAAACTTGTAAAGCAAAGCTATGGCGCGGACCCGGCGGCAGTTGCCTTTGACGCAATCAAGCACGCGCAGTCCGTAGGCGCGGCAGTAGTGCTCATAGACACCGCGGGAAGGCAGGAGACCAACCGCAACCTCATCGAGGAGATGAAGAAGATTGACCGCGTGGCGAAGCCGGACTTCAAGATATTCATAGGCGAGGCGCTTGCTGGCCACGTGCTTGTGGAGCAGGTCAAGTCGTTCGACGCGGCAGTCGGCGTGGATGGCATCATCCTGACCAAGCTTGACTGCGACGCCAAGGGCGGAAACTCCATCAGCATCGCGCACGACGCCGCAAAGCCCATCATGTTTTTCGGAATTGGCCAGGAGTACGGCGATTTGGTGCCGTTCGACCCGGGTTACATAGCCGCAAAAGTGCTCGAGGCGTAAGCTGGGGCAAAAAAACGGAAAGAGGTAAAACATCACATGAGAGACGAAGAAGGAAACAACTGGGGAGCAAAGCAGGACAAGCCTAGAAGGAACTACGACAGCCCGGTTACGGAAAAGCCGGTCAAGGTGGGCGAGGAGCACGAAGTCACTATAGACGCGGTGGGCTCCAGGGGCGACGGCATCGCAAAGATAAGCAACTTCGTGGTGTTCGTGCCCGGCGGCCAGGCAAACACCAAGGTGAAGGTGCGCATCACCTCGGTACGCGAACGCTTCGCAACCGCCGAGATAGTGGCTTGACGTTCCCGTCTTCTTTTCCAGGCGGCCTGCCGGGCATCGGCCCCGGCAGTGCCTAATTTCCCCTTTTTGGTTTCCCGAAAACCGGCCTAATACAAAGCTAAAAAAACCCGGTGACCCTTCTAAAGGTAAAACAATCTTTGGGTGGGAACATGACTCGTGGACAGGGAGCATTCGAATATCTACTTATCCTTGGCGGAAGCGTGCTGCTCGCGGCAGTAATGCTCGTACTCGTGCAGGGAAACCTCGGCTCGGTCTCGCCCGGAGTCAACATGAGCGTGGGCACCATCACCAAGCTCACCGCGGCCGTCGGCGCCGACGTGACCTGCAACGACTGCGACGCGGTGTTCGTCAACGAGGGCCAGCCGCTGAGCGTCTCCAACGGGATGCTGCAGACCGACAGCGTGGACTCCAACAAGATTGTTGACGGCTCGATCAAACTGGTCGACGTTGACACTACCCAGATACAGAAGAGGGTCGCCACCAACTGCCCCGCAGGCACGAACGTGGTGAGGACATACGAAAACGGCACGACCTTCTGCGACGCCGGCTCGTGGGTCATCAACGGCAACAACATCACCAACCGCAACACAGACATGGTCATCATCCCCACGCTCAACGTCACCAAGAACCTCTACGCGCCTGGCATCGGCGCCGGGAGCATCAACATAACTTATCTCTATGCGACCAACGCGTCCATAACATACATCAATGTTACAAAGGGGTACATAGACAACCTCACGGTGCGCAACATATACGTCATAGACAACGCGGTAGTCGGGATTTCGGCAACCGCGACGACGCTGAACGCAAGGAGCAACATCTACGTCCCCGGGTTCAACGTGACCACCGAGATAACGAGCGCCAAGAGGATAAACGCGGACCAGCTGTGCCTGAGGAGAAGCCCGGCATCGACGACGTACACGTGCATAGGCTCCTGGACCGACCTGCTTGACGTGCTGTTCGCCCAGGTAGGGTAAAGGAGGCGGATGACCTTATGGCAAGACACGCGTTCCCCGCACTGCTAATCCCGGCGCTCCTTGTTTTTGCGCTGGGGTTCTGCGCAGCCAACGAGATTACGGTCTACGATTTCTACAAGCTCAACGTGACTGTCGGCCAGCCTGCACAGTCGGTGTTTCCCGCCGGGAGCGCTGTTGACTTTTCGGTGACCGCATCAAACCCCGAAGACTACCTGTTCGACGGCTACCTCGTCGTCACGCAGACCTACGGGTGCGACACGCCGACGCCGTTCAACGTCAACCTCTCGGACTGCGACACAATCGTGCACAAGACTATAACGAAGGCTAGGATAGGGGCCGGAAAGACCGGGACGTTCCAAGTCAGCGAGAAGATACCCGCAGACGCCCGGCCGGGCACCTGGAGGATTGACACGTACCTGATGATGAACTACTCGTCGGTCGAGGGCAACTACGTCTCGTACGCGCCCAAGCACTACTTTGCATACAACGTGACGGGCAGCGGCAGCTCGCCGAAGGTATCCATACTCAAGACCAAGACGCACGTGGCGGGCGGATTCGCGCAGTCCGGGCCCTCGGTCCCGCAGGAAGGGCCGATACGCGGCTACGTCGAGATGAAGAACCTCGACAGCGCGGCGTTTGCGGGGACGCTGGAAATCTCATACTGCGACTTCGACGACTACATGGGAAACTGCAACGTGTCCGAGACCGTCGGATTGGACGTACCCGCAGGCAAGACTTTCGGGCACATGTACCAAATCACCGACAGGCTCGAGCGCGGCATATACACGATACTCTACCGCGTGCTTGAGGGCGGCAAGGAGGTATCCGAATACAAGAACAGGCTCATCATATCCGGAAAGACCATCAACATCATCGCAATTGAAGGCAGCAAGGAATCTTATGCAAAGGACGAGAGGCCGCAGGTGCGCGTGGCGTTCACCGGGCCGTACTTCCCGGCGATGGAGCAGGTGGACAACCTGAAGGCAAACACCTCGGTCTACGACGCCTACGGGAAACTGATATACACGCGGACCGAGAACTACTCGTCGGTAAAGCCCGACGAGATAAAGGTCCAGCAGTACGCGTTCAAGGCAACGGACGACATCGCGGGGTACACGGTGTGCCTGGACGTGGTTGGCGAAGGCGCGAGCAAGAAGGCGTGCGAAGCGTTCGGGAACGTGGTGAGCGGCCCCCAGACGGGCCAGATGCTGACCCCGCTGCCGACGGCAGCCACGCCAAGCCCGCAGCCGACCAAGCAGGCCGCAACACCAACCGCAACCGGACCGGCGAAGCCTGGAAACAACGACTACCTGCTCGTGACTGCGCTGATTGTCGCAGCCTGCGCGCTGGTTGCATACTTCATATACCGCAACCAGAAGCCGCCGATAGCTGCGGCAGCGCTGCTTATGCTTGCGCTGCTCCCGCTTGCCCACGCGGTCGACTGCCCGGCGTTCCAGTTCAACTACGACTCCAACAACAACGGCGCGTATGACTCCGGGGAGCCCTCGCTTACCGTGCGCTCCGCGGGTGCCGTATACTACCTTCCACTGGACACCATAGTCACCGCGCCGGGCCAGTGCTCGTACACTTACGCAAGCACGGTGTACACCACGGTGTGGAACACCTACACGTACGCCAACCACTGGTGCCGCAACACCGCGACCAACTACTACAGCACGCAGGTGGCCACCAACGTCTCTTCCCAGGTGACAAGCACGGGATACTACACGCACTACGTGACGGTATCGGAAAACCCGATAACGTACGTGGAGACCAGGGCTTTTGCGGACAACACCAGCGCATTGACCAAGCAGATCATAGTGGACCTGATAAAGAAGTACACGTTCACGGACCTGTCGTTCACGGTCAACGCCAACGAGAGCATCTACCCCACCCTGATTGCATCAAGCCTGCCCGCATTCACGTTCGGCGAGTTTGAGAACGACACCAGCAAGGTGGACAACTACATAATGTACACCGTGCTGAACAACCACTGCTCCAGCCCGGCCAACAACTGCACGTACGTCAACGAGTCGAGCGCGTACGGCGTGTACACGTACAAGCCGTTCAACTACTTCATCCGCAGCTTCACCATCAACAACTACACGATGGTAAACCTGCCGATAAACTACACGCACCAGAACGGCACGCTGATGCAGCTGCGGATAAACTACACGCTGGACAACTACACGATAAACAACTACTCCGTATCAGGCCCGGTGTCCGGCCCGTACTCGGTGAACTACACGCTGCGCAACTACGCGTACACGTACCAGGTCAACGCGACCAACATCTACTCGTATGCGCTGCCCGAGTACAGCATACCGGCGTACACGATAAACGGATATGTGGTTGACGCGTACCAGAACGCGACTAGCTACTACATAAAGTGGGAGTCGCTGTTCACCGAGCTGGCCGACCGCGGCATAATCCGGGGCATAGTCACGCCAACCGAGACGCGCACGACCTCGGGCGTGACCGTGAGGGCGACCAACGTCAAGTACTACAAGATACTTGAGACGGGAGTGTACTACCTGTCGCACACGTACGCGTAGGCCCCCACGCTTTCCTTTCCCTTCATTTTCTTCCTGCGGCCAGCGCAAAGCCCGCAGTCACGTTTGCGCACCCTTTTTCTACCTTGCACTGCAATCTACTTGCATAAGCTATTTTGAAACGGGACCATTCGTACCGGCCCCGAAGGTGTGTCCTTGAATGAGAATACTCGAACTGCACTGCGACTACTTTGCGCAGAAGCCCAAGAGCAAGGCAATCAAGTCCCTGCCGGAATTGTCCGATGAGGAAAAAAACGGCTACAGGGTGGAAAACGCCCTCGTAGTATTTACCACCATGGAATCTTCCGACGACTCGGAGGCAGTCAAGGCAGCTGCAGAGGCCATCAAGAAGAACTTCGAGCAGGTCAAGGCCGCCACGGTCTTCATCAACCCCTACGCCCACCTTTCAAACGACCTGTGCCCGCCGGACAAAGCACAGGTCCTGCTTGCCGAGCTCCACAAGGAAGTCCGCAAGTTCGCGCCGGACGCAAAGAAGGGCGTGTTCGGGTACTACAAGGAGTTCGAGCTGAAGTGCAAGGGCCATCCGCTTGCCGAACTGAGCAAGACCATCCGCTCAGGAGACGACAAGGACATCTCGAAAGTCATCAACCTTACTACTGCAAAGAAGATTGACGGCCACGCTGGCGCGAAGGCGGTTGCGGGACCGGAGGTCCTGCAGTTCGTTGTTGCGGACCCGGCAGCGGCAAAACACGAAAAGGACGCAAACGAGCCGAAGGCCGCAAAAGCAGACGATTCCAAGGACGCAAAAGTAATCGCAAAGAACACCGCGCAATTCATCCTCGCGGCAGCGCTTTCCAAGATGTTCCCGAAAGCCAAAGTCGCCGACTCTTCGGTTGGCGAGGACTACTTCGTGGACATCGAGTCGGAAAAGACGCTCTCCGACACCGACATTTCCCGCATCGAGCAGGAGATGGAAAGAATCGTCGAGTCAAAGGCGAAGATAACAATCGAGGTCGTATCCGTAGCGGATGCTGAAAAGAAATTCGGCCACAACCCATATAGGAAATATTTGCTTGAGCAAGTTCCGAAAGATGTAAAAGTCCGCATTGCCGAGATGGACGGCTTTGCCGACTTGACAAACGGCCACCTGCTGGACAACGCATCCAAGCTCGTCGCGTTCAAGCTCACCAAGGTGGGTGGCGCGTACTGGCTCAACAGCAGCCAGAACAGGCAACTCCAGCGCACAACTGGCACTGCATTCGACAGCCTGAAGGACCGAGAGGACTACCTTGCATACATTGCGGACGCCGAGAGGCGCGACCACCGCAAGCTCGGCAAGGACCTCAAGATATTCATGTTCGCAGAGGAAGTGGGGATGGGGCTACCGATGTGGCTGCCCAACGGCGAGGTCCTGCGCCACCTGCTGGTCGAATACATGCGCGACCTTGAAGAAAAATATGGTTACGTGTACGTGCAGTCGCCCGCAATCACCAAGAGCTCCCTCTATTTCGCATCCGGCCACCTGCCGTACTACGCGGAATCGATGTACGCGCCAATTGACATCGACGGCGCGCAATACTACCTCAAGCCGATGAACTGCCCGCACCACCACATGATGTTCAAGGAGCTCGTGACAAGCTACCGCGACCTGCCCCTGCGCTTTGCAGAGGCCGGCACTTGCTACCGCCACGAGCTTTCTGGCACGATGAACGGCCTGATTCGCGCCCGGTGCTTCACGCAGAACGACTCGCACATCTACGTCACCGCAGCCCAGGTTGAGTCCGAAGTGGTGGGCGTGCTCAAGCTGTTCCGCCAGGTCTACGACGACATGGGAATAACGGACTACTGGTATCGGCTTTCGCTTCCTGACTTTGACCGCAACCCCGAAAAGTACGGGGGAGACCGCGCAAAGTGGGAAGATGCAGCCGAACACATCAGGCGGGCAATGAAGAAGGAAGGCATGAAGTTCACCGAGGAGAAGGGCGAGGCCGCGTTCTACGGCCCGAAAGTGGACGTGCAAATCCGCAACGCCTTCGGCAAGGAGGACACCATCGCAACGGTGCAGGTGGACATCCTTGTGCCCAAGCGCATGGGACTGTTCTACGTCAATGAGAAGGGCGAGAAGGAGAACGTGGTAATCATCCACCGCGCCATACTCGGCTCGTACGAGCGCTTCATCGCGTTCCTGCTTGAAAAATACGCAGGCAACCTGCCCACCTGGCTGTCTCCGGTGCAGGTGTGCGTGATGCCGATTACCGATGGCCAGAAAGCGTACGCAAGGAAGGTCGTTGACGCACTCTCAGCAAACGGAGTGCGCGCGTTCTTCGACGAGTCCGAAGGAAAAATCGAGCAGAAGATACGCAACGCGCAGCTGCAGAAGATCCCCTACATGCTCATAATCGGGAAGAGGGAAGAGGACGAGACTGCGGTGTCTGTGCGAAAGCGCGACGGCTCGGTGCAGAATGGCGTGCCGCTACAGAAGTTCGAGAAGGACCTGCTTTCCGAAATCAAGGAAAAGAAAAAATAGGGACTGACGCAAAGCAATTCAATATACTGGCAAGGAGTGGTTCTGATATGGCTGGAAACAGGGAAGCGGTGGCAAGGAACGAGATTGACAACTACCTGGGCAGGCACAAAGTCGGCGCGGAAAAGAACGCGATACTTGGGAATATCGAGGCCGCAAGGAACCGGTTCGGGGAGCATCACCTTGGCGTGGCTATGGCATTGGATGTCCACCCGTCAATCATCGGCACCGCAACAGAGGCGCTTTCCGGGAACGTCGCCAAGGCAAGGCAGGCAATAGAGGCCCACGGCGCCAAGGGATGGACCCCTGCCGCGATTACCAAGGCAAAAAAGGCCCTGATGGAGATATCCACGCAGGCAAGCAACGCAAAGCCCAAGAAATAATCAGTGCGCCTTGAGCACTACCAAGCTTTCCGTCTCGGTCACGCCCTTCTTGGTGCGCACTGCCTCGATGAGGTCGTTGAACACCTCGGCGTCCTTGCAGTAGGCTATTAGCACCGCGTCCCACTTGCCGCTTACTTCGTAAACGGTGCGCACGCCCTCCATCAGCACGAGGCTGCGCAGGACGTCCTCGGTACGCTTGGAGGGGTCGGTCTTTACGAGTATGACCGCGCGGAAGCCGTAGGTGCCAGTCTCTATTGTGAACCTGCGGATGCGCTTCTCCTCCACAAGCGCGCGGATGCGCGACCGGATGGTGCCTTCGGACACGCCCAGCGCGACTGCCATTGCGCTGTTTGGCTGCCTCGCGTTCTTTGAAAGCAGCGCAAGAATCCTCGAATCAAGCTCGTCCATTTTTTCGCACCCCGTTTGCCTGCAACTCCCGTTTTCTTCCCCGCACCGCCCTTTTGCCCAAAGGGGCTTTGGGCGGGCCTCAAAGATACCCCTTCTTCTTCATGCACTCCGCAAGGAGCACAGCCCCTTTTGCCGCACCAATCTTGGTGTTGTGCGACACAACCGTCCACTGGTAGAACTTTCCGGGCTTGCGCAGCCGCCCGACTGAAGTCGAGAGGCCGCCGCAGTTGTCGCGGTCAAGCCGCGGCTGCGGCCTGTAAGGGTCGCGGTGGTAAGTGATGAACGGCTTGGGCTCGCTCGGCACCCCGAGCTTGGGGTCGAACGACTCCCACGCCTTTGCGACCTCGTCAAGCTCCGGCTCGCCTTTAAGCACCGCGAACACCGACTCGGTGTGGCCCTCTCGGACAGCGACGCGGTTGCAGGACGCGGCCACGTCTATTTTTGCATCTGCAATTTTTCCTGACTTTGCGTTGACCGCGCCGAGAATCTTCCTCGTCTCGGCAATCACCTTGTCCTCCTCGCCGTCTATGAATGGGATGACGTTGTCGGTGATGTCAAGTGCAAGGACTCCCGGGTTGCGGCCGGCCCCGCTTACTGCCTGCATGGATACAAGCACCACCGAATCTATCTGAAACTTTGCAAGCGGGGCCAGGCTCACGGCCATACCGGTAGTGGTACAATTGGGAATAGGCAGGACGA
>Ga0172381_10003218_pt1 | contig 17447 bp, 16 predicted proteins | sample Leawel6488metaG_FD_119754 | JGI IMG/M metagenome (GOLD analysis project Ga0172381, IMG submission 119754) | Leachate microbial communities from a municipal landfill in Southern Ontario, Canada - Leachate well 64-88 metaG | ecosystem: Engineered > Solid waste > Landfill > Unclassified | place... | reverse complement strand
TGCTCTAAAAGTATCTCCTGCAGCCATTACACAAGAGATTCCTTTTTGCTTTAAAAAATCTGTAACTTTTGCAAGACTAGTTGTTTTACCGCTTCCATTTATTCCACAAAATAAAATAACATAAGGTTCTTTTGATTGGTCTGAAACTTTTTCTTTTACTTTTTCAATTACATCAAAAGGTTCTATTAAAATTTCTTCAATTATTTTTTTAAATGATTCTTTGATTTCTTCTTCAATTTCTTTTTTTAATAATTCTTTTCCGATTATATCTTCTTTTAAATCTTCAATTATTTTTTCAGCAACTTCCAAGGCAACATTATTCTCTAAAAGTAACATTTCAAGTTCTTCAGAATAAACATTAAATTCTTTTTCAGAAATTTTTATTTTTCCTATTTTTGAAGTTATTTTTTTAAAAAAAGATTCTGTCCCGGGTTTTGATTCTTCTTTTTGTTTTTCTTCTATTTTTTCAATTTCTCTTTCTAAATATTTTGTGTCTGGAACTATTGCAGGGTAATCAATTTTTAATGGAACTTTTATTTCTTTTTTAGAAATTTCTTTCTTTACTTTTTCTGGAATTTCAATTGGCTCTTCTTCTGGTTCTTCTTCTACTTTTTTTGTTAAATTTTTAGTCCAATCTTTGAGTTTTTCTTTAAGTTTTGAAAACATAACTTTCTTATGGCTTGACAATTTATAATATTTTGGTTGATATAAATTTTTATAAAGAATATTATGTTTGTTAAAATATGAAAGTAAAATTAAAAATTTTTCATTCATTCGCTAACTTTTTTGGAGAGGTTATCAAATGAAAGGAATATTGGTAATTTTGGATGGAATGGGGGATTTGCCGGATAGACAACTTAATGGTAAGACTCCTTTAGAAGTAGCTCATACACCTAATCTTGATTTTTTGGCTACAAGAGGACAGCTAGGTTATATGTATCCTGTTAAACCAGGTTTTGTTCCAGAATCAGATGAAGCCATTGTTTCTATTTTTAGAAATGAGTTAATTTCAAGTACAAGGGGGCAATTAGAGGCAGTTGGAGCAAGAATTAAAATGACTCGGGGAGATTTAGCTTTGAGAGTTAATTTTGCAACAATTGATTCTATTGAGAATAAAAATATTTTAGACAGAAGAGCTGGGAGAACTTTGACAACTGCAGAAGCAAAGATTTTGGCAAAATCATTAAATAAAATAAAACTTCCTTGTGAGTTTATTTTTGAGCCAACTATTCAGCATAGAGCGGTATTGGTATTTAGAGGAGGTTTTTCAGATAATTTTATGGGAAATGATCCCGATCCTTTTACAGGAAAGTTTAGATTATGTAAAACTTCAGATGATGAAGAAAATTGTCAATATACTGTGAATGTTTTAAATGAATTTTTAGAAAAAGCACACGAAGTTCTTAACAAACATCCTGTAAATCAAGAACGAAGAAAAAAAGGTTTATTTCCTGCTAATTATCTTCTTGTTAGGTCTCCAGGAATTGAATCCCCAAAAGTCAAATCTTACAAAAAATGGGTTTCTCCAAGTTATATGCCTGTTGAAAAAGGGTTTTCACAAGTTAGTGGAATGAAAGTTTTTTCATTTGAGTATCCGAAATTAAAAAAACTCGATGTTTACCTTAATTTATGGGAAGGGCTAAAAAAAGCTTGTCATTTTAGTATTAAAATTTTAAAAAAATTACATAAAAAATTTGATTATATGTATATTCATTTGAAAGAAACAGACGTGGCTGGACATGATAATAAACCTATTGAAAAAAAATTGATGTTAGAATATATTGATAAAACTCTTTTTAATTTTTTAAGAAAATTTGCTCCTCCAAGAAAAATAAATATAGTTATTACAGCAGATCATTCAACTCCTTGTAAATTTAAGAAGCATTCAGCAGATCCTGTTCCAGTTTTATTTTATAATAATTCAATTCCTAAAGAGAAAAAATTTTCTGAAAAAGAATGTAGAAAAGGGAGTTTAGGGGGAATTATGGGGAAGGAATTGCTTAAAAAAGTGGGGTTTACAAAGTAATTGTTTTAATAAAAATTTATAAATAAAATTATTTTTTTGCATTTAATGAAAAATATTAACGATAAATTAGATTTGGATAGGAATGTTGTTAGAAAAGTTTTGAATTTTGGAGAAAAATTTATTAATTATAAATTGGGATTAATTGGTGCAGTTGGGATGGGAAGTTTGATTTTTGGAATAAATTATTATGATTCTCAGGATTTAAGTAATTCTCTTATTGCAGGATTAAAACAAGGGGGATATACTTTTTTATTTGGAGGAGGTATTATGAAAGGATGTGAATATTTTGCGACAAAAATAAGGAAAAAAATAGTTGCATTAGCTTTTGCAGTAATTATTCCTTCTGTTATGAGTATTAGTGCAACCTATACCCTTCATAGTGTGAAAGGAACACCTAAACCTTTTGAGTCTACAATTCCTACTCTTTTATTAGTTCCTCCTTCAACTGCAATATTTGCATATAAAAAAAGAAAAAATCTTGAAGAATATTTGACTAAATCTAAAACATTTAACACTTAGAACAATAATTATTAAAAAGAATTTTAATTTTGTTGTTTTATGATAACTTATAATGATATTTACGAAGCATCAAGGAAGGAGAGATATTCTGAGCAATTGCAAAAAATACCTAATAGTTTTATTTCAGATTTTGCTGTTTATTTAAGGGAGAAAACAGAGATGGCTTCAAAAGAAAATGATTCTTTTTCTGATGTTATTATGAAGGCAAAAAAACAAATTGAAAATGCTAAAACTCTTTTTAAAGAATTTATTTTAAGAAGGAGGAAAAAGATTTTGAATTTGGTGTTGGTTGCTACTGAGACAGGAATTTCAAAACAGGATTTTGATAATATGTTGACTTTTGAGAAAAAACTTTTTGATGATTTAATGAAATGTGTTGATTCTTCTGATAAAAAACTTAATGAAGCTTTAAATGGAAAGGAAGAAACAAAAAAAAATGATTTAATTATTTTTAAAGAAGATGTTGAAAAGTTTGTGGGATTAAATGGAGATGAAATGGGGCCTTATGATAAAGGGCAAATGGCAAATGTTTCAAAAGAGATTGCTAAAATTTTGATTGATGGAGAAAAAGCAGAATTAGTTGAAGATAGTTAAACTTATTAACATTCTATTATTCTGATTATTATGAATTTAATCAGTAGAACAATTACTGGAATTTCTATGATTAGTTTAGGATTATTTTTAATTGTACTTTCTTTTTTCACTTCTTTTATTCCTTTATTCTATGGAATTCCAATTTTAATTTTTGGAGTTATTATTTTTTTCAATAAAAATGAAGATAAAATTGAAGAAATTAAAAAAATAAAAATGAAAGGAGGAAAAAATGAGTGAAATGATTGTTACAACAGCTACAGAAATTCCTAATAAAAAAATTGTGGAAGTTTTGGGAGTTGTTCGTGGAAATACTGCAAGAGCAAGAAATATTGGAAGAGATATTGGTGCAGGATTTAAGAGCATTATTGGGGGAGAAATAAAAACTTATACTGAAATGATTTCTCATTCAAGAGATGAAGCATATAATAGAATGGTTAATGAAGCAATTAAGATGGGAGCAGATGCAATTGTTGGATTTAGGTTTATGACTTCAATGGTAATGCAAGGAGTTTCTGAAATGCTTGCTTATGGAACTGCTGTTAAATTAAAATAGTTTAATCAATATTATAAGTAGAATCAATGGGAGTAAAAGGATTAGGACTTGAAAATTTTATTCCTTTACTTTCAAGATATTTTTTTTGTTTATCAAATGGAATATCTATATATCTTTTTGCTTCTTTAGTAGATACTTTCAATTTTTTTGATATATTTCCTAAAATATTTTCTAATGTTTTTTCTGATAATTCGAATCTCATATTTACATAATCTAATTTTTCTTTAAATATTTTTATGTTTTGTTTTGTGTTGCGAGATTAATAATTTGTTTTTACTCTTTTTTGGTAGCTGTTTTGTGTTGTTATTTCTTTGAGTAGGAACGAGTGTTAATTACTTAGTTATTGCGATGATATAAATATTAATATGTTTTCTAACTTTTATGGAGGCTATACTGCAACTCAGAACTGAGCTGAAAGGAGCTGAAAGATATAAAGAGAAGCTCGAACAACAGCTTGGTTATTTGAAAGATTGTATTCGGGTTTTGAGAAAAGAACTTGAATATAGAAATTAATTCTTTATTTTTTCTTTTTTATTTTAGATATAGTGAAAACTCAGTTTAATTTATATTTTATACTTTGTATAAGTAAAATTCCCCAAGAAGTTGAGTTGATAAACACAATTATCGAGGAAAATGTTAAATTCAAAGTAAACATAGTAAATGCAAGAATATATGAACAAATTGTGAAAATAATTCCTGTTTGAATTGTGATGTTTCCTTTTTTCTCTTTGAAACCTTTAATTATTTGAGGAATTAATTCATATCCAAAAAGAATATTTGTTATTGTAAATATTATGTCTTGCCACCTTTTATTTTTTTGGTTTAATTAATTCAAAATGAATTGCTAAAACCCCATATTTTATTTCTTTTGATTTTGAGTATATTTTTTCTAATATCTTTTTATCAGAGGAGTTTGTTTTATCTTTTAATATAGAGAATAAAGTGTTAAAATTTGGAAATCTTGATAAGCCCATAACCTTGATAAATAAATGTCTATTGCTTCCACGTTCTAAAATTTTAATTATTTGTCCGAGTTTTATTTTCTTTCTTTTTTTATCATAAAGTCTTATTTCTAATTTTTTCTTTTCTTTTAAAATTCTTTCAAATGGTTCTTTTTCTTTATGTTGTGTTAGAATTCTTTTCATTTTATGAATTACGAAAAAGCCTGCAGAGAGATTTGAACTCCCGACCTACTGCTTTCCTGATATTGTTCTTTACAAGGCAGTTGCTCTACCACTGAGCTATACAGGCGTGATAAAATATTTAGAATTAATTAGTTTAAAAGATTTCTTATTTTTGATTTGGACCTAGATATCTTTTCATTATTTTATCATAAGTTGTTTCAAAACTTCCAGATTTTGCATGATATCCTCTTTTACTATCATTTCCTAAAAATGTTAAGGTTAAGAAATATTCTTGAGAATTTGCAAAATTCACACTTGCTAGAAGAATTGAGCTATTCCAATTTCTGTAATTAAGAGTTTCTAATCCTTCGTAATGAATACTTCCCTTAAATTGAATGGGAATACAAGATATTATATTTCTATTTTCTTCTTCTGAGATTTCTTCTAGTCCTCCAAAGAAGTTTTGAATAGTTAACCTATCTGAATTTTCTAATGGAGATAAATTTTTTATTTTCCAATTTTGTTCATGGTTGAATATTTTCTCGTATCCTACAACTACAGGAAAATCAAGATTTTTATCAAAAAAATCTCCTATTTTCTTTCTGAATTCTTCAAAATCATTAAAAGAAAGAAATTTACCTTTTAAGGAATATAATTCTGTTTCATTCATATTTTTATATAATAAATTTCCTTTAAAAGAATTATTAAGTTTGAATATCTATTTTATTTCAAATATTATTTTTTGTCTTCTTTTGGTTCTTTAGAAGAAATATTTTCTTTCTTTTCTTTTTTTGTTTCTTCAACTTTTTCTTCTTTGGGTTCTAAATCTTTTTCTATTTCAAATATCCTAATCTCACAAAGAGCAAGAGGGTAAATCTTTTTTAATTTTAAACTCAAAATTTTTTGTATTTGATTTTTTAATATTTCGTCAAATAAATTTTCTGCGGTTTTATTTTTTACATATTTAATTAATTCTTCTTTTGCTTTTTCTCTTAAAGCTTTTCTAACTGCTCTAGATACTTTTCTTCTGGAAATTAAGAAAGGTTTTATTCTTACTTGAGCATTTTTACATTTTGTTGAAAATGAATCTTCAATATAATTTGTTCCTTTTCTAACAGCTCGTCTTAAAAAATAAGGCATAAGTTTTATTTTTCTAGGAGTTGTAGTCGGCTTTTCATTCTCAAGTTTTACTTTTAATTGCAAAATCATGCTTTTTCCTCTAAGAACTCTTGTTAAATCATAGTCAATTAATTTTCCATTCAATTCTTTAGTCTCATATGCCTGCAATCGTGTTTGCTTATTTATTAAAGGTATTTCAACATTAAAAAATTTCTTTTTTCTTTTTGCTATTGCCATGCGATTCCACTCACTTCGTTCGTTGCATACGCTTCGCCCGATTTTTTATTTAATTGTTTTAAATTTTTTATCATTTTATTCTTGTATTATTTTACCTGCCCTTTTGCCTTTTTTTTGATATTTTGATTTTCCACATTCTTTACAAGTATACATAAAATTTGTCTTTTTAGTTGTTTTTGCTTTTCTTTTGAATTTTGATACAGCTGGTTTTGAACCCCATTTTCCTTTATTACCTATTCCTATTCCAAGTCCACGTTTTTTAGCTCTAGAGATACTTCCTCTTGTTAAGGTTCCTCTTTTACCTCCTGTTGAAACTACTTTAATCTTTTGTTCTGTTTTTTTCTTACAATATGGACAATATCTATTTGTTGTTTTAGGTATTTTCATGAAAGATGAAGAAAATATTGATTTATAAAAGTTTTTATAATCGAAGTCCCGTAGTTATTATAAAGGGAACCAAGGTTCCCCTTATCAACCCCTCCTTTAAAGTAGCAGTCAAGCGTGATAGAGAACCAAGGTTCCCCTTATCAACCCCTCTTTAGGTTTGCAGTCAAGCGTGATAGAGAACCAAGGTTCCCCTTATCAACCCCTCCTTTAGGTTTGCAGTCAAGCGTGATAAAAAATGAGAATTAAATTTATGCAAGGGAATCAGAGAAAATTTTTGTTTTTAATATTGAAAAAAACAGATTGTCCGTCTATAAAAGAATTATCTAATAGATTTTTGGGAGTTTCTTATTCTGCTTGGAGAAATTATTTTTCAGAAATAAGATTATTGCCTTTAAATTTATTTGAAGAACTTTGTAAATTTGCGAATGTGAAAAAAGAAAATTTTAAATTTGAAGAGTTAAAAAATAATTGGGGGCAGGTTGTTGGTGGAAAGAAAGGGAAACGAAGAATTTGATTATTTCTTTTTGGATTTTGAAATTAAGAATGCAAGTAGAATAATAAAAATAACTGCTGTTGTAGAATAAGCAAGGAAATTTTCTTCTGGGTTTGGAAAGAAGAATAAAACTGCGATTGTAATGATGCTTAAAATTGGGATGAGTATTTTTGATTTCATTTTTAAATTAAATATTTTAACGCAAAATTAAACTGCGGTCTATTTATATCAAGGACATCTTTTAGTTATTTAATTATGAAGAGAATACTTCTTTATTAAATTATTTTAAATCTTTTTACTTACTTATTAACTTACTTAGTAATTAACTTATTTATTAAGAAACATTTATATATTAATATTTTTTTAATAACTTGAGGCGATTATGAAAAAATATTTACTCCTTATAGAAGATGAGAAAATTTGGTCAAAGTTTAAGAGTGTTATCAAAAAAGATATTAATACTGAAATTATAGATTTAATAAAGAAGAAAATTGGCTTGGAGGTTAAAAAAGATGATTAATAAGAAAGGACAGGTGACTATTTTTATTATTCTTGCAATTGTTTTAGTTGTTGGAGTTGTTATTTTTTTCGTATATCGAGATTCTATTATTTCTGAATCAATTCCTGTAAGTATAGAACCTGCTTATGCAAGTTTCTTATCTTGTTTAGAAGAATATACTTTAACAGGAATAGATGTTTTAGAAAGTCAAGGAGGTTATATTGTTTTGCCTGATTTTGAACAAGGTTCAGAATATATGCCTTTTTCCTCTCAATTAAATTTCTTAGGAAATCCTATTCCTTATTGGTATTATGTTTCTGGGAATAATATTCAGAAAGAACAAGTGCCTTCTAAAAATGAGATGGAAAATCAACTTGAAGAATTTATAAACAAAAAGATAAATGGATGCGTCTTTGATTATTATTATGAACAAGGATTTGAAATTAGTTTAGGACAATCTGATACAAATGTTGTTGTTCGAGAAAATGAAGTCGAGATTGATTTGAATATGGATTTAAATATAAACAAAGAAGAAGATAGTGCATTAATTAGAAATCATAAAATAGTTGTTAAATCAAAATTAGGAACACTTTATGATTCTGCAAAAAAAATTTATGAGTATGAACAAGATAATTTATTTTTAGAAAATTATGCTGTAGATACTTTAAGACTTTATGCTCCAGTAGATGGTGTTGAATTAACTTGTTCTCCTTTAACTTGGGAAGCAAATAAAATTTTTGATGAATTACAAGAAGCTATTGAAGTAAATACATTATCTTTAAAATTAAAAGGAGGAGATTATTCTTTAAGAAACGAGGAAAATAAATATTTTATTATTGATTTTTCTGTGGACGCAGATGTAAGGTTCATTAATTCAAAAGAGTGGGTTAATAGTTTTGAGGTTGCTCCGTCTGAAGAAAGTATTTTATTGGCAAATCCAGTTGGAAATCAACCTGGTTTAGGAATTTTAGGTTTCTGTTATATTCCTTATCATTTTGTTTATAATATTAAATATCCTGTTTTAGTTCAGCTTTCTAATGGAGAAGAAACTTTTCAATTTCCTGTTGCAGTTGTAGTTCAAAATAATAAACCAAGAAAGACTTTAGATGTTAGTGCTGTTGAAATGGAATCTTCTGGATTATGTAATAATAAAAATACTTTAGTTGAAGTGAATGTTTATGATTCGAAATTAAATTTAGTGGATGCAGATATTTCTTATGAATGTTTTGGAGAAGTTTGTAATATAGGAAAAACAGAACAAGGAAATTTAGAAGAAGAATTTCCACAATGTGCTAATGGATATATTTTGGTAAAAGCAGAGGGTTTCGAGAAGATTAAATATATGTATTCTACAACAGGACCTGGAAGCATTGATATTATTCTTGACAAATTTTATGAGAAAGAGATAGAATTAAAATTAGATGGAAATAATTATCAAGGGAACGCAATGATTAATTTTATTTCAGATGAAGCTTCAAAAACAATTATTTATCCTGAGCAAAAAACTTTGAAATTAAGAGAAGGACAATATGAGATTCAGGTTTATATTTACAAAGATTCTGATTTGAAATTAGAAGAAACAATTTATGAACAATGTGTTGAAGTTCCTCAAACTGGTTTTGGTAGTTTACTTGGTTTAACTCAAAATAAATGTTTTGATGTTAAAATCCCTTCACAAGTTATTTCAAATGTATTAGCTGGAGGAGGAAATAAAAATTATTATGTTTTAGGATCTGAATTAGAAACTTCAAATGTAATTGAAATAAATGTAGGAAGTTTGGATTTACCGAAGACAATCGAAGAATTACAAGATAATTATTTATTAGTTGAAGATAAAGAATTGGAGGTATATTTTAGATGAAAATAAAAAACAAAATAATTTTTGGAATCTTTTTTCTAGTTTTAATTTCTTTGATTAGTTTTTCAAGTGCTGATTATATGCGTTCTAATTTACAAAATGTTCCGTTTACTTCTTCGCAAAGTTCAGAAAAGTTTGACAATTCAATGTGCGAAGCTGGTCAAGATTTTATTATTCAAATTGCTCCTTTTGGATGTACTCCTGCTGTTGTTAGAAGTGATTTGCTTGAAGAACAAAATGTTCCTATTCATTGTCAATTAAGTGCAACAAAAATTAATCCTTTGATTGATGTAAAATCAATTGAGAGTATTTCTTTTCAAGGAGAATATCCTGAAGAGGTTTCAGGTATTGGGTTTCATCCTGCAAGAGCTGCTTTAAGTACAGAAGAAGATCTTAATCACCCTATTTTGAATAATATTGGGTATGTAACAATTGTTTTAAAAGAACAACAAAATACTTCTGCAATGCCTGATTTTGTAGAGGGAAATTTAACTGCTAAATTAAGTTATGAGATTAAGAATGCTTTTGGTATTGGAGACGCAAGTTTTTATCTTCCAGAATTGAAAGATGAAGAATGGGAAAATAAATACAATCAATATAGTTTTTGGGGAGGCAAAGGATATTTGAGGGTAGATGATATTGATGAAGAGGGGGCAATAATTTCTCTTTATGATTCTTCTTTAAATAAAGTTTCATCTGTTGCATTGAAAAAAGGAGAAAGTTCAGGAGAGATTTTTCTTCCTGGTTTTGATTGTTTAGCAGGATTAAAATTAAAATTAATTGATGTAAAAAATCCAGATACAAGAACAAAATTAAGAGTGGACGGAGATGTTATTGAAGTTTCTCAAGGTGAAAAGTTTTTAGAAAATAAATGTGTGCTTAAAAGTTTAGAAAATAAAGGAGTTGGCGAAAGAGTTTCTATTCAGTGTAAAGAAGATGATGGGAAAAGTGATTTTGATTTAGAAATTAAACCTAAACTAAAATTAGATTTTGATAATGAAAATGAAGAAGGTTATGAAGTAGGTGACTGGTTATATGATACTGAACATTCCAGAGCGGTTTATTTAGGGTATATTGGAACTTATGGGAATACTGGAAAAACAGAAGATTTGTATGTTTATCTTGTTGAGATGAAGAAAAAAGATAAATTAAGTGAAGAAGATTTGAATGATGTTAATGATATTTCTAACTTTTTTGTACATAAAAGAACAACCGGAGTAGCTCCAGTTGATATTTTAACAACTATTGGAAAGGCTTATGCTGGAGCAGGAATGATAATTCAAAAGTTTTACACCAAAGGAATGGAGATCAAATATTTATCTTATGATTATCTTTCTGAATCAGGAAAAATAGAGATTAATTCTGCTCAAGAAATATTTGGGAAACAAATAAAAATTGAAGGTTTTGCAATTTCTCAAAATAAAGAGCTTAATGCAGAAACTGAAAATAATTACCAAAAAGCAATGGGGGATTATGATATTATTTTAGAGAGTTTTTCTACAGAGGAATATTCTGATGAAATAAATTATGGTAAGAAAGTTTTGACACAAAAAATAATTTTAGCAGGAGATATGGCACAAAAAGAAACTGTCGCAGAATTATGTGAAGATTTTAAGAAAAAATATTTTGTGATTACACCAGAATTGAAAGAGAAAGGATATTGTGATAATCAGTATAAACTTTCTAGTTCTGAAGATGCAAGTGAGACTGTTATGATTAATGGGAATTTGAGAAAGATAAGTTTTGAAGGAATTTATGAGCCAAGTCCAGATGAATTTAGTGTAAAGGTTTTTGTTAAAGGAAATGGGTCAGATTATACTGGTCTAAGAGTTTTACAAAATAATGGGAAATTGTATCTTTCTGATTCTGAATATATTTCATTAAAAGAAATTGGAGAAGATTATGCGGTGTTTGATTTGGGTACTGTGAGAGGTTTAAAGGAAAGTTTAGTTTCTTCAAATTTAAAAGTTGATTTAAAGGATTATCAGGTTATTGGAGAAAATTATTATGAAATTAGAGTAGATGAAATTAAATTGAAAAAAACTGCAAAAGTTTCTGTGACTCCGAATATTAATAATGCTGGAACAGAAGCAAATTTTAGTTTTAAAATTGGAATAGAAAAAAGAGCGATACAACTTTCTCCTGAAAAAACAAAGGAAATTATTAAAGATTTGAATGAGACAATTGGACAATGGACAGATATTTCAGAAAGTTTAGGGCAAGCAGTTAAAGGACTTAAGACTGCTTGTTTAACAACAGGAGTTGTATTAACTGCTAAAAATCTTTTTGCAAATGCTGACGGAAAATCAATTGCACGACAAGAAGTTATGAGAGGAGAAGGAGGATGGTATGAACAATGTTCTGAGTTGGTTTCTGTTAGTAAAGAGTATTCCTCAATAGAAGAATGTATGTATAAGAATGGAGATAAAATTGATAAAGAGGTTAATGATTTTTATGGAGTTTTACAAGAACAAAATAAAGATATTAAAAATTTACAGGAAGGGATTACTGAAAAGAAATTTTTGTCAGAAGATGTTGTTAATACTGATGAATTTATGAAGAAATATTCTTCACAAGTGCAAGAATATTTAGAAGAGAATACTGGGGATATAATTGAAGACCCTGATGGAAAAGCAGGTTCAATTGAAACTGCTAAAGTGATAAATACTTTTTCTTATAGTGCATGGAAAGATAATAAATATAGTTTAGAACAATTAAGAGATATTGAACTTTATACAAAAATATTGGAGTCTGAACCAAATAATGAAATGGCTCAAAAAAGACTTTATTCTTTATTTGCAGAAGTGCAGACAGTTTCAGAAACATATGCTGAAAGACAAAGTTTTGCAGATAAATATGGGGTTGGAGAAGCACATTATGGTTCTATAGAAAAATTAAATGAAATTGTGCTAACAGAGGATTTAACTTTTGCTTCTGTCAAAAATTATTTTTCAAATCAAAATATTGCAGAGGATAAATTTGTTCAATTGTATAAAGATAGACAAACTGGTAAAGAATTTCTATTTGTTTTAGATAATGATTATATTATTGAACAAACTTATTTGATAAATGGAAATCAGTTACAATTTGCTGATGAAAATAATATAAACCCTTTAAAAATTGGTTTTAAGAAATATGATGCTTCTTCTTATAAAAATAATTTTAAATCTTCTGCTGGAGAAACAACATATGTTGTTAGGTATTATGAAACAGAACCATATAAAGGTCTTCCTGCAGTTGTTCCTTTTGATTTAAATGATGGTTGGTATGCAGCAACAAAACAAACTCTTCCTATCGGCGGAAATATTCGATCTTATGATGCTTCAGGAGCAGTAAATAGTTTTTGGCTATGTAATGTTGGAGCGAATGGAATTGAGGAATTTAAGACTACAGGAGATGATATGTGCGAAATGATAAATAAAGGAACAGGACAGCCATATAATCAATTTGCTGGGCTTTCAGAAGATGAAGCTAAAAAAAGAATTAATGCTGGTGAGAAAGCAATTGACCAAGCTTCAAAACAATATAGTGCGGGAGTTACAAGAATTAAAATTGATGTAGGTTATGGAGTTATTAATCTAAATGTTGGAAGTCCTGCTGTAGATATTCCAGATATGCAGTGTCAAGATTTTATGTCTCCAAAAGATTGTCAATTATTGTTTAATGTTTGTGACCCTGTTATTTGTCCTTCGAGTAGATGTGATTTTGGAGGAGCATATCCTGTTAAAGATGTTATTCAGTCAGGAATAATTGGAAGTATTGCTTTATGTTTACCAAATGTTAAAGAAGGAATTATTATTCCTGTTTGCCTTACTGGAGTTCAAGCAGGTATTGATGGATTAGTTTCTATTTCTACTTCTTATAGAGATTGTTTACAAGAGAGTTTGGAAACTGGAGAAATGGTAGGAGTTTGTGACGAGATTTATAGTATTTATATGTGTGAGTTTTTATGGAGACAGGCATTACCTTTAGCTCAGATAGCTATTCCTAAAATGATGGAATGGATGTTGGGGCAAGATATTCGTGGAGGAGGAGAATATTTAGGAGTTGAAAATTCATTGGACAATGCAGAAAAATCAATAAATTATTTTACTCAGTTTTATGGTGAAAGTTCTTCTAAAGCATTTAAAGCAAGAACAACAGAAGAAGTTGGTGGAGAAGTTTGTAAAGTATATGTTTCAGGAATTTATCCTGCAGGAGGTAATTTACTTGATTCTTTAACAGAGCCTGATTCACCTTCACAGTTTCATGGAAGATTTGATGAGATTCCTTTTACAACTGCAACAGTTCCCGCTACTTCACATTATAAAGTATTTTATCATATTTATTCAGGAAAAGATTCAGGAGCTTATTATAAAGTTTATTTAAAGGGAGCTACAGAAACTTCTTTTTATCAAGATGTATCTTCGTCAAGAATTGTTTCTTCTGGATATATACTTGCAGGAGGATATGCTTCTGAGACTAAAGATTTTACTGCCCCTTCTGGATATCAGCAAATGTGTATTATGGTTAATAATCAAGAAGAATGTGGATTTAAGCAGATATCAACAGATTTTGCAATTAATTATGTTACAGATAAATATTTAGAAGAGCAGACAACAAAAACTCAAATTAAGACAGAGTCAGAATGTATTTCTGGAAGTGCAAGTGTTTATAGTTTGTTGACTCCTAATATTCAGGAAGGAGTAGGAGATGTTATTAATCCTGAAATTTATAATAGAGGAATTATAAGAGTTTGTGCAACAAATAATCCTGGACAAGGAACTGATGCTTATGCAGGAGGAGATAATTCCAGATGGGTTGAAGTAGGATATTGTGATGATGAAAAAATAAAATGTTGGATAGATACCCAAAGTGTTAAAGAGGTTATTAAAAATACAGATATAGAAGGAGATGCTTTAGATGAAGTTACAGAAAATCAGCTTGATATTTTAAGAAATAAAGAGGGTTATATTTCTTCTGATGATTTTGAAAATTTGAAAAAAGAAATTAAAGGATTAATTGAAGATAAAAAATATGATGAAGCAATAAATAAAGTTGATGAAAGTTTTGATTTTGTTTTTCTTAATGATGAAAAAGCTAATCTGTTGCTTTTGAGAGGAGATGCTTATGCTGAGTTAGCTACAGAGGAAAAACTTGTTGAAGATAGAAAGGATAAAATATTTGGTTCAGAAGATGATTTTGAAGTTGACGAAGATACAATAGAAGAATCAGAAGAAGAGGGAATTAATGAAGAGGGAGATTATGTTGAAGAAGATACTAAAAGAATAGTTAGTGAAGAAGATAAAACCTGTGATGTTTTTTGTAAAAAAGTTAAAGGAGAAGAGTTTGTAGGGGTTTGTGAAGAATTTGGAATTGGAAAATCAATTTGTTCAAGTAATGGAGAAATTTTAGAAGGAAATTATTGTGAAGGAGATTCAATTTTTTGTTGTTGTAGTACAATCAGTAGTAAAGAAGCTGAAAATTTTGAAGAGGTAGTGGTAGATGAAGGTTATATTTCTCCACGATTTGAAGTTGAATTATGGATAACTGGAGTAGCAGATGTTAATTATAGATATTTTAATCAAAGATGGTATTGGAGTTTTGGTACAGAAAAGTGGACGAGTTTGAATAATTTTGTAGATCAAGGGGTAACTGAACTTCCAGACCAGCATAAATTAATTGTAGAGAAATTAAGAGGCAAAGACTATTTAGATGGAGTGCATGTTTTATTAGATAGTTTATCTAATCCAAATGGTTTATTTGTCCCGAAATTAAATCTTAGACAGAGTATAATTTCTAAAGAGAAAATCTTTGATGATAATTATCAATTTGTTTTTGCTGTTAATGATTATATTGGACAAGAATCTAGTTATTTTGTTTATTATTCTGGAAAATGGTATACTACTTTCAATAAACTTTTTTTCCCTTCGTGGATTCCAGTTGCAGATGTTGATTTAGATGAATCTCAACATTTGGCTTCTTGGGTAATTGAAAATAAAAATTATGAAAAAGTGATTAAATATAAAGAGACTTTTAATTTATTAAATTCCCTTAAAAATAAAGGTTTTGATAGCGGGATGATTGCTATTACTAATACTTTTTATGAAGTTAGCGCAGAGGGGATTATTCAAGAGAAAGAGATTGCTCTTAGGGATGAGATTAATGGTGCTGATTTTTCAGAAGTTCAAAAACAAATAATTCTTGCAGGAAAGGGTTGTAACTCTTGTAATAATTGGATAAATAAAGGATGTACTAAAGAGGTATGCGAGTTTATTGGAATTCAAATAGGTGCTGGTTGTTTTTATGAATTGAAAGAAGATTATTATGGTACTGGAGAACCAGAATATATTTGTGTTGAAGTGAAATGGGAAAAAACAAATGAACCCTCAAAAAATTATGATTTGGAATCTGCTTTGGAAAAAATTGAAGAATTATCTGAATGGTATGGAACAATGGGTCTTCCTACTAACTTTAATTATGAAACTAAACAATTTGTTTGGGATTTATACTTAAATAAAATTTTAACTGAGAAAGAATATAATAATGTGAAGGGTAATTTTTTTCTTCCTAGAGAATTAAGGGATTTGAAAAAGATTTTACAAACCAAATTATTAATTTCACAATCTTCTGGAGGAGCACATTAATTTTATTTATGCGGGAACTAGGATTCGAACCTAGGTAAGCACTAAGCTATCAGGACCTAAACCTGACCCGTTTGACCACTCCGGCATCCCCGCCTATAAAGACAACCAAGGTTTTCTTTATCAAACTTTCCTTTAAATTTGAGTCATGCTTGATTATTTTTTTAGAGAATTAGAATATAAAAAGTTTTATACAATAAATTTTTTAAATTTCTTTTTGTTTTACTTTTTTCTTTGATTCAATTTCTTTTTGTTTTATTTTGTCTTCAAGTTTAAGTCTTTCTATAAGTTCTTTATATCTGTTTCTTATTGTTACTTCAGTTATTCCTGCAATGTCTGCAACTTCTCTTTGAGTTTTTTTCTCGTCATTCATTAAAGCAGCAACATAAAGTGCTGCAGCTGCAATTCCGGCAGGACCTCTTCCTGAAGTCAATTCAACTTTTTCTGCTTGTTTCAATACGCTGAGAGCATCATTTTGAGTTCTTGGAGATAGTTTAAGAACAGAAGAAAATCTTGAGATATAATCTTTTGGAGAACTTTGAGTTACTTTAATTCCTAACTTTCTTATAACAAATCTATATGTTCTTCCTATTTCTTTTCTTTCAACATCTGATGCTGTTGCCATTTCATCAAGTGTTCTTGGAATATTATAAGATCTACATGCTGCATAAAGACAAGCAGCGATTACTGATTCCATACTTCTTCCTCTTACTAATCCTCTTTGTAAAACATAATTATAAATTCTTGAAGCCTCATCTCTAACAACATTTGGAAGGGTAAGATAAGAAGAAATAACTCTTAATTCTGCCATTGCTAATCTAAGATTTCTTTCAATACTTGTAGAAACTCTTTCTTGCCACTTTTTTAATCGTAAGAATTTTCTTGTTTGACCAGGTTCTAATTTATAGATATCTGAAAGTTCTCCAACATTTGTTGTTAAACCTTTATCAAATTTTTGCATATTTATTGGTGCCCCGCTTCTCCCTTTTTTTTGGCTTTTATCAAATTTTCCTTGCAAATCAATTCCTGTATCAGCCATTTTTTCTTCAATGACTAGGCCACAATCATTACAAATTATTTCTCCAAGGTGAGAATCATAAGTAAGATTTATACTTCCACATTCAGGACATTTTTTAAAACTCATGGTAGATAAAAAGTTTAGATATGATTTATAAAGCTTTTCCTTATATAAATCTTTTTATTTTTATAGTTATTTAGAAAGAGTAAATAAAATATTAATTTTTTAAAAAATTTGTTTAAATTTGATATGTTTAATTTTATTCAAGTAGAAGTCCATTAATTATCCCTTCTTGAGTTGGGCGATTTATTATCTTAACTTTTCCAAGATCTGTTTCAACAATTGAGCCTTTTGTTAAAATATTTTGTCTAGCTAAAAATCTATTTGAAGGAGTTTC
>Ga0172381_10003217_pt1 | contig 17453 bp, 22 predicted proteins | sample Leawel6488metaG_FD_119754 | JGI IMG/M metagenome (GOLD analysis project Ga0172381, IMG submission 119754) | Leachate microbial communities from a municipal landfill in Southern Ontario, Canada - Leachate well 64-88 metaG | ecosystem: Engineered > Solid waste > Landfill > Unclassified | place... | reverse complement strand
GTAGAAAAATATTTAAACGGAAGAGAATTCACTGTTGGAATACTTTCCTCTTCAAGCGAAGAAATAATTCCTATGCCTGTCGAAATAATCGTAATAGCCAATGACTTTGGCAATAAAATATTAAGTTTTAAAACAAAAAAAGAAGACCGTGAACTTTTAATTTCTATCAAAGATAAAAAAGAACACAAACGCATTTCAGAATTCGCAAAAAAAGCATTCATAGCCCTAGGAGGCAGAGATTACGGCAGAATAGACCTTAGAATGGACGAACATGAAAACCTTTATTTTCTCGAAGCAAATTTAGCTCCCGGATTAAACCCTACAAAAAGCTATTTCATAAAAACATGTAAAAGAAACAAACAAATGAGTTATGAAGAAGCTATTTTAAAAATCGTCAAAACCGGACTAATTCGATCTCTTGCAAAATCCAAAACTTCCTCGTAATATCTAACTTGAAATTACCTCATTAACAACCTCATACTATGGGAAGAGGAGACAACAGAGACGCAAAAAACAAGAAAGTTAAAAAACCAAAGACAAAGAAAGCTAAAAAATAGATGTATTACCTATACATCCTGGAATGCGCTGATAAAACTTTGTACACTGGAATTACTATCGATTTAAATCGAAGAATTAACGAACACAACACATCGAAACTTGGCGCAAAATATACAAGTGCACGCAGACCGGTACATCTTGTTTATTCAAAAAAATATCGCAATAGATCTTTAGCCTCAAAGGAAGAAAACAAAATAAAAAATCTTTCCCGGAAAGAGAAATTGGAATTAATAGCAAAACAATAAAAGCTATTCTTATTTAAACATCACTTAGATGGACCTTCTTTTGTCTTTTCGTCAGGGACAACAGATCCTCCTCGAGGTTTAACTCTAGATAAATCAACAGGCTCCCATTTTTTACTTTCAGGAGCTATCTTGACCCCAGGAACTTTAATTGGCGGAAGTAATTCATTCTCATCTATTTCAATGAATTTTCCAGTCCCTTCTCTAAATTCCTTACCTGTTCGTGCACTCCCCGACACAGCCCCCTTTTTAGGAGACCCCTTAGCCGGTTCCGCGCTCAATTCCGCTCTCTCTAAACGAGCTGTCCTCTCACTTCTATTACGATATTCAAACCAAGATAATCCATATTCCGCAGCTCCTTTCGCAGAAGCTGAAAAACTATCACTATAAACAAGTCCTGAATCAAAAGCTTGCTCAAAGGTCAATTTATTAAATATATCTGCTCCTTTTATTCCAAACTTTTCCCCAGCAGCTCTAATTTTATCTGCAACTCCAGATTCACCAAAGTTTCTATCTTTAGGAGTTACAAACATGGATGGTTCTTCTCCACTCAATTTAGCAGTCTCATACAACGAAACCATCTCTTTTTGTTTTTCAAAATCCTTTTTAGATTCACGAAATTCCTTAGCCAAACCCGCTTTTCCTCTCATGAAAATCTGTTCCAAAAATTTCTTTCCTCCTTGTTTTGCAACATAAGCATCAAATTGCTCCCTGGTCATTGGATCACTTTCAGGATGAAGTTTTCCTAAAACTTCTCCCCTTACCAAAGTATAAGCATTATACTGAGATTGTGATAAGATCCCAAACATCTCATCAGCAACAGCTTTTTCATTAAATTCCAGCCTTGCTAAATCTCTTTCAAAAGTAGCAGCAGTTTTAAGCTGTTCACTAGATCCCTCAGGACCTCTTTCAATATTTGGCATATTTTTTTTGTTAATTTTTATTTTTCTACAATAAAATTGTAACACATTTGATGAAAAACCGCAAGTGCGTTCCAAAACATTTGCCTATTCCCGATTTTTAGCGTAAAAATTCAGCATAGTGCACACCAAAACTATGAAAAAAGCAGTAATCGTAACCGATGTTTGGTCAAAAAACATCAATGGAGTTGTAACAGCCATTGTTTATACAAAAAAAGGACTAGAAGACCACGGTTATCAAGTAACAATCATTCATCCAGGATTATTTCACAGCCTTCCACTCCCCTCCTACGCTGAAATTAGACTAGCCATTTTCACAAAAAAACGCATCGGAGAAATGCTTCGCCAAATTAAACCAGACTATATTCATATAGCCACCGAAGGACCTTTGGGATTAGCCGCCAGAACAGCTTGCGTAAAACGTAAATGGCAATTCACGACATCTTATCACACTCGCTTTCCAGAATATATCACCGCCCGAATTCATCTTAAACCGGTTGAAAAAATCGCTTGGGAATATCTTCGATGGTTCCATTCAAGAAGCAAAAAAGTAATGGTAAGCACTCCTTCTCTAAAAAAAGAATTGGAAAAAATGAGATTCAAAAACGTTACCGTACTGCCATTCGGAGTAGAATTAGATTTATTTAAAAAGAATCTCAAAGCCAAAATTCCAAAATCATTACAAAAACCAATATTCACATTCCTCGGCAGAATCGCTCCCGAAAAAAATTTAAAAGCTTTTTTGGAATGTGATCTACCGGGAACTAAATTGATTATTGGAGACGGCCCTCAAAGAAAAAAACTTGAACGAAAATTTAAAGAACACACAGTTTTTGTAGGCAAAAAAAAAGGACAAGATATTGTAGATCTACTTTCAATTTCAGACGTATTCGTTTTTCCCTCAAAAACAGATACCTTTGGACTTGTTCTAACCGAAGCCTTAGCCTGTGAACTACCCGTAGCCGCATACAACGTTCACGGACCAAAAGATATAATCACGAATGGCAAAGATGGATTTTTAGGAAATAATTTAGCCAAAAACGCGATAAAATGTCTCGATTTAAACAAGGAAAATTGCCGTAAAAAAGCCTTAAAATATTCCTGGGACAATTTCACAAATAAATTTATCAAAAACATTGTTCACGTCTAGCCCCATGGTTACAACTTCTTCTCTCGACAGTCTAATAGTTCTTCTCTCCACCTATAAATATTTTTTGTTATTCCCGATTTCAGTAGTTGAGGGCCCGATTATTTCAGTAATTTCAGGACTCTTATGTTCACAAGGAATATTTAGTATTCCTATAACCTACTTCGTTTTAATAATGGGAGACATGGTCGGAGATACCCTCTATTATTCCATCGGCAGATGGGGCGGAAGACCATTCATTAAAAGATGGGGGCATTTTTTTGGACTTAATGAAAATAGACTTATAAAATTAGATAGCCATTTCAAAATTCATGCAGGAAAAACCATTCTCATCGGAAAAACTCAGGCAATCGGTGGATTTTTTCTAGCAGCGGCAGGAATGAGTAAAATGTCTTACCCAACCTTTATTTGGTTCAATTTTATAGGAACAGTAGCCAAATCAATGATTCTACTCTTAATTGGTTATTTCGCAGGACACGCCTATAAATTGATCGACCAATACTTAGGATTTTACGCAATAATTATTACCACAATATTGGTAGCAATTGTTATTAGCTACTTCCTAATTAAAAAATTGAGGGACAAAAGATTACCGAAACTTCCTTAATAACCGCATTTTCCAGAACTGTTTCAAGATTCCAAATAAACCGATTACGGATTTTATCTGTAAAATCATTTTAAAATCGCCTTTTATTCCAGCCCAAAAACCAAATTTAACTGATTTTCTTGGAGTAACAACATTCGGCCAATTCACAACCATAAATTTCATCTGATTTTCAATAATTATTTTATTCAAAAATACTTCCAGCCCAAAGCCTGGCAATTTTTCCAAATCGTTTAAATCCTTAATCATACTTTTCTTAAAAATTCTTTCTCCAGAAACAAAATCCAACTTAAAAAATTTGAATATCCCCAAGCTATTTTTACGCAGAGTCATCGCAAAATTAGACTTATAACTATTTATCGGAGCAATCAAAGCCTCAATGTTTTTTCTATTCAACCCTTCCAAATCAGAATCTATAGTCATCACCCAATCATTTTTAGACTCCTCTAAACCAATTCTCATCGCATGAGATTTTCCCTCATTTTTATGATAAGAAATTAATTTTATTCCCTTCCTCTTTTTCAAAATTTCTTCAGAATTATCAGTGGAACCATCATTTACAACAATTACTTCATCTAACAATTCACACCCCACTAAAACGTCTAAAACCGCCCCCACCCTGGAAGCCTCATTGTAAACAGGAACGATACAAGAAATTTTCATAAAGATTGTTTCATCAAAACCCTCAGCATTATACCAAACACCTCCTTTTATTCCAATTACGATTGCCCCATGAGCTCATGGAATCGCCAATAATAATTTTCACAGTAAAAAAATTCATTTGGCTTTCTTGCTATTAAGTATAGTTATCAGATATTATCTTATCCGAAATTTATAATTTCTAAACAAAATTCTCTATGAAAAAACTAGTCATAACCGAATTCGTGATCCTTTTAATCGGCACATTATTCGCCTGGGCAAATTTCAGCTACGAACTTTACAACTATCTCAACAAACAAGAATGCACCCTAGGATGCGCTAAAGGCCTTGTGAACCCATTCCTCACCCCTTGCTTCTACGGAGCCTGTTTCTTTCTAACGGCCTTCATTATCAGCGCTGTAATGCTTAAGAAAACCAAATAGCTTGGTGAACTCTACTCCTATCTATAATTCGTAAATTCCAGCGGAACTTTTATCGTCTCATCTTTTTGTAGCATTCCCATAATCGCCTGTAATTCATCAATCGAACCAGAAGTAACCCTCAGCGTGTCTCCTTGAATCACTGGTTTCGCTTTCGGAAAAGGTTCTCTAATTTTTTTACTAAGTTCTTTTGCAGTCTCTTGATCTAAAGCCTTTACGATCTTTATATGCTGTCTAACTTTCATCCCCCCCGCCTGCTCAATTTTTTGTCTATCAAGAATTTTATGAGAAAGTCCCCTTCCCGCCATTTTTTTCACAATCAAACCATATACTGATTCCAAATGCATATCACTTGTCGCAACTAACTTAATATCATCATCATTAAGTTCAATTTCTATCTGAGCATCTTTTAAATCATATCTATTCAAAGCCTCTTTTTTGGCTTGTTCTATAGCATTAGTAAGCTCCTGCTTATCAAATTTAACCACGATATCCATTGAATGTTGTGAAGCCATAATTTTATGAAGTTAAAGAAATATTTACTTTTTCACTCCCGCTCCATATTGGAATTTATCGTCAATAATATCATTTTTCAACCATTCTTTTACCCAATCACTAACTTTAAAAACTTTCATCTTTCCATTTTTCAGAGAACAAATTACCCGTTCCAATCCACAATTTATCAACATTTTTTTACAAATAAAACAGGGAAAAGCATCTATCGGTTCAAAAGTCTTTTCATCATCACTGCGAACTTTTCCATAGATATACATATCCCCACCCAAAAGACTTGTTCCAGAACGAGCCGCATTAATAATCGCATTTTGTTCAGCATGAACACTCCTACACATTTCATATCTTTGTCCTGAAGGAATTCCCAACTGTTTTCTCAAACAAAATCCATGATCAAGAGAACTCTTTGTCCCACGAGGAGAACCACAATATCCAGTAGCCACAACTTGATCATCACGAATAATCACAGCTCCTATCTCCACTTTCGTACAAGTACTTCTCTTACAAACACTATTAGCCAAATCCATGTAATATTCATCCTTTGAAGGCCTACTATACTTCTGTTTTTTTATAACCATATATAAAATAATTATTAAGTAAGAGTTTTATAATATTCCGTAAACTTCTGATTTAAGTCTTCAAGAGTACCATTATTATCAATCAACATATCTACTTTTTCCATACATTTACCAACCTGCTGACCATCAGCCGGCTCCCCCTCTCCCCATTCACGATTCACCTTACGAACAATATCTTCATGAGTTTTAGCATCACTCTCTCTATTTCTACTAATAATTCTTTCCACCAATAGCTCCAAGTCGGTCTTTATTCCGACAATGTGAACATTCTCTCCATTCTTTAATTCATCTATCTCCGCAGGATTACGGATTCCATCCACTACCCATTTATCATGTCCTGAATTTTTAACAGTTTCTAAAGCTCTCTTCGCTAAAATCCCCGCACCACCCTCCTTTCTCATTGAATTTCCAACTTCCATTAATTTCTCTCTTTCTTCAGGAATTCCTCTTTTTCTAGCCTCTTCCCTCACCATCATCGAAAGAGTCACATATTTATACCCTTCCTTTTCCAAAATCTTCACAACCTCCCCCTTGCCACACCCCATGGAACCAGTAAGTCCAATAATCATATAAATTGTTTTTAAAAATCTAGCCAGCATTTTACTACCGCTTATCAAATTTCACCACCAAATTGCGAGCCCTATTGAACATATATTGACGGACCAAGGGAAAATGTTAACATCTTCACAATGGATTTATTTACAAACTTTATTATTGCCCTCGCCTTATCAATAGATGCTGTTTCAGTCGCAACAGTGATAGGCTCAACTTGCAAAAAATTATCGCTAAAAAAAGTCTTAGTTCCCTCTCTTTTATTTGGAGCATTTCAGGGGATTATGCCCGTAATAGGATGGTTTCTCGGAAACTTTTTAAATAAATTTATCCAACAAATAGATCATTGGATCGCCTTCGGATTGCTATTTATCATTGGAACAAAAATGATCATAGAAGACTTCAAGAAAAAATGTGATACAGCCCCCAAAGAGTTTTCAAACTTAACTTTATTCATCTTAGCCATAGCCACCAGTATCGACGCTTTAGCCATCGGACTAACTTTCGCTTTTTTAAAAGACGGCATCACTATCCCTGCAATTATCATTGCCCTCACCACCTTCATCACCAGTCTTCTCGCCATAATCTTCGGCCATAAAATCAAATCCCTCTGTAAAACAAAAATCTCCACAATCGGAGGACTCGTTCTAATCATCATCGGTACAAAAATCCTAATAGAACACCTATCGGCCTAGTGATGCGCAGTTGTGGCCATTTGTAGAAAAATCAGTGTCAGGAAGGAGAAAACTAACGCCTGAATGAATCCTACGAACAATTCCAACCCATAGAAAGGCAATGGAATAATATATGGAACTAAGAAAGAAATAACTAAAAGTAACACTTCTCCCGCAAAAACATTTCCAAAAAGACGAAAAGAGAATGAAATCATTTTTGAAAACTCAGACATAAGCTCCAAAATTCCCACAAAGCTTCCCACAAAGTCTTTCAGAGGATTGATAAAGAATTTCCCAGCATATTTTTTAAACCCCAAAAACGAGAAACCCATCACCTGAACAGAAGTCATCGCCACCAACGCCAAAGCAAATGTCATATTTACATCAGCATAAGTAGATCTAAACAAAGGCACTAACACCTCATGTCCTTCATGTTCTTCCCAAAGTCCAATACTCCCAAATCCTGGCAATAAACCCATCCAATTCGAAACAATGATAAAAAGAAAAATAGTGGCAACAATCGGGAAAAATCTTTTTGTCTTATTCTCGTCACCCACAATCCCATTAAAGAAATTAAAAAGTCCTTCCACTACCACTTCCATAAAATTCTGGATACCACTTGGCACCATTGCGTATTTTTTTCTTTTCACTAACAACCCAACGACAAGCCACACAAAAATAGTCATCACCGCTGTTATAAGGGTATTTCTAACTTCAAAACTACCAATATGAAATATTGTTTCTGACGCTAATGTTGGTGGGATAAAACTTGCCATATGTGTTAACGCTAATAATTATTTTTGCTTAGGTTTTCCTGTAATAATGATATCTTTCGTCTTGTAGTAAACAGTTAGTAACGCCGTTGTCATTGAGAATATAAATCCTGCAACCGTGAATATTGGGAAACAATCGAACTTTTTATCAGCCAGTACTCCTCCAATTCCGAATATCACAATCGGTACAACGATCATCCATCCCAGATTCAGAGCCAAGCTATAAGCTGACCACATCCTTTTTTCTTGCTTCGCGTCAGCTATTTTTCCCTTATTTTCAATCATCATTATTGATTTATATTTGGCATACTTCTGCCGGAACCTCGACGTTTCGCAATTCGTAATCTAGAAAGAGCTCGCTCGAGTTGAGCAACTGCATCAGTATATTTTTCTTCATCACCACGAACTCCAGCCATCAGATCTTTTGCCTTCTTTCTAGCTTCTTCTGCTCGTTTTTCATCAATCTCATCGGCTCTTTCAGCCGCATCAGTCAAAATTGTAACAGTCTTTCCATCTACTTCAGCAATTCCTCTTGTTACCGAAAACAAACTCATTTTCCCATCCATTTTAATACGTAATTCCCCAGGCTTAATAGCCGCAATTACAGGTAAATGATTAGGCAAAACCGTAATTTCGCCTTCTCTTGTTGGCACAGATACAGACTCCACCATATCCTGGTAAAGAACTTTTTCCGGAGTAACTATTTTTAATTCAAATTGTTTCATATTGTTTTATTTGCTTGAAATAAGCCTACTTCTTACCATGTTCAGCAACTTCTTCAATACTACCCTTCATATAGAAAGCTTGTTCATCAAAATCATCCCATTTACCATCCAAGATCTCCTTAAATCCACGAACTGTATCTTTCAATGTTACATATTTACCAGGAGTTCCAGTAAATGTTTCAGCAACGAAGAATGGTTGAGATAAGAATTTTTGAATCTTTCTAGCACGACGTACTGACAATTTATCTTCTTCAGAAAGCTCTTCCATACCCAAAATCGCAATAATATCCTGCAAATCTTTATATCTCTGTAATACTTTTTGTACACCACGAGCTACAGCATAATGTTCTTCTCCCACGATATGTGGAGCCAAAATTGTAGACGTAGAATCCAAAGGATCTACTGCAGGATAAATACCTAACTCAGTTAAAGCTCTATTCAAAACTACAGTTGAATCCAAGTGTCCAAATGTTGTAGCGGGAGCTGGATCAGTAAGATCATCAGCAGGTACGTATACAGCTTGGATAGATGTAATCGAACCTTTCTTCGTAGAAGTAATTCTCTCTTGAAGAGCACCCATTTCAGTAGCAAGTGTTGGTTGATAACCTACAGCTGAAGGAATACGACCTAGAAGAGCAGACACCTCACTACCTGCCTGAGTAAAACGGAAAATGTTATCAACGAAGAACAGTACATCTTGACCTTCTTCATCACGGAAATATTCAGCCATCGTTACTCCAGTAAGAGCAACTCTCAAACGTACTCCAGGTGGCTCATTCATCTGACCAAACACAAGTGATGTTTTTTCCAAAACTCCACTACCTTTCATTTCATAATAAAGATCATTTCCTTCACGAGAACGTTCTCCTACTCCGGCGAAAACTGAGAAACCTCCATGTTCCTGAGCGATATTTCGAATCAACTCCTGAATAATGACAGTTTTTCCTACTCCAGCTCCTCCAAATAGACCTACCTTACCTCCCTTTACGATAGGACAAATCAAATCGATAACTTTGATACCAGTTTCTAGGATTTCAGTCTCTGTATTTTGATCTTCAAATTTTGGAGCAGGTCTGTGAATCGGATACCTTTTCTTTGTTGGCGCAGCATCTTTATCATCCAAAGGATTTCCCAAAGCGTCACACATACGACCTAAGGTTTCACGTCCAACTGGTACGGAAATAGGCGCTTTTGTGTTATGCACTTCGTCATGCCTCTTTAACCCATCTGTCGTACCCATGGCAACACAACGAACGGCATTTCCGCCCAAATGTTGTTGAGTTTCAAGAGTAAGTTTTTCTTTGCCAACCATTACTTCCAAGGCATCGTATATTCTTGGCAATTCTTCGCCTTCAAAAGAACAATCGACAACGGCTCCAATGATTTGTGTAACTTTACCAGCCATATTTTTATAAGGTTATGTTAATGAAATTGCGGCAGAAGCAATCTCAGCAATCTCTTGCGTGATTACCGCTTGCCTTGCGCGATTATATGTAAGTACTAATCCATCCAATATATCTGTCGCAGCTTGTGTCGCGTTCTGCATCGCCACCATACGAGCACTATGCTCTGAAGCGGTACTCTCCAAAATCGCTTGGAAAATTTGCATTTCCATTAACTGCGGAACAATTCCATCAATAATATATTCAGGTGATGGTTCCAATTTATATTCAAAATCTTTATCAGTTGGTTTTGCTACTTTCGTAAATTTTGAGCCTAATTCTTCAAGCATTTCAGAAAAAGTTTCAGTAGAGAACGGTAAAATAGTACGACTCACCGGCTTCTGCAAAAGAGTTGAAACAAAGTCAGGATAAATAATCACAACCTTATCATATTCCTCCTTTTCAAATCCTTTTAAAGCAACTTTTGAAAGAGGCATTACATCAGAAAATTTTGGACTCGTAGAGTAAGCTGGGAAAACATATTCAACTTCTTCACCCACTCTGTGCAAAAACTCTGCACCTTTCCTACCAGACACCATATAATGGATTTTGGATTCAGGATGATCCGTTTTCAGTTTCTTCATTACAATAGCCAATTTCTTAAAAAGATTCGTATTTAGACCTCCACAAAGACCCTTGTCCGTTGTAAAAACCATCAACAAAATATTTTTCACTTCTCTCTTCTGGAAAAATCTATGAAGATTTGTATGCTTCTTTGAAAGTTTGTGCAAAATATTCAAAGCTAAATAACCGTAAGAACGAAGATTTACAGCATTATTTACTGCCTTCTTCATCTTTGACGTAGCAACCAATTCCATCGCCTTAGTAATTTGACGAGTAGATTTGACTGACTTAATTTTACGCTTACTTTCTTTTACGGAATTTGCCATATGTTAGAACTTAACTTCTTGATTGAATTCATGTAATACTTTCTTCAATTTTTCTTCAGCTTCAGCAGATAATTCTTTTGTTTCTTTAATTCCTTTCAAAAGATCGGAATGTTTTGCATCAATATATTGGAACAATTTCTCTTCATACTCTTTTACGCTCGCAACCGGAACATTTTCCAAATAACTATTGATACCTGCATAAAGAATCACAACTTGTTTTTCTACAGAAACAGCAGCATATTGAGTTTGTTTCAAGATTTCTTGTAAACGATCTCCAATATTCAATTGTTTCTTAGTAGCATCATCAAGATCAGAACCAAATTGAGCAAAAACAGCTAACTCTCTATATTGAGCCATCGCCAATTTTAGTTTACCAGCTACTTTCTTCATAGCTTTGATCTGAGCAGCAGAACCTACACGAGATACTGAAATACCTACGTTCAAAGCTGGACGAATACCTTTGTAGAACAAATCACTCTCTAGATAAATCTGTCCATCTGTAATAGAGATAATATTTGTAGGGATATATGCTGATACATCACCAGCCTGAGTTTCAACAATTGGAAGAGCTGTTAATGAACCACCGCCGTATTTATCATCTAGTTTACAAGCTCTCTCCAAAAGTCTTGAGTGTAAGTAGAAGATATCTCCAGGATACGCTTCACGACCTGATGGACGTCTTAGAAGTAATGAAACTTCACGATAAGCCCATGCATGTCTAGAAAGATCATCATATACCACAAGCACGTCTTTTCCTTTATCAAGGAAGTATTCACCCATTGCACATCCGGCAAACGGAGAAAGATAAGTTAATGATGCAGGATCAGAAGCAGAAGTCATCACTACAGTTGTATATTCCATAGCGCCTCTTTTCTCTAATTCAGCTACGATTTTCGCAACCTTAGATTCTTTTTGACCAATCGCAACATAGATACAAATCATATCTTCACCTTTTTGATTTACGATTGTGTCAATCGCTACAGCAGTTTTACCTGTCTGACGATCACCAATAATAAGCTCACGTTGTCCACGACCAACCGGAATCATGGAATCAATAGCCTTAAGTCCTGTTTGAACAGGCTGATTAACACCTTTTCTCTTAATAACACGAGGAGCAATCTTCTCAATAGGATACATATCCTTTGATTTGATTTCGCCTTTACCATCTAGAGGTTGTCCAAGAGGATTAACTACACGTCCAATTAACGCTTCTCCAACCGGCAAAGACAAAATCTTCCCAGTAGCACGAACTTCATCACCTTCTTTAATCCCTTTATCACTACCCAAAATAATCGCACCAACATTATCCTCTTCAAGGTTAAGAGCCACACCTATTTCACCATTCGCAAACTCCACCATTTCTTGTGAAGCTACGTCAGAAAGGCCCAAGATTCTGGCAACACCATCACCAACTTCAAGAACATGGCCTACCTTATCTACATGAGCACCTGCTTTGAAAGTCTCTATTTGGTGTTTGAGAGAATCTAAAATTTGATCTTTTGTATCCATAGTATTTAATTATTAGAAGAAACTAATTTATTTTTTAGAATTTCAAGATTTTTTACGACAGTTCCGTCCACCACATATTCTCCAAACGAAAGCTTCACTCCACCAATGATACTTGCATCAACTACTACATTTATAGAGACTTTTCTGTCAAAAGTTTTACTTAAAGATGTAACAAAATCATCAACTTCTTGTTTATTTGGTTCACTCGGAAAGGTTGCCGTCATTTCCATTTGCCCATTTTTTTCTTGCCATACCTTCTTAAAAACATCTGGCAAACGACGAATTAATTTACCCTTCTTTTTTCTTTGTAAAAGACCCAATAAATTTTGGATTTTTCCATCGACAACACTCTTGTCCTTTTCTTCATACAAGGACGCTGCCAATGCTTCCGCATATTTTTTGACAGAAATCTTCATCTAAATATATATTACTTAACAGATTTTAATTCCTCATTTACTGCATCCATAAGCTTCTTTTGCGCATCGCCAGAGAATTCTTTTTGTAGAATTTTCTGACTTCCAGCAATAATAAGCTCAGCCATTTCGGCTCTAAGTTCTCTGATCATTGCAATTTTTTCCGCCGCCAATTGTTCACGATAGCGTTCAGCCAAAGTTGAAATTTCTTTCTTTGCTTTGACCAAAGCCTCTTCGCGTTCTTTTGCCGATTCTTTCTTGGCATTTTCTACAACGAGCATAGCTTCTTTAGAAGCATCAGAGAGAATAGCTTTTCTTTCCACTTCAAGCTTTTCTAAACGTTCTTCAATCCTTTTTGTATCCTCAACGTTCTTCTCAATCATTTTCTTTCTTTTGTCGAAAAGATTTAGAAGTGGCTTATAAATAAGCTTCTTAAGAATAAAGAAAAGCACAAGGAAATTTATAATCTGCGCAATAAGTAATGTTGGATCAATACCCAACTTGGTAATCAGTTCCATCTAAGGGAAAGATTAAGAATTTTTAAACAAACTTGATGATAAGTGCAACAACAAGAGCATAGATAGCAATAGCCTCACAGAAAGCGATAGCCAAAATCATAGCTGTCTGAACAGAAGAAGCAGCCTCAGGATTTCTACCAATTGCCTCCAATCCTTTTGATGACAGCATTCCAATTGCAAGAGCTGGCATTGAACCACCAATTGCGATTACTAATGCTACAGCGAAATTCTTGTCCATGTTTTTTTTAGGTTAAATATTTATTAAAATTAAACTCCATGCAGAATAACGACAAATTTTAAAAAATCAAGAGTAAAAGAAATTTAAACATCAATGAGACGTTTATCAATACAATGAATTATGGTCTGATTATAAAATAATCGCCTAAAATACCTCATCCAGATAACATTTCTCACAACAAACCGGCTCCACACCCTATCTATACGCAAAAATAAATCCTAATTTATTATCGTACCTTGATTTCGTAACTCTCACCTTAAAGCCATTTTTTTGAAGTATTTTTACTAACTCCTCATGCCGCTTATCATCCAAATATTCATGATATTCAATATAAAAAGACCCTATTTTTTTGAACAACTCTGAACTCATTGAACCCAGAATTTCAAACTCCGCACCTTCGCAATCCATCTTCACCAAATCACAAAAATTCACACCTTGTTTCACAAAGTCTCTTTCAAAAATCTTTTCCATGCTAACAGTCGGAACTTTTATTTGCTTCATTTTCGTCCCAAAAAGATTCCAAATAGAATGATTATGAGAATCTTCGCTTAAAAACAACACCGTTTCCCCATCCTTCGCAGTCACCGCAACATTTTTCGGAGTAACCCCTGTGATGTGATTTTCCTTAAAATGAACCTTCATCGTAGCAAAATTTTCCGGAGCAGGTTCATAAGCAAAAATTTTCACATTATCATTCAACCCTCGCGCATACATTGAAAAAAGCCCAATATGCGCTCCTATATCTAAAATCGCTGAAGACGCTTCGCTGACAATATCATCCACCACCATATAATCTCTATCCAAAAAGATCTCACTAAAAACCGACTCATCCGCCTCAGATTTCAAATTCAATTTAAAAACTTGCCTTCCAAATTTATATTCTCTAGTCATATTAATTTACCCATTTTATAGAACAACCCATCGCCGGAAATTGTTGATCATCAATCTTTTTCCCAGCCAAAATATCGCCAATAGCGTTATCCAATTCCCTCTTCGTTACCAAAGATTCGTTCTTCCAATTATCATCAATTCTTCCATGATAAGTCAATTTTCGCCCACTATCATAAACATAAATATCGGGAGTACACTGCGCTTTATAGGCTTTTGCGACACTTTGATCCTCATCCATTAAATAAGGAAAATTCATCTCGTAATTCTGATAATACTTCGCCATTTTTTCCAAAGTTTCTTCCTCATACTCAGGATTTTTATTTGGATTTATACCAATAAACTGTACTCCACTATCCCCATATTTGGCCTGCAAACTCACAAGCCTCCCCCACACCGCCTGTACATACGGACAATGATTACACATAAAAACAATCACTAAAACTTTAGCCTCCTCAAAATTCTTCAAACTATATTTCCTCCTATCACTTCCTTCCAAATCAAAATCAATAATATTCGTCCCCAAAGGCAAATTTAAAGACTCCAAAAGGACCATGAAAATTAAAATCAACAATTAATCCACTTAAATATATCACGGATTTGACGAAAATACATAAAAGTCTTAACATAACGCACCTTTTATTAGAGAAATCATTATGCGACCACACATCTTAGAGAATTCCACCATCGAAGTAGCAAAATCCCACATCGGGAAAGGCGGAGAGCACATCGTTTATAAAACAACCGATGGCTATAATGTCGTCAAAGTAGAACGCGGAATCGTTTCTGGATGGCAAACAAAAGGAGAAGATTTTGTCATCGCAAGTGAAGAAGCTATGGAAAGAGAAGGTGTTCCCCGTCTTCCCTCTGTAATTCTTGTTCATCCAAATATTGTAGTACAAAACGAAAGAGATCCCGCCCACCCAAGAAAAGATAAAATTCTTCAACCAGACGTCGCTCAAATGTTTCCAAAAATAAAAGAATATGATTCTCTCACTCTCAGATGGCCACAGCTAAAAGACCCCCAAATCCAAGCCCAAATTATCGAATTATGTAGAAAAGCTGAAAATATTTTTAAAAAAGACAAATTTGGAGTAGATCCAATCGGACTAGCGGCCCTCGGCGACAATCTCCAAGGACTTGGCAAAACAATCCTAGAAATGATTTTTGAAAAAATGCCACAGTCTCCAGAATTGGTAAGAGAATTCATCCGAATGTACCTAGCAGCCGGAATCCCCGGACAAATGAGAAACCTTTTAGTCGCAAAAGAAGATAAATTTTTAGAGGGAGATGCTGCCAAACCATATAATAACACTGGAGAAAGAATCCAAATTACCGAAAAAGGAAAAATTATATTAGCAGACACCGGTGTACACGATTTAAGACCCACCACCCATCCAGCCTCAATCATTCCAGCAATCAGAGAAGCTGGCATAATGAATGTCTTAAGAAGAATCCCCGCTCAACAACTAACCTTTCCAGCTCATTATCTAATGTGGGGATCAATAATTGAACTTCTAACACACGCCAATCCCGAGCTCAAAGATCGCACAGATCTACCATTCACTCACGGCGACAACCCTTTAGAACAGGCTCAAAGAAATATTGCCAGAAGAGTCAGCAGAGCCATGGTAGAAATGATGATTCCTCAATTCGAAAAACACGGAACATCTCAAACTCAAACCCAAGTTTAAACACCCAGAGCTCCCTAAAACCTACTCCAAAGCAACTGGTTCGTAACTTCATGGTGATACAAAATCTCTCCTGATTTTATCCTTTTCCCAAGAGCTCGAGGAGACCTGTCTGCAACCTTCATCTTTAATTTCACATATTTCCCATGGCTTGATTCTCCCATTATTTCTTTCATAAATTTACTTTTTTCGAACAAAGTAATCGCATCATAAATATTCCCAGGCAAAGTTTTCACCTTTCCTCCATAAACTTTCTCCTCATATTTCGCATACTCCATTTTTTCAGCATACATACCCTTTACCCCCGCCTTTAAAATAGAATACAAACACAAATATGGATTTGAATCAGGAGCCACTGTTCGAACTTCTATTCTAGCACTTCTCTCATTCCCAATAGGGATTCTTACCATCGACCCCCTATCAACTTCTGAAACTTTTATTTCATTTGGAGCTTCAAAGGCTGGATCAAGTCTACGATAAGAATTCACACTAGAATTCATTGCTAGACAAATATCATTCGCATAATACAAAATTCCCGTTAAAAACATATGAGCAACTGGAGATAACTTATCATGAGACTCTTTTTCCCAAAATAAATTTACTCCACCTTTGGAAAGAGAAATATTCATATGCATTCCACTCCCATTCATCCCAGCAATCGGCTTTGGCAATAAACAAGCAGTAAGCCCCATAAATTTCGCAACTTGTCTCGCACAAAGTTTATACAATTGAACCTGATCAGCACTCTCTAATGCTCCCGCATATTTATAATTCAATTCAAACTGTGCTGGAGCAACTTCAGGATGATCTTTTTCATTTTCAAAACCCAACGCCCTCTGTACCTCTGCAAACTTATCAATAAAAAGTCTTAAATTATCTTGTGGCAAACAATTAAAATATCCACTCATCGTAGCCAATTCAAACCCAACTGTTTCATCATAAATTTGTTCTACCTGTGGTCCCTTAAAAACGAACCCTTCTATTTCTGGCGCCACATTTATAGCAATTCCCTTTTCCTTTAATTCAGAAGCCAAAGTTGAAAGTCTAGCCCTAAAATCTCCATCATAAAGAGCCCCATCCTTATCACATACATTTCCAAAAATCATCACTTTTCCACCCCCAAAAACATCAGCAGGCAACCATCTAAAAGAAGACCAATCCAACGCAAGCCTTAAATCCGATTCCTTTTGAGCCGTAAATCCACGAATAGAAGAACCATCAAACGTCAGATTGTCGTAAGAGCCAAGCAAATATTTCTTATCATAATCCAACATTTGAAACCTCCCTTCCATATCAGTAAAACAAACGGTTACCGCTTTTACAGCCGCATCTTCTTTCAAATATTTCAAAAACTTTACTTCAAATTCTTCAGCACTAACTCCAACAGCACGATCTTTTTTGACCGCAAGATTTCGTTCTTCTAATTCAGCATAGGTTAAATCCAAAAGCACTGGACGAGTCATCATAATATCATGATCCATTGAATAAGAACCATTCCC
>Ga0172381_10003216_pt1 | contig 17459 bp, 18 predicted proteins | sample Leawel6488metaG_FD_119754 | JGI IMG/M metagenome (GOLD analysis project Ga0172381, IMG submission 119754) | Leachate microbial communities from a municipal landfill in Southern Ontario, Canada - Leachate well 64-88 metaG | ecosystem: Engineered > Solid waste > Landfill > Unclassified | place... | reverse complement strand
GACCGTGCTTACCGCCGGGCCGGTCGTTTCGACAGCCTTAACGCCCGTCAGCTTAGCCAATTCGGCATCCGCTTCTGCCTGACTCATCAGCCCACGGTCTACCGCGTCTTTCAATGCAGGCTTGACGTAGACGTGCTTGACGTAGAGGGCCTGTAGCTGCGGTCTGGTGGCGTCCTCGTGGACTGTGATTCCACGGGATGTAAGGGAGTCTCGGAGAGCCGTGGCGTGGTCGGCAGCCTTCATGGAGACAAACGCACGAGAGTTTAGCAACTGGGCCGGAATGTCGGCCGCACCACTGGATACCTGGGTAATGCTATCAATCGGCAGCGTTACCGTAGCCTCAACTCCGTCTGGCGACACGAAATGGACACGAGCTTTGCCTTGGCCAACGTCAATGACACGTCCGTAGTTCTGGCGATCCGCAGCGTGGACGACCGATCCGACAGAAACCTTGCCGGAAACGATTGCGGCTTCCCCTTCGGCCAACGGTTCCAACGCCTTGTACCCACGCAGCACCGAATCCCGCGCCGCCTCGTTGGCGTACTTGGTACTTTGGGGAAACAAGTCCAGCCACGGCCGGCGATGTGTAGCCGGGTTGTACCCACCGCCCTTGAGACTAGAGACCGGCACGCCCTGCCGTTTTGCCCTGGCCTGCAAGATGGAGTCGGAGGCAACGCGGGGCGTGTAGCCTTCGTAAGCCTTGGCCCATGTGCCAATTGGCACGCCGAACTTGACGGCCATTTCGTGCAGGGTGCCCTCAAATTTCTGCATCCCCTCAAACATCGCCTGGAAATGCTCGCCCGACTGCGCAAGCGTTTGTAGGGCTTCGGGCAACTCCTGTCCACGGGCAACTCCAAGCAACTCGCCCATTCGTGTGGCAATCTCACCAATGTCGGGCACGCCATCCTTTTCGGCCTTGAGGATACGCGGCAAGTCCCGAAACGCCTTCATCGCCTCTTCGTCGCCCTGCTTGCCCAATGCTTCGGCCGCCTCAGAGAACGCGCCCTCAAATGAACGCAGACCCTCGTCGAATACCGGCTTCGCGTCGATGATCGCGCCCAGATTACCCTCGGCCATCGCCCACGCCCTATCGGCCTCGTGCTGTAGCTGTGGGTTGTACGTGCCTCCCACGTTCGGTACGTGAGAGAACAAGCCACGCATGGCAGCGACAGGCCGACTGTAGCCAATCGCCTCAATGGCCTTAGCTGCACGCTCAGAGCCCTTGCCGAGCGTGATGGCTGGTTCCATGAACGGCAGACCAAAGCCCATGACGGCACGCTCGCCAGCACGCAACTGGTCGGCAATGACCGTGGGGGTTTGGGTAAGCGGCTTGGCTCCGATGCCTAGACCTTTCACGGCGGCGGCTATTTTTTCCGCTTCCGATATACCTTGCCCAGCTTCACCCGCGATCTTTGCAGCCTTAGCCGTGGCGGTAACACCTAGTTTCGGCAGGAATGACGCAAATGTCAGTGGGTTCGTGGCTAGTTCGACGCCCGTGTTGCCGACAAACTTACCCACCTTGTCGTACCACTCGTCGTTTTCGTCCGACTTCCAACCGGTTATGTCTTCGCCCCGCACCTTTGGCGCTTCCGGTAGGCCTAGACTCTCGCCAATACCAGATTGTTGAACGGTATCGTAGAACGGGATCAGGTTCAGAAGCGCCTCGGGCTGGCCCTGCATGACGCCGCGAACTGCGTAGCCCGGCTTTTCGATGGTGTCGCCGATCCACTCAGCCCCGCCCGCGATCTTACCAAGCATCGAACGCTCCTCTTCGGGCGTCAGCGCGGGACCACCACCGCCATCTTGGTTGTGACGGCCATACCCCTCGTCGGATTCCGGGTCCGGCTCCTGCATCTGTTGCAGTTGCGCCAGTGGATCGAGTTGGGGTATGGTGTCAAACTGGGGTAGTCCGAACGGATCGACTCGGCGTTTGCGTGCCATAGGCTATCGTCCCCTATTTTTACGGATTGGCGTAGGCGGAAGGTCTCCGACCGGACCCCCAATTCCACGGCATCCATCCCGGCGTCGAAAAGCCTTCTGGCTCCCTGTAGCTTGACCCCCAGTTTCCAGTGATGGTTTGCAATAGTGGATCACCAACTGTTGCTGGAACACCGGAAGTGCGAGCAATTCGAGCGACTGCAACATGATCTCCGGCCGCGACGGCTGCGTCAAACGCATCCAATTGTGTTGGATTGCTCTGGGCAATAATAGATCGCGCATCGTTTCGGTAGCTATTGGCTGGCTTCGCATCGCTAGTAGGCTTAGTTGGTTCACTTACCTTTGCGGGCTTGGTTTCCCCCATGCCATTTCTGGCCCGATACTCCCGAACGATCCTGTCCTGTTGGTCGAGGGGCACGTTATTTCGATTTAGCCCTTCAATCAAATTGGCCTCAGCTTTCATCATTTCTCGGGATTTTCGTCCGTCGGCGATGATTCCCTGAATATCCGGCGATGCCATTGCGCCCTGTACCCCATAGGCCGCCATTGCCTGCTTCCAGCTTGGGTTTGCCGTCGTCTGGAACTCGGCCTCTTGCGGCGTCAGGCCGGGGTCGATGCCCATGCGTCCACGCCGTGCTGCGGCATTCTCCCATGCGTTTTGCGTGACCATTGCCTTGATTTCGGCGGGCGAACGTGCTGGCGCGTTCTTGGCTGCCATCCATGCGTTATGTGCGGCGTATTTTCCTTCGTCCGTTATCGCTTTTCCGGGCGTTCGTCCATCTGAAGTCCCGTGCCAGACCGAAACAGCGGGAATCATTTTCCCCGAGTAGGCGTCCTTTCGGTCCTGCTTGGCGTCGTCCTTGAATTGTTGCCATGCGCCGTGGCCGTCTACGGCACTTACGGGGCGCTCGCTAAGCGGCGCGGCAGATAAAATCTCCCCCGCACGCCCTTCGCGTAGTCGCTCTTGCCGGGCCGCCGCGGCGCGGACTACGGCCTCGGCACCACCGGGAATCGACATGCTGACTGCCGGGGGAACTATTGCCCAAGCATTATACCCAGTCGGATTACCAGACGTTCCACTGTGTAATGCATCGTAGGTTTGTGCCGCGCCGCTCTTGTTCGGCTCGAAACCGGCAGCCCGTGCTCCTGACGCCTGACGACTCCACACATCGTTGGCCGTGTTGTTGGCGTAGCCGATGTCGGCAGCACGCAGGGCGTCACGTTCGGCAAGATGATCCTCTGGCTGTAAGGGCAGGCTGGTTCGGTTCTGTATCGCGGCTGCGCCAGCACTCAAAGGTGCGGGTGGCTTATCAACAGCAGCACCCATTCCAATGGTCGGGTTGGTTCCGTTGACTTGTCTGTATCGCTGTAGCCATTTCGACAGCGGTTTTTGCGCTCGATTGGTCACGTTCTGCCAAGATTTCGCGTATCCATTCAGCCAGTCCGCCATGATTCTTCCTCCGAACGTGCGAGTGCATAGAACATCTCGCAGTTGAGTCTATCACATCGCAAAAGTTGTCAAGTCCCCAAACACCCCTTTTGCGCGCTTGACAACTTTCTGACCCCTGTAAACTCAAATAGAGACTTCGGAAGCGCTCGACTCCAGAACGTGCGCGTGCCGGTCCTGTTACTCCGCACACACCGCACTTTGGAGTCAAACCGTGGCATCACTTGAGAGCTTCGTGGCCGCCGAGACGGCTGCAACCGATCCCGCACAGACACCGGAAACCACCGAGAAAACCAGCGCTACCACTGCGACTGAAACCAAACAAGCCGAAACGGCAGTCACCGAAGACGCAACGTCCGCATCGGAAACCGTTGTCGCCGACGATACCGCGACTGACGACGACGGCCAGTTTCGTGAGTTAGTGAAGAACGACTTCGGCCTCGATCTGAGTAAGTACCAGTCGGACTACGAAGCGGTCAAAGGCCTCGTGGAAGCGTCCCGAACCATCGGAGCGCGTAACGAGGATGCCGAGTATGGCAAGCAAGTGAAGCAGCTGCTGGCTGGGCGTGAGGCGGAATTACAGGAGTGGCTCGATTCGCAAGGGAAGGCGAAGGAGACTACGAAGTCGCAGGCAACAAGCGAAGTCCTCTCTTATGAGCAGTACCAACTGCTTGCCGCACAAGCGGCGATGGGGAACGCCAGCGCCGCCACGAAACAGAAGTTCGCCGACGCCCAGGCGTCCATTACGCAGCGGATGTACGAGGTTGCGACAAAAGAGGAAGCGGTCCCCGAGGATGTAATCGAGCGAATCGCAGCCAAGATCGTTGACCAGCGACTTGGCCAGAACAACGAGCAAAGCACCATCACCCAGACCATCGAGAAACACAAGGAGTGGCTCCACGTTGACGGCGATCTCAACAAGCCAATGACGCCGGCGGGGGAGCAAGCGTTTCGACTGTACCAGGGAGAGTTGGCCGATGGCGTCAGACCTGCACGTGCCCTCGAAAAGGCGTTGCGTCAGGCGCAGCTAATGAATCCGACCGTGAAGCCGATCCGCAAGCCAGTCATCGGTGGGCGACGAACAGCCGCCGTGGCAGTGCCCGCGAACGAACCGCCGTCGCTCGAAACGTTGTTCAAGCCGAAGGCCGAAGGAGGCAAAGGAATGACTTTGGCTCAGGTCGCCATGATGGAACACGAAAAACGTAAAGCAAAATAGCAACCCGCTTCTGATCTGGAGACAGAAACGGCGTGTGCGGAGGGGTGCTGCCGGCCACTCCATAACTGGACCCGGCAGCCCCCTTTTTGGTTCTCCAAAGAGTTCTCCAGTGGTTCTCCATCTCCAGCAATGAGTACGAACGAGCACAACATGAACATGGAGACACATAATGGGAATTGATGCTAGCCCAATCGTGACCGCCCGTGCGATCAACGCCTATATCCGGGAGAAGATCGGCCCGCCGATGCGAAAGCGTTACCTTCTGCGTGAATCGGAATCGCGTGGTCGGTGGACAATGGACAAACACGGCGAGGAAATCGAGTGGCGACCGACGTTCAAGCGCCGATCCGCGACTGCGATGGATGTAAACCCCACCGCATTTTCGTTTCCGTCCGTCAACCGTGAACGGAAGGCGCATCTGCCGTGGCGAGCCTACGGCCACTCGGAGTCGATCAACAAGTTTGATCGGCTGGCGACGACCGGCGAAGGCGCGTTCTTCAAGAAGGTTGAAGACAAGGCCCAGCAACTCCTTGGCGAGTTCATGGAGACGCTGTGCGACGAAATGTACGGCGACGGCAACGCCACCGGCAGCAAGGCGTGGCACGGCCTGGAATCCATGTTCGCCGTCAATGGTTGTATTTCCGGCGTTCCGGTAGGCGACCCGAACGATGTGTATGCCAGCCTGTATACGAACCTCCAATACTACGGCGGATCGTGGACTGGCACCTACCCGACTGGCACCGGCACCACGGACTACCACGCTTGGAGCCCGCTGGTGGTGGACTGGTCCAACGAGTCGTTCGGCACTGGGACGAACGTGTGGGACGCAAATTGGCAAGAGGCGTGCAACTACCTCTTGACCTACATGGGCATCCTCAACAAGCAGAAGCCCGACGTTCTATTGATGAACGCCGAACTGATGCGGCTGGCGAAAGACAGTCTTATTGCGGCGCAGACCCTGGAGGTCACACAAAATAAGGCAAAGACGAACCTCGGCACCGAACTCGGCTACAACGGCATCGACTTCGTTGACGAGTATGGCGTGCCCGAGGACACCTGCTATGCGATCACGTTCGACGAACTCGAACTCTGGTCGATGCAGGATCAGTTGATCCACACTGCGAACGACAATGACATCAGCACGTCGCAAGACCTGATTGCGTTGGACAGCTATTCGCAGTGGATTTTCCGTCGTCCGTCGGCGTTCGGAAAACTTGCCGCGATTACCACCCACGGCACCTAACCCTTGACCCCAACAACATACCGAAAGGATACGCATAATGGGATACCCAGGACTTGGATTGCCGTTCGCTCGCGGTGAAACCTACAGCGACGGCGGATTGGTGACAATGGACGCCACGGTTGGCGAACACCTTCTCGGTAAGGTGTACGAGACGACCGATTCCAGCGGACGATTGCTGAAACTCCGTTGCGTGCGTGCTGACGCGGCACTGACCAACGTGGGCGGAAAGACCGTCAGCTACACGGCTGGCAAAGTCGGACGCAATGTGGACGCGCTCTGCGACTCGGATGGAGAAATATGTTCCACTGTTGACGACGAGTACGCAACCACGAAGGACATCACCCAGTACGATATTTTCTATGTCGTCGAAGAGGGGGATGTGATTGTGTCCGCCGAGTCTGGTATTAGCGCCGCGGGCGTGAAGTGCATGGGCTATGCGGCTAACGACAATGTGACTGCGGCCACGGCCGGCAGCTACGTTCTCGGTTACGCCAACGAGGCGTTGAGTGCCACCACGACCGGATACGCAAGCATCCATGTTTGCGGCGGTCTGAAGCCGTCCGATCCGGCCAGCTAGTTGTTGCCTTTTGCGGGTGGCTCGCCGTACTTCGCGGCGAGCCACCCGATTCCTTCGCACATGCCTACCACAGACGCCTGCAATCGCGAGGTTCCGTCATGGCTCCAAAACGTCTTTGCAGGCCGAGACACGATTCAATCTTGGATCGTTCGTTTGAAAATCCTCGATGCCGAATTGACCGAGTGGGACCGACACGTCTTTGGCGCGGATATAGAAACCGAGAACATACGCAAGCTACTCCATTCCGCCATCACGTTAGCCCGCAATGGAATGCCGTATCAGCAATGCTGGTGCGATCCCAGGGAATTAGATTGTCCGCTCTGTAAGGGGAAGCGATGGACAAGCGCTGGCCAAGCCCTGAAGGTGTTAAACCAACAGCAACAGCAACAATCGTTGGGATGATCGACAAGCAATGCAGTGTGGCATTTTCGCCGCTACTGAGGGCACCAATGGCGCGGGCGACGGTCCAGGTGGGCGACAACGACATTGACGTTGTTGCGACCGGCGAGCTTGCCGTGCAGTTGGCATCGCTTGCATCCGGCAAGGCAGTTTCGATTGTCGGCAACATGCGAATGCACAAACACACAACGGAAATCGACATCGAAAGCATGGTGGCGCTATGAACGACGTGAAAGATGTTGCAAGGATCGTCGAGCAAGAAGCCGACCTGAGCCGGCGCGGATTGCTGTCTAAACTCGTCGAGCAGTTTGACGGACTGGATGGCGTTGCTATGAGAGCAAAGCTGCTCTACGACAACTCCGCCGACACTCCGAACGTGCAAGCCAAACTCCTCGATATGGTGATTTCTGGCATCACGGAACTTGACCAGGAAACCACCCAGCAAGTCGAAGAGGAGGACCTAATGGCCGTCTTCCGTGAACTTCTGACACGTCCTGAGATTCGCCTGATCGCCCAACAAGTCCTGAATGAGACCAATGGCACTACCTGATCTCCGATCAATGCTGGGCCGACACGCGGATGTTGTGTTTCCAAAGGGACGCGATGCGTACCGACATACGAATCCACGGGCGCAACTCAAGACGACGCTCGAAAAGATGTACCGGTTACAGATGGAGGGCTTGCGTCTTTATCGAGCCCTTCCACACGCTGAAGAGTTTCACGCCTGTACTGCAAAATGGCGTTTGGCAATAGGATCGAATCGTGCCGGCAAGACCCTAACATGCGCGTCAGAATGGGCTAGATGTGTCCTTGGCGTGGACCCATACGACAAATATCCAAAGACGGGCGGAAGCTCCCTTGTCGTCGGCGCAGACCTTGACCACTTGGCTTTGCAGTGGCGCGCCGTTTCTGAAGAAGGACTGTTCTACCTGATTCGTGACGAACGCACAAACCTATGGCGTGCCGTGCGACCCGATCCAAACGATCCAACGCGCATCGACCAATACGACGACGCCTATCGAGAGAAATGGAAGCCCGCGCCTCCACTGATCTTGCGACGGCAGATTTCCAACATCGCAATGGAGGACTCCAAAAAGGGCGTCCCCCGCGTTGTGGACTTCCCCAACGGTTGGCACAGCCTATGGCGACCGAGCAATGGGCATCCACAAAAGGGCGCGCACTACAACAGCGTTTGGCTCGACGAGGATATGACCAACGAGCAATTCTACGAAGAATCGAATCGTGGTCTGGTCGGTCTGAATGAGCAACCAAAATGGAGCCCCAAGGGCATTTGGTCAGCAACGCCCCAAACCGACAATATGAAGCTGATTGAGTTGCGTGAACTAGCCGACGCAGGGGCGGAACATATCAAGTCATTTTTCTACGGGATCGACCAAAACCCCTATGTTCCAGAAGCCGAACGACGCGCGTTCTTTGAGTCGATGAACGAAGACGAGCGGCAAGTGCGTTACTACGGCCGGTCAGCGATCGAAGGCCGCTACGTCTATTCGATGTACGACGCCCACGGCTTGCATGGATGCGAGCCGGGCGACGTGCCCGAGAATAGTGCCCGATACCTATTCGTCGATCCCGGTAGCACCTGTGCGGGTTGCCTGATGCTTGCCGTGGACCCGGAAGAAAAACACGCCTGGGTATACGACGGTTTCACGCTGGCGCATTGCACCACGCAACAGTATGCAGGCGAGGTGGCCGCGCGTTGCGGCGACATCATGTTTGAGTGTGGCGTCATCGACCAACAGGCGGGGCGGTGTGCTGCCGGATATGGCGGCGAACTAACCAACGCCAAGCAGTGGTGGGACGCCCTGATTCGCGCCGGCGTCCACTTCCGCACTCAGGGAGACATTGGCGGAAGCGGATTCTTTGCAAGCTGCCCGGACATCGCGGCGCGGCAATCCGCCCTACAAGACTGGATGCTCCCGCGTGACTCGGGAGAGTGGCGAGGAACCCCGAAGCTCAAGGTTGTTCGCGGATGCTTCCCTGACCTCGACAAGCAGATTCGCCATGCGTCGATGGTCCAGGTCAAACGCACCGACCGAACGATCCGAACCGAGAAGCGAGCCCATCGCAAAGAAGACGGACTGGTGTGTCTCGAATACGCAGCCGCATTTAATCCGTCCTATCGCGAACCCGAACGAATCTCGGAATACAAAGAAAAAGCCGTCTACCGCATGTTCATGCAGAAACGTGGAAACAAACGATCAACACCCAGTGTTGTGCTGGGGTAACTTTTTTCCCAACCAAGAGGACTTTATGACTACCGTACCCGCCGACCCAAAAACGTACCCGCTTGGCACTCGTGTCCTGTACTCGAAAGACCCGACCTTCAGCGACAGCAGCTATGCCTATGTTGTCGCAAATAACGGATCGGGCCTACTGAGTCTGATGGTCACATTCTACCAGCACGGCCACGGTTGTAGCTTGCAGCCGCGTGAAGACTGCTACCACATCGACGACCCGATGGTCAAAAAGCGTCCCGCCGAGTTCTGGGACGGTGGCAACGGCGTCTACAAGCTGGCCCCGATTGAGCAAGACACACTCGCATTGCACAGTCGTGTTACGGCTCTGGAGAAGCAACTGAACGATCTGCTTCGTCCATCCGCGTCGAACCGGAGAGGATCGTAACACATGGAATGGCTCGCCTCGGTGGTGAAGTTTTGGGAAGAGCAGGCTAAAGCAGCCGAAAAGGTGAAATATCGGCAGTTTGGCAAGACAGCCAAACGCGCTTGGTCTTTCATTGGAAAGTCATACAAGGAACTTTACTGCGATCTCGACAACCCCGAGGATGAGCCTTTCAAGATGCCGACCCCGCCGGTCTACAAGACCCGGCTGAATAAGTCGCGAGAGTTCGTCTCTTTGTTCACGCCGCACCTTCACTCGAAGGTTCCAAACTTCATGGTGTCCCCGTGGCGGCCAGCCTTGCCGCCACTACTGCAACAGCTTGGGCTCGATGACCCAAACCTTCAGGCAGAAGATGAATTGCGGTGTTCGCTCGCCCAGTGGTTCGTCAACTACGTCCCGCGTGAAACGAATCTATTTTGGGAGGGTCGCAATGCGATCCAAGAGGCGCTGGTAAAGGGGCGGGGTGTCGTTTGGCACGAACTGACGCCCGGCCCGAACGGCGATATCCCCGCAGCATTTTTCGACTCGGTTGACAATCTGTTGATTTGCCCAGATTGCACGACCATGCGTGATGCGTCATTCATCATGCGTAAGCGCCGCCGGTCGAAGTGGATCGTCGCCGAAGAGTTCGACATCCCCGTTGAAGACTTACCCGCCCAACTACAGACGAGTTTCGGTAACTCTACCGCCAAGGCTCGCAACGAAACCAACGAGCGCACCAACGACATCGTGGAATACTACGAGGTCTGGTCGCGTTGTGGCATGGGGCACAAGTCCTACTATGCCGATTCGGAACTGAAAGAGTTATCGCGCGACCTGGATGCTTTAGGGGATGACATCTATCTGTGCATCTGTCCCGGCGTAAAATACCCACTCAATCTGCATCCGAAAAACTTCGAGGGTGAAGATCGGCAAGAGCAACTGCAAGAGCGATGCCGATGGCCGATGGAGTTTCAGGATGACATTTCCGACCCGTGGCCTTGCACTTGCCTGGACTTCATCGGCAACATCGACAATCCGTGGGCAACGTCGCCTCTGGAAGCCGCATTGCCTCTACAGTCGTTCCTTGACCACGCCTATTCGTTCCTGATGGGCCGTACTCGGGCTGCTACGCGGGCTCTCGTATTCGCCTGGAAGCGGTTGCCGGCGGAAATGCAAGACCGCGTTGTCAACGGCGGCGATCTCGAATTGATTCTTTCGGACGACCCTGTTGACGACGAATCGCTCAAAAAGTTTATCAACGTCTTTCAATTCGAGCCGCTCACGTCCGACTTATGGAACGTCATCGAAATGGTGTCACGAGAGTTCGAGAAGCAGACGGGCATGGACCCGTTGCTTTACGGATCGACCGGCGGCGCTACGTCTCGCTCGGCTACCGATTCCAAGTTTAAGGAATCGCACGTCACTAGCCGCCCACAGGACTACGCCGAAATCGTGGAAGAGTGGATGAGCCGCATTGGCCGCAAGATCGGCGTTGCTTCTCGGTTGTACGTTGGTCCCGAGACGGTTGCCAATCTATTCCGCGAGCCGATCCAGCAAGCGCCATCGGTGGACGAAATGGGCGAACCCATGCCCATCTACGGCAAGCGCACGCAAGCCTGGATGCAACTTGTGCATACCGATGATCCGCGTGAGGCATCGGCGGAACTACTGTTCTCTGTGGAGGCTGGCAGTGGTCGGCGGCGCAATCTCCAATCGCTTACCGACGCGGCCAACCAAATCACGCAAACACTGCTTGGCCCGATGCTTCAACACTACGAGCAGACAGGGAATGCCACTCCATTTAATGCCCTCATGTCGTTGATGAATACGACCCTTGATGGAGTTGTGCCTATGAACCAACTCATGCTGCCGGACAAACCGCCACCCGAGCAGCAAGGAATGCAACCCGACCCAGCCCAAGAGGCGGCTGCCGCAAAACAGCGGCAAGACGCTGAGATTGCCGGACAGACAGCGGAACAGGAAATGGCGATGCAAGCCGCACAGCAAGAAATGGATGCGTCACAGCGCTACCAAGAAATGGAGATGCGAGCATCACAACACGACCAAGAAATGCAACAACGACACGAAAAGCACGCCCAAGATATGGCGTTGAAGGCGGCGCAAGTTCAGTCGCAAATGCGGGCCGCTAAGCAGAAAGCCAAACACACCGAAAGGAAAAAATAGCCATGCCGCTCTACGAATACCAGTGTACCGCATGTGGTGCCGTTGCGGAAATGTTCCGCCCCATCGCACAACGCAATGACCCCGCCTTCTGCGCAAAGTGCGAAGGTTCGATGCAAAAGATATTCAGTACGCCGACGTTGTTCACGGAAACCGCCTTTTTCGGACGACGCGGGTCAGACGATGGATTTGGGCATGACAACCGAAGCCGCATAATCGCACGAGCCAAGGCGAGACGCGCGGGCGTCAGCACCGAGGGTAAGGTATTCATGCCTCAGTTGTGCCGCAAGGGCAAGCCGTTTGACCCGCAGGCGTGGGTGGGTGACGTAAGCGACATCAAGCGGGCCGCTGCCGCCGCGAACGTCAACGTGAAGGGAAGTATCGTCAACATCAAGCAGCCCAAAATGGCGGTCGAAATGCGTCCCTATCGCGTTGCGGACGACATCGTTGACCGCAAGGTCCAAGACGCCATCGCTGACAACTACGGCGGCAAGGTGGACGACAAGACGTACAGAACACTCAAGGAATCGGTACGCGATGCCATCACGCCAAAGAACACGGCGATGGTTCCCCATGAGGTACTCGCATGAACCCTCAGATTCACACCTACAGCGACGTTATCGAAGCGCTCGACGGCTGGTTACAGGCTCGCGGCAGTAGCGCCGCAAACGCCGTGCTGATTCGTCGAATCGTTCAGGCCGCATACGAAGAGTTCCCGTCGATACATGATTGGACCTCATTACAGGCCAATGGTCGCATCATGCTACAGGAGCCATACACCACTGGCACAGTAGAGTACGACCACACGGGCGGAACCTACGAACGCCAATTGACCCTGACAGATGGAACGTGGCCGGACTGGGCAGTCAACGCAGCCGTGCGAATCAATGACATCGTGTGTGATGTTGCCGAATGCAAGTCTTCTACGGTGGTCACGCTTGACGCCACCATGAACCCAGGCGCAGACATCGCAGCCGGAACCACATTTAAGCTCTACAAGCGGTGGTACGCTCTGCCGAACGATTTCGTTTCGTTCTGGGGACCGCTCGAATCAAGTACGTGCGCCTTTGGCACCTACATTTCTCCGTCTGAAATGCTTTGGCGCGACTCGACGTACAACACTACCGGCGACCCTCGCTACTACACCATCATGCCGTTGCAGGATGCCTACGGCACGCTTGGGTTGTACCTGACGTATGACTCCGACGCAACGAATCCTATGAACTTCATTTACAAACGCCGGCCCCGCAGCATCCGCTACACCGGACACGATGCCGCCGACTACGCAGGTACGATTCTCGTGACCGCCGGAAGTGCGTCAGTTACGGGAACAACCACCAGCTTTAGTGACAATCACGTTGGGTCAATTCTACGGGTTAGCTCCTCTGCTACGACACGGCCCACCGGCGTTGAGGGCCTGCAGGTATTCGAGGAGCAACGGTCCATCGTTTCGGTGAGTTCACCAACGCTACTGACGCTCGACTCAACGATCCAAACGAGCCGCTCGGGGGTCAAGTACACAATCAGCGACCCAATGGACATTGAGGTTGGTGCTTATCAGTTGTTTTTGGCGTTGTGCAAGAAGCACTTGGCGTTTGAGAAGGACGTAAAGAACAAGATCGAATATGAGCAGGCGTATCGAATCACGCTTGACGCCGCAAAGTGTGGAGACACGCGGGTAAGTCAGCGGCGCGTGTGTGGATACGGGACGCCATCATATGCACGATTGGCAGATTCACCCAAGAGCCAAAGAGTGTACGAATGAGCGACTACTGTACTCGAGCCGACATCGAAGCCGTCTATGGCGTAGGCAATGTGGCGATTTTCGCCGACCTGGATGGCGATGCAGATTCCACAAAGATTGCAAACCGCATTGCGTCGGTTATCACGCAGGCCAGTATCGAGACTGACGAATACGCACGCTCCACATCGTACCACATTCCGCTGACCACTTCCGCAGGCGCTACGCCATCCAGCATCAAGGACATTACAGCACGGCTCGCTGGCCTTCTTATGTACGAGCCGCGCGGATTGGATGGCTACTCACCTGACGGAAAACCAAACCACAAATACTACTACCAGCGCGAGTACATCAATCAATTCTGGCAAGACGTGAGAAACAGCGTTCGCATCTTGGACGCAGAAAGAGGTTGACATGACCGAGTTCGCCAAACTGCCGACAGCTAATTATGGATTCCCCGGTTGGATTCGCGCTCAAGGTTTTATGCTGGAAGACGGCGGTACACCCATGCTTCCGTCAGCAATGGACCACTGTCACGCTACGACATGGAGCCAATCGGGAACCGCAACGTCCGTCACCCTAGCGGCACACGTCTTTCGGGCCTCGGGAACCATCCTAAGCATCGCTGCCGGTTCCATTGTTGCAAACGTCGGTGACTCCGAAGTGACGTTCGACCTCAAAAAGAACGGGACAACCGTTTTGACGGGGGTCATCACGCTTACCTCGACTCACACAGCCTACGAAATTGTTGCGGGCGTACTTTCCGCGACTTCCGCCGATGCCGGCGACGTATTGACACTGGTGGTGACAGCGACAGACGGCGTTGGTTCGGGCCATGCGTTAGCCACGGGATGCTTTGCTGAGTTGCGAGTCAATGAGGACTATGCGTAATGGCGTACACGAATCCAATCGAACAAGTGTTTGACGGGCTCTGGGAAATCCTAGAGGACAGCGCCGAGTTCGACGCGCTCGTTCCCGTAGGCCCGCGCCGAGTCAAGTACATCGGTGGTTCGCGTGACCCAATGATTCACGGTTCAACGCCGTCAGACTTTCCGCAAGTGTGCATCGAGCCTGTTGGAGGATTCTCGCAAGCCGAGTGGACCAGCAATAGCGGAAAGATGAAAAAGACGTTCCAGGTCAAGATTGCCACGGGCGATAAGCGGCTCGACTACAAGATATTCCAAGTCGAGTGGGCTATCTACCGAGCAATGTCGAACTGGCGAGCCGTGATGAGTTCCTTGACGTGGAAGGGCAAGGCGTTCGTGGATCACGTCGGGGTGTACGACCACGAAGAGACGCTAAAGGAACGCGAAATGTCACGTGGAGATACAGGTTGGTCTACTGTGTGGACTGGTGAAGTGTGGATGCACTTCACGACTTCGGACTTAATTCCTGACGTAGGAACGGGAGGCACATAATGGGTGTTATCACTGGTGTTGGTGCGGCGGTAGATGGACTTCCGTGTCTCCGGCAATTCAAGATCGTGACCCGTGGCATCGACAACAAGGTTGCATGTTCCGCTTCGGCCGGGGCCGTTGTCCGCAGCACGCCCAACAAAGACTGGATGGGCGTGGCGGTGGGCTTTGGCCACACACCAGCCAAGTTGCCAGGTGAATTGTTTCAACTCACAGGAAACGACAGCGGCGGTGAGGGGTGGCAAAGCGCCGCCAACGGTGCCATTGTGGATCGCGTCCAAGTCGTGTGCCCAACGAAGGACGGAAAGGACATCTTCCACTACATCTACTTTTCTGCAAACGGCGCCCTGACGGCTGGAACCTACAATGCAGCCGACGCAACGATTCCAGCACCCGCCAACGCGAGCGAACGCGGCGTTACGATTGGCTCAACGGTAATACCAGATGTTGGTATGTGGGCGTTTGACATTTTCGGCAACACGGCCGAGCCGATCTGGACAAGTTCGTCAGGTGGCTGGCCAAATCGCAAGCCTGGCAACATCGACGCAGAAATTACCTTTTCCCAATACTTCAACGCCCACGGCGATCTGCCCGTACTTGGGGATCATGCGATCTATAAACTGCACGTGACCGCAGCGTTGTATTGGGAAATCTCATGGGGACAGTTGCTCGAACAGCCGGCCGAATACACCGTTTCAGACGAGTCAGGAAAACCCGAATACGTCGTGTCCGAACAGAAGGCCCACTTCTCTGGGAGCTACGGCGGCGCACGCGGCTACATTAAGACACCGGGGGGCACCACCTACTGGCCATAATCATGCCCGACAATAAAGACCCACACGGATTGCCGGACCTGCCCGATAGCGAACTACCGCCGACCATGCGGGGTGTCGGTTCGTCGCCATCTGAAGTAAAGGACAACACTAAGGAACTGGCCGACTCGATCCGGACGCTGATTCAGTCCGTTGCCGGATTATCCAATCGCCTTGGGAAGATCGAAGACGCGGTATCAAAGAAGAAAGATGAATCGCCTTCGCTTGCATCTAGTGCGGCGTCGAACCGACCGACCCAAATGCTCTATATGCCCATCGGCGAACTACCGGGCATCCATGAGCCCGACGTAAAGCAGGGGCCGCGTGGCGGTAAGTTTCGGGCACAAGGCCAGAACATTGTCGAAGATCAACTGCCACGCCCGGCGCAACAACAGAAGCCACAAGAAGCCCCTCAACAAAAACAACCTGAATTACCAAAGCAGGCGCAGCAACAACCAGACCGGGAAGTGTTGAGCTTACTTTCCCAGATACTTGACCGCACCGGCCAAGTTAAAGACACAGTGACACAACTCGCTGCCGACGCCAAGGCCGGCGGAAAGTGGGGTGGATAATGCCTCCTCCATACACCGAAGTTGACCCGTCGCCACAACCTGAGTATTACGAGAATTCCAAAGGGCAGTTGCACTTTCGCGCGACTCGAATACTTTCGTGCGCCTGGTCTAACGTGCAGGCTCTCTGCGAATATCTCTATAGCCCAGAAGGCGCGGCCTACCCGTGTTCCATTGGGTCGTCTAATGCAATCGTGCGGCGTGTCAAGCCGCTAAGACGCGGCCGTATTGGCGGCACGGAAACCCTCAGTTCCTACACAGACGCCCTTGTTGAAGTTTACTACGACACGGATGGGCCACGATGGGTCAGTGGGTTCTATGTGGACGAAAAGGTTGCACCGCACCAATTCTACATCCGCACTCCCGGTGGATTGTTTTGGTCCGGTCATACGGCGGTATCAGACGCGGAGGCTGGATTCACGATGCCCGTCATGGGTGCGGCGCATATACTAGAGGTTAAGCGGGCAACCTCCATACCGAGCGATGCTTTCGCCTACGTTGGGTGCTGCAACGGCGGTGCTAAGTCGTGCATCCTCTTGCCGTATTCGTTCCCGTCGCAGACGGTTTTGTACAACCCTCCACACGTTGGCGCGGACTTTTCGTATTCGTATGGAACGCGATACGAGTACACGTACATCCATGAAATTTCTCCGTTTGGGTGGAATAAGTTTTTCCGACCAAGCAGGGGAAGGTGGGAAAACCTCTACAACGACAACGGCGACACTTACGTTCAATATCCACCGTCATGGTGATTCATGTTTGACCTGTACTCAGTCCGCCCCGGCGACCCGCTCGACCACAAGCAGTGGAACAACATGGTTCGACACATGGCATTCTTGCTAGGTCAGTCTGGCGCGCCGCCGGCCAAGCCGTTAAAGCCTGCCATCCTCATCGACGACTGCGCTCCCGGCGACACGGCCCTAGCCGCGTACCCTGTTTCGGACGACCTAACCGCCGATACTTCGGCTACGGAACTATCGCTCGACAACACGCACCCCGGTAACTTTCGCGGCTACGGCGCGGACCATACGGGTTTCGACGAAACTACTGGGGCCAAGGTGCTGTATGCCAGCATCGGCGGCGTCAATCAGATCGTAGGGGGGCAACACCTATCGTTGACGTGCCGCGCGAAAACGAAGGCGGCGGTGGCGACGGGCGATGGGTCGTTTGTCGTTGACCACGTTGTGCCGATGGAGCCGGGCGCTCAGTCGCCTGTTGCGTCGGATACCGAGGAACTGACCGTGACCAACGATGGCGCTAAAATCGCCATCGACACGACGGGCACGATCATCTGGGACG
>Ga0172381_10003215_pt1 | contig 17465 bp, 12 predicted proteins | sample Leawel6488metaG_FD_119754 | JGI IMG/M metagenome (GOLD analysis project Ga0172381, IMG submission 119754) | Leachate microbial communities from a municipal landfill in Southern Ontario, Canada - Leachate well 64-88 metaG | ecosystem: Engineered > Solid waste > Landfill > Unclassified | place... | reverse complement strand
TGAAAACCCCCAAAGCCAATGGATAAAGATATATCCCAATCCGACAACCGATTATATCATTTTGGAGCTGAATCAGGGCAACGATCCGCCTGTGGCTTACGTGGCCATTTATAACATGAACGGGAAATCAATCTTACAGCAAACCATGAATGGGGAGCATAAAAGGCAGTTCTCGTTATCGGGGCAACCCATTGGGATTTATATGGTTCGCGTGAGATCGAACGACCGTAGTGAGATAGCGAAAATCATAAAGAATTAATTGAGCCGGCCCCGAACAATCAAATCTTTCATTTTACAGCGAAGAAAAGAAGACGCAAATATATCATATTCAATTATTTAAATTTCGCCCCTTAGCAACTTGGCGGTGGAAAGTAGTTTTCGGAGCGGGCTCGACTGTTATATCCTCATGTCCCTGGAAAATATAGAATTCACGATCGGTCTTTTGTGCAAGCTGATAGATGAGGCGGTTCTTTCCCATCTTCGGTTCCCCGATCAGCAAAAGGCTCATGGGTAGAGAACAGTCGCCAGAAATCCATGATGCCGTGATCTGCATCAGCTCCTTTTCGCGACCGATAAAATCACCAATAAACATGTGGCGTGGAAAGAAGGGTTCGCTTATGAAAACCGATTTTGTTCCCAGGATGATTTTGCATGTTTCCGTATTCATATTCTGTTTGTTTATTGACAACTTTTTATCTCAGCTGAACCAATTGAATGCACAATGCATGACAGTGTTGTTAATGCCATTGCTATTAGTGTGTTATAATGAAACTGGTTGAGATGAACCTATTGAGTTGGGGCAGTTGATGAGGGTTTTGGGTTGATTCAATACTTGCCAAATGCAAGGTTTCTATTATTAAATACTTTTTTTTGTATTTTTACCTCGGAATTATTTCATTGTAACATTTTCTTCAGTTCCTGACAATTCTCCAATGGCATCGCCCATCTCACCCTGGCGTACTTTTTCCATCTTTATCAGCAGCACTTTTGCCGACATGCAGGCAGAGCGCGACTATTTAAAACATGTGGTTTTTCCGCTTGTTGAAGAAGAGTTGGAAAAACGCCGAATCAAACTCGAAATCGTTGACCTTCGCTGGGGTATTGACACCACCTCCATGTCACAGGAAGACGAGCGCGAAGCCAACGTGTTGAAAGTTTGCATAGATGAAATTAAGCGTTGCAGACCGTTTTTCATTGGCTTATTAGGCGACCGCTACGGGTGGGTGCCTCCTGAAAAGAGGATGCAGGATGCCCTCGTTGGCGAAGCACACATTAAACCCGAAAAAGGCAAAAGCGTAACCGCCCTTGAGATTGAGTTTGGCGTACTGGCCAGCAAGGAACAACTCACCCACTCGGTGTTCTGGTTTCGAGATCCACTGCCTTATGACACATTTGACCCTGCCAGGGCAGCCCTCTTCAGCGATAAACACAACTCCGCGCTTTCCGCTTTTGAAAAAGCGGAACGAAAAACCGCCCTCGAAAAGCTGAAAGCCAGGATAAGACTCCATTTTGAAAAGCAACAGTTAAGCGGCAAGGTTAAATCCTATTCGGTCACCTGGGACGAAGCTGCAGGAAAGGTGACTGGCCTTAAATCCTGGGGCGAAATGGTGTATGATGCCATCCTTACCGAATGTGAGAGCTATGCCAAAGATACCTGGGACAAAGCGCCCAAAGACTGGATGGAGCAGGAACTGAATTTATTGGATGCCTTTATTGAAGGCCACGCCCATGTAAACGAATTTATTACACCCGAAGGCAAAGAACATGTCCCCACCTTTTGCGGGCGCAAACCTTTACTGGAAGAGCTGAAGAAACACCTGCTATCTGATGACGCTGAAAACTGGGGACTAGTCCTCACCGGCGAGAGCGGCTCGGGGAAGAGTGCCGTCTTTTCGATGGTTACTAAAACCATGCAAAAAGAAAATTGCTTTATTCTTGCCCACTCTGCAGAATTATCGTCAAGGGCAAAAAGCGTGGCCGGCCTTTTACAGATTTGGAACAAGCAATTAGCTGACCACCTCGGTATTAAAGAAGAATTGAATGATTCTACAAATAATGCCCATGACCTTTCCTCCCACTTAAGCGGCGAACAAGGGAAAGCCCCCGTTACACCAATTGAAAAGCTACAGGAGAAATACCTGAAGTATTTACGTATAATTTCTACCACAAAACGGGTAGTGCTTCTGATAGATGCGCTCGATCGATTTGAACCTACCTCCCGTGCCCAACACTTGAGTTGGCTGCCTTCGCCGATGCCCCAAAATATCCGCTTACTCCTCACCTCCATTACCGGTGCCGAACTTAAGGCGGTGCGATACCACAAAGGCTTAACAGTAAAAAACATTGATATATTTACTACAGCAGAAGCCAAAGAAATGCTGGATTCTCTATGCCTGCGGCAACACAAAACCCTGCCCGTAAAGATTGAGAAAATTATCCTCGATAAGAAACGTGCCGATGGACAATCCGCTACATCCAGTCCTTTGTGGCTGAGTCTGGCTGTGAACATGCTGATGGCTATTGATCAGGATGATTTTGAAAAGATAAGCAAGTTAGAAGGCAGCGGCAGCGAGCAAATAGAAAAATATCTTGATCGCATAGCAAACGATTTCTCACCGTTGCCTGGCCCCTTGTTTATCAGTTTAACCAAAAAGGCAGGTGTTGTGTTTGGAACATCTTTTACAAAAGACGTATTTGATTACATAGCCATAAGCCGCAATGGGTTGCGTGAAATGGACTTGAAAAATCTTTTACCTTATAAGGCATGGGATTCTTTGCAGTTTGCCAACCTGCGCCGATGGTTTAAAAGTCATTTGACTTTAAGTGGGGAGGGGATGCAATGGAACATAGGACATAATACCCTGAAAAAGGCATTATTAAATCACTTACCAGATCAGGCAAAGAAAAAACTACACAACTCAATTGCAGAGTATCTGATTAAATTGCCGGATTCTGATAAGTTAAAAGTTACTGATTCTGTGTTCCATTTAATGGAAGCTAATGAGAAAGAAAAGGTCATACAATATTATGCTTCTGATTTGAATGATGAGTCAGTGGCCGAAGCCAGTAAAAGCCTTGCTGAAATTGCTATTTATGACAACATAGGGTTAGAAATCATTTCTTCACTTCCGAAATTGGTGGTAAATGATGACAATCTATTGAGAGACCTTTCCCTGAAATATATATTCCCCTTAAATAACATCTTAAAAACGGATGGGAACTTAAATATTAGGTTGAGTATTCTATCCCGTCTTTCTGAAATTATTAATCGGGAATATTTTATGATTAATAAAAAAGCCGAATTCACTTTCAACAGTAACATTAATTTCGAAGAATTAGGAATAGATTATGAGAAAAAAGGGGAAATAGAAGGTTCTGTTCTGGCTTTTAGCAAGAACGATACTAAATTATTTTGGAAAGCCACTAAAATCAGTTTAGATGCTGCTCTCGGACAATTACTCCAAGAGGTAGGTAAATCAGGAGAAGCATTACAGTATTTTGACTCTATGGAATCTGATGTAATGTATGACTCATCTATAAATGAAACTGAACCCTATAAGATCACTCGTGCCATATCGTTGGGAAATATTGGCTCTATTCATCTGTCAATGGGTAATAAAAAGGAAGCATTAATTTGTTACGAAGAATGCTTTAATATTTATAAAAACTTATATACTCATAATCCAAGTGACAAGTCTATTAGAAATGGATTTGCTGTCTCCAACTTAATGTTAGGCGATTTTTATAGATTTATTGGCGTAACAAAATCAGCGTTAGAGTATTATTTAAAGAGTAACAAACTGATGTCTGCACTTTTAACTTCTTACCCGAATGATGAATCTATCTTAGCAGGCTATGCGGCATCAATGGAAAGGCTTGGATTCATTTATGAAGAAATCGGAGAGTTCGAAGAGGCGCTTAAGTTCTTTACAGGTGAAAACAAACTGTTTAAGTCCTTATACCAGGGTGACCCTCGTAATGTGAAGCACAAATTAGGTCTTGTCACTTCTTATGATAAAATGGGCGATGTATATAAATCAATGAACCACCTTGATGAAGCTGATAGAATCTATAAAATAAATGCAGAAATCGCCAGTGAATTATACAAAAATAACCAAAGTAATGAACTTTATAAAACCTATTTCGCTAATTCCTTTGCGAAATGTGGTTCCATAAATTTCCGTTTGAATAAGCTAGAGGAATCTGCAAATAATATCCTGAAGTACAACAACTTAATGCGTGAAATTGTTGATGTAAACCCTGGCAATTTATTGGCAAAAAATGGTTTGGCCAATTCCTATCGGAAGCTTGTCGAGATTTACATAAAAAAAAATAAATTAAATGAAGTTTCTAAGTGTATTACTGAAGCAATAAGACTATTCACAAAGTATTTCGAATCAGACCCACAAATAAATGACAATGTAAACAATTTAGGTCATTTGTACGCACTATTAGGAGACTATTATACTACTATTGGGAAAACAGAGGAAGCTCTTATAGCATATAATAAATATAATAGCTTTTCCGAAAAAATTAATAAATCCACACCCGAAAGCAAATTAAGCAAAATCAATTTAGCTATTTCGTATGAAAGATTAAGCTCAGCTAACCTACAAGATAATAACATTGAAAACGCCATAAAATATGCAAAACTTGAAATAACTATTTATCAAGAGCTTTATGACGACGATTCTCTTAATTTCGATGAAAAGATCAACCTGGCTAATAAAGTTGGTGCCTTAGGAGATCTTTGTACTCAAAATAGTCTTGTCCAGGAAGCCCTTGAGTATTTTTTATATGCGGAAAAGATATTTATTCCACTTATAGAAAAAGACTTAGCGAATGAATCATTAAAAGAAAGCCTTGCCAAAATATACAGCAGAATAGGATCCAACTATGAATCTTTAAAAAATATTGGAGAAGCCATTAAGTATTATAAGCATTTGCATGATATATGCGATATACTATATCAATCTAACTCTTTCAACGAAATTGGTTCTTTCGGCATAGTTTCTTCAGCAGAAAGATTATCAGCTTTATACGAAGGAAATGGCCAGATTAGCAACGCAGTTATTTATTATAATAAATTGAAACAATTACTTACGAAAGATAAAAAAAACAATAACAATGACGTTAATTTCAAAGCTCAACTTGCTGGTCTGGATGAAAAAATTGCAAATATGCATGAATCTCTTGGCAATTATAAAGAAGCGCTCATCTGTTATGAAAATTTCTATAATTTCATAAAGCCAATTTTTAAGGAAAATAGTAATAATCCTGATACAAAAACTGGTTTTGCCGCTTTGAATGAACGATTAGGGGTTGTGAACCAATTGATTGGAAATCAAATAAAAGCATTGTCATATTTCGAAAAGTTTAATGAACTTTGTTCGGAACTCTATGATAATAACAGGAAAGATTTACAGGCTTTTCAGGGATTAGGAATTTCTTTTTACAGGCTCGCAATTATTTATAAAGAGATAAATAATGATACCAAAGGCCTGGAATGCTTCAGAAAATTCAAGCAAATTTTCCAAATTCTTGCTTTAACATTTCCAAATAATCCTGAATTTAACCATTGGATCAGTCAAGAATATAAAACCCCTACTCAATTTCATGATAATAATTCTGAAGGAAAAAACAAGCCTTACCAACAACAGAATAATTCTACCATAAAAAAAGAAGAGCAACAGACAAATAGAATTTCAAATGATCTTGAAAACTATCAAAGAAGATTAAATGAACTAATTGAGAAAGAGAATAGCATTAGAAAAAGGGGTTACAATCCTGATGAATTTCAGAAAAACATAGGCGATCAGGCTTATATCCTTTCAAAAATGGGCAGATATAAGGAAGCATTGCAGAACTATCAGACACAGGCGGAACTATGCGCTCGCAATGGTCTTAACGAAAATTATGCCGACAGCTTGCTCAGCCAGGCGGAAATTCTTGCTGATCAACTTGGAAAAGTAAAGGAAGCAAAAAGCCTGCTCAAAGAAGCTATCCAAGTTGCTGAAGAATATAAACTAGAGAAAATCAAGTTAGAAGCGATCAGGATGTTTCAATCATTGAAATGAACCATAAATACACATCACGAAGAAGCTTACAGGAGGTACGGCCAAGTCGACATCCCGGATCATTAATTCTGATGAAATATTTTTTATATTTACAAATAACCCATATTTAACCTTCATTTTTCAGTTACAAACAAACCTTATTAAATTCTGATCCAAAACCAAGATCAAAGACATTTACAGTCAAACGCTATACAATACAAATCAACATCATGGGAAATAAAAACAGAATTCTTGTCACAGGTGATGTAACCAGAGATCATTATTTCCGTCTCGGACAACGATTTTATTCTGATTCATCCGCTTCTATCAGTGGAACATCCTATTCATGGATTAACGGAGGGGCCGGGCTTGTCCATCAGTTTCTCACAGCCTTTCATCCAAAAGAAAATGCAGATTTCGGGTTGGACTTGAAAATATTCGACCACTTGCCAACTCAGAACAACAGTTATGCTACGGTATCCGAATTTATAGAAGGAAAAGAAATCAAGGAGAAAAGATGGAGGATCTCCGGGCAGTTTGGCTTCGGCAAGATGGAAGGGACAATAGATTATAATACCTTCCATCCATTAAGTACAATAGAAGGCTATGATATGGTTATCCTGGATGACGCAGGAATGTCGTTCGGCTCTCAAATCAATGAGAAAAAAACATGGTCATTCCTTTCTGAATTGAAGAAAGAAGATGGAGTAAATGTACCCCGGGTTATCATTTGCAAAAAAAGTGGTGATCTTCAGAAAGGTGATCTTTGGAAGGAACTTCTGGAGCTTTCAAACCAAGATAAGATCAAGCTGATCACTGTTGTATCGGTCAACGATATCCGCAAACTTGAAGCCCGTGTATCACGGGGGATATCATGGGAACAATCAGCGTTGGATCTGATACACGAACTTCATACAAAAATCGCCCTCTCGGGACTTTTAAAAAGTCGGATACTTGTGGTCACTTTCGGATCATCCGGAGCCATTCTGGTTTGCAGGAAAAGCAATAATCAGGAAGTTTCCAGAATCTTTTTTGAGCCTGATTCACTTGAAGGAGAAACCGAGGCAAGGTATCCGGGGACCATGATTGGATGTATGTCCTGTTTTACAGCTGCATTTGCCGCCAGTCTCGACCTTTCGAACCCGAATAAAGATTATTTTGCGGACGAGGCGGCAATAAAAGGATTGGCATCTGTTCGTGGATTCTATGAAACAGGTTATAAACCGATTGACGACACTATTCACCTCCCGTTGGATCAAATTGTTAACGCTACCGACAAAAATATTCTAAATTACACATCAGCTTTTATTCCCCCATTTATTGAACCATCGAGGTATCTTCAAACACCCTGGACCATCATGATGGGAAATCATATCGATCCCTCTTTCTCCTCCAGTAAATTTCCTGGTCCGATGTTTGAACTCGCCAGGATGGTTGTCACTCAAGGGAGATGGGTTCTTAACAATGTGCCCTCGGTCAGTATGGGAAATCTGTTTACCGTTGACAGGAATGAGATTGAAGAGTTCAGGAATATCAAGTTGCTCATTGAACAGTACCGCGAGAAAAGAGATGTCAAAGTCCCCCTATCGATAGCGGTATTTGGTATGCCCGGATCTGGTAAATCATTTTCTGTCAAACAGATAGGAAAAGGGGTCTTAGGGAAGGATGTACCAATCCTTGAATTTAACCTTTCTCAGTTCGATGGAGCAGCTGACTTGATCGGGGCATTTCATCAGGTTAGGGATGAGGTACTGAAAGGTTCGACACCGTTGGTTTTTTGGGATGAATTCGACTCAAAAAAGTACTTTTGGCTGCAATATCTTTTGGCACCCATGCAGGATGGAACTTTCCAGGAGGGACAGGTAACGCATACAATTGGGAAATGTATCATGGTCTTTGCTGGTGGGACAAGCTATAAAATGGAGTTTTTTGGCGAATTTGACGGAGATAGAATAAAGGAGGATGATTTCAAACTCATGAAAGGTCCGGACTTTAAAAGCAGGATAAATGGATATATCAATATCATCGGACCAAATCCGGGACTTTATTACAATAAAGCAACAAAAGCATGGGAAGTGGATCCTGGTGACCGTTGTTTCCCGGTACGAAGGGCGCTTTTCATCCGGTCAATACTTGGTTTGAAGGATAATGAGGCACTAAGCATTGACTGGGGTTTGCTCAATGCATTGATCAAGGTTGATAAATTCAAACACGGATCAAGGTCTCTCGAAAACATTCTTAAATATTTAAAATACAGTGCGAATGGGAAACCGATCCTGAGGTCGGGACTTCCTTCCAACTCCATTATCAGCCTTATGGTTGAAAATAAGGAGCGATTCCTCGGTTTGCTGAATGAAAATCTTATTGATGAAGAACATGCCTTTGCAATTGCTGAAGCGATCCACTGCGCCTATCTAGATCATGCCAAGACCATGAACCCGGATTATGCAAAAGAATTCAACATGTTGCCTGTATTCATCAAGGCAAGCAATGTGGCTGCAGCGTTGCGGATCCCGAAAGTCCTGGCAAAAGCCAGATTAAGAATGGCGGAAAAGGGACATTCGGATTCTTTATCAAAATTGGATTACGAAACTGTGGTTAATAAAGATAGTCGAAAGATACTTGAAAAGATGTCGGCTGAGGAGCATCAGCTATGGATGGAATTTTATGATCAAAACGACTGGAAATATAGTGAGAACCGTATCGATTACCTGAAACTTCACAATTGTCTTGTCCCATATAATGACCCCAGACTGAATGAATCAGAAAAAGACAAAGATAGGTCACAGGTTTTAAAGTATTGGGGAATACTTGACAAGGCCGGTTTTTGCATTGTACCTGAATAGAAAACCAATAAAACTAAAGGTTTCATTAGATCAGTCATGGACACAACAGGTAAGATCCCGTCATTATCCATGGAATCCACATCCGCTTCTCCTGATAAATATTTGTTGAGAATCGGAATAACAGGACATCGCGTTCTTGATGACCCTGCTTTGATAACAAACAAACTATCAATGGTTTTCCGGCTGATAAAATCCCGGGCAGAGTTTCTTCAAAAAAACCAGAGACAGGATTGGTATCCCTCTGATCTCATGACATCCGAAGGAACAAGTTTTCACCACGAAACCATCAGGGAGAACAAGGACGATTTAGCCGGTAATGAAACGGAATGCAAGCATTTTGGCAAAGACCATCCAATAGAATATTTAGTCATATCATCCCTCGCAACCGGTTCCGACATGATAGCTTCTAGGTGTGCCTTGGAGATTCTGAATGCAAAGCTGGAAGTAATATTACCGTTTTGCATTGAGGAATACCGGAAAGATTTTACCGAAGCCGAACTGGCAGAGTTCAACGCGCTACTGGAAATTTCCGGCCACATTCCGGAATTCGATTTCGAGAGATACCCTCCCCTATCAGATAAATCAGCAGGTTACCTGTTGGCAGGCAAAAAAGTGGTTGAAACATCCGACATCCTGGTGGCTGTTTGGAACGGGAAACCAGCGAAAGGAACAGGCGGAACAGCCCAAGTCGTTGCACATACCCTGGAGTCTTGTCATCCTGTAATTTGGTTACATTCAATAAATTGTGATGATCCTCCGAAAGTAATGACGCGGGTTTCCTCGAAAAATGATCGTGAAAGCAAAGTAAATATCATATCTTTTGTATGAAAATAAAATTACACATTGATCCTTATCATACATCATGAGACTACATGATGAATAAAATAGAAAATCAAACAAAATATTATAGAATTCTTGCTGATTACTTCAAAAGCAAACCTTTGTATCTGGATCAACCCACCCAGAAGAAACCTAACATCCGCAAACTTGTTGAACAGCCCTGGCGGCTAACCAAGGGAGAAATGTGGAATCTTACATTTAATCATAAAAAAATTAAAGAAACATGAAAATATTTATTAGTTATAGTTTTAAAGAAATGTCAAAGATTAAAAATCTTGGCCTTCTTGATTCATTATCAAATTCGAATCCAGCGAAACATCCAATTCAAACAGGACTCCAATTAAAAGATAACTTGGTTAGAATATTACGAAAACAATTTTGTGCAACAGTTTTTGATTATTTTACTGATTTTGATGTGGATTTTGGTTGGCAATATTATAAAGAACAATTGAATCAATCCGAGATTGTTGTTTTTCTTCTGGGAAAGTCGTTATCAAAAGGCCAACAAAAGGAGTTTGAGATTATAAATGAGAAACGAAGGGCAAACATATTGAAAGACCAGAAACCTTCAATATTTGTATATAACATTACTGATAAAAACCATCCACATAAAATTGTTGCAAGTTATAAAACACTTTGTGAAAAGGCGGGAGGAATAATTCAATTCAGTGATTTTTTTACATCTAGAAATTCTCTTTTTAAGCATGTCGGAAAATGTTCTGATGGTTTGCCTTATGATCCGTATTTGTTTGATTACGAGAAGACAATTCTGAATGTCTATAATAAAATATATTTCTTTAATACCATAAAACCCGAATTTGTAAAATCGAATTTTCATACAGAATATCTTAGGGAAAAGGATAGAATTCAAATGATTGTAAATAATGGTTTTCCGGAGGAATGGCCCCAAGTTAAGACCAATGGACTGTTCACAAATGTGAAAAATAGAATGCCCAATCTTATATTAGACAAAGTTGGAAAACCAAGAGATTTTAAAACAAATAGGGTTATGTGTGATTCACTTACAAAATCTCATTCAGAATTTGAGTATTTGAAATGGATAGACCCTGAAAAAGATAAAATAAATCGAGAGATGTTTTACTGTCCACTTAAAACTGAATTTACGTTTCCTGAAGCAGGTCCGAGAAAAGAAATTGTTTCTCCAATCTCTATAATTAGAAAGAATGGAAACAGTAAACAGCCAAAAAAATTCAGAGTAGGAATTGTTGTTTCAGGAGGAACTGCTCCCGGTATTAATGCTGTAATCAATGGAATTGTTCAACGCCATTTTCTATACTATGATTCAGACCCTTTTAGGAATAGTTATAAAAAAGATGAACGTAAGAATCAGAGTTCAAAATACGACCTTGAAATTATCGGGTTTAGGCAAGGGCTTTCACCCTTAACAACTGAACCTGAACAATTAGATCAGGATTTTTTTGAAGAGTACACTAGATTATTGTATGATTCAAGGGATAGGAAGGATAGTGATATTAGCAGAAGTAGTGAGCGTAAGTACAGAGTTACATCAAAATACATTGATAAGCAAGGTAGCATTTTAGAAGTTGGCCGACATGAAGATTTAATTAATAGCACACAAAGACTTAAATTGCTGAATAACATTCTAACCAACTTGAAAAATAACCAAATAAGAATATTGTATATTATTGGAGGTGAGGGTAGTATGAAAGCAGCGCGGGCACTGTCACAATTAGCTGATAATAATAAAAATGTTTATAATGAACTTTCAATAATTGCCATACCTAAAACTATTGATAATGATGTTCTTTGGATATGGCATACATTTGGTTTCCAATCTGCGGTAAATAAAGCAACTGAATTTATTGATACAATTAGTTATGAGTTAAATGCTAATAACAGGATTGGTGTAGTACAGCTGTATGGTTCCTTTTCGGGTTACGTTGTAAGCCATGCAGTTCTTGGATCCAAATCAAATACCTGTGATATGGCAATTATTCCTGAACTGGATTTTTCAATAAAATCAGTTGCAGAACGAGTCAATGAAAATTTACAAAAATATAAAAAATCTATGGTGGTAATATCTGAAACGACATTTCCTGTTGATATTCAGGATCATTATGAAGGTGAAAGTTATCATCTTTCAGAATATGAAAAAGGATTAATTAAGAAGGCAATTGAAATTTACAACGAAGGAAAAAGCAGAGTTGCTACAAGAATTCTAATTGAAACATCAGGAAATATTGACAATCAAGGAACCAAGCTTTCTATCGAAAACGAAGAAGGGAGAAAAGAACTTCAACGCAAATACTACATCGGAAAAAGCTATAAAGACCTGAGCCATGCAATTTTAAAATTGATTGCCAATTATCTTCAATCGAATTGTACTGGGAAACCGCATGGATCTGAAGTGTTAATATGTGAACCTAAACATCTTATAAGGGATGTTCCCCCAAGTCCGATCGATATCATTTTCGGATCAAGGTTAGCCACATTAGCTGTTGACAATGCATTGGCAGGGTATAAAGATTTTATGATTAGTCAATGGTTGACTGAATTCTGTTTGGTACCTCTGGAATTGGTTGTTCTGGGTTGTAAAAAAATACACAAGGATGGAATATTTTGGAAATCAGTGATAGCCAAGACATCACAACCTGAAAATTTGCTTTGATGGCGTGAAGAACGATTGTGTGAGGAATTTTGTGTAAACCCTAACTGCATTAATATCCCGGCATCAGCCTTGCTGTTTATGCAGCCTCTATCCATTTTATCATCCTTCGTATGTAAAAGTGACGATAGTCCCTTCCGTGAGGTTCATATGGTCCATTGCTTCAAAAAGACAATCACATTGTGTTCCCTGTAAAACAATCCAAGTCAACTCTCTTACTCAATCCATAAATACCTCAAAGATCAGATCATCTGCATCTTAAATTCACTCCTTTGGGCATTGGCACGGAATTGGCATTAAACGGCCAAGGTCATTACGATCCGTAATAACTAGAAAACACCTTGGCAAGAATGTCTTACGCACTGATAAACCACAGCAATGGCATACCACTTGTTTTTCAAAGGCAAGCTGTGATGGAAAAAAATTGCATCCACCCGATCGAGAAAAGTAATGGTAGTGGATCCCTTGAAGGGTGATTTCTAATTGGCCTATGATCTAAAAATAAAATATCGTATATGTCAAAAATCTATTATTACATCAACAAAGAAAAAGGCCGGTTACAAAGGACCTCCATTGAAAAAGATGAAAAATTTATCTTCCTGGGAGATGAATACTCCAGAAATGTACTCATATCTGCGAAAGTGATAAAGTGGTATCTGTGTGACGATCACCATATCATCCGACTGTTAGAGGACCAGTATGGACGGCTGTTTTACAATTCCTGGTTTGAAGACTTTAACTTTGGCGGCGGACCGGACTTTGTGGATGAGACTTTTAACCTGGTCAAAGATGAGGAAGAGGCTGACAGCATGTTTGACGGCAAATATTCCATTTTCCGGGGGAATGGGCACATCCCTTATGTTTATATGTCGGAAGACGATTCATTTTATGCCATCGAAAATGTTGATGATGAACTTGAAATTAGCCAAAAATAGGAACACTGAATGGTAATGTTTGCAATGCACTGTAATCAATTAGATATCAATGGTCTATCAGAATTAAACTATTCAAATGAACCTCAAACTATTATCCTTTGATCCCCCGAAAAAATCACGCAATGTCGTCAAGATAATAGGCATCGGCAAAGAGGGAACCAATATTGTCATGTATCTGAATGAATTATTTATCTGTGGTGTAGAATTGTTTACCTGTGACCCTGATGAGACATTGAAAAGTGTAAAACCATTCAGGAAAACAAAGAATACCTTTATGTTCCCAATTGATAACAACATAAATGAGTGGGCTGATGTAAACATCCCTTTTTCATTAACCGATCATGTGAATGCAACACGCGAAATATTAAACAATGGCTCAAAATTATTGATCATTATTGCCTGCTTTCAGGAAACAACCGATTCAGTATATTCAATCAATTATGCTAAACTTTCCAGGGAATTAGGTATTCTGACACTGGCCCTTATAGGTATTATGGGCATTCCGACACAACAGCAATGGGGTCCTTTACTAACACTTGATCCAAAACAACTTGAACAGTTTACAGACAGTCTGCTTCTGATCAATTTTGGGATTTTGTCAAAATTTCAGAGTACATCATTTTTTAATGACATGAAAGTTGGATCCTGGATTCTGGCACAGGCAGCCAAAAGCATTTCGGAACTTGTCACGGTTGTGGGATATATCTGCATGGACTTTGAGGATATTCGAAAAGTTATGCAAAACAGTGGCCTCTGTGTTTTGGGAATGGGAACGGCATCAGGTCATTCAAGAGCCATACGCGCAACTGAAGAGGCGCTGCATTCCCCATTGCTCAATGGATATGACATAAATGAATCAAATGATATTCTGCTGTATTTTTCCTCCGGCCATGAAGAGATTACCATGGATGAGATTTATGAAGTCACGGAATTTCTTAAAAAAAGCGCCACCATTCCACGCGACCTTTTGTGGGGAAATGGTTTTGACAGAACCTTGGGCGATGCAATCAGGATCATCATTTTTGGAACAGGAATCAATAAATTCTATACAGATCGCAGGGCTACTCCAACCATCAGTTTTTTATGACAGGATCGTAAATCTTATGATTTTTATGAGGAGCATTGTCACATTTTCAGGTAATAGGATACTATTCGGAATAAGCATGATTAAGATGCACATTCATTTAAAACATTGAGCAATGAGGACTTTAATGAAAGTCATGTATCCGGCGCTTTGGGGACTTCTTTTATTCGTTGGCAACCCGGGTGAGACCCAAACCATGAACGGCTGCTACATCGGAGCCTACCTGGGTCGCGGGGCACCGGACAGCAGTTACAACTCGCCTGCTGCTTTCAATGCTATCAGCGGGAAGAACCATTATTGTTTCTCGCGTTATATTAACGCAGGAGATGATAACGATCTTCTGAACTCTGGACATTGGCAATGGGCGGATACACTGAAATTGGCTGGGGCAAATCCGGTCTTTTTTCTGATGCCTTTCGGGGGTTTGGGTAACTATGCCAATGGGGCAAGGGATGCGTCACTAGAGCGATTTGCTGATTCATGCGCGGGCCTGGATGGTCCGGTATATCTAGTGTTTGGGCATGAAATGAACGGCTCATGGAATCCATTCGGCGGCACAGCATCAGATTATGTGAGCGTATTTCAGCATGTCAGTTCGCTGATGAGGCCGTTAGCACCGAATATTCGTATGTGCTGGGTGGCTATACAAGCATATGGTCAGAATGCCTATCTACCCTTCTATCCTGGCGACAGTTTCGTGGATTGGGTAGGTCTGAACCTTTATGACCGGGACTATGATGAGAATAACCAATTCTATGAAAACCAGCTTGATTCTGCAAGTAGTTATCTGGATTTTTACCATACATTTTCCGAAGGTAAAAACAAACCCATGATGATTGGGGAAAATTCGCTGTTTGACCCTAACCGGGATCCTACTCTTTCAGGGCAAAGATTGCCTCTTTCCAATACACAGCAGTCAGCAGAGAAGAATGAGTGGATTGCATCACTCTACAACAAGGATTCCCTTCAATCGAAGTATCCGAACCTGAATATGATCATCTTCTTTAATGTCAGGAAACATGAAGAGGGCTTCAGCAGCCTTACCCACAATTTCGAGAACCTTGTCGCCGACTGGAGAATCCCCTTTGATTCAGGTTATAACATCTATTCAGGATTGATCCAGGATAACTATTTCATTGGAGCTACCCCTGCCGGTATAGAGGAGCAGGAAACATCGGGAGTGGGAAAAAGCCGGCTGAAAATCTTCCCGAATCCCTGCCATTCAGTTGCACAAATTGAATATTCCATTTGCGGGGAAAGCGGATATTCCATATCATTGAATGATCGGAATGGTAGGCAAATCAGGATACTCAAAGAGGGAATGAATGAGAAGGGTCACTTTGCAATGAAATTTTCGGTTGACACGCTGGCGCCTGGAGGCTATGTAGTCAGGTTGCAAACAGCACTGGATGACTTTTCAGTGGTTTTTGTGAAACCGGATTGATGAAATCTTAGATAAATAATCATTCGACTTTCCGGAAAAGAGTTGATCGTCGGACATGAGCTTCACATAGGCATTATCTCAATTTCATAAAAGACCCGTCACCATGTTCGATACAATCGCGGAAGGTTATTGAGTTTGCCGGGTCATCCGAGAATCCTGCTCTTTCAATGATTCTGACTGGTGTGTGGCTCACGATCTGATTTTAGCCTTTGAGGGACGCAGCAGCCAGGATGGTACGGTGGAGCAAGAATGGGCCACCGATGGCTTTCCTGTCGCTTCCTCTCTCCTTGCCGATCTCGAAGAGCGGATCGTACTTTTCAGCATATAGATTGTTTAGGGTTGAGGCAAGACTGGCGCCGGCTGCCGGACTTACTTTATCTCTGATGTACCTGTCAAAATATGGCTGGTTTATGCCGGTATGCATCCACAGGTGATTTCCATATTGCCAGGCAACCCGGAAAATGGATCCGTTCTCCTGTAGAAGGGCTTTTATATCTCCTTCAATCTCAGGACGGTATCCCATACACCTGTATTTTGAATTAAGATACCCGACCTCATGATTGTCGGTTAGCAAAATGACCTTCTCCGGATATTTCAGACGGAATTCAATCACCTTGATAAAGTTCCTCAGAATAGTCTTATCTTCGAGATCATAGGAATCGACATAATCCCCAAGGAAGATGATCTTGTCATAGTTATCCTGATACACTTTCTTCCAGGCATCCAGCCCGTGCAAGTATAGTAATGATTTTCATACTCACATTCTTTTAAACACTGTTTACAAAATGGCAGCTCATCAATTCAAACGGAAAAGTTAAAATCAATTTTCCGGAGTAGGGTTCTGTATTGAAAAACCCGTGCCTGTGTACCCTGAGTGTCTTGCAATACAGGGAAAAACCTGGTAAAGCTGCCCGGGTGATAGAATTGTCCCACCTCCCGGGCATTTAACAACAAGCGTTATTGTTCTTAAAACCTCACACTCACGCTCACATTGGTAGGCGAAATTCCAAAGTCCAGTCTTGGCTGAATGGAGGAACTTGTCTTATTTTTCGAATTATACAGATTAATGGACTTTTTGAACTGTTTATTACCAATTATTTCAAATGGTAACGATACTATTACCAAACCTGCTCCGACTAAAGTGGGGATCAAACCTAAAGAGGAGTTGGTCGAGGTACTTTTCCCATTGTTAATTTTCTCAGCCTCATCTACTCTTGAAGCAAATCGAACAAGTACCCCGGTCAGCACTGATGCGGTCCCGACACCAATTAAAACCGCACCGATGGTTAAATTTGTTCGTGATTTCCTGTACATCCCTGCACTTCCTGGATCATTCTTCAAGATGTATTTTAATTCCTTCTTTGATAGCTGCTTGTCATCCTGGTAGAATTTTTTTTTGAGGATGACAATCTGACCATTGTTTTGGGAGAATCCCGTAAACACACTGAATACGCATAATAGCGTGATTGCAATTGCTTTTTTCATTGTTTTAAATTTAATTGTTAATAAAATATTTAATTGAGGTTTATATTTCATCACAACAGGATTAAAATCCCAGAAGATAGGGGTACCTGATCAAATTCATCAGTTTTCGTCTCTTGTTTATCAGGTCT
>Ga0172381_10003214_pt1 | contig 17466 bp, 15 predicted proteins | sample Leawel6488metaG_FD_119754 | JGI IMG/M metagenome (GOLD analysis project Ga0172381, IMG submission 119754) | Leachate microbial communities from a municipal landfill in Southern Ontario, Canada - Leachate well 64-88 metaG | ecosystem: Engineered > Solid waste > Landfill > Unclassified | place... | reverse complement strand
ACTTAGAAAAATACTTATTAAAAAGCGAAGTTGATCTTGCAATTATGAGTACACCCATTAACACGCCTGAGCTTTTTGATTCAGCAAAAATTACAAGCACAACAGACTGCTTTATTGCAGGTAATAAATATATCGAGTTAAAAAACAAAGTACTTGATAAAAATGAACTAAAAAACTATCCGTTGGTACTACAAAAACGCCCATCAAACAATCGAGACTTTTTCGAACAAATGTGTGCAAAAAACGATTTATTTTTAGATGCCAAATTTGAAACATCAAGTTTTTGGCTAATAAATGATTTTGTTGCTCAAGGCATGGGAATTGGTTATACAATAAAAGATATTATTAAAAAAGATATTGATAGTGGTAGGATTTTTGAAGTCAAAACAAACTTTGAAATTGCCTCCCGTGAAATTGTAGTATTAACATTAAAAGGTGGAGTAAACAGTTTTGCTTGTAACATATTTATAGAAGAACTTCAAAAATATTTTAAATCACTTTAAAATTAAATTAAATTAAATAAAAAACTTGCATGTTTGCAAGTTTTTTATTTTTATAGTATTAAAAATTATTCGGCATCATCAAAAATATCTAAAATGTCGCTATTTTCAGAAAAATCTTGCTGAGGAACTTGCTCACTTTCCGGCGGAACTTCATACTCGCTAACATCTTTTTTTAGACTACCCGTGTCATCGGGTTTTTTATAAGCGGGTTTACCAATAGCACTATCTAATGACTGGGAATTACTATCTCTATCAAAATTTTTGAAGGAAACAATTTCTTCAACCCATTTTAGTTTTATTGTACCGGTAGCGCCATTACGATGTTTAGCAATAATTATTTCAGCAATATTTTTTTCGGCATCAGATACCATTTCGCCACCATCTTGTTCGGGTCTATAAATAAACATTACGATATCGGCATCTTGTTCTATTGCGCCAGATTCTCTTAAATCACTTAGTATAGGACGAGGAGGCTTACGAGTTTCTACAGCACGCGATAATTGTGAAAGGACTATTACGGGTACATCTAGTTCACGGGCTAAAATTTTGAGCGAACGCGATATTTCACTTATTTCTTGCTGTCTATTTTCGGTTTTTTTAACACCTAAACTCATAAGTTGAATATAATCTATCATAATAAGATCCAGCCCATGTTGGCGTTGTAATCTACGGCATTTGCTTATAATATCCATAGGTGTATTTAACGAAGAATCATCAACAAATATTTGCGCTCCTGCTAATTTTTTGTTTGCGCCCCAAAGTGCTTTCCATTCATCAATAGAAAGTTCTCCACTAAGTGCTTTGCTCATACTAACATAGCCTATACTACATAGTGCACGCTGTGCAATCTGAGTTCGTGGCATTTCAAGTGAAAAAACCGCACATTTTGCATTTTTATGTATGGCAGCATAATTTACAATATTCATACCAAGCGAACTCTTACCAACGCCAGGACGAGCAGCAATAAATATAAGATCACTTTTTTGTAAACCGTTTGTAATTTTGTCAAGTGCATAAAAACCTGTATTTAGTCCTTTTAGCGAATCAGGGTCTTTTGCTATGGCATCAAACTTATTAAGAACTTCTTCAAGCGATTCTTTTAGCGGAGTCAAATCAGAAGAATCCAAAGTTTTGGCAATATCAAAAATACTTTTTTCAGCAAAAGCAAGTACTTGATTTTTGTCCTCATTTTCATATGCTTTTTCAATTATTTTTTGAGATGCATTTATCAATTTGCGTAAAACAGAAGTGCGCTGAACAATTTCTAAATGGTGCTTATAGTTTGCAGAACTAGGCACAATATTAGTAAGCGTTATAAGATAATCAATTCCGCCTATTTCACCCATTATATTTTCTTTTTCAATTGCATCGGTAACAGTAATAAAATCAATAGGCACATTTGATAAATATAATGTTTGCATTACCCCAAAAATTTTAGAATGTGCCTCACTATAAAAATCGTTTTCTTTTAATGCGGATACAATACTAACCGCCGCTTCCTGATCAATAAAGGCTGAGCCTAAAACCGCCTGTTCTGCCTCTAAACTATGAGGCATCATTTTTGCAATCAAACCTGTTTTTTTATCTGCCATTATATTATTTTCCTTTGCGCTATTTTTAAATTACATATCTGATTATATTAAAATATAAGCATTATGTCAAATACAAAAAAACCTTTTTAGTCTATTTGTATTTTGTTAGCCGCTTTATATCTTAATGTATTATCAAGTATTTTTTTCCTTATTCTTAAATTTTTTGGAGTAACTTCTAAATATTCATCATCTGCAATAAATTCAAGACATTCTTCTAGGCTCATTTCTACTGGCGGGGTAAGTCTTAACGAATCATCGCTTGCGGAAGAACGCATATTAGAAAGCGCTTTTTTCTTACAAACATTTACAACTAAATCTTCGCCCTTGGGATTTCCACCAACAACCATACCCATATAAACAGGCACGCCGGCTTTAATAAATAAGTTACCGCGCTCTTGTGCGTTATACATGCCATATACAACAGAGTCGCCGGCTTCAAAAGCAACTAACGAACCACTATGCCTACGGTCAATATCGCCTTTATACGGTTCAAAACCATAGTGAATAGAATTCATAACCCCTTCACCTTTGGTATCGGTTAAAAATTTACTTTTATAACCAAACAATCCGCGTGAGGGAACTTTAAATTCCATTCTCATTCTGCTACCAATTGGAGTTAAATGAAGCAATTCGCCTTTTCTAGATCCCATTTCTTGAATAACAGTACCTACTGAATCTTCTGGGACATCAACAACTAGTCGGTCAATAGGTTCATTTTTAACTCCATCAATAAGTTTATATAATACTTTTGGCTGGCTGACTTGAAATTCATAGCCATCTCTACGCATATTTTCAATTAAAATTGAAAGGTGCATCTCGCCACGCCCACAAACACGAAACGCTTCGGTGCTTGATGTTTCATAAACTTTTAACGATAAATCTTTAATTGCCTCTCTTTCAAGTCTTTCTTTTAGATGTCTACTTGTTACGTATCTCCCTTCTGTACCAGCAAAAGGGCTGTCGTTAACCAAAAATGTCATTTCTACTGATGGCTCAGAAATTTTTACAAAGGCTAATGCTTCGGGAGTATTAATATCACAAAGAGTATCGCCTATTCCAACAGTGGGTGCTCCTGCAACGCATACAATATCACCGGCAACTGCTTCAACTACTTGCTCTTTTTTTAAGCCATCAAATTGATAAATTGCAGTTACCTTAGATTTAACGACTGGGTGGTCGTTAAAGAAATCTACAATAACAATATTTTGTCCCACTTTTACTATACCGCGTTCAATTTTACCTATTGCCATTTTGCCAACATAATCACTATGCTCAGTTGATGAAACTAACATTTGAAGAGACTTGTCCTGATCTCCGTGTGGAGCAGAAATGTGCTTTATAATAGTTTCAAAAAGTGGTTGTAAAGAAACGCCTTTTTCCTTCATACTATATGAGGCAATACCCTGTCTGGCTGAACAATAAATAATAGGACTATCAATTTGCTCATCTGTGGCATTAAGCGAAATTAATAATTCTAGCACTTCATCGGCAACTTCGGCACAACGAGCATCAGTACGATCAATTTTGTTAATTACTACTATTACTTTTAAATTCAATTCAAGTGCTTTTTCTAGCACAAAACGAGTTTGTGGCATTGGACCTTCGTAAGCATCTACAACTAAAAGAACACCGTCTGCCATTTTTAGCACGCGTTCTACTTCTCCACCAAAGTCGGCATGTCCCGGCGTATCTATTACATTAATTTTGTAATCTTTATATTTTAATGCAGCATTTTTTGCAAGTATAGTAATACCACGCTCGCGCTCAATAGCATTGGAATCCATTACTCTGTCCATAACTACTTGATTATCTCTAAATACTCCACCTTGTTTAAGCATTTCGTTAACAAGTGAAGTTTTGCCATGATCAACGTGTGCAATTATTGCTATATTTCTAATTTTTTGATTTTCCATTATTATCTCCTTTGTACGCAAGGGAATTCGTTTAATTTGAAATCCATATCGCTAAGTAAATGGTATTATACCACAATGCACTAATTTTGTCTATTGTCAAATTTAAAGAATTTTTTTTAATGAGTAATAAAGCACTTTAATAAGCACTTTAAAATAATCCATTTTAAATAAAATATTTATTGTTGCTTTTACATTTTTGATATTGTATTAATGTTTTCACTATAAAAAAGCCGCAATTTTTCTTTTTTAACATCAAAATGAATCCTGCCATACATATAAATCATAAATAATACAGTAAGTCCCAGTCCTAGTATATACCAACCGGTTGTATTTGCGGATAAACTGTAAAAATGTATACTGAGTGTTAAATTATCTTGCGGTATATCCCAAGAATGCACATAAATACCTTGAAGATAATCATATGAAATGCTATCAGCATCACTTTTTAATTTGGAACTGTATGTCGCGTATGAATAAGTGAAAGTAACATCATTAATTGTAAAATAATTTATAACTGGACTTTCTAAACCCGTAAACAAAGTTTGATAATCAAAAGTATTTATCTTTGAAAACTCAGTAGTTCTTGTTTGTATTGTTTTTTTAGTAAAAAAATTTTTTTCAGTAGTATAATTATCGGCTCTTTGCTCGGGGTCAATATCGTAATAATCGTAATAAACCGATACTGATGAAAATTCCAGTTTAGCAGATATTAAAATATCGCCGGAGTAATTGGTTGCTCTTTCCACGGTTTTAATAAGCCCTGTCGCTTCCGGTAACATTAATAAATAACTACGCATTGCAACTTCTACATCTTCGGCAATATTTTCGGCGGTATAGCCATCTGACTCTATGCTATCACTATCTAATAAAACATTTAATTTCTGTAAAATTTCACCACTTGGAGTTTGCACAATAGCATACTCTATGTTTGCACAACCTGCAAAAATAACGCTACAAATTATTATGAATAATAAAGAAAGTTTTTTTAACATTATTTACTCTTTTATAATTATATTATTTTAATATATTAATTATGGTATAATCTTATTCCGTATATACGGTCTACTGTATTTTTGTAAATAATGGCATTACTTTAATTAAATCAATTCTACTTCTAATTTCGGTAAATTCCCATTTTGGCTTAGTAATGTTAAGATATTCCCTAATTTTTGCTGTTGCAATAGGCATGAACGGGTCAAATATAACGCCTAAGTTTGCAACAATAGTTGCACAAGTGAATATTGTATCATTGAATGCGTTAATATCCTCTTTTGCTTGTATCCAAGGCTTTTGTTCGTCGTAAAATCTATTTGCATAATCAACAAGTGCCATTGCTCTTGTAGCCGCTTCTCTTAAATCCAAGTGTTCAATTAATACAGCAATTTCTTTATAAGCCTTTTCTATTTCAGATTTTACATCTAAATTCATAGTACCATTAGGCAACTCGGTAATTCCTTTAAATTTTAGTGTCCTATTTACAAAGTTACCTAATTTGTTGTTTATTTCGTTATTATGCGTTGCCTTAAAATCTTCCATTGAAAAGTCGGTATCCTTTTTTTCTGGCCCGTTTTTTACAAGATAATATCTAAATGAATCCGTTCCAAAATCTTTTACAATATTTTTTGCAAGTATTCCATTGCCCAAAGACTTTGACATTTTAACGCTGTTAAAGGTCATGAATTCACTGGATACAATATAATCCGGAAGATGATATTCTTCACCGGTCGCCATTAAAATTACAGGAAAAATAATACTGTGAAAAGGAATATTATCTTTTCCGTGTACATAATAACTTATGATGTTAGCATCATTTTTACGCCAAAAATCGTGCCAATCGATTCCTTTTTCGGCACAAATCTTTTTGCATGCCGTTAAATAACCCAGCACTGCTTCAATCCAAACATAAATACGCTTTTTTTCATAGCCCGCAACTGGTACTTCAACACCCCAATCTAAATCTCTTGTTGCCGCCCTATCTATTAATCCTTGTTTTAAAAATTTACCAGTTTCATTTTGCGCATTGACCCGCCAGTTTGCTTTGCGGGCATTTACAAATTCAGTAATTTCCGATTGGAATTTACTCATTGCTAAGTACAAATTTTTGTTATTTTTTAATACAGATTGTTTACCACAAATATGACATTTAGCATTTTCAATATCTTTTAAGGTAAAAATATATGAACATTTAGAGCAAGAATCTTCATCTAGTTTAACTTCCGTTTGACAAGAGGGGCAAATAATGCTTAGTTCACGATCTGCCAAAAACTTTTCACATTGTTCACAATATGGTTGTGGCTCAGTTTTTTCGTAAATAAACCCTCGGTCATATATTTTTTTAAATATTCGTTTAACTTCTGTTTCGTGAAATTCATCATCGGTTTTTGTATATAAATCATAAGAAAAAGCAAGGTCTTTAAATGTTTGTGTAAATTCTGCATGATATTTATTTGATATCTCACGGGGGTTAACTTTTTCTTCATGAGCACGCTCTGTAATAGGTGTACCATGGCAATCTGTCCCCGAAACATAGCAAACATTGTCTCCATTTAAACGGTAATATCTTGCCAGCACATCGCCTGCCATTAACCCCGCTAAATGTCCTGCGTGTAATGAATTGTTTGCATATGGCCAAGCACCACCTATAAATATATTTCTTTTCATAGTTACCTCTTTATTTCTTTTTTAATTGATAAAAATTGTAAGTTTTTGAAGCCTTAAATACAGTTTGATTTTTTAATACTATGCTTTCAAATTGTTTAATTGCATCATTAAGCAATTCAGGTTCTTGTACTAGTAAATAAATACTACCATTTGGCTTAATTACTCTTAGCGCTTCCTTTAAAAAGTCCAAGTATAATTTTGCTGTGGCATTCTCATATTTAGCGGAAGGCATTTCGGTAATTATTTTGTTTATAGTTTCGTTTTCTATATTTACCATATCGGAAGGGTTAATCTTTGTTATTAATGGTTGTCTTCCCATTGTACGTTTTCCGCGCTCTTTCATTGCACTTACCATATTACTTTCATAATCGCCGGCATAAACTTTAACATCTTTATAAAATTTGCTTATGCAGAATGGCAAAACTCCGTATCTGGAAAATGGGTCTAAAATAACATCATTTTTTTGTATATCGGATTTATAAGCAACTGCATATGCTACATCTAATTTAATTTCACCCGCTTTTTGCTTTTCGGAATCTGCTGCTTTGCCTAATCGCACAGCAAAATAATTTTGTTTATCATGACGAGAAATATAATAAAACTCAACATCTGAATCTAATTTATTAGATTTTAAACCTGTATGTTTGTGAATATATTTTTCATCATTACCCTTGGTGTAATCATCTACACTTACAAGTCCTTTTTCTGTATAATAACGCACTCTAAAAGTTAAAGCATTTTTAAAAAATGAAACCGCACGCTTTATATCAATAGATTCGCTTAATAATTTTTCTGACATTTTTCTAAATGAAGTTTCTTCCTGCGAAAATTTATAAAGAACTATAAATATTGTAGAAAAAAGCGGATATTTCAATACATCTGCAATTTCTTTGCCGTATTCAAATTCTGCTAGATCACGATAAAAATTAAAACAACCCGCACCTTTTAAAAATTTTGGTGCAGATTCACTTATTAAATCTTTAAAGCCCAAACTAATTTTTGCAATATATTTCATATAGTCCCCTTTGTTATCAGTAAATATTAGTTTAACATAAAACAGTCTTAAATGTAAAGTAAACATTTGTTTTATGGTGTATTTAAACCTGTTTTATATGATGTAACTAATATGGCATAAAAAAGCCCACTGTTGATTGTGGGCAAAATTGCAGTTTAACTCATCTTTAACAAATTTGAAAATCTTCTTTTGCTTCGGAGTATTTATACTTCTCGCCGGTGGTTATTTTTGCTTGTATATTATCCGCATAGATAAGTGGCGAATTTATACTTTCAGCAATTATATCTTTTGCTTTAACATAACTTTTTGCTCTGATTTTACCTTTACAGATTATTTTATTTGCAAAAAGTTTATTACCTAATATATTTGGACAATTAATTTGATCAAAATAACCACTATCACAAACCAAACTTTCGGTAACGCAAATTGGCTTTAAAGATGATATTTCTCGTCCACTAATATTTTTAAAAACTCCACCATTTAATGTTGCGTGCTGAACAGATAAATTTGTTCCAGTTGCAAGTCCGGTTTTACAGACAAATTCTTCAATATCTGAATATGTACCTTTAAATTCATTTACGGTAACTTCTTTTGCTGTTAGATTAATTGATCTGAAATTATTTACTTCTGCTTTGTTAATAGAAACTGTTACGCCAAAAAAAGTGTTCGCTTTAATACTGTCGGCGTAACCATTATAAATTGTTAAATTATCACATTCAATATTTTTTATTCGTGATTCTTCAATCTTGGCTGTGTTGGCTTTAAGCATTCCTAATTCTGCGATTTGACATTCAAAGTTTTCACATTTTGCAAATTTACAAACAATTTTATCTGTAATAGTTAACGATTTTGCTTTTAAAAATTCACATTCAATTTGCTTAACTGTTATATTTTTTACTGCAAATGTAAGTTTTCCGGCAATAATTTTAATAGTTTTACTAAATTCGTTTGGTAAATTAACATCTATCTCCACATCTACTGGCTTTCCGCAGGATACAAACGCAAAAGCCTGTTCTTCTGGACTATAAAATTTATAAAAATCTTGGATATTTGATATTATCATTTTTATTTCCTATGTTTTTTTATTATTAGGCAGTATATTCATTAATATCACTTTTTAAAGTTTTATCTATAATTTCGCCTTCACAAGTTTCCACTTTTAACAAATTGCAATCTGTTAATATTTTCGGGGATACTACTGTCCCAATATCAATTTTTGTTACTCTAATTATGTTTGAAGCAATAACCGAACCTGCTCTTATGTAATTACCACTCATTTCATCAACTTCGGCTGTGTCTACTATAAGTTGATCAAATCTTAAATCTTTTATTGATAATTCTTTTCTTACTTCCAATTTACCGCCAGCAGTTAGTTTGTCAGATGATATTTGATTAAATATGCCACCTTTATTTAAATATATAACTTTCGCATTTAAACAATTTCCAAATGATTCATCTTTGCAAATCAGCCTCTCACTAACAGTGGCCATTTGTACATTAAACAATTCTGTCATCACATTTTTGGCTTCTAAACTTGTAACTTTAATTATTGGGCATTTCACAAGTCCTATTTCATAATCTGTACTATCATTTTCGGAATAATCTACATCAGTGTATATTATTTTTTCGCTTTCATCTTCATTTATTGTAAACAACATTGCGCCTACTGTTATATCACCCGCAATTAATTTGCCATTACCTTCTATCTTCCGGGTAAACTCACCACAACCAATAACGGCAAAATCTTCAAAAAATATTTCGCCAATTTTATCGGCTTTAAAAATATTTATAGTTTTGCAGACAATTTTTTCGGCATTAACTGTTAATTTCATAACTCCATTTTGAGTTTTTTGAGATTTAACAAATAAACCTTGAAGAGTATCCACATTTGCTATTCCGAGAGTGGCTTTTTTTACAACTTTAACTTCAATTGCATTTAAATAATCACATTTAATACGCGTACAAGTTATAGTACCTACGTTAGTTATTTTTTTTGTTTGAATTGAGATTGCGCTTATAGATTCTACATTAGTTATATTATTGCAGTCAATGTGACCAAAATCTAAGTTTGGACATTCAAGATTATTGCAATCAATGTTTTTGCCTATTAAAGTGCAACTTGATGAAACATCATTTGCCAAAATATTTAATGTTTTTGACAAGTAAGGCGGAATTTCAAAATTAATTTCAATATCTGCTAATTCGCCATGCTCAGTAAAAATGAAAGTTTTTTTATTTTCATTATAATATTTTTTTAACTGACTATAATCATTAAAAATTAGCATAAATAATCCTTTGTTAATCCAATTGTACTATAATATAACATATCTTAAAATTAAAAGCAATAGCGATTTTTTAATTAACCTTAAATAAAAAACAAGCCTTATTTGACTTGTTTGCTATTTGGTGACCCTAGGCAGGTTCGAACTGCCGATACCACCGTGAAAGGGTGATGTCTTAACCACTTGACCATAGGGCCTTTATATTGGATATTGGTAGCGGCGGTAAGATTCGAACCTACGACCTATCGGGTATGAACCGATCGCTATAACCAACTAAGCTACGCCGCCACAAAAATATTAAAAATGGTAGCGGGGGTGGGATTTGAACCACACGGCCTTCGGGTTATGAGCCCGACGAGCTACCTAGCTGCTCTACCCCGCGTTATAAAATTTAACTTTTTCAAGCGTTGTTAGTGTAAAACAAAATCGCTTTTTTGTCAATACCTTTTTATTATATTTAAAAATTAATTTTTTTGGTACAATCACTTGCTTAATTAAACTAAAATTATGCTTATGGCATATATTGATAAAGCGGTTTTTGAAACAAAATAAGCATAATCCTCTACAAACAAAAAATTGACATATCAAAAAAATTGCCGTATAATAGATTATTATTAATATATTTAAAGGCAGAATTAGTATGAATAAAGAAAATACAATTAAAAAAACATTTTTAACAGGTGACCGGCCTACTGGCAAGTTGCACTTAGGTCATTATGTTGGCAGTTTAAATACCAGAGTTGAAATGCAGAATTCCGGTTTATATAATCCGTTTATTATGATTGCAGATATGCAGGCATTAACTGACAACGCAAAAAATCCCGAAAAAATTAGAAAAAATTTGCGTGAAGTGGCACTTGATTATCTTTCAGTCGGCATTAACCCTGAAAAATCCGTAATATTTATACAATCACGCGTGCCAGAACTTTGTGAAATGACAATGTATTTTTCAAATTTAGTAACACTATCAAGGTTACAACGAAACCCTACAATTAAGCAAGAAATAAAACTTCGCGGATTTGAAAAAAGCATACCTGTTGGTTTTTTAACATACCCCATTAGTCAAGCCGCCGACATTCTTGCTTTTGACACCGATGTTGTACCGGTTGGAGAAGATCAATTACCTATGGTAGAACAAACTCAAGAAATTGTGCAATCTTTTAATGCTACTTATGGCAATCTATTTAAAAATCCAGTTGCTGTTGTACCTAGTGCAAAATCACGCCGTCGCTTGCTGGGGCTTGATGGCAAAAAAATGAGTAAATCGGCAAACAATGCTATTTATCTTTCTGATACTACCGAAGTGTTACGAACAAAAGTTATGAGTATGTACACCGATCCAAATCACATTCATGTAGAAGATAAAGGTCAAGTTGATGGTAATATGGTATTTACATATTTAGATGTGTTTGGTTCGGACAAGGCAAAAATTAAAGAAATGAAAGAGCATTATAAAGCAGGAGGACTTGGCGATGTAACGGTAAAAAAATATCTTTTACAAGTTTTAGAAGAATTATTAACTCCAATACGCGAACGCCGAAAATATTATGAACAGCATATTAATTTAGTAGACAAAATTTTAATTGACGGTAGTAACAAAGCACAAGCGATTGCCACAAATACTTTAAAACGCATACGAAAAGCAATTGGAGTAGAATATTTTGATAATTAAATAAATTATTTAAAAATAAGCAAATTTGATAAAAAATACAAAAATTCGCAAAATATTGCGGTTTTTGTATTTTTTATATCTTTTTTTCAATTATTTAATAAAAATTGACATTAAATCTATTTTTTTATTGCATCTTTATAGCATTTTTTTGTATCATCAGCAGTACTAATTGCTTGTGATAGTTCTTGTTGCTTTGCTTCGGTTACCGGATACATTCCCCTTTTTTCCATTTCTTTAAAAATTGCGTGCTGAGTTGCAATATGGTTAGCAGCATTAGTAGTTAATAAATCTATTAATGGGCGACAAGATGCTTCCATTATAAATTTTGAATATGCATTAATCATGTATTTTTCGCAAATGAGTGCATCTATCATAATTTCTTTGGGTGTTAATTTCATTATTTTGCACCTCCTAAACCAGAATTTGATGTTAAATAGTTATAAAGCGAATCAAAGTGTGAACCATGTTTTAAACAAATGTTTTTAAACATTGTTTTAAGTGCAGTATCTTCTGTTAATTCTTCAAGCATTTTAAACTTAGTTGATGCCCATTGTTCGTAAACCATTAGTTCGTGTAATGCGCTTAAATCTTTTGTTGTAATAGGATTTTTCATAAAAATACCCCCTATGTATTCATAGGGTTAGTATTTTCTATAAAATAATTATTTATACAAGGAATTATTTAAAAGAATTAAATGCATTATTTACGCATAAATTAATTTCTTTATTATTTTCCGCTTCTGGTATTGTTTTTTCGGCTTTTATAAAATAAGTCAAATATTCAATGTTTCCACTACCGCCTTTAATAGGAGAAAAAGTAACATCTTTAAATATTAATCCCGCTTTTGCAAAACTATTAATTACACTATTTAGTACTTCAACATGTACTTTTTCATCAAGCACAATCCCTTTAAATTTATCTGCTATTTCTTTTCCACATTCAAACTGCGGTTTAATTAGCGTAATAAGTTCTCCATTTTCTTTAAGAACATTTTTAAAATTGTCCGCAAGTAAATTAAGCGAAATAAAAGATACATCTGTAACAATAATATCTATTGTATCCGCAAAATCTTTTTTGCTTGATTCTCTAAAATTACAGTTTTCCATTACAACAACACGCGTATCAAGTTTCAATTTGTTATTTAATTGACCACTGCCCACATCTAAGGCGTAAACTTTTTTAGCCCCAAGTGATAACACACAATCGGTAAATCCGCCAGTAGAAGCACCAACATCTAAAACAATTTTGTTTTTAAAATCAATGCCAAAACTTAACACCGCTTTTTCTAATTTTAATCCACCGCGTGATACATATTTAAATTCATTTTTAATCAAGTCTTTTTTAATTTCTATTTTATCATTTTCAGTTACCATTTTACTTTTGTTTTGTACGCACTGCCCATTTACCGATACATAGCCTTGCATTATAGCGTGCTGGCTGTGTTGGCGTGAATCAAAATATGAATGTTCCGCTAAAAAAATATCTAATCGTTTTTCCATTATTACCTATCCTTTATTGAAATCAATCAAAAAACACAAATATTGAGGGCGAATTTATAAGTATTACACCGCTACTATTTTTTCTCCACACTCCGAACAGAACTTTGCACTTGCCTTAATTTCGGTTCCGCAATTAGCACAAGTTTTAACTTGTTTTGCACCACATTCTGGGCAAAATTTTACAGTTGCTTTGATTTCTACACCACATTTAATGCAATTTGTTTTGTTTTCTGACTTATTTTCTTTTGGCTTGCTTTCTTCTTTTAAATCATTTGCAGAACTACGCATTGCAATTTTGCCCATTTGGTCGCCAAAAACACCAAGTTTTGTGCGTTCATCAAGCACTTTTTCTACTTCGGCTGGAAGTGATAGGTTTTCTATAACAAGAGAACAAAGTTCTAACCCAAATTCTTTAAATTTTTCCTGTAATTCGGTTTTTCCGAGTACCGAAAATTCGTTATAATTTGTAGCAAGGTCGATTGCCGAAATTTTTGAACTTGCAATTAAATCGGTAAGTCCTGCAACCACATTAGATTTTAACTGTTCGGTTATGTCTTCGATCGTAAAAGTCGAATTTGTGCCAAATAATTCTTTTAATAATTTTGTGGCATCATTTGCCCTAAATGAATATACTCCGTATCCCCTTAGTCTTACAACGCCAAACTCTTTATCTCTAAGCATAATAGGATTTTGTGTTCCCCATTTTTGAGCGGTAAATTGTTTTGTGTTTACAAAATACACTTCGGCTTTAAAAGGCGAATTAAACGCATATATCCAAGACATTAGCACTGTTAAAATAGGTAAGTTATCAGCGCTTAACTTATATATACCCGGTGTAAATACGTCGGCAATTTTGCCATTATTAACAAATACCGCCACTTGCGATTCGCGTACAATAAGTTTTGAGTCCATCATAATTTCTTTATTTTCCATAGGAAACTTATAAACAAGTAAATTTTTGTCTTCATCTTCCCACTCTATAACTTTTAATAATTGACCATTTACGGCGTCCCAAAATTTCCCCATTCTGAACTCCTTAAATTTTTTTGTTTTTAATAAATCATACTAGCATATTTTTAAGAATTATTCAATAAAAATGCCATCGTTTTATAATAGAACAAACACAATAATAATTTATATTTTGTTAATAAACAACAAACCTAGCGAGTTTTGTCCGCAATGGCTAAAAATTGTGCTACCCGTAATCGCCTCGGAGATTTGTTTAAAATGTGATTCCTCTAAAATAATTTTTTTAACTGACTCCACTATACTATAATCAATCATACTATGAGTAATAAAAATAACACCACTATCTATATTTGTGTTTTGTTTTAAAATATCTTTAACATATTCTTGCACCGCTATGCTAATGTTACCACGGTATTTTTTGCCTGCAATCATTTTTCCATTTTTTACATTAATAGATGGTTTTAGCCTAAGTAAATTAGCCCCAAAAAATGCAAGATTGCTACACCTTCCGCTTTTATGCAAATATGTTAAATCATCTATAATAAACGAAACATTTACATATGGAATGCGTGTTAAAACTTTATTATATATTTCCTTTATGTCAAGCCCTTTTTCAATCAATTCGTTTGCATATAAAATAAGCAACGCAATACCGGTAGACAGTGAGCGTGTATCAATTACATAAACATTTTTATAGTCTTGTGATGCCACTAAGGCGCTTTGATAAGATGCGGACATATCGCTAGACATACTAAAATGTAAAATTCCAGTTTCTGTTTTAGCAATTTCACAAAAAATGTCTTTGTAGTCGCTAATTGATGGGGCAGCGGTTTTAGGTAATTGTCCGCTTTTTTTAACATAATCCGCAATTTTATCGGGCGTAATGTCTATTCCATCTTTAAATGATTCATCTCCTAGCGTTACTGTAAGCGGAACTACAATAATGTTGTGCTTTTTAATTATATCTTTTGTTAAATCCGCGGTGCTATCTGTTACAATTTGAATTTTCATAGCCATCAACTCCACTATATTTATATTGCTTGTATATTAATTATAGCGTTATTGTTGATTTTTAACCTTTTTTATTGTAAAATTAGAAATAAAGGAAAAATATGGAAAACAATTTACACACTGGACACCGTGCTAGGTTAAAAACCCGAGCATTAACCGAAGGGTTAGAAAGTTTTGATGAGCATCAAATATTAGAAATGCTCTTAGGTTTTGTTATTCCCCGAAAAGACACTAATCCTATTGCGCATAATTTAATAGAACATTTTGGTTCTTTGGGTGCTGTTATAGATGCCTCGCCAGAAGATTTAATACAGATATGCGGTATGGGTAGTGTAAGTTCACAGTTTTTATATATGTTGCCGGAGATTTTTAAAGCATACAGAAAAAGTAAAATGGATAAGCGCACGCCACTTAAAAATTTAAAGCAAGCCGAGGAATATTTTAAAGCATATTTACAAAATCTAACACGCGAAGAATTTTATTTAGCGTGCTTGGATAGTGATCTTATGCTAATTAAAAATATTTTGATTTCGGAAGGCACGGTAAACAGCGCCAATGTACAAATTAGAAATATTACGCGTGAAGCATTAAAGTTTAACTCTTGTTCAGTAATTCTTGCACATAATCACCCTAGTGGACAAGCCTTACCATCGGCGGAAGATTATAAAATTACAAAAAATATTGTTTTAAGTTTGGGCCTTAATGGTATAATCACAGTAGACCACTTAATAATTGGCAATGACACAATTTATAGTTTTGCAGGCGAAAATCAAATGCAGGAATTTATTAATAATTTAGAAAAAATGGGTGGCGCTAAGATCGCTAATAGAACCACATCATATTCAACTGAAAATTATAAGAAATTAACATAATAATGTTTTCATAATAAACAAATTAAAAATTCTATTGCAACGCCTACGCTTGCGGGATAAAAGACTCATCAGAAAGTTCTATTGTTAACACTAAACTATATACTAGTGTTGTTTTTTGAACCCAAGATAACCCGCACCTAAACTGTAAGTATTGTATGGTTGACCGATTATCTATGCTATCAAATTTTGATGCTAATATTGTATTATTTTTTAATACAGTTATATCTTCATCGTTTACCCCAAAAGAGTAATATTTTTGTGTATCATTATGCCCCATATTTGCCCAGTTTAAATCATTCTCATAATTAATTTGTTTCCACAAAATTCTTTCATATGGAGCATTATTTGAAATTGTATCTACATTAGTAAAATAAAAATTAATCGGGGCGCCGGTTTCATTATATACTATTAACTGCTGGCGTACTCCCCATACATCATTATTAAATTCCCATTGTCCACTTGTAAGTTTTGAGCCTGCATTTGGATTAACAGTAAAGTGTGCAGTCATAGTTGCGGTTGTGTTTATATAAGTTGCTTCAATTTCAACTTGCGTTTCAAATCCAAAATCATTATCATTTTCGGCTAATGAATAAACACCTGAGCAAGTGCAAAAAATCGATAAAGAAAGCAAACACAAAATGAAAAAATTTTTCATTACATTTACCTCCTTTTGATTTGTTACCTTTTTATACAAAAATAATTGTAATCAACAACAATCAATTAGGTAGCGCATTAAATTGTGGGTTATATAAAACTAATTGCCATATGATTATATACAATTAGATGTCAAACTTGTGCATCATGTATATATAAATACACTATATGTAGTATTACATATACATATTTAATAATAACACAAAACTTTTTTAAATAGCAAATAGATTTATATACTTATTACTAATTACATAAAAATATAATTAAAAGCATATATATTTTCAAAAATGTTGTAAGTTGTTTACATATAAATAGCGTATATAAATTTCATAGCAACACATAATACCATTATATTAAAACTGTCAAATAGTAAAACAAAATCAATGACAGTAAATAATTTCTATACATATGTAATAGAAAATAAAAAGGAGGAAAAATGAAAAAAATATTAACTGCAATATGCTCATTAGCAATTGCGACAACAACCGGACTAAGCATTAATTCTTTTGCAGAACTAGATGATGTTATAACTGGAACAACCACAGTTACCATTGATGCAGTAGACTTAACGGGTGCAGCAACTTTTGCTGTTGGTTTTACAGTAGATCCTAATGCAGCAACACTTGCCGGAATTTGGACAGGCGATACAGTAACTGTAACCAATTATTCAGGTGCGCCCGTCTTTTATGTTTACACCGATGCAACATCTACCGGTGCAACATTAAATACCGCCATTCCAGCAGCGGCATATGATGATGCACTTCCTGCCGATGCAACAGCACTTGCCTTTACAGCACTTGCAACAAATGACTATTCTGCTCGT
>Ga0172381_10003213_pt1 | contig 17469 bp, 26 predicted proteins | sample Leawel6488metaG_FD_119754 | JGI IMG/M metagenome (GOLD analysis project Ga0172381, IMG submission 119754) | Leachate microbial communities from a municipal landfill in Southern Ontario, Canada - Leachate well 64-88 metaG | ecosystem: Engineered > Solid waste > Landfill > Unclassified | place... | reverse complement strand
GAAAAATACGCTCCGCCTCTGCAATATTTTCTGCAACAACAGAGTGCGTTTGTGAATAAGTAAAATCCGTCTCAATATCAAATACTTTCATCCTCTTTCTCCTTTCGCGGATTGTCCGCGTAGTCGCGTAGCGGGTACGCGGCTGTCCGTCGTCCTAACAATAAAGCTTACATTGATGATTAGCCAAACAAACCATGTTGTCATTTCATTTCTTTCATTTTTGCCAATTCAAACAGCCACTCGCTCACTTGTTCGTCAACTTTTTTATAGAACTCCGCAACAATGCGGATCTTTTGAAATCCGTTAATCTTTTCTTTCTTCACATGTTCCCTATAAGATATCGTCCCCACTATAAGTCTTTTTGACAGCTTTGTCAATAGGTTCTTATATTGTGAACTCCATGTGTTAATATCTGACTCAGCAACAGTCTTAAAGCTATCGTTTTTCGTGATAGTATATCCATCTTTATTTTCCTTAACCTTGATGTGTTTCCTCATAGCTTTTAGAAACTCGTTAAAACAAAACTGACCGGATATGCTCTTAATATCAAATGCGGAGTAAATGTTTTGTTTTGTTTCTTCCTCTAGCGCGGATAGAAAAAGCTCCTTCGACCGGAAAGTAATGCTTTGGGGCATAAAATAAAACAAATGTGTCAATATGTCATTCTCTTTTTTTATCATTCATCATCTCCCTGATTTTCATCAATAAATTGTCTTCCCCAACCATGGGACTTGCCGTCCATATTATCATCAAAATCAAAATCATCATCTTCATAATCTTCTTTAGAAACAATTCGATGAGATAGAACCTCCTCTTTTAGAATATCATCGTCAAATACCTGAGTGGGCGTATAGTTTTCCTTTACAAACGTAAAACATGCTTTGGCTATACTGGCAGATTCTTCGTCTGTCAAATCCCGTTGGAGCAAATCTGTTATCAATTTGAACAGGTCGTTGCAATCATGTTTCATCACCACCTGTTTTTGTTTACGCGGTCTTCCTCTTGGCATATTTATTCCTTTCCTGCTAGTTTAAACCCATCGGCCAAGGCCTTGGATTCGTTAAAATTGTTATCTAAGTGCATGATGTAAATCCTTTCCCTTGAATCAGGGAATTTTTCACAAAGCTTTTTGTAAGACATATGAACATTATCCGGATAGTCCAGCCAACTAACATCAAGATACAGATAATTGATCTTTCCCTTTGAAAACTTTTGTAGCACTAACTCCGGGACATCTGATTCATCCCCGCTATAATAGGATAAAGTTCCGGAGTTAGATTCTTTTACTATATAGCCGACGCTAGCTATGTCTTTGGCATGTTTATTTTGAACAGGCGCGACAACGTATCCGTCTTTTAAACTGCCTTTCCTGTCAAAGGTTACGGTCTTTATTGTTTTGATGTCAACAAAATCAAAGAATTCTTCCCTTACCCCCATCAGGTTAAGAATAACCTTTAGGTCGGAGTTCCCATATACGGTCGGCCTATCTTTTTTGATATAGAAAGCATAAAAAATAAAGCTTCCCAAACTGCCGATATGATCCGGATGGTTATGTGTGATAAAAACAGTATTGTGTCCGGTCCAAAATTCAGACCTGTTCAAAGCGGAGAAAACGGTTTCTCCGCTGTCGAAAAGTATCTTGTCATTCCCGTAATCAAGGAATGCGGAAGTATTGCCCAAAGTTGTATTAAAAGCAGAACCAACGCCGATGAATTTAAACATTTCAACTCCTTATCATTTTTTCAAGAAAAGATGCTTCTTCCCCCCTTGCGACAGTGGAAGTCTTAGTCCCCGGTATTGAGAACAGATAAATCATCCCGTATGTTCTTCCTTCCCTGTTATCGATAAAGAAGTCCAATGTGTCGCCGTCATTTATTAAACGGTAAGAATTATTGTTGACCTTGACCAAATGCGCCTTTGACCAATATTCACACCAATTATTCATTTTTTCCCCCGGATTCATTAAATTTCGCCTTGTTTCATGCTCTCTAGTTGCAGACCGCCATTGTCCACCAATTTAGATCTTACCTTTGTGTTGTTCTCATCAACACGTTTTTGACAGATAGAATCAAAATCAGCGAATGCCTGTTCAACGGTTGTTGTTTCAATAGGGAAAGGAAACTCAAAATCCTTTTCCTTAATAGTTTTGGCATCATTAACAACAGGAACCACACGTATTCTAGCTATCCCGGAGAAAAACGGTGATTCATTATTAACCGGACAGAACATTTTGACAGTCCTTCCCGTGTTATCCCTGTAAGTTTTGATCTCGCATACTTTTCTTTCATCTGGTGTCATTGTTTTACCGCCTTATTCCTGTTCTCCTAGCAGAATATCCTGCCTGATTTTTATGGACTTGTTTCTTAACTCTTGTGCCAAAGGTTTATAGGGCTTACGAATCAGTGTTAATCCCGAATCCTCTAAACTTTTGTTTGCTTTTTTGTGATTACAATGATGGCAAGCTATAACGATATTATACCAGTCTTTGTCTCCGCCCTTGCTTTTTGGATGTAAATGGTCGAAAGTAAATCCTCCCTTTTGATAAGAAAGTTTTTTCCCGCAAAACTGACACTTACCGTCATCCCTTACGAAGATATTCCAGCGGGAGAATATAGGTTCGTTGACGTGCGGGGCCATACCCATTCCCTTATAGTTTGAACAAACGATGCTGCTTGGTCTCCTGATTCTTCCGAATGGCCAAACCGTGATAAAACTTTCAGTTGGGTCTAGCCGCAACCATCTGTCAAAATTATATGTTTCTCCGGTATCCCTTTCCATAAACAGGGCGATACCCTTATAAACCTTTTTAACGGCTTTCCTGATAGAATCGCTGCCGATTATTTGCCAGTTGGCGTTATATTTCAGAACTTTGTTTCTCATCTTGCTCTTTCTTTGCGCAATCGGGGCATTTTAAAATCCAATTATTAGTCATATCGATATGTTCCGCAGGAATATTTCTGCCGCATACCTCACATAAACTCCTAGATAAAGTTCCCGCTCTGTTTGTTATCTCAACCAGATTCGAGTATATCAAACTCGAGGTGTTTGTGTCAAGGACCCCGGCGGTTTCTTTATCAAAACCCCAATATACCCTAAGTTCCCTGAATTTTGTTTTAACTTGAACGATAGAAAAAGATTCCAAATAGATAACCGGATATTTTTTAAGAGCATTCTCAATATCTTCTGACGTTTTCCAAATAAGATCAAAAAAACCATCCATACACTCAAAATAAAAACGCTTCTGATTACAACCATAGAGGTTCGGTTTATAAAACTGTGGAAATCTTTCTATAATCTTTAATTGAAGTTCTTCTTTCATGCTTTCTCCCGTATCTTTTTAATTTCTCCGGCTATAACCGCGATAACCGCCGACATGTTTAACCTCATCTGACCAAGTGTAAATCTTAATGTTTTTATCCCCTTTCCCCTTAACGCCATATCCCTCTTTGCGTCATATTGCGCCCTTGCAAGGTGACAAGGGCCGTCAACCTCGATTGCCAATCCCTTATAGGGAGCATTTTCTTTATTGGACTTGAGATAGAAATCAAGGATATATCCATAAGCTATGCTCTGCCGATATATGGGGATATCGGGAAAATGGGCTTTAAGTTCGTGCCCCATTTCTTTTTCAGGGTGTGTTTGATGATTCCTAAGATAAGATGCGAATGCCTTTTTCTTAGGCGTTGCCCGGCTTCTCATTCCCCTCATCTGTGTTCTCCCCGTTTAATCCAAGTTTTTCACGTAAGCGTTTATTTTCTTCTTTTAGCTTTTTTATCTCTGCTACAAGTTCCGTTATTTTGGGTGCTATCGCGAATGACATTTTTGGCCAACCTAAAAAGGTTCTGAATCTGTTCCCCATCAAGGCGGATTGCACGTTATTATCAGGGCTACTGCCAGAAGTGATAATATATTGTCCGTCATCTGACTTGCACCACATAACAATGTGCGTTAGATTATACTTTTTCTTGATGGAAGTCAAGCATGACGGGGATATTTTCGGGATTAGCATCCACAGGTTCCTTATGTTGTGTGCATATTTTCTCTAAACTATTTCAACCATACAAAACAATAGAAAGTTATTGTGGTTGTTAATTTCATTAAATTTCATCATCTGATTCCACAGCCTTTTCTAGTTCTTGGTCTATGAATGCTATTTTATCTTCTATCGGTTTGCCGTTTTCATCTGCATACTCTATGCTGTCGGCAAACATTTTAAAATAATCCATGCCTGTCATTATTTTTTCTCCTTTGCCAAAAACCTTTTAATTAATGCCGTCGCGTGTATCTGGGGTAAACGCTTTAGTTCTGAAGTCCACCCATCTTTTTTCCTGTCTTCATTTAATCTTCTAAGATATTCATCCCTTGCCTCTACATATTTATCCCAAACGTTATAATTGTCATCATCAACCATTTTACGGATAGCCGCCTCAGCTTTATCTATCTTCGCCTCCCATTTGAAAACATAAGTTCCGTCCGGATTTCTTCCCTCAATCGGATTCTCTTTATGATAATCATTATCCGGCAAGGCCAATATGCTAAAGACCTTATTGTCTATATAGTTCGAATGACAAACTGCCGGGGTGTTATTCAGAGATTCAGACGCCAATAAACAAGCCTCCGCCATAATCGCATATCTTTTATCAAGGGAAAGTTTCTTTAATTCCCATGTTCCATCTTCATTATATTTAATAGCTTTTTTTGTTACATGGTCAAACGCCAACCCGGTCGCCTCGCATGTTCTAAGATTCTTGTTGGAAAACGATTTATCTCCCAACGTCGTTTTAAGGTATAAATTTACCTTTGATGAATCCGTATCCCCAAAAACGAGCGAAGTCGGTTCTTTTCCGGCAAGACGTTTTTTCATCTCTCTGACAAGTATCGGATCTGTAATGGCAGCTGAATATTTTTTGTTTGACTTCGTTGGCATATTCTTGATTTCAACCGTGTCTCCGACAATATGGCAGAACTTCGCTCTAAGCGTGCAAATCCCGTCATTCTTTTGTCCCTTTGTGCCTATTCTAACGTGATGATTGTTAATAAAATGGACTACAACCGCTTCCGGGACTCCTTTCTCCGCATCTGCTGTTATCCTCGCTATATTTTCAGAGAATGCCTTTGAAAACTTCACATTCTTTGCCATTATTTTTTCATTGCTTGTTTGGGCCTGTATTTCAGTATAAAAGTATTTAAATGGAGCAGCTTTCTTTTGTTTCAGCCATTTATCGGAATAAGCCATGGCAAAAGGTTTTTGACTACCGGGTCTATAGTCTGTGAAAACCCTTACATTAATCAACTGCGGCCCCATTACTGATAACTCTCTCGCAAGCCTGTTTACGCGGAAAACGGACTTGTCATCTTTTACTTCTTTCCCGTTAAAATCATACCACTTATATTCTCCCTTTGAATCAGGTGTGTTAGACCTTAGCAAAGATTTTGTCATATCTATTCCATCCCCACCCCTTCCTATTGATTTGGGAACGCTGTATAACTTAGGTTTCTTTGTTTCTGGAACAACGCTAGATTCAGGATTCTTTTCAACCCAGTGGTTTTTGGGATCTGCCTTGGGGTGGGAGCGCATATACTTCTTTAATGCCTCCTCTGTGGGAAATCCTATCGCTTCCCTTGAAATTGTTTCTGCTATCCGGTTAAACCTTGACCTTGTTATCATTTTAAATCCTTATGTCTTCTTTGCCTTAATCCCTGCTATCATCTTGACAAAATCAACTGGGGCAATATCAGCAACCTTTTTCTTTATATCGTTAAAGTCTGTTCCGCTATAATTCTCGGGATTCATCCTTTGAACAAAATCAGAAACCATTGTTTTCATGGACGGTTTATTGGACAAGTAGTTTATCAACCCTTTTTCTTTTATCTCTTTTCTATCCGAATCTGAAAGTCCCTTAAAAATAAGGCGTTTAAATCCATACAACTCTTTTGTTACAGGAGAGTCTTTGTCTATCCCATAACTTTCGCCGATCTTTGATGTCCCGCTCGTGTCCACGTCTTTATTTGAAAGCAGAACCCTACCTTGTTTGATGTCTTCTCCCCCGTCATTGATTTCCTGTTCGTCATAATCAACAGGGTCTAGCCATGTTTTAGCCCCGGCGACTTGATACGGATTTTCCTTGGCAAAATCTTTAAGGCCTTGCCCGTTCTTCTTGTCGCCCCAAATAGAATGTTTTCCGTCCAGAGATGTTAGTTTATACCTATCATCAAAGTTTTTGTCTTTGTCTTTTATCATTATCCAACCGGTAGGATAATTATCGTCATTTTTAACCTGAGCAGATTTAACCCAATCAAAAAGCTTTACAGGTGTCTCGTTTTTTTCATATCCATCTATCTTGGAAAAATCAAACTCATCTTCTTTCTTGGGGACCGGAGTCTGAGAAGTTCTTATTTTTTCCGTCAAATTATCTATTTTCCCCTGCATATCTTCCGGTATATCAAGTTTACTCGTTCCCAAGTCAAAGAAAATATCCTTCATCCTTTTTATAACGGAGTCTCCGTAAGCCCTCGCCAAGGTGTTGTCATCCATAACATGAATGTTTTTCTCGATAAGATCAGAAACGTCCTGAAAAACAGAATCATCATTGTTCTTTATTTTTTCTTTAATTGATTTTTCAGATGTGTCCGTGTCTTTTAGATAAGAGTCTACATCAAAGGTGTTCCTCCCGCCTACGGTTTCATCATCCGGGATATCCGAATCTCTCCTGTCAAACATGCCGTCGATTCTATCCATCCTTTCATCTGAATATTCATCCTCCTGATTATCTTCCCTGTTTTTACGGTTATTCCTCTTTTTACGGTTATCCCTCCCTTCTCCCAATTCTTCATAATCGAATTCATCTTCCTCTTCAGGATGTTCAACAAGGTATTCATCCATCGTTTTCTTGATTTTCCCAAAAGGATTGTCGATTTTTATATCAGGAGCTTGTTCTTCGTTTTGGCCTTTCTTTTCTTTTAAATCCGCCTCAAAAAGGCTTTTTTTAAACTCTTCCGGATCTGAAGAATTGGAAAGCTTAATCTGTCCGATTGGAGAATCCGGGGCATGGGGCCGTAATCCATAAAGTTTTCCGGACGGAACCAAATCATAACCCCGCAATCTTGCGGCTATCATATATTTTTCGATTTCTTCCGGGGGCAAGTTTAATTCCCCGTTTTCCGTGCTGTTTAACGCAAGCCTTTTTAGGTTTGTCATGTACTTGATCTGTTCCGGTTGATTCATCCCGAATTGTTTCTTTTCCATTTCAATAGATGAATTTATCCCGTTATTGCTAAACGCTTCTTTTAGCATTTCTGACGCAGCCTGTGTGTGTTTAACATTATCGCTTACAACCCTTATGTTGCCCTTGTTCATCAACAGCTTCTCGGGGTCTGTCTCTATCTCTATTTTGCCCTTAAACCCGTTAGCTGTAAGTTTCTTGATTATATCGTTCAGGGATGTCGAGATTTTATTGTAAGGGATATTTTCCACAGGGAGGGTAACATTGCTTACGATATCAGAACCTGACGGCTTATACCCCTCCATCACAAAACCCACTTTGCTGTCCTGTGTCTTCACTTTTACCGCATTACCTATTTCATCATTGAACTTGCCGAAATTCTTCTTGTAATCTTTTATAACTTCTGACACATCTTCAGCATTCTTACGGTGTTCAGGAGGCAAATCTTTAAATGTTTTATCTCTCGTGTCTTTTCTTCTTAGAGCAAAATCAATCGGATTTTCCTCGTTTCTGCCAGCCAACATATCAGAGAATTCATCATCTGACATTCCGGATGGAGATTTCTTGATCCCGGACTTTTTAAAAATAGATTCCGGGTCTTTAGGCGGAGAGATGTGGCGTTCAATCATTCCTTTTGTGGAAATGTGGTCTGTTACTGTTTTAAGGGCATCTATCGCTTTTGATTCTATTTTGGCGACAACCATATCTTTTTGCTTTTGAACAACCTTGTTCGGAGCTTTTATTTCATCCAGTTGTTTTGATCTCAAAAGTAAAAACATAGCGGTTATGAACTTTACCTTCATGTCAGAAGGCAAATCAGGGAATTCTGCGGATGATTCTCCTTCCGATACTTTCTGTATATAATCACTTATCTGTTTGGCGGCATCTTTTTCTATCTTCTGTTTTTCCTTTTCATCCGTTTTACCGTAATACTTATCAAATTCTGTTTGTGCTGTTTCTGTTAGACCTCTGTATTTTTCTCTGCGCCTGAATCTTTTAGCCTGTTCTTTTGATTCATCAACAGACTTATCTTCAATAACCTTCTTGTCATCTTTCTTATCGTCCTTTTTAGAAGGAGTGTTAGCTGGTAAATCTTTGATCTTAATGCGGTAGGTGTTTGGGTTTTTAGATTCTACAACCCTCTCCCATTTGCCTCCTGGATTTTTGTCAAAAGAGCGATATTCCCAGTCATCCATTTTATCATAAGACGTTTGTGTCTTCGGCTTATAAGGGGGGATTTTGTTATCATCCTCCTTCTTGTCAGCCTTTTGCTTTTCGTCCGCGAACATCCTGAAATTTAATCTTCTTGTATACATTTTAACTCTCAAAAACTGTTTCTTTCTCCGTCGACGTGTCATATACGTGAAACGGGCCGCTTATCCCCACCCCGAACTTTGCGGATGCCTTTAACGCTAGATAAATCCTTTGTATAGGTTCTATGTCAAATTCATCGGTTGTTGCCATGCTGCCAAGAGCATAATCCGCCCCGCTTCCTATCGCGTCATATCCGCAAAGACTTTCTGCCACCTGGCAATCCGTGTCTATTTGAAAAAGTTTGCTCTTATATGCCAATAACAATGGTTCAATAGATATCTGTTCTGATTCATCTCTTTTAATAAGACCGTTTTTATCAAAAATATCTAATATCCTTGGAATAAATTTAGTAACGATATATTTATGATTACACAGGGCTTTTGATTCAATCAGTTTCTCGCTATACTGTAACACTTGACCCATACGGAAACTTCCTGCAAACCCTATCAATGCCTTGGAATTTCCCAAAACCCTGAATATTTTAGAGTCGGATCGTTGAATTTTGCTGCTTTCGTCAGACCCGCAACTGTCACAACCGAGATAAACACGTTTTTTAGACACTAACCCAACAATACATGTCATTTTTCTCCCTCCATAACGGCCTTGATGCAAGACTGAAGATTGTGCGGGAAAACCCCTATTTTGCTAAGTTTGTTGAACTTGTTAAAACTTAGCCGGATGCTGTTTTTTGAATGTTTATATGATAATCCCTGAGCTTGTAAAACGTATGATGGTTTCCCCTCCATACAAGCCGCGCCTTTTGAGATATATACCCCGAACTTTTCTTCCATTATTGCGATTACCTCTGCCGAGTCAACGTCTAAACTGAAATTCAAGAAAGACGGAATTCTGTTATCATCCGAATTAATAGTTACGTTCTTGTAATTGTCAAAAACATTCAATATCCCGTCAACCTGTTTCTTAACCTTTTCTTGGAATTGAAAATTCTCGTCCATAAGAGAACAAGCTTTACCGAAACCGACAATTAAAGGCACAGGAAGCGTCCCGGCCCTTAAACCGTGTTGATGAGCTCCACCTGTTATTATCGGGTTTATTTCAACCCCGTTCCTTATAACCAACGCCCCGACACCTTTCGGTCCGTAAAATTTATGGGCAGAAATTGTCATAAGGTCCGCATCAAAAAAGATCGGAATTTTCCCATATGCCTGGGAGGCGTCGGTATGAAAAATAACCCCATTCTCTTGACAAATATCATAAATCTCTGATATCGGCTGTATAGTTCCAGTCTCGTTATTTGCCCAATGAACAGAAACAAGACCTATTTCCCCAGTTTTAACAACATCATACAACTGGTTCAAATCAATTACCCCGGTAGAATTAACCGCTATTTGTATCGTAGGAGCAATTAATTGCGCGGTTTTTAATACAGATAGGTGTTCCGTTGCCGAAACAGCGATTGTTTTGCCGTAGAGGGGAATACCGCGAATAGCCCAATTATTTGATTCAGTTCCCCCGGATGTGATAAAAACCTCTTCCTGCCCGCATCCTATAGCCATGGCTATTCGGGACTGGGCAACGTCGATAATCTCTTTGTTCTTTCTCCCCTGATTGTTAAGGGAAGAACTGTTAGCCGCCCTGTCATAGAAATAGGGGATCATTTCCCTTATAACGCGCTCATCTGTCGGAGTTGTTGCCGCTGAATCGTAATTTTCAATAATGCCGTGGAAGCTCATAAATATTTTCCTCCTGTCAGTTGGGGAAAATATCAACTATTCTAATTCTTCAGTTATAAGTAGAATGTGATGACCATTAGATGAAAGAAAAGTGGGTGGGATGCCACCATCCGCGCCGAATATGACGCACCAAGAACAGAGCACACAATTTTTACAATTACCGGATTTTCTATAATGTTTAGCACATATCTTTGAATGGAAAAGAACGAAATAATTAGATCCGTCTAAATATATCTCGAAACTTTTCATTCTTTATTTCAAAATGGTGATTCTACCCTTTGTCATGGAAAAGTAGATTCTTTTTACATACAAAAGGCGGAATAATTGTTATGCCTTAATCAGATTCAGATCTATCAAGTACTCGACGCCTTTTGCCGATAGCAAATTCCATCCTGATACTCGGAGGACAAGACCCGACTTAACTAGCGCGTCACGCTAGTGAGAACAAATAAGGTTTCCATCCCAAGTCACGGTTGCGAGTTGTTTTAGTTGCTCTATTCGCGCATTCATTGTTCTCCTTTTAAATCTCATAACTAAATCTTAGAGAAAACAGATGCGGCAAGACGGGACAATTGTCGCGTCTGTTCTTAAAGTAATCTTTTATTAGCTGTTAATCATGGCATACACCAAGGCATCCTCGGCATAAGCATAGAAAGGCATTTCGTCCTCAACAAGGGCTTTGAATCTCTTGCCCTTCTGTTCCTCAAGACCGCTATAAACTTCATAGGTAAGTTTGTTGCTCTTTTCATCATAATCAAGAATTTTGATTATCTTTTTCCCATTCTTGGCGAATCCGACGACGTACTTACCAATCATTTCCTTCGCATTTGCCTTTAGGGTTACATCCTTGAAGATCAGTCCCGGAAGATCGGGAATCTGTACCGCTGTTTCTTCTTTTTCCATTTTGTTTCCTTTTTAAGATTTACGCATCAACCTATTATTGATATGACCTAAAGCTTTTTAAGAAGATATTTACTCAATTACGACATAATTTTGGATAAGACTTTGTCAAAAATTGTATTTCTCCGCAAGAACAATCCTTAAAAACACGAACCATCTGCCACTTATTCTCCATAACATCGCCTTTACGGGGCTGAACTAAAATAGAAAGGGAAATCTTATTAGGATCTTTCTTGTATTCCCTTGCAGAAATAAGCTTAAAGTACCGGATTTTACCATTAACGGCGCGGACATACCCATAAAAACCTTTAAAGGTGTTAATTCTGGGAAGCAAACTCTTTTTATCGCCGTTAAGCTTGAGATTAAACATTCCCACGGAAATCTCGCTGATATAACCATCTTTTTTCATGTCGCATTCCTTTTGTTAGATTTTCAACTCAAACAATTATTGATTGATTGATGTTTAAATCAAACAGTTTTTCAAGTTTTTGGTTTTAAGGCCCTCATTATGATGGAATTCAGATACTGTGTCGCAAATTTGTCGATAGTCCCGTCAGGATATATCAGTTTAAGCCCCTTAAGCCTTTCAAATTCCGTCCCGACATCTTGAACTCTTAGGCCGGAAACGAGCATATATTTCTGCCTGTCCCAATCTATCATTTCCCACAACCAGTTCCACCTTTCATTATCCCCGCTAAAAACGCATTTATCATCATTGTCTTTTCTTTTAATCACAACAGATTTCCAAGCCAAGATAGCGGCAATCAGTTCTTTATTCCCCATGAGGGCAACAACCTTTTCCGGGGTGGATGTGTTTTTGAAATACTGGCATATGTCTATAAAACTATTCTCCATTCTCCATCTCCTTGTTTATTTTATATTGTTCAGACTTATCTAAATCAAAAACCGATCCAATATCATTTTCATCTGATAGAAAACATTCGTTTATCTGTTGACTGGAGAACATCGCCTGCCCAGACCAGTCTGTGATTGCCTGTTCCATATCTTCAACAGAATCAATTTTCCAATCAGTTCTTTTGACGAACTGATACCTTTTATATTTTTTAAGCGGCAATGTGCAAGCCATATCATCAAATAGTTTGTCCGACCCGCCTTCTAAAAGCGATGTGATTAGCCATTTTGACCAAAACAGGATATTGTCGGAATTCGCTCTCCCGCTTCTGCTGAAAGTTCCTGTCCCTATGCTGCAAAGTTCTATATCATTCAGAGATACCCCGAATTCGTTCATAGTCTTTGCCACAAGCACAAGCGCAGGGTTGTTTGCGAACACTCCTCCGTCCGTATAACCCAACCATGGTTTGAAATAAGTAGGGGCCGAGCAACTGCACCTGACAACGTCGGAGATAAGCATATTCCCGTCCTCTATATTGCCGGAATAAAAAACTTTTGGGGTATGTTGATCGATAGACGCGGCCGTTATAAAAATAGGAATCCTTGTTTCCTTAAGAGTCCTGTTTCCGAATATTTCCTGAAGACTTCTGTTTATGCCGTTATCAGAATATCTTGACCCGAAAATAGGATTAACATACCAATGATTCTTGAATATCCGAGGCATATATGTTCTGAAAAAATTGACATCCACTCTTTTCCCGATAGCTATACACGCCGCAACGGCAGAACCTATAGAAGATCCGCAAACAACATCCCACTTAGAATTATCAAGCTGTGAAAGAATAAGGGATTGTCCAACGCCGAATACGCCTCCCCCGTCTAATGATAATGTTTTCACTTTTAATCCCCTTTGTGCTATTCTACTAATAACAAGGGGTTTAAATCAAATTACTTTACGAGAGTCTTAAGGTTTTTAACGTATATATTAATGATATCGCCCGCATCTTTTGCCAGAAATTCAACAAAACTATCTTTATCCTTTCTCTTATTCAATTTCCCCTCATCCCCTAAAACAACCTTAACCTTTTCTTCCGCCCCGGACTCTTCATGATCTATATCCCTGCCGCATTTCAAAGACATGATTTTGTTACCGTTCATAAACACAGATATCTTCATCCCTGTGTTGCCTTTATATAGCCAAAAGTTATACTTGTTTTCAACTGTCTTCCCGTTGATCTTATATTCAGATCCAAGCTTTTGTTTTACATCATCATATATCTCTTTTGCGGCAAGTTGAACCGCCTTTTTCTGTTCTCGTTCCAATGATCTTACTTCTTTGAAATAAGCATCATTTTTATCATCGCGGTGCTTTGAGTACAGATCGAAAAGCTTTTTACGGAATTCATATTGGATTTTAGAAACTTGCCCGAAGTTTTCAGACGCACAACGGGTCAATCCCTGATTATACTCGAAAATCAAGGAAATCATAGGATTATATTTGTAGTTGTCTTTACGCATTATTCTGGTTCTGTTGATGTTCATTAATCATTTTATGGTTTTTGAATAAATGTCATATAGAGTCGGCAAATCAACAGTAACATAAAAAGTATCACCAACATAACTGCCTTTGTAAACCCAAAAGTGAGAACTGGTAATGCGTATTAATTTAGAACCATTATGGATTTGATATTTTGATGCCAACCAATCATAAAGATATTCAGCGATATCATCTTTTATTATCCCTTCTATTTCTTTCCACCCGGAATTCCTGTCCTTCCTTTTGGTTTCAACATAAATTTCTCCTTTTATGTTATTTTCTCTGATCTCCCAATTCAACTTTTTAAGAACTTTGAAATTTTTCAGTTCTTTCAAAACATTGGCCTTGAAAGTTTTAAAATCAAGTGTTTTGGCTATTTTGATTATTTCCGCCTTGATATTCATAAGATTATCCCCTAATCATCTTAAAATTATTAACACATGTTATTATTCACTGATTATTCTTTTTCATGATAATCACCGTCAAAAGGATAAGAGGCGGCAATTCTTTTTGCTATCTTTTCAAAATCCATGTCGTTGTCCCCTAAAGGTTTTCCCATACTTATAGCATCGTACACCTTCCCGTAATTCTCAGGAGAATAGGGCAAGTTTATCTCCCTGCCGAACGCTTTGAGATATTCATTCAATATTTCAGAATATTCTTTCTCCCCTCCATAAGGTGGAAACTTATCGCTAAAATCATTTATGTTCAGTTCTTTCATATTTAAACCCCAGTTCTTTTGCAGCCAATGTCCATACAACATGGTAATGTGTTTCGTTTGCTTCTTGTACCGTTATTTCTTTATTGGAGATCTTTTTCCAAAAATTATTCCTTGTTTGAGAATTAATCCTTAAATAGACGTCTTCAACAAATTCTACGGAATGCTCTTGATTAAAAAGTATTTGATAATCGAATTTTTTAGATATTATTCTCATCCCCTTTGCTTTAAAACGATACATGTTAAAAATATCTGCCCAAGAAAAAGAAGTACTATTCGGATGATTGTGTGTCACCCATGTTCCGGCTATTTTATCTGTAATCCCCACTAAACTTACAGAATCTTCTTCTCCGTCAACATCAATAACCTTTTCTCCGTCATCATTATAAATAACTAAGTGCTCAATTTTATCAGCATATATCTCGCTTTCCCTTATCTTTAGAGATTGATATAGCTTCCCTCCGAAAACGGGAACATCTTGATTTTCAGGACTGTCTGACGGTTTAGTATAGCGGTAAGCATAAGATCCGTCGGAAAGTTTCTTTCTCCAACTTTTCCTGGCGTTATTCGGGGGCTCCCACCCGTCAAAAGCGAGAATAATCTTGTTAGCTATCTTTTCAAAATCCATGTTTGGCTTTGCCCTTTTTAAGGTAATCGTTGATTTTCATAATCACGTCGTCTATATTCCCGGCAATAAACTTGTGCATAGCCGGTTTCCAACTGCTCCTAAAATTATCCACGTCCCCGTTTCTGGCTATGTCAAACTGAAAGATGGTTGCGTTTTCCCTAATATTGTTCGCCCACTTATCTTTCGGTTCAACGGTAACAGTTAACATAATGCTTGCCCTTTCTTTGCCGCCAAGAGTGGAAACATAAGAATTAACATATCCCGCGTCTATCTTCCCTTTAAGCTTGTTTAATTCATCTGTTGCTTTATCCGGATCAAATATGTAATGAGCATCAGAAACCTTAATCGATGCTAATTTAACAATCATATCCTTAATCTCTTTTTTCATCTTAGTACTCCCTAATTAATCATTCTTCCCGATATCTCGGTGATCGTCAATAAATTCCTTTATTTTTTTCTCGAGGCTTTTCCTCTTATCTTCTCCCAATAATTTCAAGACATAATTATGACCCCCGTCAATCCCTGCGGCATAAAGCCAAATTCCAAAGTCGTCAACATCATCGTCAACTACTCCGGCATCTGTTTCTATGAATACTTCACGGGCTAAACCCAAAGGCTCTGAATCCTGGGTGTAAACCCTTTTGACGATTTCTTTTTGCTCCTGAAGCGATAAATCTTTTATAGCCGGTTCGTATGCTTGGAAAACAGAAATAATCGTCTTGAAAGGAATTGGATTTAGAGGAGATTTCCTGATTTTAACATCGGAAATAAAGTAACGGGTTTGTTCCCCTCTTCCCCAAAAAGAATTCTCCGTGTTGCTATCTATCTCACAATCAAGTAGCCATCCCTTTAGCATGTTTTTGCCAGACACATATGGGTCTGTCAGCTTTTTGAAAATCATTTCAGAATTATCCGACAACTTGTTTACGATAGCATCTGTCTGTTTGCTTGCAACCAGTTTGTTTGCAATTCTATCGATATCACACTTTTTCATTTAATACCCCTTTATTTTCCTCTTTTTTAGAAGGAATTTCCTCTATAACAACATCTTTTGCCCCGATCAGCCATTTATGTTTGCAACACGGACATTGGGTATTCCAATCAGGCTCCGGTAAGCTGAAATTGGCATCCGGCATGATATCAGGAACTTTCGGCATAAGCTTATCCACCTCTTTTTGCAAAATATCCATGTTCAAAGCCTGATAAAGTTCCTTGTCGCTGTTTTCTATATCCCTTAGCAAATCGGATGTGTTCTCCGTCCAGTTACCCTGAATGTGCGGATTGTTCATTGTCAAATTCGCCGCCATTTCATCTTCCTCTGTCAAATCAACCACAATCATATCCACTTCATCCACGTCCATTTCTTTAAGGCTATAGAACCTTTGATGCCCGGCTATGATATGGCCTGTTGTGCGGTTCCACACAGGCAATTCTACCAACCCGAATCTCCGGATACAACGCTTAAGCCCTTCCAGGTTGCGCTGTTCTATATATCTTTCATTGTCAGGCATGGGGACAACATCCGCGAGCTTGACTGTTTCAACTTTCCAATTTTTAATCGTATCCTTCATTTATACTCCTTAATATCCCCTTGATATCATCTTGTCAAATTGCGCCTTTGTTATGACTTGCGCATTTGTGAAAAACTTTTGAAGATCGTACTCTATAACCCTTTTACCATTCACGATCTTAACCGGAAACTTTTTGTATTCTATAAAAGCCGGAATGCCGTTATAATCGAAATAAGTTGGTTTCATATCTTGACTTCTCCTAAAACCTTACGATAAGCAGATTCATATATCATCCTCATTCTTCTATTCGCATCAGCTATACTCTTAAGTTCATCATCTGTCATAAAATCTCTTCCTTCTCTCTTCGCGGCCGATTCGATTGTTCTTGCCTTTTCATAAATCTTGTGTCCATACATCTTCGCCCTTATCATATCATGGCAATTTATTTGAATCTCCCCGATATGCCCGTTCGGATATATGACATTTAATAGAATATCCCTATAACCAGATACAGTAGGATTCTTATAGCGATCTTTCGGTTTTTGAGCAAGTTTTAAGCCAAGTTCCCCGAGCTGGTTAAAAATATTGGCAAGTTCCGAAATGTTTTTAACAGATATCGTTGCCCTTACCCCGTCTTTAAGCTTTCCCCAATCTCCGCCGTAATCGGAATTGACTTTCTCTTCAGCACGATCTTTCTTTTTAATGGAACCTATGACGATAACGGGCTTATCAGACTCTAATGCTTTAACAAATTCTCCGCTTGTTTCCGGGGTGATTACTTTTGCCCCTATCTTAACATCAAGCCCGTTACCCATATCCAACATTCTTGTCATATCATTAAATGACTCTTGTGCCTGAGAATAAAAATCATCCGCCGACTTTATGTTTTTCTGCTTGGATTGATCCGGCAAATCATCAATATGACTCATAATCCCGCTTGACGAATAATCCGTTCCAACCGATTTTGATTCCGTTTTCTTAACAGTTAGAGCTGTGTCTCTCCTGACATCATGCTCTTTTTTATATTCTTCTAGCTGTTCTTGTGTGTCAAATTCCATCGCCGTCTTTTTCTTTAGACGTTCCGTTAGCCAT
>Ga0172381_10003212_pt1 | contig 17475 bp, 22 predicted proteins | sample Leawel6488metaG_FD_119754 | JGI IMG/M metagenome (GOLD analysis project Ga0172381, IMG submission 119754) | Leachate microbial communities from a municipal landfill in Southern Ontario, Canada - Leachate well 64-88 metaG | ecosystem: Engineered > Solid waste > Landfill > Unclassified | place... | reverse complement strand
TGGGATCAGCGTTCGCAGTAAATTTTCTCGCATATCTCTTGTGCGGGTCCTGCCGTGGGGCATCCTGCGCGCGCCTCGCAAGCCTGCGCTCGGCAAGCTGCGTGCTCGGATTGCCCCGTGTCACCCGCACCAAGGGCTCGAAAATTTACTGTTGCTAAACCACCCGCAAAATTAGGATAAGTGAAAGATCCTTCACTCGCCTGACGAAAAACTACGGCTCGTTCAGGATGACAGTTTTGTTACGAGAACAACGGCTCGTTCAGGATGACGAGTGATAGTATAATTTATGATAAATAAACCTAAGGCAATAATTTTTGATATGGACGGTGTGATAGTGGATTCTATGCCGTACCACTTTATCTCCTGGTATGAGGCATTGCGCCCGGAAGGAGTAAGGGTGACTTGTTTTGATGTTTACGCCAAAGAAGGTGAGCGTTGGGAAAAGACTATACGGGATTTCTTAAGGCGTGAATCAATTAGGCCCACGCCGGAGGTATTTAAGCGTATTTATGCGCGCAAGCAGAAATATTTCCGCCAATATTTTAAGCCGCGTCTTTTTAAGGGTATGGAGGAATTTATAGCTTGTCTTAAACACAAGGGTTATAAGCTGGGCCTGGTGACCGGAACTCCGGCGCAGGATATAAAGGCTATCTTACCGGTTGAGATCATTAGTAAATTTGATATTGTTGTAGCCGGAGATTCGGTTAAAAAGGGCAAGCCGCATCCGGAACCGTATTTGACCGCGGCAAAATTATTAGAATTGGATCCCGCTAAATGCGTTGTCATAGAGAACGCGCCTTACGGCATTGAGTCCGCTAAAAGGGCGGGGATGTTCTGTATTGCTTTGGCGACGAGCCTTCCTAAGGAGTATTTGACTGCCGCTGATGTGGTGGTTAATAGATTAAAAGAGGTCACCAGGATCATAGGAAAAACCTGCGTGCCTAAAAGAGTGAGATTAAGTGAAAGAATTATCGGATAAAGAGTTCTATATTTCTAAAAAGTGCGGCAGGGCGATCATGGATTATCGTATGCTTGAAGATGGCGATAAAGTAATGGTGGCTGTGTCCGGAGGGAAAGACAGTTTAACATTACTGCGGATACTTAATGACCGGCGTAAGTTTGTCCCAATAAAATATAGCTTGATCGCCGTTCATATAGATATGGGGTATCCGGAATCGATTTCACGGCAAATGAAAAGTTATTTTAAAAAAATAGGAGTAGATTTCCGGGTTGTCAAATCGGATGAATTAAAGAAGACCGGCCCTAAAGATATAAATTGTTTTTGGTGTTCTTGGAATCGGCGTAAGGTCCTCTTCCAGACCGCGGATAAATTAGGCTGTACTAAGGTTGCTTTGGGCCATCACATGGATGACATAATTGAGACTACCCTGATGAATTTATTTTTCCAGGGGGAGATCTCTACAATGGCGCCAAAACAGGAATTATTTAAAGGCAAGATCGTGATCATCCGGCCTATGGCTTATGTGGAAGAGCGCGAAATTTCCGGTTTTGCTAAATCAGAGAAACTCAGGGTCTATAGCTGTAAATGTCCGCATTCAGAGTTGTCCCAGCGTTTTATGATGTCTAAGATCGTTTCGCAGGTAAAAAGGACCTGCCCGGAAGTGAAAAAGAATATTTTTCGTTCTCTGCGCAGGATTAAAAAAGACTATCTGCTTTAAAAGTGGTATAATTAAACCATGCTTTGGATACTCGCAGGACTATTAATTTTATTTTGTATCGTTATTCTGGGGATAGTGCTTAAGATCTCTTCGCAGGTCAATGAGCGCCTTAATTCTATGACCCAATCCATTCAGGAATCGAATAAAATAATCGGCCAGAATCTGGGCAGCGCGACTAACTTGTTCGGCGGGGTACATGAAAAACTTGGGCGCTTAGAAGAAACTAACCGTCAGATCTATGAAAAAGCCAAAGATATTTCCAGCCTTCAGGAATTACTTCGCGCTCCGAAATTCCGCGGCCAGATGGGAGAGACTTTTTTAGAAAACCTGCTTTCGCAGGTCTTGCCTAAAGACCACTACTTTATTCAATATAAATTTAAGACTGGGGATACGGTTGATGCCGCGATAAAACTCGGCGAACGCATCGTGCCTATTGACGCTAAGTTCAGCCTGGAGAATTTTCGCAAAAGCCTGGAAGCTGAAGATGAACAGTTAAAGAATACCTATCGTAAAAAATTCATCCAGGACATTAAGCTGCGCACTGAAGAAGTAGCGTCAAAATATATCCTGCCGCAGGAAAATACTTTTGATTTTGCCTTTATGTATATTCCGGCAGAAAATGTCTATTATGAAGTCACGATTAAGGAAGATATGTTGGATTATTTTATTTCGAAGAAAGTTATTCCGGTTTCACCCAATACTTTCTACGCTTATCTGCAGGTGATCTGCCTGGGGCTCAAAGGGCTAAAGATAGAAGAAAATGCCAAAGTGATATTAAAGAATTTGAGCTCCTTATCCAATGAGATCGCCAAATTCAAAGAAGATTTTGATGTCCTTGGCGGCCATATTTCCAAAGCAAACGAAAAGTACTCGGAAAGCCAGAATAAACTGGCTAAGTTCCTGGATACCCTCGTAAATATCGATTCAGCTAATAAAACAAGATAATTTAATGCCCTGGATCGTTTGGGGCGCAAGCCACTGGCCATGATTTTTGAACATCAGGATATAATCTGCCGCTATAGTAACAAACCGCATAATATGTCGCTGCGTCACGGAGACACCTCGGTGTCCCTGGAGAGCAGAAAAATATTTTTTGATTCAATAGGCATCCCTTATAATGATCTAGTTTGCGCGAAACAGGTTCATTCGAGCCGTATTTGCAAGGTTACAGCAGTAGATTTGGGCAAGGGTGCGTTGTCTTATGAGGCGGCTATTTGCGATACAGACGCACTAATAACCGGCCAGAGAAAAGTGCCTTTAGGTATTCTTACAGCTGATTGTCTTTCAATATTTATGTATGAACCGCAAAAAAAAGTGGCGGCAGTCGCCCACGCCGGATGGCGTTCTACAAAAGAATTGATCTGCAAAAAAACAATCAAGAAGATGATCGATGAGTTCAGCATAGATTTGCAAAAACTATTGATTGGATTTGGCCCTTCGATAAAAAGTTGTTGTTATGAGGTTGGAGAGGATTTTTTGCATTATTTTGATTACGGCTTGATCCAGAAGGAGGGCAAATATTTTTTAGATCTGGTCCGGATCAACAGAAAACAACTCGTGGATTTGGGAGTAAAGCAGGAGAATATTGCCGATTGCGAAATTTGCACTGCTTGTCCTGATAGCGGATATTTCTCATTCCGCAGAGAGGGCCCTGATTGCGGCAGGATGATCTCAGTTATAATGATCAAATAACAAGGGGGGAGAATATGGCTAAGGCGTTAGTGATCTATTATTCGCGCAGTGGAAATACCAGGAAAATGGCGGAAATATTCGGTGAAGCAATTAAGAAGGAGGGCGTTGAGGTTTCGATAAAAGATATTAAAGATGTGGACCCTGCGGATCTGTTGGATTATCAAGCCATTATAATCGGCTCACCGACGTATTATGGGTTGATGTCCGCTGAAATAAAAAAGCTGCTTGATGATTCGGTAAAATTTCACGGTAAGCTTGACGGTAAGATAGGCGCGGCATTTTCTACTAGCGCAAATATAGCTGGGGGAAACGAAACTACGATCGTAGCCCTATTGAACGCCATGCTCATTCATGGTATGATTATTCAAGGTGACTGGCAAGGCGACCATTACGGCCCGGTAGCAATAGGCAAACCTGATGATAGGGCAGCTAAGAATTGCGCCAGATTCGGGACAAGGATCGCGCAGTTAACCAAAAAACTATTTTCAGAATAATGTATAATATCATATTTGTAACAGTTCCCAATAAAAAAGAGGCGGATAAGATTTCTTTCGCATTAGTGAGCCAAAGGCTGGCCGCTTGTGTAAATATCCTTAGCGGCGTAAGATCTGTCTACCGTTGGCAAGGCAAAGTGGAAAGTTCCAAAGAATTGTTGTTGATAATAAAGACAAATAGCCTTAAGGTCCGCGCGCTTATAAAAAAAGTAAGATCTATGCATAGTTATGATGTCCCCGAAATTATCGCCGTGCCGATAACCGCCGGCAGTAGCGATTATCTGGAGTGGATCAATGATTCTGTCCGGTAATCCTGTTGATTTTGTTTTAGTTTTCGCGGGCGGTGTACTGATGAGTTTGACTCCTTGCGTGTATCCTTTAATGCCAATTACTGTCGGCTATATCGGAGCCAATTCGGCTAATTCCAGGCTCAAGGGCTTTACTCTAAGCCTTATTTATATTACAGGGATTGCCATTACGTATTCGTTTCTTGGTTTAGTTGCGTCATTGACCGGCCAGATTTTCGGCCAGATAAGCGCGCATCCATGGACTAATATTTTAGTTGGCACAATTGTGATCGTTTTCGGCCTGTCCATGCTGGATGTCATAACTGTGCGCCTGCCGTCATTTTCTTTCAAATTTGCCGGATTCAAAAAGGGAAATTATCTTTCCACGTTTCTTCTTGGACTTGTTTCAGGGCTGGTTATTGCTCCCTGCCTGAGCCCCGCGTTGGCGGCAATTCTGGCCTACCTGACAACCAAGAAGAATGTAGCCTATGGCATGATGTTATTATTTAGTTTTGCCTATGGCATGGGGATGATCCTGCTGGTACTGGGGACTTTTAGTTCAATAATTACGGCAATACCAAAACCGGGTAAATGGCTGGAGTATATAAAATGGCTGGGGGCTTTTGTGCTTATTGTAATGGGGGCGTATTTAATATTTTCAGGGATAAGGAGATTATAATGAAAAGGGCGTTCAGGATCTTTCTGGCAGTTATTATATTTTCAATGTCTGTGTTAATGTTGGAATCATACGCGTTGGATACCGCGCCGGATTTTAATTTGAAAGACTTAAATAATAATGCCGTTATTTTGAATCAGTTCAAAAATAAACAACCGGTTATTCTTATTTTTTGGACCACATGGTGCCCTTTTTGCAGGGACCAGCTTGAAGCCTTAAAAAATAAATACGCGCAGTTGAAACAGGATGGCGTCGAGGTTTTTGCCGTTGATGTCGGTGAGAGGCAGGATACAGTCGTATCCTTTATCAAAGACCGCGATTTTCCTTTTAGCATTCTGCTTGATCAATATACCAGTGTTGCTAAAAGTTTCGATGTGTTCGGAGTGCCTACGTATGTACTTATAGACAAAACCGGTGCGATCGCGTTAAAAGATAATAAATTTCCCGATTACAGGGGTGTTTTCGGGATTATTAATACATCTGAAGATGGAAGATAAGATAAAACAGTTGTTTGATAATTGGCGGTCCAGGAATATATCCGGTTTTTTCTGTTCAAGTAAACATGAGGCGGCGGAGAAAATACTGGATTTTATACCGGCTGAGGTAAGCGTCGGATTCTCCGGTTCTGCTACTCTGGACCAGATCGGGATCATCCCTTTACTGGAGAAACGCGGTAATAATATTGCCAATCCTTACCGTAAAGATATGAGCAGGCAGGAGAGCCTGAATATTAGGAAAAAAGGCGCTCAGTCAGATTTCTACCTGGCTTCCCCTAATGCCATATCCGCGCAAGGAGAGCTAGTATTTTTTAGCGCTTTTGGTAATCGTATCGCGGGAGTATCTTACGCTGATAACGTAATAATCGTGTCCGGAGTGAATAAGATCGTGCCGGATTTGGGCCAGGCAATGAAAAGAGCGCGGGAATTGGCAGCTCCTTTAAACTGTAAGAGGCTTAACTGGCAGGCGCCGTGTTTTCCCGACGGGATATGTAGGGAAAATATCTGCCGTTTTCCTCAATATAACCGGATGTGTTGCCAGGTTTTGACCATCGAAGCTGAAGCGGCTCCCGGAAGATTAAGGATAATATTAGTAGAAGAGGACTTGGGATTTTGATATGTTGAGCGGCCAAACTGAAATACTTTTAAAAAAAAGAGAATTCTTGTATGTCGCGACATGCGACCGCGAGCTGCGGCCGAATCTTGCCCCGAAATTCCTGCTTAAAATTGAAAACAATGTTATCTATTTGGTTGACCATGTTATTGGCAGGACTTACCGGAATATTAAAGAAAATCCGCGAATTTGCGTTTCGTTCCTGGATTTTGAGAGCCTTGTCGGTTATCAATTTAATGGTGCTGTGGAAACGATTGAAAGCGGCCATGAGCATGAGAAACTGCTTAAGGAGTTTGAGAAAAAAGAGATCGATTTTTCTGTGCAGCGGATCATTGATGGTATTGAGAAAGGCAGGAAACATGAAGCTTTTGAAGCCGGAATTTCCGGGAAAGCGGTCATATTTAAAGCTGTAATTGACGAGATGGTTGAGATTGGCCCACAAGGCTCTCTAAAGAAGCAGAATGTAAGGACAGAGAAATGATGCCGGATCTAAGAGGTTTAGCCACCGGAATAGGCAGCCTTCCTTATAAGGAACCTAAGGATGCGTTGGACCTGATATTTAAATATTTGCCCGAGATACCTTTTTGGCCGCAGTTGCCGCGCAGGTCTTTTATGGAAGGAATGGTTGCGCAATACAGCCAGAATATCCCGTGCCTGTCGATAGCCGGTGATGAGCTGATATTCCGCTCTAAAAACATCGACGATGATCTGGAAAAATTTTACGAGAAAATAATCTCACGCGACCTTGAATATTTTGCCATTGGCGCTGATCACGCGCTCGGGCTTTATGAATTCCGCAAGGCTTTGCGTAATGAGCCTAAGTTTCTTGAGCAGGCCAAATATATTAAATGCCATATTACCGGGCCGTTTACTTTTAGCGCTAGCGTTATTGATGATAAAGGTTTGGCTTTATTGCATGATCCAGTGCTCAGGCAGGCCATAATTAAGGGCTTGGCTATGAAGGCACTTTGGCAGGTAAATTTTCTCAAGGAGTTTAATAAAGATATAATTATGTTTATTGATGAGCCGTACCTGGCTTCTTTTGGTTCCGCATATACGCCTATAACCAGAGAGGACGTGGTAAAAGGGCTGACTGAGCTGGCTACGGACCTAAAATCTGAAAATGTCCTTACAGGAGTGCATTGCTGCGGCAATACCGATTGGTCTATTTTTACGGATATTGGGCCGTTGGATATGATCAATTTTGACGCGTATAATTTTATGGATAAATTTGTTCTTTATGCCGATGACCTGAAGAAATTCCTGAACCGTAAGGGTATAATTTGCTGGGGTATAGTTCCGACTCAGGAATTCAGCGATAAAATTACATCCCGCTCGCTTCAAGAAAAGATCAATACCGGCCTGGAGGCATTGAAAAAGAAGGGAGTTGTTGAAAAAGAACTGCTTTCCGGGCTTCTGGTGTCTCCCAGCTGCGGTTTGGGTTCGTTGGATGCCTCTAAAGCAGGCCCTATATTTAAACTGCTTTCCGAAGTATCCGATTTAATGGTAAAATAACCCTTAAAATAAATCTATTGACAAGTCAGGGTAAAAATCGTATCATAGGTGAGTATTTTTTTAGCCCAATTTTTAGGAGATTAAACTCAAGATGAAAGAGATCAGGATACATGCCCGCGCCGGACAAGGCGCTATTACTACTGCAACGATCATCGGGAACGCGTATTTTTTAAAAGATATGTATCCTTATGCTTTTCCTAGTTTTGGAGCTGCTCGTATGGGCGCCCCCATGAACGCTTTTGTGCGCGTGGATACCAAGCCGGTGCGTTTAAGAAGCCAGATCTATGAGCCGGATTACGTGATCGTTTCGGATGCTACTTTGATGAAAGGTTTTAACTGTTTTTCCGGCCTGAAAGACAAGGGCGTGGCAATAATCAACGGCAAAGAAGGAGTGGAGGTGCCGAAATTAAAGCCAGCTCAGAGAGCATATATTGTTCCAGCTAACGAAATAGCTATGAAAACCATAGGCAGGCCATTAGGCAATACCGCATTATTGGGCGCCTTTTTGGCGGCCACAGGAGAACTGGAATTAGATACCTTAATAAAAGCAATAGAAAAGAGGTTTAGCGGCAAGGCTTTAGCGGGTAATATTGAAGCAGCAAAACAAGGTTTTGAATTCGTGAAAAATAAAATGAGGAGCGAAAAATAAATGTTCGGTCCGTTAGTAACAAAACCGTTAGCCAGCAGAAATAATAAGACAGGTTCCTGGAGGATGGGGCTCGTGCCTAAATTCCTCAAAAAAAATTGCATAGGCTGTAAGATGTGCGCGCTTATTTGCCCGGAAAACTGTATCACCGGTAAAGAGAAGAATACATTTGATTATGACCCTAAATATTGCAAGGGCTGCGGTAATTGCGCGGTTATCTGCCCAAAGAGCGATATTCTAATGGTTAAAGAAGAAGGAAAAGAATAAATGAAACAATTTATTGAAGGTTCACACGCGGTAGCGGAAATCGCTAAATTATGCAGGCCGGGCGTGGTTTCGGCCTATCCAATAACCCCCCAGACGCATATAGTTGAAGATCTGGCTACTATGGTGGCTGAAGGCCAGTTAAACGCTCAATTCGTAAATGTGGAATCCGAGCATTCTGCTGCTTCCGTAGTCTTGGGAGCGGTTGCAACCGGGATCCGCGCTTATACCGCGACCAGCTCGCAAGGGCTCTTTTATATGATGGAGGTGGTTTTCAATATTGCCGGAATGAGGCTGCCGGTGGTGATGACCTGCGCCAACCGCGCTATTTCAGCTCCGATAAATATTTGGAATGACCAGCAGGATTCAATATCGCTGCGCGACGCAGGATGGATCCAGCTTTATGCCGAAGATAATCAGGAAGCGGTAGATTTTCATGTCCTTGCCTATAGGCTGGGTGAAGATAAATCAGTGATGCTTCCGGTTATGGTGTGCATGGACGGATTTATTCTTACTCACGGAATTGAGGCTGTGGATATCCCATCGCAGGAGCAAGTTGATAAATTTCTTCCTCCCTATAAACCGGAATATTATCTGGATCCGAAGAACCCAATGACTTTAGGCCCGTTAGTCGGGCCGGATTATTATACGGAAGCCAGATACGCGTTAGACCAAACTTTGAAAGAAACTTTAAATATTATTCCTAAATTGACCGCTGAATTTGCTCAAGTCTTCGGCAGAAATTATAACGGGCTTGTGGAAGAATATCACACTAAAGACGCGGAAAGAGTGATCGTGGCTATGGGTTCGGTTTGCGGAACGGCAAAAGAAGTGGTGGATGAGTTCAGGGCAAAAGGAAAGAAGGTCGGCTTATTGAAAATTACCTGTTACAGGCCATTTCCGGCTGAGCAGATCTATAATTCGTTAAAAAATGTTTCTAAGGTCGCGGTGCTGGATAGGGCGGTATCGCTGGGGTCTTATGCTCCGCTTTCTTCTGAAATAAAAGCAGCATTCTTCGGTAAGAAAAAGAAACCCGAAGTCATCAGTAGTTTTATCGTCGGCCTTGGCGGCAGGGATGTCACGAAAGATTCGATAAGGGAAGTTTTGAAGCTTTTAACAGCCAGAGAGCGTTGCGGCGAATATATAGATTTAAAACCCGAGCTTTTGAAGGAGTAACAGTCACTGAAACACTGAAAAATACCTCGGCGCAGTGAAACGTAGTTTTAAAGAAAGCATTCAGTGCCTCAGTGATACAAGGAGAACAATGGATAATCATTTATTTACTGCTGGCCATACAGCATGCGCAGGCTGCGGACAGGCAATAGGGGCCCGTCTGGTCATAGAAGCCGCCGGCCCGAATACGATTATTGTTAATAATACCGGATGCCTGGAAGTTTTTTCAACCGCGTTTCCGGAATCCGCCTGGGGAGTTCCTTTTATTCATTCTCTTTTTGAGAATGCCGCGGCAGTCGCTTCCGGAGTAGAATCAGCGCTTAAATTTGCCGGTAAAAAAGAAGGAATAAATGTCATCGCGCAGGGCGGAGACGGTTCTACTGCTGATATCGGTTTGCAGGCTTTATCGGGGATGCTTGAAAGGGGCCACGATATCCTTTATGTCTGTTATGATAATGAAGCATACATGAATACCGGCGTGCAAAGAAGCGGGCTTACTCCTTTTGCTACCAATACTACGACTAGCCCGCAGGCAGGTAGTGCTTTTGGAAATCTGCGCCCGAAAAAACCTATGCCTGAGATCGCGTTGGCCCACGGCATACCTTATGTTGCTACTGCTTCAGTGGGTTTTCCGCAGGACATCACCAGAAAAGTTAAAAAAGCTTTAAGTATCAAGGGCCCGAAATATATGCAGATACATGTGCCATGCCCTTTGGGTTGGCGCCATGAATCAGCACAGGTGCTGCCGGTTGCAAAAATGGCGATCGAAACCGGATTATATCCAATGATTGAATATGAGAACGGGCAATTGATCGGCGTGCGTAAAATCACACAACCTAAGCCGGTTGAAGAATATCTCAAACTGCAGGGCAGGTTTAAACATATATTGAATAATCCTGATGCTTTAAAATTAGTGCAGGAAGTTGCGGATAGAAATATCGCTAAATACGGCCTTAAAGCCGAAGCAGTATCCAACCAGTAACACCCGGCTTTAAAGTGGGCCGGTGTGCGCTTTTTGCGCAAGGAGGGCACATGGGAAAACAGGCAAGAGCAATAGTGGATTTAAGCCTTAAGGACCTGGTAAAAGACCTGAATAAGGCATATGCGGACGAATGGTTAGCATTTTACCTTTACTGGTATATGGCTCAGACTGTTTCTGGCAAGGGTTATGAAGATATGCAGGAATTTTTGGAAAAAATATCCAAGGATGAGCTTGAACATGCGACAGAATTAGCTGATCTGATTGTTAAACTTGGGGGAATGCCTACGGCAAACCCTATGGATCTAGAGAAGAACGCTAATGCTCCTTATATGATGCCGCCTAAGAATACCGCTGACGTGAACCGGATCATCCGGATAGTCACTGAAGCAGAGGCAAGCGCTATAGACGTTTATAGTAAAATAGCCAAGAAAACTTTGGGTAAAGATCACGTGACTTATCAGTTGGTCACGCATATTTTGTCGGAAGAAGTGACTCATGAGGAAATGTTTGAGAATTTACTGGAAAGATAAAAGTTAATAAGTACTAAAAGCAAATAGATACCAATAATACCAAAATTAGAAAAGTAGGAGAAATTAAAATGGCAAAAGTTACAATTGATGCTTCAACTTGTGTGGGATGCGGATTGTGTGAGCAGTCTTGCCCCGAAGTATTCAAAGTAGAAGGGGATGGTGTGGCGCATGTGAAAGCCCAGTCCTGCGATAAGCATAATTTAGCGGAAATTGCCGATCTTTGTCCGGTAACCGCGATCAAAGTAAGCTAAGCCGCGTTATAAATTAATACGGCTGTTTTTCTTGAGGCCTTCCAGATATTTTGAGAAGGCCTCTTGTTTTTTCTGGATCAGAAGCTTGCCCTTGAAGTCGTCGTGTTCTTTGGAGAACTTTGTTTCGTCGATCGGTTTGATTGATTTGACGCGAATGATGTAGTAGCCTTCCGGAGTATCAATGATATCGCTTGTTTGATCGTCTTTGAGTGTTTTTGCCGTAGTCCAGAAGATATCGGACGAGCCAACCCCCTCAATATAGCTGCCAAATTTAAAATCCGCGGTAACCCCGGATTTTAAATTTGTTGTTTTAGCTATTTTCGCGAAGTCGGCCTTTTTGTTGTTTAGGATCTCGTTTAAGCCCTTTTGCATCTGTTCTTTTGCCTGTTTCTGCGCCATTTCCTTGGACATCAGATCTTTTACTTTATTTTTTATCTGGTTAAACTCAGGGATGAATGGTTCTTTTCTTTCTTTGACCCTGAATACATAAAGGCTAGTTTCATTGCGTACAGGCGCCAGATAATCTCCGGCTTTGGATCTTGTCAGGGCGTTAAGCAGTTCAGCGGACCACCCCAATCCGGGGATAGGGTCGGTTTGGCCGAAAAGGCCGGTTTCTTTTACCGTTATGCCGATAGAAGACGCGATTTTGTTTAAGTCATCTTTTTTATTCACCCTGTCTATTACGGAGCTGATTTTATCTTCGCTGTTTACGGTGATATACTCCAGGTTGAAAGAGAGGGGTTGTTTGAATTGAAGCGAATTTTTGCTGAAATAATCAGACATCTCTTGTTCGGAGATAACGATATTTCTAGCAAAATCCGCGAATAACGATGAAAGATAATATACGCTTATTTCTTCGTTAAGTTTGCTGTATTCTTCTTTCACCTGAGCTTCGTCAATATTGGTGTTTTCAGATACTTGCTTATAAAGTTTAGATATGATAATATTCTGCCGGGTTTGCTCTTCAAAAATGCGCGCTTGAACGCGGAATACATAGCGCAGGGTTTCATTATATAAACTTTCGTTAAAGGCATTGTTGCGTTGGAAAAACGGGTATTTTGCGATCAATTCAATTACTTCTTTGTCTGAAGCTCTGATCTTCAGTTTTTTTGCCTGCGTCAAAAGAAGGAGCCTGTCCCAGGCCTGCTCTTCAAGATTAAGGTATTTGCGCATTTCGTCAAACTTCTCTCCGAATTGCATAATTGCCGCGTTTCTTACCCCAAGCATCGCGTCGCGGTAATCTTCCAGGCTGATTTTTTTTCCATTAATGATCCCGGCAAAGCCAATTTTACTGTCTTTGTCGCGCGCAATACTGCCTACGCCCCAGAGCGCGAAAGCAGGGATGATAATAATACCTAAAAATATCCATATCTTTTTTGCATTTTTCTTTTTGCGTAGTTCGGTGAGCATGTGGAGTATCCTTTCGTTTATGCGTCCGTAGTTATACTTGCTGAGTTTTTATTATAGGCTAAAATCTCAAGAATTCAATTACTAAATATTGCAGTGGATATTCCGTCTATGACGAATTAGATGTTAAATAAAATGCAGTATGTTATAATTTTAGGGTAAACTATTATAAATAGAGTAATAAACGGCCATGTAGGGCCCGCTAAGAGGTTTGATTCTATGCGTCAAAATATAAAAAAACAGCTTTATCTGTTAGGCGTGTTAATTCTATTTGTATCCGGATGCGCGAGCGTGCGGCATGCTGTTCCTGCGGACTCATTAAGTATCGCTAAGGTTTCCGGCATGCAGGATATCAGGGCTTTTAGCGGCAGCCCGAGTGATTCATTTAAAGAAGATTTTATGAAATTATTGGAACAGGAAGAAAAAAATAGCCCATCTTTTCTCCATTTTAAAGCCAGCCGTACATATTCTATGTTAGCTGTTTCAGGCGGCTCTGCTAACGGAGCTTATGGTGCAGGGGTGCTTGGCGGCTGGTCTAAGGCAGGTACGCGGCCGGTCTTTCAAGTTGTTACCGGCGTAAGTACCGGAGCGATAATTGCGCCTTTTGCTTTTTTGGGAAGCAAATATGACGACAGATTAAAAGAAATTTATACGAAATATTCAACTAAGGATGTCGCGCGCATGCGTTTTCCGATCGTTAATTCTTTTGCCAGCGCTAGGCCCTTGGAGCAGCTTATTGAGCGGTATTTTGACGCGGAAATACTTAAAGAGATCGGTGTTGAATATAGCAAAGGCCGCAGGCTCTATGTGGGCACAACTAATTTAGACGCGCAACGATTAGTGATCTGGGATATGGGAAAAATCGCCTCTGTCGGCGACGAAAAATCCTTGAAATTATTCCGTAAGATCATCCTAGCATCATCATCTATCCCGATCGCGTTCCCGCCGGTATACCTAACAGTAGAGGTTAATGGCGAAGAATATGATGAGATGCATGTTGATGGCGGGGTGGCCAGGCAGGTATTTTTTCTTTACGATGTCCTGCGAGGATTTAATAAGGCTCTTAAAGAAAAGGGGCTTGATGTTTCCAGAAATAAATACGCAATTTATGTAATAAGGAACGGTTATGTTGGCCAGTTATATAAGCAGGTCCCGGATCGGCTTTCAGCAATTGCCGGGCGTACGGTTGAGACCATGGTGAATGCCCAGAGTATCGGTGATCTTTATCAGTTATATGTCTTTAGTAAAGATAGTAAGGGGGATTTTAATCTTGCTTATATTCCTGTAGGGCACATATCCGCAGCCAGAGAGTTTTTTGATCCGCATGAAATGCAAGTGCTCTTTGGCCTGGGGTTTAAGGAAGCGTCAGAAGGCTACCCTTGGAAAAAGACACCTCCTGGCTTAGAGTAAGTTTGGAGATATTTGTCAGCCTAAAAGGCGTCGGTATAGATTCGCGCATATAACTTACTTACGCTGCATGTTCGTAAGCTATGCGTTCATTTAATTATTATCTTTACAAGATAAGATATACTTTGTATAATAATGGCGCTGTAGAATAATTTAAAGGATAATAATGAAAAATAAGATATTAAAATTAGGATTACCTAAGGGGAGCCTGCAGGAAGCGACTTTTAAGATGTTCCGTAAGGCAGGGTTCAATGTGTCTTTGCCTTCCGAGCGTTCATATTTCCCCTCTATAGATGATTTGGAGATAGAGCCGGTGTTATTGCGCGCCCAGGAGATGTCCCGTTATGTGGCGGATGGGGCGCTTGATTGCGGCATTACCGGAAATGATTGGATCCTGGAAAATAAATCTGATGTGGTGCGGGTCGCGGACCTGGCTTATGCCAAACAGAGTTTAAATAAGGTAAGGTGGGTTTTGGCCGTACCAGAGGCTTCGGGTATAAAAAATATCAAGGACCTGCAGGGAAAACGCATTGCTACTGAGCTGGTTAATGTTACGCAGGAATATTTCCGTAAGAATAAGATAAAGGTTGAGGTTGAGTTCTCCTGGGGCGCGACTGAGGTCAAGGTTAGCTCGGGATTAGTGGATGCCATCGTAGAACTGACTGAGACCGGCAGGAGCTTGAAAGCCAACAAGCTGGTCATTATTGAAACGCTTTGCGAGTCAACCACGCAGCTTATATCTAATAAGAAATCCTATACTGACCCATGGAAGAAAGACAAGATGCAGCAGATAGCCCTGCTTTTGAAGGGCGCGATTGAAGCTGAATCTAAAGTTGGGCTTAAAATGAATGTAAGGAAAGCCAATTTGAAAAAGGTGATCGCGGCTTTGCCGGCTTTGAAAAAACCGACGATCTCCGGGCTTTCAGAAGATAATTGGTGCGCGGTTGAGACGATCATAGACGAAAAGATAGTGCGCATACTTATCCCGAGGTTAAAAAGCGCGGGAGCGGAAGGAATTATTGAGTATCCGCTGAATAAAGTTATATATTAAATAATGTTTAATGACAAAGCACAAATGACAAATGAAATCCAAAACACAAAGCACAAAACAGTTTTGAATTTGGTATTTTGAATTCAGTTTGTCATTTGAATTTTGATATTTGGATTTACGAGCGACTACAAGGAGCGAGTGTATGCCGTGTGGCAGAAAAAGAAAAAGAAGAAAGATCAGGACCCACAAGAGGAAGAAAGCGCGTAGACGCCTTCGTCATCTGAAGAAGAGAGCTTGGGGTTAATCTTCTAAGAAGTAAAAAATTTCCCAAAAAAAAATGACTTCTGTGCGTAGGGTCATTGCGGCCTGTTTATGTATGGGCACTGCCGCGTTGATCCTAATGACGAATGATTGTATGGCATTGGATAAGAGATTATCCTCCAGCCTGTCGCACTATATTATGGCCACGATGTATGATTCTTTGCAAAAAGAGGACAGGGCCATAACCGAATATAAGAAGGCATTAGACCAGGATAAGAAAAACACTCTTATCCATTTAGGCCTTGCTTCGGCTTACCTAAAGGCCAATGAAATAGATAAGGCCGTTGATGAGCTCAATCTTGTCGTAAAATTAGACCCGGCAGGAGTTGAAGCGCACGCCATATTATCCTTGGTTTATTTTCTGCAAAATAATAACGATCTGGCAAATAAAGAATACGAGCTCGCTCTTAAAAACGCGTCTATATTGGACCCGCAAAGCCTGGAGATATACAAAGGGTTGGGTTTGCTTTATATCAGGCAGAAGAAATTTGATTCCGCGGCCGCAACTTATAAAAAAGTCTTAGAGCTTTCTAAGGAAGATGCGGAAGCTCATTTTTATCTGGGTAGTATTTATTTTGAGCTGGGAGATAAGGCGAAGGCCGAGCAGGAATTAGAAAAAGCTCTGAGCCTTAAAGCCGATTATGCTCAGGCACTTAATTTTTTGGGTTATTTTTTAGCCGGAGAAAATAAGTCTCTTGACCGCGCGGAAGTCCTGGTTAAAAAAGCTATTGAGATGGACCCGAACAATGGGGCCTATATTGACAGTTTGGGTTGGGTCTATTTTAAACAAGGGAAGGCTGAAGAAGCGCTTAAATTGCTGCTAAAGTCCGCGGCATTAATTGATGACCCTGAGATATTTGGGCATCTGGGCGATGTTTACTTTAAACTGGGCGACAAAGCAAAAGCAAGAACAAGCTGGGAAAAATCATTAAAAGCCAACCCGGGACAAAAGGAAATAGAGAAAAAAATAGAAGCGGTTAAATAGTAGCTAATTACTAATGACTAAATCCGAAATCCGAATGAATGCCCAATGCTTAAATGCCAAATTAGACATTCGTCATTAGTAATTCATTAGTCATTAGGATTTAGTAATTCGGATTTAAACTGTTATGTTATATACCGATACTCAAATAAGAGACCTCGAAAATAAAGCCAAGCAGATCCGCCGTTCGATCATTCAGATGATCTCTAAAGCCGGCTCAGGCCATCCCGGCGGCAGCCTTTCCTCAGCTGATATGATCACTGCGCTTTTCTTTTCAGTGCTGCGCCATAATCCTAAAGAGCCGAAATGGGATTTGCGTGACAGGTTCCATATGTCAAAAGGGCATTGCTGTCCGCTTTGGTACGCGGTTTTGGCTGAATCGGGATATTTTTCAAAAGATAAATTAATGACTTTAAGGCAGTTGGGTTCGATATTGCAGGGCCATCCTGACAGGCACACGCCGGGAGTGGAGGTTGCTTCGGGTTCGCTGGGGCAGGGGCTTTCAGTCGGTGTAGGCATGTGCCTGGCTTCCAGGATAGATCAAAAAGATTACAGGGTTTATGTGCTTATGGGCGACGGAGAAACGCAGGAAGGAAATATCTGGGAAGCGGCTATGGCTGCTTCTCATTACAAGTGTGATAATCTTTGCGGGATATTGGATTATAATGGCCTGCAAATAGACGGGAAAACAAAAGATGTTATGGGTTTAGACCCTGTAGCTGCTAAATGGCAGGCATTTGGCTGGCATACGATTGAGATCAACGGCCATGACATGCTTGAGATTTTAAACGCTTATGAAGAGGCAAAAACTGTTAAGGGTAAACCGACAATAATTATCGGGCGCACCGTAAAAGGCAAAGGTGTTTCGTTTATGGAGAATGTCTGCGAATTCCATGGCCGCGCTCCGACCAGGGATGAGACGGAAATAGCGTTGAAAGAATTGGAATAAATTAGCTCGTTAGGGAGGAAGTCATCAAAAGTTTAACCCGCTTTAATTTCCTATTTCTTTTATTCGCAGTACTTTTCGTATTTAAGCCGCAACAAGCTTTTAGCCAGGAAGCAGCTACT
>Ga0172381_10003211_pt1 | contig 17476 bp, 16 predicted proteins | sample Leawel6488metaG_FD_119754 | JGI IMG/M metagenome (GOLD analysis project Ga0172381, IMG submission 119754) | Leachate microbial communities from a municipal landfill in Southern Ontario, Canada - Leachate well 64-88 metaG | ecosystem: Engineered > Solid waste > Landfill > Unclassified | place... | reverse complement strand
GGTGCTTTTTCTGTAAACAGGAATTATTTTTAAAGCTAAAAAATATTTCCGGAAAATTAGGGTTAAAATGTATTCTTGATGGCACAAACAAGGATGATACAAAAGATGTCCGTCCGGGCCAAAGGGCTAATGCGCAGTTTAATGTAATCAGCCCTCTACGCGATGCCGGATTAAATAAAAAAGAAATAAGGGCTCTTTGTAAAAAACTTGGCATAGATTATCTAAAACCTCAAGGGGCCTGCCTTGCCTCACGCATACCTTTTGGTGAGAAGATTACAAAGAAAAACATAATAAGGGTAAGAAAAGCAGAGGAGTTATTGAAAAGCTTTTTTGGGGATGGCGTGCTTTTGCGTGCCAGAGACCACAAGGCAATATTACGCATAGAAATAGGAAATAAAGATTGGACTAAGTTAAAAAAATCTGATATAAATAGCCTTATTCGCAAATTGAAAAATATAGGCTATAAATATATCACTTTAGATCTCGAAGGGTATATCCCGGCAGGCCTTCGTGCGTAGCTTAGCTCAATGTTAATGGTTAAGCTGACGACACTCGTAGCGGTTATGTCTTTTGGTAAGGGCTTAAAAAGCGTAAAACGTAACCGTATAATGATACGGGCTTTGTAACTGTAACCGAAAAAGGTTATTTATTGTGAAATTGTAAAAGGGATACGGTTGATAAGGAGGGATGGTAAAAATGCGTAATTTTATTGTGGCGATTTTCATGTTTATTATTGCTCTGGGCGGTTGCGATAACGCGCCGAAGGAAGTCGTAATCGATAGTTTTGAAGGGCCGCTTACTAAAGAAACAGTTGATTACGGGGCCGCGGAAGGCTCTTCTGTAAAAGTGGCGGCGGACACCAATATTAAAATATGCGATGCGCAATCGCTCAAAATAGAGTATGATCTAAAACCGTCAGGCTATATGTGGGTAGCCCGCGGATACAATCTTGATGTCAAAGGCGCCGCAGCCTGGAGCGTTAAGCCGCAGGATGTAAAGTGGAGAAGCTACCATGCGGTAAGTATGCAAATATATGGATCAAATTCCGGCGGAGTTATCGCTTTTGATTTAAAAGATTCCGGCGGTGAAATATGGCGTTTTATCATTGATGATGATTTTACTGGTTGGAAGGAAGTGATATGCCCCCTTAAGGAATTTTTTCCGCGTAAAGACTGGCAGCCTGATACAGCAGATAAAAATGAAATCATGAATTTTCCGATAATGAGTTTTCAGTTTGAGCCGCGCCTTCCGGGAAAAGGCACGTATTATTTCGATTGTATAAAAGTAATAAAAAAGAAATAAAAATTATATCTACGCGGAGCTCTGCCTTTTATGCAAAATCTAAAAGGTTGTTAAATTTTACAAGGAGGTAGTGATTATGAAGAAAATAGCCATTGCTGTGTTTGCGGTATTATTGGTTTTGGTCGGCGCGTTTTTTTATTATCAGGCAAAAACGGCGAAATTAGCCATAGAGGACGTGCTCCCTGCGGACGCGGCAGTTTACGCGCGTGTTTCTAACCTTGAAAAAAATTTGAATGAATTAAAACAAACTAAACTTTGGCGTAATATTAAAAATATAGACATAGAAAAGGTAATGAAGAAAAGCGGTGCGAGCAGTGATGATATTAAGCAATACCGAGAGTTTACTGAAAATATGTCTTCTTTTGTTTCAGGGATTTTGTTGAATAAATTCTTTGGCCAGGAAGTAGCTGTCGCCGTATATCCTGTGAAATTAAACCCCGACAATTTTTCTAAGGCTTTCCTGGAAGCGGCTTCTGGTATCGTCGTGGTAACTCGTATTAGCTCCGATGCCCAATTTATTGAATTAGTCACAAAGGTGTACCAAAAACTTGATAAAAAAATAGTGGTTACGTCTGAAAAATATGAAGGTAAAGAAATTACTATTATAAAGGTAAATGATAATGTAAATATCGCCTATACGAAAATAAAAGATTTATTGGTAATCAGTTTAGATAAGAAAACGATTTTTGCAAGCCTTGACACTTATGCCAAGCGTAAACCATCTCTTGGCCAGGATGGGAGTTATCTTTCTACTACCGCGCAACTTCCCAAGCAGCCAGAGAGCATTACTTACGCGAATTTTAAAATGCTTATCTCTGGTATGCAACAGTTGAATGAGTTAGCCTCTGCTAATAGTAAAGAACCTAATCGTTACGAGATTCAAGGGTTAGAAAAATTTACGGGGTTTGAAGGCATAGGGATTGCTTCTGTAGGTGGAAAAATAGCAAAAAATAAAATGGTTGTAACTTTCAATAAAAACTTGATGGACCCAACATTGGCAAAGACGTATTCTTTGAAGCCGGTGGTAAATAGTTCCATACATTTTATTCCAAAAAATATTATTGGTTATCAATGGACATGTTTTGACCCTGAACTTTATTGGGAGTCTTTTAAAAATGACGCCCCGCAAACTAAAAGTTACGCGAAGGGGGATATGCCGCCGGTTTCTTCAAGTGAAGTAATTAAAGGGATAGAATCCGCGTTGGGTGTGAGCATAGAAAAAGATATTGTTCCTGTTTTGGGTAATGAGTCCGGTGCCCTGCTTTCGGATATTAATTTAAACGGCCCTGTTCCTATTCCTGAATTGGTTATTTTTGTGAAAGTAAAAGATAAAGAAGCTGTTAAAAATATTTTCAGTAAAGCATTGCAAAAAAATAATATTCCCGTAGAAGAAGAGGAGTATCAAGGTAAAAAAATCAAATATATTCCCTCGCCGCTTGGAGTGAGCCTGCAGCCGGCATATTGTTTGGTTGATGATTATTTGCTTATTTCTACAAGTAACAACCTTATTAAGGCTTGCCTTGATGCTTATGGGGATAAAGCTAATTCTTTGCTGGCAAACGTGGATTTTGAATCTTTTAAGCTTAACTTTAATGAAAAAAATATTTCAATTTTCTTTCTTGACGCCAATTTATTATTAGAAAGGCTAAAAGGGGTGGGAGATTGGACAGTGGGGTGGGTGTCTTTACTGCATTCACGCCGGGTAGCTTTTATGAAAGAAGCAGAAAAAGAGTTGAATGATTTTAAAGCTGCTATCCAGGACGATGAGGCGCAATTGAAGGTGCTTAAGGCAAAACAGGAATCTATGAAGGCAGAGGCAAATACTCCAAAAGGACAATCTTCAAGCGATATTGCCAAAAATACGGAATTGGTTGAATTGGAAAATCAGATTAAAGCTAAAGAAGAAAATTTGATTCTTGATAAAGATGAATTAGAAGAAAAAGAAATACGTTTTGACGGTATGGTTAAAAAAAATGTTCAACAGGATATAGATCCCGGCTTGGTTAAGTTTTATCTGGACGAAGTAGTTTATCCTATTATGGACGGCCTTAAAATAATTAAGGCTACTGCTTCGGTTACTAATCTTAAAGAAAATACTGTTGAGACTGTTTCTTATTATAATGTTCAGGGTAATTAATTTTATCAAGATAAAAAGTTGTTTGTGGGGCGCCGCTTATTCTCTGCGGCACCAAATCCCCGCCTTTTGAAGGCGGGGATTTATGGAAGGCTTTATCATGAAGATTAATAATCGTTTTAAACGCTGGTTTAAATTAAGATTTTTTATAACTTACCCGATTGGTTTATTTGTTTTATTTTTTTGTAGCCCCACTTGCGAATCTTTTGCTGCCGGCATATGGTTTATAGCTTTCGGGTTGGGCATAAGGTTGTGGTCTAACGGTTACGCGATTAAAACAGTAGCGCTTACCACTTCCGGCCCTTATTCGATAGTCCGTAATCCTTTATATCTTGGCACAATACTCATCACGATAGGCTTTATGATTATGCTAAATACTTCTTATGCCGGTTTGGTTTTTGTGCTGATTATGCTGGCAGTTTATTACCGGACAATTAGAAGCGAAGAGCGGGCTTTGACAATGAGATTCGGGCAGCCTTATCTTGATTATAAGAGTAAAGTGCCGAGGATAATACCGACTATTTTTAGATACAAAGCCGGAGAGAAATGGCCTTTTAGTTTTAAACGCATAATTGAAAATAAAGAATATAAACTTTTTGTCTGGATAATTAATATTGCCATAATATTCAGGCTCAAGGGTTATTTTTTGATTGATCACGAAAGCATGGACACTAAAAAAATGCTTCTTATCGGCTTATTTGTCTTTTTAGCCGCGATTGATATTGGTGGAGAAGTCTATAAGTGGCAAAAGAAACGCAGGGTACAGGGTTCAGGGAACAGGGTTCAGTAATAAAACTGTGCCCTGATCTCTGCACCCTGAACCCTGGAGCAATATGATATATGATGCTGCTATAATTGGTGCTGGCCCTGCGGGGCTTTCTACGGCAATAATTGCCGCGCAAAACAATAAAAAAGTAATTCTGCTTGAAAAACAAAAGACAATCGGTAGAAAGATTGCTGTAACCGGCGCTGGAAGATGTAACCTGCTTAATGACGCCCTTAGTGAAGCTTTTTATAATAAAAGCGCTCAATTTCTTGTAAAATCTATTTTTTCAAAATTCGGCAAAGACGATATACTAAAATTCTTTAAAGATCTCGGCCTTAATTTATATTCTGACGCGGGAAGAATTTTTCCTCTCACAAATCAGGCTTCAACTGTCACTAAAATATTTGGGATGTGGTTGGACAAACTCGTGGTTCCTGTTGAGTTTGATTTTGAAGTCTCCAGCCTCTCCAAAGAGGGGGACAGTTTTTTTATAAAAGCTAAAAATTCGAAAAGCATGCAAGCTAAAAAAGTAATCCTGGCAAGCGGAGGTAAAACTTACCCGGCTTTGAGTTCTATTGATAGTTTATATAAAGAGGCAGTTAAGTTTGGCCATAGCGCGGTTATGCCGGTCCCTGCTTGTGTGCCTTTAGTTGCTAAAGATCCATTTTGCCATTTTCTACAGGGACAAAAAATATTTGCCGCAGCAATTTGTATAATTGATAATCAGGTTATTTCAAGAGATGAGGGTGAGCTTCTTTTTACGAAATACGGATTGTCAGGAACGCTTATTTTAGACATAAGTGAACCAATTTCAATCGCGATAAACCGGCAAAATAAAAAAGAAGTGTATGTCGAGGTGGATTTAATTCCTTTTTTAAGTATAGAGGAATTAGAGTGTGAACTGGAAAAGCGGTTTAAAAACGGTTTTAAACCGCAGGATTTATTGTCCGGCATTTTGCCTAATAAATTTTCTAAAGTATTAGCGGAGTTACTTGATAAGAAAAATACTAAAAGAATTAGTACAGAGTTAAAAGCAAAACGTTTTAAAATAATTGGAACCAGAGGATGGAATGAGGCGGAGTTTACTTGCGGCGGAATAAATGTTAATGAGGTAGATAAGGAAACCCTGGAGTCTAAGCTAAAGAAAAATTTATATTTTGCCGGTGAGATTTTGGACGTAACCGGTAAAAGGGGCGGGTATAACCTTGCCTGGGCCTGGGCGTCAGGGGCGGTATGTGGAAAAAATGTGTGATGTTTAAAGTGTAATGTGTAAAGTGAGTGTAATGACTCTATGTGTAAAGGCATTACACAAATTAACATTACACTCGCATTACACATTACACGTTACACTTTACACAATTAAATATGTCACCTAAAATTATTCTTGCTTCAAAATCAAAAGCGCGAAGGAAATTGCTTAAACAGTTAGGCATTAATTTTATAACCGCGTCATCTATCATAAAAGAGAATCATAAATTGCGGGGAAGCTGTGAAAAATTCGTCATAAGCAATGCCTTGGCAAAAGCAAAAGATGTGGCTGCGAGGTTTAAATCAGGAATCGTGGTAGCTGCCGATACAGTTGTGCTTGCAAATGGTAGAATAATCGGTAAGCCACATAACATGAAAGATGCGGCCCGCACGCTTAAACTGCTTTCAAAAAAACCACAATGGGTTTACACTGGTATTGTTGTAATTGATATCGATAACAAAAAAACATTATTTGATTATGAAAAAACTAAAGTTTACATGAATCCTTTGAGCGACAGGATGATAAAGAGATATTTCGCAAAGGTTTCCCCCTTAGATTATGCCGGGAGTTTCGATATTCAGGGCTTTGGAAGCATATTCATTGACCGGATTGAGGGCTGTTTTTATAATGTGGTTGGGTTACCTGTTGCAAAGCTTGCAAAGTTATTAAGTAGAGTAGAGGTAAATATTTTTTAGCAAACAAATGTAAATATTTTTGGTACGGATTCAAACGGATGGCTACGGATGTCACGGATAAAACCTAAGGGTTATCCGTATGAATCCGTAACAATCCGTGACATCCGTGCCAAAAAAATTTAAATTAATCAAGAATAAAAATGAAACATTTTCACAGGCCAAAATTAACAGCGTCGGTTGCTGATGAGATTTTTGAGTACAGGTCTTTAGAGAAAAAGAAACTAAAAATCGCCATTGTTATCACCGGCATTACCATGATTATAGAAATAGCCGGAGGTATTCTTACTAACAGCTTAGCTCTTCTTAGCGATGCCGGCCATATGTTTACGCATTTTTTTGCGCTTTTTATAAGCGCTGCCGCGATTGTTTGCGCGGATAGGCCGGTGTGCCACCACAGGACTTTCGGATTTTACCGCGTTGAAATATTAGCCGCTCTTTTTAACAGCCTTTTTATTTTTGGGATTACGATATGGATTTTTAGTGAGGCCATAGGAAGAATAATTCATCCTAAACAGATAATCGGTTTAGAGATGTTTATTATTGCTACGATTGGTTTGGCGGTTAACCTTGTAACTGCGTGGATTTTGCATGGCGTAAGTAAAGAAAGCTTGAATATTAAAAGTGCATTTTTGCATATGCTTTCGGATACTTTTTCTTCGGTGGCGGTAATTATCGGCGCAATAATAATTTACTTTACCGGTTTCAATATTATTGATCCGATTTTAAGTATTGTTATCGCGCTTATTATTTTGCTTTGGGCATGGAGTTTGTTTAAAGATTCCGTAAACATACTTCTTGAATTTGCGCCTAAGGGTTTGGACACTGATAAAGTACGGTATTTTTTAATGCAGAACATCAAAGAAATAGAGGAAATAACAGATATACATATTTGGGAAATAACGACAAAGATGTATTCAATGACTGCGCATGTTAAGATAAAGGGTGACAAACAATGTGTAGACATAAAAGGGCTGCTTAGCCGTATCAAACAATTAGTTAACGATAAATTCGATATTGAACACACTACGATAGAGTTAGATTGATTTGGACAAATTGTAGAGAATGTATTAGAATGAGAGTCGACAATAGAAGATGGAAGGGTGAAGATAGATAATATCATGAAAGTAGCATCTATTTTCCATTTTCTATCTTCTATTTTCAAGATTAAGCATCGTGTTAGATTAAACGCTAAGGAGCGAGAATGTGGGACTATACCGATAAAGTAAAAGAATTATTTAAAAACCCCCGCAATGTCGGTGAGATTGAGAATCCTGACGCTGTGGGAGAGGTGGGTAGTATTATCTGCGGTGATGCTCTCCGGCTTACTCTGCGTATAGACAAGAAAACAGAAAAAATAACTGAGGCTAAATTTAAAACTTTTGGTTGTGCAAGCGCCATTGCTTCTTCTTCGGCTTTGACGGAAATGATTAAAGGCATGACTGTTGAACAGGCCGCTAAAATTACAAACCAGGATATTGCTGATTACCTTGGGGGGCTTCCTGAGGAAAAAATGCATTGCTCGGTTATGGGCATGGAAGCGCTTGAGGTGGCAATTGCTAATTACAGGGGCGCGCCGGCAAAGAAAACAATGGTTGGGCAAGAGAGAATTGTTTGTAAATGTTTTAGCGTAACTGATCAAAAAATAATTCGCGCTATAAAAGAAAATAATTTAAAAACCGTTGAAGAGGTTACTCACTATACTAAAGCCGGTGGCGGTTGCGGAAAATGCAAGCCGGAGATACAGAAATTACTTAATGAGTTTTGGGACAAAGAAGAAACAAAAATTATTCAGCATCAAGAAGCCCCGCAAAAGAAAAAAGTTACTAATTTAGAAAGGATATCTCTTATAAAAGAAACAATGGAAAGAGAAATTAGGCCGCAGCTTAAAGCTGACGGTGGAGATGTTGAGCTTATTGATGTGGATAGAAATAAAGTTTATGTAAAATTTTTAGGTGTTTGTTTGGGGTGCCCTGCCGCGGGCGTAACCTTAAAAGAATTAGTCGAGGCAAAATTGAAAGAATTCATCGACGCGGAAATTATAGTCGAGGAAGTCAAATGACCAAGGTAATTTATCTAGATAATAACGCCACAACTGCTGTTGCTTTGGAAGTTTTTGAGGCGATGAAGCCGTTTTTAACTGAAGAGTATGGAAATCCTTCCAGCATGCATACCTTTGGGGGAAAAATACGAAAAAATATAGACGCCTCACGCCAGGCAGTATGCGATTTGCTCGGTGCAAACGACCCTTCAGAAATTATTTTTACAAGCTGCGGCACAGAAAGCGATAACACCGCTATAATCGGCACTCTTCGTTCTTATCCGGAAAAAAAACACATAATAACTACTAAGGTGGAGCATCCTGCGGTACTTAGCCTTGCGAGGTATTTAGAAACCCAAGGGTATCGCTTAACTTATCTTGATGTCGATGAAGGCGGTATGCTTGATCTAAACGAGTTAAAAAGCGCAATCGACAATGATACGGTACTTATTTCTATTATGCATGCCAACAATGAAACCGGCGTAATCTTTCCGATTGAAGAGATTGCGGAAATAGCCAGGATGCGTAATATCGCGTTTCATACCGACGCAGTGCAATCCGTGGGGAAAATTCCATTTAAGCTAAACCAAATTCCTATTGATATCTTGTCGCTTTCCGGGCACAAACTTCACGCGCCCAAAGGAATCGGCGCTTTATACGTTCGTAAAGGGACAAAGTTTTCCCCGTTTTTAATCGGCGGCCATCAAGAATTGAACCGGCGCGGCGGCACAGAAAACGTTGCTTCGATAGTCGGGCTTGGTGTGGCTTGTGAGCTTGCTAAAAGAAATCTTGAAGATGAAAATACACGCGTAAGGAAGCTTCGCGATAAATTGGAAAACGCAATCGTTGAAAAAATATCTAATGTCCGGGTAAATGGAAATAAAAATTCACGCCTACCAAACACAAGCAATATTGGTTTTGAATTCATAGAAGGCGAGTCTATTTTGCTTAAGCTCGACGAAAAGGGGATAGCGGCATCTTCAGGTTCAGCCTGCACTTCCGGTTCACTTATGCCATCCCACGTTTTACGGGCGATGGGTATACCTTTTACTTTTATACAAGGTTCGATTCGTTTCAGTTTGAGCTGCTATAATAAGGAAGAGGAGATAGACCAGGTTATCGAGTGGTTACCCGCGATAATTAAAAACCTTCGCGATATTTCGCCTTTTACTAATAAGAAAAGCTAATGCTAGTCTTGATTTTTACCCCCGGATAATTATCGAAAAAAAATTTCAAAATAACCTTGACATTCATTATTGTATATTGTATACTCTACTAAGTTTATAGAGATAGTATAAATAGGAGGAGATATGAATCCAGCCCTTCCAAAACAAAGTATACATATCTGTAAAAACGTGGAAAGGCTGGCAAAAAGTTTATTAAAAAACTGTTTTAAAAAAGGAAGGGCTGGATGAAGATTACTTATAAAGGAGATTACGCGCTAAAGACATTGTTAGATCTGGCGCTAAATTACGGCAATGGCGTTGTTACGATCAATGAATTATCCAAGAGCGCTGATATCCCGATAAAATTCTTAGAACAGATATTGCTGGATTTAAAAAGAGGCGGTTTTGTGGAAAGTAAGCGCGGAAAAATCGGTGGCTATTTTCTCGCCAAACACCCCTCGCAAATAAAAGTAGGGGATGTGGTCAGGTTTATCGACGGCCCGGTTGAGCCGATAGCTTGTGTGGAAAAAAAATATTCCGGTTGTCGGGATATTCATAAATGTGTATTTCGCGGGCTTTGGCAAGACGTTGCCAGTGCGATTTCAAATATAATCGATAATGTTACATTCGAAGATTTAATCAATAGAATTAAAGTAAGGCAAGAAATATTAACTTATTCAATTTAGATAAAAGAAATAATTAATTTAAGTAAGTAAAGTAAGGAGGAAAATAATGAGTACACTTGATTCAAAATTAAAAATTGAAACGCTTGTTTTGCATGGCGGACAAGTTGCAGATCCGACAACAGGTTCAAGGGCTGTGCCAATTTACCAGACAACATCTTATCAATTTAAAGATACGGATCATGCTGCTAATCTTTTTGGGTTGAAGGAGTTCGGAAATATTTATACACGTTTAATGAATCCGACAACTGATGTTTTTGAGAAACGCATAGCACTTATTGAGGGTGGAGTTGGCGCTTTGGCAACTTCAAGCGGACAAGCGGCAATATCGTTGGCTCTGCTTAATATTGCCAAGGTTGGGGACGAGATCATCTCAGCGGATAATCTCTATGGCGGAACCTATACTTTATTTCACTATACTTTTCCGCGCCTGGGGGTAAAAGTTAATTTTGTTCCGTCCAATGATTTAGACGCTTTTCAAAAAGCGATTACACCTAAAACTAAAGCTATTTACGCTGAATCTATCGGTAACCCTAAACTTGATGTTACTGATTTAGAAGGTTTATCCAGGGTTGCCCACAAAAATGGGATACCTTTAGTTTTAGACAACACTGTTTCGCCCTACCTGTTGCGGCCATTTGATTTTGGCGTGGATATTATCGTTTATTCTGCGACAAAATTTATCGGCGGCCATGGCACAAGCCTTGGCGGGGTGATAGTTGATTCGGGAAAATTCGATTGGACGAACGGAAAATTTCCTTTGATTGCCGAACCTGATCCAAGCTATCACGGAATTAATTTTGTCGAAGCACTAAAACCACTTGGCAATATCGCGTATATTACTAAGGCGAGAGTTACTCTTTTAAGAGATTTAGGCCAGACAGTTTCCCCTTTTAATTCTTTTCTGTTTTTGCAAGGCTTAGAAACTTTGCATCTTAGAATGCCAAGGCATTGCGAAAACGCGCTATCAGTGGCTAAATATCTCAAGAAGCACTCGAAAGTTGATTGGGTAAATTATCCTGGATTACCGGATAGCCCGGAGAAAGAACGGGCAAAAAAATATTTAAGTAAAGGCGCGGGCGGGATTATTGGTTTTGGAATTAAGGGTGGCTTAGAATCCGGGAAAAAATTTATCAATTCTTTAGAGCTGATTTCTCATCTGGCTAATATTGGCGACGCAAAAAGCTTGGCCATACATCCGGCAACTACAACGCATCAGCAATTGTCATCAAAAGAACAGCTGGCAACCGGCGTAACCCCGGATTTCATCCGTTTGTCTATAGGCATTGAACATATTGATGATATAATAGCCGATATTGAGCAGGCACTTGGCAAAGTTTAAACAATGATAAAAAGTATTTTAAATCCGAAATCCGAATATCGAAATCCGAAACAAATACGAAATGAGGAAAAATTCAAAATTTCCAAAACAGGAAAAAATGTTTAGAATTTCGGATTTGGAATTTGTTTCGTATTTCGGACTTCGTGCTTCGGATTTAAAGTCACATTTAGGTGTTAGTTTTAAGAGGGGATAAATATGAGTAAAATATATGATGATATTACAAAAACAATCGGTAACACCCCATTGGTTAAATTAAATAGGATAAGCGAAGGAATTAATGCCACCATTCTGGTGAAATTGGAGTCTTTTAATCCACTTTCAAGCGTAAAAGACAGAATTGGCGTGGCTATGATTGAAGATGCTGAAAAAAAATGTTTGCTACGTAAGGGTTCGGTAATTATAGAATCTACAAGCGGTAATACCGGAATAGCTCTTGCCTTTGTCGCCGCGGCAAAAGGATACAGGCTTATCCTTACGATGCCGGAAACCATGAGTGTTGAAAGGCGCAAGCTCTTAAAAATTTTAGGAGCAGAAGTCATATTAACGGAAGGCGCAAAAGGAATGAAAGGTGCAATTGACAAAGCAGAGGAGCTTACAAAAACAATTCCTGACAGCATAATTTTGCAGCAATTTAGTAATCCTGCTAATCCGGAAATACATCGTAAAACTACGGCGCAAGAGATATGGAATGATACTGACGGCAAAATAGATATTCTCGTGGCAGGAGTTGGTACAGGCGGAACAATTACCGGTATTGCCGAAGTAATAAAAAAGAAAAAGAAAGGTTTTAGAGTTATCGCGGTTGAACCGGAAACATCGCCAGTACTATCAGGGGGCAATCCTGGGCCGCATAAAATACAAGGCATAGGCGCAGGCTTTGTGCCGAAAGTGTTGAACCGGAATATTATTGATGAGGTTATTAAGGTTAAAGACGAAGCTGCGGGGGGTATTGCTCGTAAACTTGCGAAACTTGAAGGGATTTTGGTTGGGATTTCAAGCGGTGCGGCCTTGTGGGCGGCTTTAGAAGTTGCCAAGAGAAAAGAGAATAAAGACAAAGTGATTGTGGTAATATTACCGGACACAGGTGAAAGGTATCTTTCGACTTGGTTGTTCCAGGAATAACAGGGTTCAGGGTGCAGAAGAGTGAAGGGAGAGGGGCGAAGATAGAAAAAGAGAGAAAAAATGGATAAACAAAAGATCGGAATAGTTGAGACAAAGTATTTTAATCTTCCGCAAGAGTTGGTGATTGAAAGCGGCGAAAAATTAAGATCGGTTACTATTGCCTACGAAACTTATGGGATATTGAATAAAGAAAAAACTAACGCGGTTCTGATTTTGCACGCGTTATCAGGGGACGCGCACGCCGCGGGTTTTCATCAAGGTGAAGATAAGCCTGGCTGGTGGGGCACAATGATTGGCCCGGGTAAAGCGTTTGATACGAATAAATATTTTGTTATTTGTTCAAATGTTTTAGGCGGATGCAGTGGTTCAACCGGGCCTTCCAGCATAAACCCAAAAACAAATAAACCCTACGCTCTTGATTTTCCTTTAGTGACTATTGGTGATATGGTTAATGCTCAAAGTGCGCTTATCGATAGCCTGGGTATTGATAAGTTATTAAGCGTTGTTGGTGGTTCAATGGGCGGTATGCAGGTATTGTCGTGGCTGGTAAGATATCCGGGAAGAGTGCGCAGTGCCATACCCATAGCAACCGCGTTAAAACATTCTCCGCAGCAAATTGCTTTTGATGAAGTTGGCAGGCAGGCGATTATGGCTGATCCGAATTGGAAGTCAGGCAATTACTATGGTGGCAGCCATCCCGATAGTGGGCTTGCCGTGGCAAGGATGATCGGCCACATTACATATATGAGTGATGCTTCAATGGAGGAGAAATTTGGCCGGCAGAGGAAAAACGATACTGAGCCTTTTAAATTTACCGCTGACTTTGAAGTTGAGGGCTATCTTCGTTACAGAGGGGATAATTTTGTAAAAAGATTTGATGCTAACTCTTACCTCTATATTACTAAGGCGATGGATAATTTTGATGCCTCTAAGGAAAAACCTTTTTCTGAAAGCCTGGAAAGTGGAACTTTCAAGGTTTTGGTGATTGCTTTTAAATCTGACTGGCTATATCCGGCGTATCAATCAAAAGAAATAGTAAAAGCCTGCAAACATGCCGGTGTTGAAACAAGTTATTGCGAAGTGGACTCTACTTATGGGCACGATGCTTTTCTTTTGGAAACAAAAGAAGAAACGCATTTAATATCGCACTTCTTAAAAAGAGTCTCATGAAAAACCACGACTTAGTATAAGTGGGTTAGGTTACGAATGTTACGAAAGTTACGTAGGCCAACAGGCCATCCTGTTGGGCAGGTTACGAAGGTTACAGTAAAACACGAGGTTCTAAGTGTAACCTTCGTAACTTCCCGTAACACCCGTAACCTTCGTAACATACAATAGGAGATGAATAATGAATGAAAGCCCTGAAGCTATACGTTCCGACCATAAAATAATAATGGAATTTATAGAACCGCGTTCATTAGTGCTTGATCTTGGCTGCGGTGACGGGGGTTTGCTTAATTTTTTAGTTAAAGAAAAAAATGTGCGCGGCCAGGGTATAGAGATAGATGAACAAGCAATCTATAAATGTATTGCCAAAGGTTTAAATGTTTTGCATGGGGATATTGACAGTGGGCTTTCCGAATACAGGGATAAAGCCTTTGACTACGTGATACTTAATCAGAGCCTTCAGCAGTTAAGGCATGTGGAACCTGTGCTTTTTGACGCTTTACGTGTGGGCAAAAAAGTAATTATTGGTTTCCCCAATTTCGCTTATTTTCCAGCGCGTTTCCGGCTTATCATAAGAGGAAGAGCTCCGATAACTAAATCGCTTCCCTATACTTGGTATGAAACTCCAAACTTACATTTTTTAAGTATTTATGATTTTATTGATTATTGCCGTGAAAAAAATATTATAATTGAGAGTAGTGTTTATTTGACGGACAATAAGCGTATACGGATATTGCCGAATTTTTTTGCCAATAGCGCGATATTTGTTATTTCTAAATGAATCTGACATGCCCCAAATGCCAGAAGCATTTTTGCATGGTTCCATGTAAGTCATTTGGTAACGAAAATAGAAATCCATAACATCCGTCCTCAAAAATAAAAAATGAGGAAATTTCAAATATAAATAAATTGACACTATTGTTATTTGTGATTTAATTAGAAAACTAAATAGGGGAGGCCGTGAAAACGGCCTGAGAGTTCCCGCGTAACGGGATTACCCTTGGAACCTGTCCTGCTTCGCCCTTCGGTAAGTAAACACCGGTGGGGCTTCGCAGGGGCTGTTTTATAATGTGTAAGCATTGTAAAGCAGATCTGGATAATGCCAGCGTAGGGAGTAGGCGTAAATATTTTTAGCCCCTGTATAGCTGGTACAGGGGCTTTTTTAATGAGCACATCATTTTTTCAAGCGCGAAGCGCGTAGAAAAAATGATAGTGCGAATTAATCCCACCGCATCCATATACCTGAAAAATCTCTTCGATATTTTTCAGGAATGCGTTGGGACTTCGCCCCGGCGAGCGTCAAAAAATTATCTAAGAGAATTTTTTGACATTCCCTGCGAGCCGGGGTAATGGTTAGGAGGTTGATAATGGTGTTGGATGAAATTAAAATTTCCCGGGCGATTATTGAGTCTTATAAAGATAAACTGGTTAAGGCGTTAGATGTTGATGTGGCAATTGTCGGAGCAGGGCCTGCGGGCATGGTTTGCGGTTACTATTTGGCTAAAGCAGGAAAGAAAGTAGTACTTTTTGAAAGAAAACTATCGGTTGGCGGAGGAATGTGGGGCGGCGGAATAATGTTTAATGAAATTGTTGTGCAGGATGAGGCGAAAAGAATTTTAGATGAATTTGGTATTTGCAACCGGCGCTACGATAAAGGATATTACCTCGCTGATTCCATTGAATCAGTTTCAACTATTTGTTCAAAAGCTGTGCAGGCAGGATTAAAAGTATTTAATCTTATGAGTGTTGAGGATGTAATGGTGCGTAATAAAAAAGTAACCGGGCTTGTTTTGAATTGGACAGCGGTTGAGATGGCGAAATTACATGTGGACCCAATTACAATGCGGGCTAAAGTTATTGTTGATGCTACTGGGCATCCGGCTGAAGTTGCGAGGATTATTGAGAAAAAATCCGGCATAAAACTTAGAACAAAAACCGGAAAGACCATGGGTGAACAATCGATGTGGGCAGATGTTGGGGAGAGCACCATAGTAAAAAATTCTAAGGAAATTTGTCCGGGGGTATATGCCTGCGGCATGTGTGCAAACGCTGTATTTGGCGGGCCGCGTATGGGCCCGGTATTTGGCGGGATGCTTTTGGCTGGAGAGAAGGTTGCGAAAGACTTGATTAAGAAACTTTAAAGTTATACTATATGTTAGAGTTGTTTTAGGGGAGGCAAAATTATGAGTAAAACAAAAATTGACGCGTATAGTTTATTAAAAAAAGTCAGAGAGCAAAAACCAGTAGTGCATCATTTGACGAATTGGGTAACTATCTACGATTGCGCAAATATTATAAAAACCTTAGGGGCTTCTCCGGTTATGGCGCATGCTAGAGAAGAGGCCGCTGAAATGGCAAGCATTGCTTCAAGCCTTGTCCTAAACATTGGAACGCTAACCCCGGATTTTATCGAAGCAATGAAAATTGCCGCGATAAGTGCTAATAAAAAAGGAATTCCGGTTATTCTTGATGTATGCGGCGTAGGAGCAACAAAATTACGTGATGAGAAATCTTTTGAATTATTGAATGAGGTAAAGATAGATATTGTTAAGGGGAACGCTTCGGAAATTGCGAGAATTTCTGGAGAAAACATCAGGACCAAAGGTGTAGATTCTGTTGAGGTTAACGCGGATATGCTTAATGTTTCCAGATGGCTCGCAGATAGGTTTAAAGCGGTTATTGTTGTAACCGGCAGCCATGATATTGTAACCGGCAAAGACAAAAGCTACATTGTAAAAAATGGGCATCCGATGATGGCCAATGTTGTGGGGACGGGGTGCATGGCGGCTTCAGTTATCGGAACGTTTGCGGCAGTGGAAAAAAATTTAGCTCACGCTGCAGTTTCCGCGCTTGTATGTTTTGAAATTGCCGCGGAACTTGCCGCCAAAAAATCCAAAGGGCCTGCTTCGTTTAAGGAAAGTATGTTTGATTTTCTTTTTAATCTTGATAAAAAAACAATCAATCGCATGCAAAGAGTATGTGTATAAAAGGTTATTATTTTATTACTGATGGAGCTCTTAGCCGCCGGGGGAACATAAGCGATATCAAGAGTGCTGTCCTGGCAGGCGTAAGAATTATTCAATACCGCGCAAAAGATACAGAGACGAAAGAAATGTATGAGGAGGCTCTTCGTTTAAGAAAGATTTGTGAGAATAAGATTTTTTTAATAAACGACAGGGTTGATGTCGCATTAGCGGTTAAGGCTTGTGGTGTCCATCTTGGCCAGAGTGATATGTCGTATAAGGCGGCAAGAAAATTATTAGGTAAAAAGAAAATAATTGGTGTTACTGTACATAATCTAAAGGAAGCAAAATCCGCCCAGGCCCAAGGTGCTGATTACATCGGCCTTGCCCCGATATTTAAAACCTCCACAAAGCCTGACGCAAAAGATCCAGTAGGTATAGAGTTGATAAAAGAGATAAAAAAATATGTGCATATACCTCTGGTTGCCATAGGCGGTATAGATTTTCTTAACGCGTCGCAGGTAATTGCCGCAGGTGCTGATTGCGTATGCGCTATTTCTGCAGTTGTAACTCAAAAAAATGTAAAGCAAGAAATAAAAAAATTTCAAAAACTCTTCTAACCTTTTCGGCAGGCCGTCTCGTTCTGTTTCCTAAAGCCAAAAAAGAATTATTCGCTAAACGCAATTTTTCCCCGGGAGCAAAATGGCAAGGGACGATAAAAACCGCCTAAAATGCGGAACTCGCCCTATATAGCTATATTAAGGAAATAGCTCAAACACCCGCATTTCTTAACGGCGGTTTTTATCTAAAAATTGCTATATCGCTCATAATTCTTTTTTGGTTTTTTAG
>Ga0172381_10003209_pt1 | contig 17477 bp, 35 predicted proteins | sample Leawel6488metaG_FD_119754 | JGI IMG/M metagenome (GOLD analysis project Ga0172381, IMG submission 119754) | Leachate microbial communities from a municipal landfill in Southern Ontario, Canada - Leachate well 64-88 metaG | ecosystem: Engineered > Solid waste > Landfill > Unclassified | place... | reverse complement strand
TTGAGTAGAACTTGTCGTTGTTTACATTTTAAGCATTGTCGCCACTTAAACTCACCAGATGTATCGTGTTTGTATTCATGCCATTCATGTTCACATTTTGGTTGCAATTCTTTTTTGCCAAATAGTTTTCTAATGATGTTCATCAGTGGCTCCTTTTTACATAGTGATTCTCCGAAATTTATAAGGTATCTTTTAGTATATAGGAATAATAAGCGGGTATCGTATAGTGGTAATACCCAACGTTCCCAACGTTGAGCGGCGAGTTCAATTCTCGCTACCCGCTCTGTTAGTCGTCGGGCCTCTGCCGCAAGGCATGCACACTTCGGCGGCTCATGGGCCACAAGTGTAACGGGTTTGCACGCTGTCCCCGCAAGGCGGAAGACGGGATTCAACTTCCCGGTGGTCCACTAATGCATTAATTGTTACTCATATAATATATGAACACATTTGTTATTAGTGATTTGCACATAGGAGACGGGGGACCGAGAGATAATTTTGCCATTGGTGGCAGAGAACAACAATTGAATTCGTTTCTCGATTATGTTGAGAGACAGTATGGTAAATTAATAATTTTGGGTGATTTATTTGAATTTTGGCAAATGAATCCAAGCAAAATTATTATGCAACATTTGCCATTATTAGATCGACTGGCACGAATGGATGCTATTTATGTTGTCGGCAATCATGACGATGATTTACAGCATTTTATTGGAACCGAGTTTTTAACCCATCCTTTTTTCAATAAGATGTGTGGGTCATTTGAGCAAAATTTTGGGGAGAAGTGCTTTAAGTTTATGCATGGGCATGAAGTTGATGCATCTAATTCCAGTGACACACCATACCGAGGAAGAATTGTTAGTATTTTGGCTGGAATGGCAAAAGACAGAAACAAATCACCTTTATTCAAAAGTGGTGATTTTGTAGAAGATAATTTAGAAAAAATTATTGATGGTTTTCTCGGCAGGTGGTTTAGAATTGTCAATGAAATAAAAGCCATCCTACGATTAGGAGGGTTTGGATTTTCCACAACCCCCGCACAAAACCCCAATAGAATTAAAAGAATACATTGTTTGTATCGCCAAGATTGGGCATCGCATAATTATGATGTTTTAGTAACAGGACACACTCATCGTCCTGGTTTTATTGGTGGTTGGTACATCAATAGTGGTACTTGGGCAAGAAAAACAAATACTTTTGTGCAAATATCTCCGACAGGCGATGCAGTTTTATTTGACTGGGTAAAAGAAAATCCAGTTCCAAACAATGTTGCATTGGAACTGGATTTGAAATTGTATTATAAAATGTCTTTAAATGCCGGGATCGGGACCGAAATACAAAACTGTTAAAATATCAAAGCCTGGGGCTGCACCTTCTCCAGTATAAGCTGGAAGGTTTTCTAAAATCTTAGCTTTGTTACAATATAATTTCATTGTATTTATAGCAGCTTGTCCAGCAACAACAAAAATTTCTCCATTTTTTACTTTATTTGGCTCAGGCGGTCCCCAAGCGTAATTAGCATATTTCCCTACTGAAGGCATAGAGGTGGATCGATCATTCTTGCGTTGTTCTTTTAGATCATCAAGATATGTTTGATTGGGGGTGTCTACAATATTGTCTGGGCTGTTTGTGCCCTGTAGAGTTGAGTTTGGTCCAAAAGCCTCACTTGTTGGCGGTGTAAGGTTGGTTTGAAATACAATTACCGGGAATGGAAGTGCCATGTTTAATTTCTCCTTTTAAGTTATATATGGCTTTGACATAAATTTTTTTTCATGATATAATGCGGCGGACGGACATGCATTCGTGTGTTGTCGGAGTTTGCGAGAGATCGCATTGAGCATCCACCGAAAGGGAGTTGCCGCTACGGGGCCACCAGGGAAGCATATGCCGAGAGAAAACCAAGCCCAGACGCTAAAATGGACATTGCTAACCCATTTTGTCTGGATGGATGGTCGCAAGACACATTCCTTTAGGTAGACCTACGGTTATGATGGGTTCGATCTCCCATTGGCTCCACTATGAAAGTCATTGTAATTAAAAACATTTGGCACATAATGAGTTCCACTCCTTTGTTGGGGCGGGCTGGCGAGATTGTTTCTGAAGATGCTTACAATCATAAAATATGTGTCAAATTTGATAAATTACCCCATGAGATGCATAACAAATGCTTTGACATCCCTGATTATGCTGTATTACCATTGGAAAAATTTCCAATTTACCAAAGTGCTGTAGCGAAGCTCACTTTGGAAGAAAGAGAAGTTTTAGGGATAGTTACTCATATATAATGCAAAGGAGCATTCCTATGAAAACTTTTTTATTTATTGCGATCATGTTAACAGCAAGCTCTTTGTTTGCTGGAGATAAACTGGGTACTGGTGAGAGCTTCTATGATAAGCTAGCAATACAAGCTGCTCTTGCTCAAATTGATGCAAGACAGGCCCCCAAAGTTGAAGCCCCTAAGCCCAAAGTTGAAGCCCATAAGGTTTCAGTTCAGCAGGCAGAACAAGTGGAGCAGGAAATTCAGGGCATGGTAAATACTGTTGGCCGTGTATTTGTTTTTTGCAAAGAAGCCTTTGTAGAAGCCGAAAAGCAAAAACAACTCATGGCAGAGAAAGAACAGATTAAAGTCACGGCCCCGGTTAGTTTTGTTAGTCGCCGTCGCCCGGTTGCAAGTGGAAGTAATTGTCCTGGTGGTAATTGCCCAACACCCACAACCCAAACGGTCGCACCGTCACAGGAAGCCCCTACAGAACTTCCATTACCAGTGCCAACAGTGGAAAAGATTGTAAAGCCCGACCCTAATCTTGTGCCAAATCTCAAGGGCAATACTTTGAAACCACAGAAGGAAGTAATTGTAAAGCCCGATCCAACCCTTGTGCCAAATCTCAAGGGCAATACTTTGAAACCACAGAAGGAAGTAATTGTAAAGCCCGACCCTAATCTTGTGCCGAATTTCAAGGGAACCAAAGCACCAAAGCCTGGGGCGTATGGTGATGAACAGGTATCGCCTTCTGAGCAACAGACTTATGTTGAGCAGGCAGTAGTTACACGGGGAAGAAGATTGGGACGAAGATTGCGAAACCGCCGTCTACGTTTTGCGGAGCAAGCTACACCTAACATGCCAACGTTGGCACCGCCTGTAGTAGAAACACCCACAGAATCAGACACGATTGATGTGCCTGTTTATTATGAGGTGTCTCCAAGACCAAGATTCTTTAGACGATAGAGCAGGGGTCTTCTAAGCCTCAGACAGGGGTGCAATTCCTCTACGCCCTACTTTGTCCTTGTAGCGTAATAGGATAACGCATCTCTTTCCTAAAGAGACGATTAGAGGTTCGAGTCCTCTCAAGGACGCTTATTAGTCTTGTTTTCAGAATAAAAAATTGATAAAATGCTGGGGTGGCTAGATTGGGATGCACTTCCCCTGTAAGGAAGCTAATGAGGGTTCGAATCCCTTCCCCAGCCCTGCTCTCTGCCAGTGGCAGTAGGGCCAGCAAAGGCTTCCGCTGAGCCAGCCTGGACAAATCAGCGGTATGCCTTGGTAGCATAGTGGCCATGCACCATCTTGGTAAGATGGATCACGAGGGTTCGATTCCCTTCCAAGGCTCTTGGAGTTTATAATGGTATCGGTAAGTCACATCTTGAATTTTATGGCATGTCATGGATATTGCGTTTCCTTGGCATTTTTTCCAGAGGATGGTAATGGCACTGGTTACGCTGCCGAGTTTACTTACGAAAAACCAGTAATGCCAGAGAAAAAGAATTCATGCGGCATGTATCAAACAGCCGTTATGAATGCTGCCGAAAGATTATTTCAGCAAGACCCAGAAATTGCAAGGAGATGGGCAGAGGAAACGCTAAAATGTTTATACAAGGACAAGACATGACAATATTAGAAAAATGGAAATCCAAAGGTGTGCTTGATGAGATAGAGGATGAAAAAACTCAAGCAATTGTGGCATTTATGTTGGAGGCCCGAGAAAAAACTCGCATAAATTACACACAACTTGCAAGTGATATTTTCGGTGTGCAGCAGCTTCCCAGCCAAACTGGATTGGTATATTATTACAATCAAAGAGAAGAAAAAGATTATTTTATGGAAGGCATGAATGGTTAAGACATGATTAAAATTTTCAAATATATTTTCGATAAATTGTTTCATAATGATTTGGACGATGACGACAATTTTGCGTTTTATGACGACATTGATCCAGCAACAGGCTTTCCTCTTGATTCGGATATGTGACATATGAGCAAAGAAGACTGCGGAAATTCAAAAAGATATAAGGGTGTTCGCCCACCTAGATGTAATGGCGGAAAAGGCTGTGATGCTTGTCGCAAGATACGAGATCAGAATTTGGACAAACTCATTGAATTGATTAGGAGATCATAATGCTTTTTAAATTTGAAGGAATGGATCAGAATGGAACTGAAATCAAGGACGAATTAGAGGCAGAATCGAAAGAGTCAGCATTGGCACTCATCAAACAAATGGGTTTTTTCCCAACGAAGCTTTCGCAGTCAAAAGCTAAGCCCAAGGCAAAAAAGAAAACACCGATTTCTGGGGCATCTGGTTATTCATATCCACCTTCCGGTTATTCATGTCCATCGGAGCCAGAGGTTCCTAAAAATAAATTTTTTCAACTCGATGGAATGGATTCCCACTCGGCCTTTTTAAATGGCCTGTATACGGGGATTGTTGGCATAATTGCCGTGGAGGTGGTTGGTCTTTTGTTATGGTTAATTTTATGAAAAAAGAAGTATAATAGAATTGCTTGACAGAACTCAATCCAATCAATACAATATTCCAAGGAGGTAACTATGGCGTATTGTTTGTTTTGTACTCAGGGACATATGACCAAAAAGGAGTTTCGAGAGGAGTGTTCCTCTGGGAAATGGCTGCCAATACTTGTCATGCGAACAGAAGAAAAGATTATTGTCCCCATATTCGACACAGCGTTGATGGCTGGGCAATTTGTCAAAAGAAATTTGCCCCAAAATTGGTTGTGCGGGGTGGTAGACCTGCAAGTGAAAGACGCTCAATTGATGGATGATCGTGGATGGGAAGCTATCAAGTTCACTTTTCCAAGAAAACTGAAGGATGTGGTCGATTTTGATGTGGAGATATTGGAGTTTGAATTGAATCACAAATTGAGAATTGATATATGAAATTACCGCCAAAAATAACCTATACCTTTAAATGCAGAAGAACAGCCTCTCCGTATGATGCGTTTTATGAGTCTTTGGAATCTGCTTTGAAAGAAAAAATTTCAAAGCAATCAAAGAAAGTTATTGCCGATGCCTTGAAGGCGTTGGGTGGTCCTGGCACAACGGTTTCGGTGTGCAGAAAAGCCTTTGATATCATTGAGGATGCTGATACTGGGCAGCGAGACGATATAATCGACCAAATGCCCGAAGAACTTTGGGAAATGTTTACAGAGAAGTTTTGGAAATGAAGATTGGTATTTTAGAGATTTTGACATTTCCAGCAAGCTCATTATCTGAGTCTTGTTATGGTGCGTTGGTGTCGAGGCAGTATTCAAGCATAATGCCTCAAACAGTGTCCTATTGGTGTCGCAGCTTGGGGCACGAAGTTTATTATAACACCTATTGGGGTGTGGGCAACATTCTGAAAAAACTGCCCAAAGACCTTGATTTTGTTTTTGTTTCTTGCCCCACTCATCTGAGCCATCTGGCTTATATTGTGGGAAAATTTTATAAAAACAGAGCCATTACAGTTTTGGGTGGGCCACACGCCAAATGCTATCCAGAGGATTCTTTAAGATTTTTTGATCTTGTTGTCAAGCGTTGTGACAAAACAACAATTCAATCAATATTGAATAAGGAATACGCAAAAGGCACCACAATCGACACAGAGTTTGCAAAGCTTGAGTTTCCGAGTGTTGAGCAACGGTTTCCAGAAATAAAAAAGTCTTTTATTTTAGACAGATCATTTTTGTCTGTTGTACCTTATTTGACTTCCGTGGGCTGCCCCAATAGATGCCCTTTCTGTGTGGATTGGAATTCTGAGTATTCTCCGCTTTCGATAGACCTAATCAGGGAAGATTTTTATTTTTTGTCGAAAACAATTCCTTCTGCAATAATTGGTTTCCATGATCCAAACTTTGGAACTAATATTGATGAGGTTTTGGATTTGATGATTTCTATCAATTTCCAAAACCCCTATGTGATGGAATGCTCGCTGGATAGTTTGACCAGCACTGTCGTCAAGAAACTCAAGAAAACAAATTGTGTTTTGATAGCTCCTGGCATTGAGTCTTGGACAGCTTATTCCCAGAAATCTGGGTGTGATAAATGCGATCCAATGGAAAAATTAGAGCATATTGTGGGGGTGCTAGAGAATTTAAAAGAGGTTACAAATTATATTCAGTCTAATTTCATATTTGGCTTGGACACTGATGAGGGAGATACTCCACTTCGGCTCACAAGAGAGCTTTGTAGTCGAGTACCATCTATATGGCCTAATGTGAATTTGCCTATGGCTTTTGCCGGAACGCCTTTGCATAAGCAACTGATGAAGCAGGATAGACTTCTTCCGATGCCATTTAGCTTCTGTGTCAACCCATATTTAACTATTGTGCCAAAAAATTACGACATCGAAGATTTTTATCTTCGATTCACAAATTTCATTGCCTTTGTGACCAATAGGGCAAGTCTTTCCAAGAGGATTCAGGGACGGGCTTTGTTGGAAAAGATTGTGCATGTTTTTCGGTCGGGGGCTATGAAACTAGACTTGGTGCAAATGAATAGGATTTTAAAAGAAATTAGAAAAGATAAAGGATTCAGAAGATTTCACTCTGGTGAAAGTAAGATACTTCCCCAATATTATCTAAGAAAAACACAAGAATTTTTTGGGCAGCTTTATTCCATGTTCTCGCCAGAGGAGCAACACTGGCTTCTTAACCCTTTGACTTTTGTAGACCAATGACTTATAAAAACTTTTCAGAAATTATTAAACGAATTCAAGCTCAACAAAAATTAATTCATTCTGCATACAAGCTGAATATTGATCTTGTCGAGTTTAACACAGATTTGTATAATGTTGTTGATTTGTTGCTTGAAGAAGTATATGGCAAGGAAGGAAAAGGTTGGTTTGATTGGTTTATTTATGAACGGAATGGCAATCCCGATCTGAAAGCATGGGATGCAGATAAAAAACCAATATGCTATTCTGTAAAATCTTTGTGGGAATACTTAGAAAAGAACTGTAAATGAAAATTGGTCAATTAGTTTACGTGATACAGGATTCCTGGGTATTCAAGGCAAGGATCGTCAGTTTCAACGCCAATTACCCCAATGATCCAACATGTGTGCAAATAGTTTTTCCTCATATGGATGAGTTGTTTTTTGTTGATAAAGTTTTTTCCTCACACGAAGATGCTCAAAAGGAACTGACAAAATGATGCCTGAAACAGCAGAGCAATGGTGGACACTTGTGGAACAATACCACGATGAATTGCGGGAATTAGTATCCACATTTCATCCTTGCAACCACACCTACACAGATTTCGCCATTACAGCAGAGGTAGCGGAAGCCATTTGTGAGCAGGCAAGGGCTGCAATACGAGCAAAAGATGCTGATGATCCGATTGAAAGATTTGAGCAATACCGCACAGAAAAAAATCCCAAATTAGCCAGCTTGTTGAATGAAACATGGTTTGGGATGCCAGAAAGCACAGAGGTGCGATCTTATCCTGGCTTTGGTGTGTTGTGTAACTTATGCTCTGAGGCTTATGTATTGCAAGAGGACGATTGTGCAACTTATTGATTTAGCCCCAGGTCATTTTTTTGAACGCAGCAGTCATTCCGACTACAGCGGACTAGCCGGTAAAAAAGGCACAATTTATATTAAATTGGATAATAATAATTCATGCGGCTGGTGTGAAGTCGTAGACACATCCATATGGCAACATGCTTCGATATTGTTTGAAGTTGAGATTGTTGATTACGGTCCAGTTATGGATGTTAGAGATAAAAATTGTTGAAAGGAAGTGATATGGGCAGAAAGAAAAAAGAAGTTTCGCATTTGCCAACTATGGCTCCGCAGAAGTTTTCTTTTGATACAGACACTATTGTGTATTTGGCAGCATTGCAATACAGTGTAAGAGAAGCCATTCAACAACGTATGCTTGAGACAGCAGACAATCCTATATGTATGCCCGTCTCGCTTGCTAGAAAAGTGGTGAAAGAGTTTGGTTTACAAAAATATGAAATATTAGAGGATAAAAAATGAAGATTCGCACTGGTTTTGTTTCAAATAGTTCATCAAGTTCTTTTTGCATTATTGGAATACGCAACAGATTTGCTGATCGTATTGTCGAGGCATCAGGGGTGTTTGCCGCCCTTCGTGAAAAGGGATGTGAAGCGGGCTATGAAGTTTGTGGTGTTGAGGATCACGACGGATTGACTTTCGTTGGTGCCGAGGGTGAGATTTATTGGGCTGGTATGGCAGCAGAACCATTGCTGAAAACCATGACAATCCCAGCCGCTTGCGAACACTTCAGGAATTTGATAAAAGAAAAATACAATATCGATCTCCCTTTGCAAAACATTGTGTTTCATTATGGCGAAATCTCAACAGGCTGATTGGCAAACCAATAGAGATAAAAAGAGAATGCCCAAACAGGGCAAATTTTGGTGCGATAAATGTGATGCCCAATTAGTTCACGAAGGAAAAAGGTGTATTAATTGCGGTCATCGAAACGGTGCTATCAAAAGAAATAAGAAAGGCTAAATCATGCATACTTGCAAACATTGCAACAAACAAGTTGAGGATTCTCATTATTGTGAAGTCGCCGGAAGAACCATTGCCTACAGCGAAGATAATAGTGATGATTTTTTGCTTTCGGCAGCAATTGGCTACGCTACTGACAGTGCCTTATTGGGCGGATTGTTGGGCGGCGATATGGTTGGCGGTATTATTGGCGACCTTTTGAGTGACTAAAATGAGAGACCAAGTATCCGTTGATCGAGAAGCATTACTTTGGTTGTTGAGCAAAGTCAAAAAATTGCCTGTTTCCCCATCCAGAGATTTCTATGAAGAAGAAATGCTCGAAAGATTGGAAAAGAGATTTAACGATGAAGATAAAGTATGGAACTCAAAGGACGTGGAAATAAACGACTAACGCTTCTTTTTGCTTTTTTTCTTTTTGCCAACTACGTGATGAATGTTGGTAAGTGCATTAGCTGCACCGGCACTGATTGGTGTAAAATAGAGCGGCGGATATTGAGCCACGCCATAACTCGGTGGGTATATACCGAGGCTGGTTCTTAGTCCGTTTTCTTTAAGCCATTGTCTGAATGATTGCATAAAATATATAGGCAGCTAAAATGAAACTTTTTGCCGTTATCAATGTTGAAAAAGGAGAAATTTTTCATATTGAGTCAGATAAGAACATTGCAGAGGCAATAGCTGCTGGGGAGAGAACATTTGGCTGGACGATGACAGTCATGGGATTAGATTTATCTCAACAATCCGTTTGGGCTATTTTGGATACTTTGCCACCCTCTTATTCTAAGAATGTCATATATCAAGTTTACGAAGAAAAAGTTGAATACGAGGGTGCGTGCAAAGTAACCAAAAACATACAACATTTGTGCGGTACTAAAAAAATAGCCCGCAAATATGGAAAACACGGATATGCTTCGGTAACAGCAGTAGAAGTAGAGCAGCCTTCAAGGAATGGTATTATACATCACATCAAAAGGTGGTTCCCATTCAATTTTTTGATTACCATCTTTAATTAGTGATTCTATATTTACTAATCTTTGGGCAAAGAGTTCAAGGTTCGACAAAATCGATTCTTTGTTTTGGAACAAGACTGCCGTCTCTCGTTGTAGATTTTCAAGGTCTTGGGCATAGATTCGTTGTTTGTCGTGATAAAGCACTTCTCTCAATAATGCTTCACACCACAGTCCCCAGGAATAGATATTGGGGGTGTTTCCAGCCTGAATGTCGGCAATTGCTTGTTGGGTCGCAGCTACGGTTTGCTCAAAGATAAAGATTTTTTTCATATGGTATTTATCCATTTGAAGTGCTATAATAATTTTGGAGGAATCAAATGGATACTTTAGGAGAACTTGATAGCATTGCAAGACAATTTGTTGAAACATATGAAAAAATGTCTCTAAAGGATTCTACTGAGGATGCCATCTATCGACATCGTTGGTGGCGGTTGGTAGCCAGTTATGATGGAATCGCAAAACAACTCAAAGAGATAATTGTGGACTTTGATAATAGTGGTGGTTGGAAATAACAGGAGAAATAATGACTGTATTTGAACGATTGCAAGATGTGGCGTCTCAAGTTTTTGGGGCCAAATTAGAGGAAGTAACCCTCGAAAGCAATTTGATTGATGATCTGGGTGCGGATTCTCTAGATTGGGCAGAAATGGTAATTGAAACCGAAGAGGAATTCAATATCACAATTGACGAAGATGAATTTAAAAAACTATACACTATTGGTGATATAATCAATTATCTCAAAGAAAATGGAATCGAAGATAAATAGCCATTGTCATTGGTGCGATCAACCATTGGTATTTGCCACAAAAAATTTGTTGTGGTATCAATGCGGTCGTATGACTCACCGTGATGGAGACGCCGGTTTTACCTGTTCGCACCAAGGAAGATTGGATAAAACTCGTTGCCGGGCAGATAATGGAAAACCTATGGGAACGTTTAAAGATTATCTTGCAAAAATATGAATAAGTATTTGGTGAAATTTGATGTGTGGGTGAGTGTTTGCAAAGATGCATTTTTGCGAAAGCATTGTGCTATGATGGTATTTGCAGATACTGGAGAAGAAGCACAAGAAAAAGCTCAAAACCTTGCCAGATTAGTTGTTTACCCAAATTTCCATCACTTTGATGGTGAAATAGGATGGACTCAAATAATTGATACGGTAGAAAAAGCGGTAGAGGTTTTTGGTGATCCAAACTTTGTAAGCAAAGCAGTCGTTGAAAAAATGTGCGAACCAGAGGGTTTGGGTGTGGTGAGAGTTATGGACCCGTAGCTCAGTTGGTCAGAGCAGCAGACTCGATTGTGATGCAACTCTAAACAAATACATTTTGCAGGAGTTGTTTCATTGGGTTGCTATGAGTTTTTAGATGATTATATCATTTGAAGGCACATAGTAGAATTTGTCAAATTCGGGGAAAACTAAGTTCTGAAAAGAATATGTCAATCCCGAGCCAAGCCACCAAAGTGGAAGGTGTAGAGACTGAATGGCAAACACGAAAGTGAAGAGACAGTCCAGACCACAAATCGCAAGAGTGGCGAAAGTCATAGTGGTATGCATAATCTGTTGGTCGTAGGTTCAAGTCCTACCGGGTCTACTTGAGAAATGAATGGGAGCGAGGCCAAATGGTGAGGCAGGCGGTTTATACCCGTCGTTATGGGCTGATTACCCAAAGATATAGGGTTCGATTCCCTACGCTCCTACTTTTGCGTGATGGTGTATTTGCGGGTGCTGTTGCCTTTGTTGCGTCCCTTGTATGTTGGTAGTTGAGAATCGCAATTTGGGCAAATTATTCTTATGTTTGGAACAGACCAATCATTGGCATGTCCGTTTATGTGATCCACAGTGAGTGTAATTGGTTTTCCGTTCCAATCATTGCCAGATTGCCCGCAAATCATGCAGTTGTTTCCATGTTTTCTTATAATAAATTTGCGTAAAAATCTCGTATTACCACTATGGTCTGGTGAATAATAATATCCATTTTTACTTTTTTCTGTGAAGTTAAAGTTGCTTTGACATATTTTTGAACAGTATGCACCACGCCCACTAACTTTTCCACCGCACATTTTGCATATTTTTTTATTCTTTGATCGCTTGGGAGAGATGGCGTTGTTGAAAGTGGCCGCACACGAAAGAGAGCAAAATTTTGGATTGTCTGTTGATTTATCACAGGCTTTACATTTCATAGTTTGTTTCCTAATATAATAGTATATAGTGAGACGAACTTACATTTTAAAGCAAGATAAACTTTTTTTATTTAATTCGACTCCGAAGCAGAGCACTTATGTTAGAAGTTGGCGATTTTGTTGTGAGAAATGCATCTAACTGGACTCCAAGCGATTTTGATGCATGGGGAGCCGGGGAAGGTGTAGGCATCATACTTGAAATCATTGACAGTGAAACAATTGATGTTCGTTGGCCGGGTGGTCGTTGTTATCAAAGGCCAGATGAGCTAATCAAAAAGGAAATTTAACCGAATTGTTTATGCGGTAAAATCTGTGAATCCGCCTTCTGGGTTATTATCACTTAGATCAACATGTGTTAGTGTATAAGCGTGTCCCAATGCTGTCTCACCTGCCGTAAACCTACCATTGCTTAGAGAAGCCATCGCTGCGTTAATTTCTGAGAGATAATTCAAATACTGTGGCCCACCACCGGGAGTTGTCCAAGTTGTTAAAAAAACCAACTCATCATGGATGATTATAAAACCAGGACTTCCGCTGTCGCCACCAATAATTTTGCTGTAAAGCAATTGTCGCTGACTGTTTTCTGGGTAGTATACGCTATGTGTACTAACATAATCTCCTACCAATGCTTCTTTAAGCTGATTGGTTGCCACTCCTGGTATGCGATCCAATATCAAACTACCAGTCCCAGGCCCGAATGATGGTAAATAGTTTGCCCAATTAGTCGGCAAGAGTTTTGCAAATTTGATTGTAGGTGGTATATCACTGTCAAGCACTCCTATTGTTATGTCTGAGAAGTACATATCAGCATAATTTGGTGGCCCGATACTTTGTGTAGCAAGAACAGTTTTTTCTACAACTTGGTCATCATCGGTAATGTATCGAATAACCGTACCGGCTCCAAATTGGTAGTGTTCAGCAAAAGCAATGTGTCGTGGACTTATCAGTGTTCCTGCTTGATTTTTTCCTCCATTGCTGTTCCACGGTGATATACAACTCACATTACTTATTCCACTTAGCCAACAATTTGTATTTCTTACATAATGCGGAGTAGTGTGATCCATTGTAGTGAATAGTGGAAGACAGCTTCTGGTTTTGCCAGCGATTCTTGTGTCCACATTGTCGGAGCAGTGTTTTCCCAGGCTGCCATCGACATAACTAATAAATATTTCTGTGGTTCCCCCTCCTACTCTGCTAATCGGTGCAGTGGTTTGTTTTGTTAATCCCTTCCATGTAACATTGAATTTTCCAGTTCCGTTTCCTACCTGAGTGATTGTGCCATTTTGGTCAATAGTGGCAATGGACACATCGGCAGAAGAATAATAGAGCGGGCTATCATCGCAGCCTATTCCTGGTGTCACAAGTAAATTAGTTAGATTATCATAAGTGGCATCTACATATTCTTGTAGATTTAAATCTTTGACAGTGCGTGCTGTGGAAGAACTTCCTGATATAAGGTTCGTATATGGAGAATTGGATAATTCAAAATCTAAATCTGTAGAATTTTTTGATCTTAGTTTCTTCCCAGTGCCATTACCGAGTATTCTCATTAATAGGTTATCTCCATTGCTTGAATATTAGCTCCCCAACGAATATTTGTTGCACTAACTCCGGTTACGGTAATTGTTAGTGCTTTGTTGGTATCGTCCGCAGCAATTGTTGGCGATGTCCAAGCTCCTGGGTTGATATCAACACCAACAGTTTGCACAGACCCCTCTAATGATACTGTGCCACTAACGTTTTTGATAATAACCTGTCTGATAAAATAAGCACTTGTTCCATCGCTTTTACGAGCGGCGATTTGAATAAAACATGAATAGGATTTATTAGTTGCACAAATAAAACGATTTGCGAGATTTTCGACAGTTCCAGAAGGGGATAATCCAGTAAGTGTCAATTGTGTTGGTGTAGCATTTGTTGTGGCTACACGCATAACAATATTTGTATATTGGCAGTCGCCGGTGACAGAGAATCTGCCACTTGCCAAAGCGTCTTGGTATCGTTTGTTTGCCAGCGAATATGAACCTTGTGCATGAGCACCGGATGCCGATGCGGTTGTGGAATTACCTTCGGCGTGACTGGCACCTCTCGATGCGGTTGTGGAATTACCTTCGGCGTGACTGTTGCTTCCCGAAGCCGTGGTTGTATCACCTTCTGCATGGTCACGGGAACTAGATGCGGTGGTTCTATAACCTTCGGCATGACTCCAATCTCCAGAAGCCGTGGTCTGCTCGCCTTCAGCGTGGCTATTTTCCCCAGATGCAGTGGTTTTCAAACCTTCGGCATGACAACAAATTGATTGGGCTTTATTTAGCATGCCACTTGTAAATGAACACAAATCGCTGGATTCGTTTGCAATGCCGTGGGTAAAAGAACCTTTACTAACGGAGTTGAGCACACCACACGCAAAATTATAGGGCAATTGATCTATGGCAGCCAGATATGAGTAATCGCTAACTATTGTATCATTTGCCTGAATTATGGTTCTATCATTAACTGCATCGTATATTGGTGCGGCGGTCGAAGAAAAATCTGTTCTGACATTAGTTGGACTTATAACTACAATTAGAGTGCCTTGTGGCAATGTGAGTGTTTGATCGCCAGCTATAAAAAAAACATTGTCTTCATCTTCGCCATAAGCATCATCAAATCCCAGAATAGGATATAATTTACAATTTAATGCACTAATTGTATTATTTTGTCCAAATTGGAATCCATATCCACCAATGGTGGATGTTGTAGCTGATATGAATGATAAGAAGCTTCCGCCCGCCGTTGTGCCATCGCCTATTCTTAATTCTTTGGTATCGGTGCAATAAGCAAATTCACCTGATTCTAGAACGATGGCGTTGATTTCTGCTACCGTTCCTAAACGTGGGATAAATACTCCAACTACATCTCCATTGCTATCTAATCCTGCATAGCCATTTGCAGCGTTTTTCATGTTGGTGCGTTCGTAATCAGTATCGTCGTAAGTAGCGGCTGATCCCAACACCGTCACAGCATTCCCATCGATATCAAATGGGATTGATGCCACGAGGTCTCGCAAATCGTTTGCTCCAATTAATCCGTTGGAATTGTCTGCAAAGCTGTTGTTTAGTAAATAATCACGAGTTCGTGTCGTATCTGGCATAATTTTTTTCCTATCTGAATATTTTTAATAAATTTAGCAGTAATGCATATGCTTGGCACACTGTTATAGATGGAACATAAGCTCCTTTTATATAAATTGGTGTGGCACATAGGTTTAGGGATGTGCAGTAATAATTTTTTCCTCTACACACAACCAATGTTGGTGTTTTTTCAAAAGCATTATTAAAAGCATTGCTGAATTGATTGCTCACTACTTATTTACACTTGTTGTTTGTTTATTTTTTTCAGATTGACAGACAAAACCTTAGAACATATAATCGAGTCAAAGAGGTGTAATATGAGGTGTTTAGTTACAGGTGGTGGTGGCTTTATTGGCGGCAATCTCGCCAAAAGACTTCTCGATGAAGGTCATGAAGTCACTGTAACCGCTATGGGTGGCGAAACCATCGACCCCAGAGCTAAAGTTACATATTGTGGGCTTCGTGGAATTGATCGGTTTGCTACCAGCGACAAGGATGTTGTTTTTCATCAGGCGGCAAACAACGATACGTTATGCCAAGATGAAGTCGAAATGATGAGAATCAATTACGAAGATTCTGTATATTTACTCACGAGAGCCAGTGAATGGGGTGTCAAGAAATTTATTTATGCAAGTTCTTGTGCTGTCTATGGAAGCTCCCCAGCACCATATGTTGAAGGCATAACCGAAGAGAATCCTCTTAATGCATATGGAAGATCAAAGCTAAGATTTGACCAATATGATTTCTTCAAAAGGCTTCCCACTGATTTAAGGAAAAATGTGATTGGTCTTCGTTATTCAAATGTCTATGGTCCTGGCGAAGATCATAAGGGCCACAGGATGAGTATGATTGGACAAATGATTCGCAAAGTCATGAAAGGACAGCCAATCAAGCTTTTCAAATGGGGATTGCAGCGGCGAGACTGGGTTTATATTGATGATGTGGTAAATGCCAATATGCTGGCAATGCAGTCGGATGCGAGTGGTATTTTCAACATAGGTTGTGGTTGTGCATACAAATTTATTGAAGTTTTAAGTGCGATAGCCAAGGAAACTTATAGTGTGATAGAGCCTGAATTTATTGACTGTCCATTTGCTGACGCATATCAGGATTATACGGAATGTTGTATTGAGAAGGCCAAGGCAGCATTTGGTTATGTTCCTGAATATGATTTATACCAAGGTATCAAAAAGTATTTGATGGCTTTGCGGAATAGATAGTGGCATGAAAAAGAAGCGAAGTTTTATAGACCTTGGCATAAGTCTCACAACCGTTATTGCATATACTTTGCTTTCTATTTTCACAACAACGATAGGATTTTTCTGGAACAGGCTTCTTTGTCATTGGTGGAAGAAGTGGAGGAAAAAAAATGACAGTGCGGGAAATGATATTAAAATTGATTGAATTTGATCTTGATTTGGAAGTGGGCATAACAGATGGGGTGTTGGTGAATTGTTATACCACGAACAATTTGTGTTTTGCCGAGTTTGAAGATAGCGACAAAACAATTTTAGATATTGGCATTGGTCATGATTTGATTTAGGGCGACTGATGCTATATAATTATTATGGAATTCCGAGAATGGCTTCTTGAAAACGCTGGTGCCCCTGGTTCAAAACAATCTCTTTATCCCATGTCATATGGAGGCATTGGGCTCTACCCACCATCAGATTTGATTACGTGGTCTGCTGATGCTGTCACTTACATGCCAATCGAGGATCGTAAATTAAAGTTTGCTTGGGGCAAGGGCATGTTATCTAAACCAGAGGGTTTAGAAATACAAGCTCCTGCTTATGAAAAGTCACACGAAGAGACTGGTAAACCTAATTTTATTTGGGGCAAAGGCATGCTTGCCAAGCCAGCCGCATTGATAGACACTATTAAAACTCTTCATACGCAAGATCGGGATGGGGTTGGTCTAAAATTTATTTGGGGCAAAGACATGCTATCCAGACCAGATGGCATTGACATTTAATTTTCTCATCATTATAATCGGGGCATGTTATGCGAACTATGCGAAAATGAAGATGCCTATAATTTTCATCATTGTATTCCACGTACTCTACATGGCAAGAAGCGTATAAAAAAGGCATATACGAAAGCTGAACTAGCTTGTGGTTTGCATTTGTGCAAAACTTGTCATAAGACTATTCATGAATTTGCCTCTGAAAAAGAGCTTGGGGAGCGGTATAACACCAAGAAAAAACTTCTTGAACATCCTCAAATCAGGAAATATGTTAAGTGGAAAAAGACCCATTGATAATATTTTTTGTTTGCGATAAAATACCGACAGTCAGGAGAAGATCATGAAAATCAGACAAGGTTTTGTGTCCAATAGTTCAACTAGTTCTTTTTGCATTTTTGGCGTTGGTTTCATCTCCATAGCAGATGTTGCAAAGGCTTTGGGATTAAAGCCACAGA
>Ga0172381_10003208_pt1 | contig 17479 bp, 14 predicted proteins | sample Leawel6488metaG_FD_119754 | JGI IMG/M metagenome (GOLD analysis project Ga0172381, IMG submission 119754) | Leachate microbial communities from a municipal landfill in Southern Ontario, Canada - Leachate well 64-88 metaG | ecosystem: Engineered > Solid waste > Landfill > Unclassified | place... | reverse complement strand
ATCAATCAATTGAAATGCTTCTTGGCGAGACAATGAGATGCGACGTTTATTAATGCGACCGAATGCTTTTTTTTTGATTTCGATAAAAACCATATCATCGGATAAAATAGGAAATTTATAACATCGCATTCGTAGTTTTTCTTTAAATTTTTTGCACGAGATTGACTGGCGAATGACATTGTTATCTTTTGTATCAAAGTATAGGTTATATATCCTGTAGCTGTTATTTTCTGAACAAAACGGATCAAAATCACAGCGGCATTTACAGGATTTAATTATTTGTTGCTTTTGAATTTCGGTCACAATATACTTTTCTTCATACCGATTAAATGTTTGTATATCCATATTTTTCTCCTATCTTCTTATTCCACCGGAACCAACGGTTGTCGCAATCGTTTGAATTGTAAATGTTTTATACAAAGTTCCTAACGTATATGTTGCATTTGTATAATATCCACAATCAAGTGAATCATATGCTGAAACTGTACCGCCAGTGTAAACAGAATAATTTTGACTAGTTTTTAAGTCGGGAGAACAAACTAGTAAACATTGATATGCTTTTTCAGGTTTAAATGTGATAATTTCCACACCAGAAGCATCAGATATTCGAATTAGATTCGTTGACGTGGTCGAAAAATAAATTAGCACTCCATACTGTGTCGATGTGGAACTAATATTTTGCGCCATCCCTGAAGAACCGGCAGCTGCGAACAATCCTCCTGTCATGGTAAATGTACTATCATAATCCAACGCTCCATTACCATTATCTGTTGGCCCAGATACAATGACAGTTCCACCACTCATTGAAACCGAACCGTTGGCATCAACGCCGTCTCCCTTTGCATTCACATATACATATCCACCTGTAAAAATGATTGTTGCATTTCCGGCTGAGGATCCCGGCCATCCGCCATATGTACTCGACCCATCATTTCCTCCAGCCGCATTAAGCCCATCATCTGTAGCAACAATGTGAATAGTCCCACCATTGATGTAAATATTGACCGATTCCATTCCCTCATATGATTTAGTTATATTGATAGTCCCGCCATTGATTGTAAGTGTTGTATCGGCATGGATACCATCGTCTGAAGATGATAAACAAAAATCACCATTGTCAATTTGAATATTGTTATTCGCATGAATTGCATCGTCTTTTGAGACTATTGCAAACGCCCCTGAGGCAATCAATACTGCAACCTTTCCTTTCAATCCTTTGGCACTGGTGGAAACAATATTGGTATTACCAACTCCGGAAGTGATATCAAATGTTCCTCCAGTTATCGTTATTGTGTTTGAAGCATCCATTCCATCACCATATGCTACTATTGTAAAATCCCCGCTGCCAATATATATATTACCTTCTGTGGAATCATCGTCATTTTCGACATGAATCCCATCATTTCCAGAATTTAGGTTTATTGTCGCTGTTGTAATCTGTACACTGTCATTGGCCTTAAGGCAATTGTTTTCTGCATTAATTGTGATATTGCCGTTGGTGATTATTAAGTCGTCATTACTGTTTACTCCATTTCCATAATTTGCATGGATAGTCAAAGTGCCTGTCCCATTAATGGTGATATCGTCATTACTAAAGATACACGATTTTAGATCCGAAGTTGATACTGTGCTATCGGAAAGAATATTTGTTGTGCCATCAGCTACATTGATGACTAACTTATCGCTTTGATTAGCATTGATAACTGGACCATCAAGAGAAGTTAAATCGGCATTGCTTAATACTAAAGTTACTTTCTCTGTTGGAGAAACATCAATATATATTTGAACATTGTCACTAGATCCCATCAATATATAAGTTCCACCCGTGGAAATAGTGATAGTTGAACCGCTGATTTTTACGTCGTTATCGCCTTCAATTGATACGGTGGTATTTTCCGAACTAATTGTCGTCTCCCCATCGCCACCTGTTTCGGTAGTTCCAAATGAAATAATGCCATCACTAACTGTAATGTCATCAATCGTATCATCGGCTTCAAATGTCAACTCATGAGTATCAATTGCGTAAGTAGTCGCAAAAGTATTGCATGAAACAAGTATTAATGAAATCATAAATATCACCAAAACAATAAACGCTTTTTTCATAATACTAACCTTCGTTTCTTTGATTATATTAAATGCTTTGTTGGGCATAATAATCGCTTTATTGTGGTTTAATTATATTTATCTATTGTGATGTGATTATGTCAATTATTGGATTTTAAAAAAAATCACAAAAACATCAAAAAAAGCATTCATGGATAGTAAAATATTATTGGCTAATAAAAAAAACCATCGGTTTAAGATAACGAAACCAGTGGTGTTGATAATATACAATCCCCATTTCTTAAAAAGAAGCAATTTGATTTAAATATTACAATATACAAAATGCTGTAGATTTGATATAATAAAACGTTAAAAACAACATTTTTAACCAAAATATCATAAAAGAGGAAATCATATGATAAAACCTACTTATTCAAGCCAAGAAATAATGCAAAAAGCAATTGATAAAGCCCAGATGACCATGAATGAAAATATCGGTGGTCCATTTGGAGCCGTTATTGTCAATCAAACAGGAGCGATTTTAGCAATCACCTCAAATTCTGTTTTAGCTGATCATGATCCAACCGCCCATGCGGAAATAAAAGCCATTCGTGAAGCCGCACAAGCAATAAAATCTCACGATTTATCTGGATGTACATTATATACGACCGCATACCCATGCCCGATGTGTCTTGGGGCAATCATGTGGGCCAATATCAAAAATGTCGTTTATGGCTGTCGTCCTAAAGATGCCGATGAAATCGGTTTCCGCGATGACTTCATGTACGACTTCATTCAATCGGGAATGAACGACACTACGCTTTTGACCATTTCCGAGGAACATCGTGACGAATGCCGCAAACTTTTTAAAGAGTATCAAGCAAAACATAAAGAATTATATTAAATAGAAAGCATCGGCTGCCCGATGCTTTTTTTTATTTGTCGCCAATTGTCATTGCCATGACTGCTTTGGCTGTATGAAGCCGATTTTCCGCTTCACGATAGATGATTGAATGCTTGCCATCAATAACCGCGTCTTCAACTTCATTACCGCGATCGGCAGGTAAGGCATGCATATAATAAACATTTGGACTAGCCAATGCCATCATTTTTTCAGTGCATTTCCAACCTCGATTTTTCTCGAGTAAATCATCAATTACATCTTTTGAAGTGTTAGTTACCCAACTACCCCAATTTTTAGGAATGACAACATCAGCACCTTGAAAAGCTTCCTCCATATTATGCGTGATTCTAAATGATCCCCCATTTTCTTCGGCGTTTTGCTTGGCTTTGGTAATCGCCCAGTCAGGAAGTTCATAGCCCTCAGGATATGCCAAGGTGACATCCATCGCATATCTAGGGAACAACAGAATTTGACTCAAGGGAACACTAATTGGTTTTTTATGGCTGGTCGCATACGCCCAAATAATGGAAATCTTGAGATGTTTGGTGCTCGGTACGACTTCTTGAATTGTCATCAAATCAGCCAAAGCTTGCATAGGATGATATAAGTCATCTTGTAAATTAATAATTGGCACTGTTGAATGGGCTGCCATTTCACGAAGATACTTATTGCCAATTTGCCAAAAGCAATTACGACAAGCAATTCCATGTCCGTAACTCGATAAAATGGTAGCGGTGTCTTTGGGGCTTTCTCCATGAGCAAGTTGCATTGTCGATGTATCTAAATACGTTGCATGCCCACCTAATTCGGTCATTCCCGATTCCATGGAATTTCTCGTTCTCGTTGATTGTTCAAAAAACATTAGGAAAATCGATTTATCACGCAAATAAGGTGTCGGTTTGTTATTTCTGAATCGCTCTTTTAAATCACAAGACACTTCTAAAAGCTTATCAATTTCTGGCTTAGTCCACTCTTCTAATGTTATGAAATGCTTTCCTTTAAATAACGGCTTCATTATTTTTCCTCCCGATGATTAATTTGGTTAAGATACATAATTGGCATTGCGGCGTACATCGCAGCTGCCATCACTAAATCTGCTTTAAACGTTTTTTCATTTGGTGCATGTGCTTCTTCCTCGTTGCCTGGCCCAAAACCGATGCAGGGAATTCCAAAACGCCCCATAATCGATACTCCATTTGTCGAAAATGTCCACTTATCCACAATGGGTTCCCTTTTAAAAAGTTGCCGATAACTTTCTATCGCTGCTTGGCAAACGGGATGATCCTTCTCCAAAACCCAAGTGGGAAAATACGATTTTGTCGGATAAACTAATCCCGTATATGCTGGGCGGGCATACTCATACATATTCACAGTAGCGTTTGCTTTTGTAACTGAAGGCAATGCTAAAATCTCGGCAATCGCACTTTCAGCAGTTTCTCCCACCGTTAATCGCCGATCAATCGACACCGAGCAACCATCTGCGACGGCACATCGAGAAGGAGAGGAATAAAATATTTCCGAAACAGTTAAAGATCCTTTACCCAAAAACTTATCGTCAGCAAGATGCTTATGCAATTCCTCTAGTTCACTCAGGATAGGGGCCATTTTGAAAATAGCATTTTCTCCGCGTTCTGGGGCACTTCCGTGACAAGATACACCCATAGTAGAAACTTGAATTTCCATCCGACCTCGGTGACCACGATATATGCGACATGATGTTGGTTCAGTTATAACCACAAATTCTGGACGAATCTGATCTTTTTCAATGATGTATTGCCAACATAAGCCATCGCAGTCTTCTTCTTGGACTGTACCGGTGATAAGCAAAGTATAATCATCTTCTAGGCGTAAATCTTTGATAATCTTTCCAGCATAGACCATCGAAGCCATTCCACCTTCTTGATCAGAACCGCCTCGTCCACCAATCGTTTTATCATCTTCGTACCCTTCATATGGATCAAAATTCCAAAGTTTTATTTCGCCAATACCAACTGTATCAATATGAGCGTCCATTGCAATTAGATGTTTGCCATGACCAATCCAACCCATGACATTACCCATTGGATCGATTTCTACTCGATCGAAGCCAACTTTTTCCATTTCGGTTTTGATACATTGAACTACCGCTGCTTCATGACAACTTTCCGAAGGAATTTTGATCATGTTGCGCAAAAAGCGGGTCATATCATCTCGATATGCTTGAGCTTTTTGGAGTATTTCTATCATATTTAATTTCATATTTTAATCTCCTTACCTAGATTTCTTAATCAACTCATCGTAATGATGAATTTTTTGGTATTCCAAATCCCAAAAGTCCATATTTTTCATTGAATCAAGATATTGTTTTGTATAGCCGAAAGGGAGCCAATCCTTTTCTTTTTGCGCGAATAATTTTGCTTTTTGATCATCCATTCGGTAATCAGCGATATCTTCAGTTCCGTTTTTACGGAAAATATCATTAAACCAACGATTTAAAACATATGGCTCTAATTCTAGGTATCGGGTTTTTAAGTTTTCAATGACGCTATCATAACGATCAAATCCATCTGTGGCGATAGTTACGACATTTTCATTTGGTCCTAAATGAAGATATTTAGCCATTTTGATAGCACCAATGATGTTGCATATTGTCGATACGCCAAATAAGTCTTTCATAGCTTCTGCAATCGTTCTATCTACCCCATTATTGACAAGGATATCCGTTCCATCGTGGATTATTTTTAAGCCTCTTACGGCATCATCGTCTTTGATTAACACGATAAAATCAGTAGTCAAAACGTTGTGAATCAGTGTACACATCTTATCACCAATGCCCTCAATTCGATGTTGACCACGGCCACCATTCATCAACGTTGAACATTCATATGGTTCCAAAGCCGCGATTTTTGCCTCTGGAAAAGATGATTTGATATTATCACCAGCCGCTAAAGTTCCAGCACTTCCAGGTGCTGAAGTAAAGCATGCTATCCGGCCGTTGCCAATTCCTTTAACCGCTTCAACAGCGCTTCCGCCTGTCACATGACGATGGAAACGGTAATTAGGCATTAATTCAAACTGTGCCAAGGGTCGAAAATCAGGATTCTTTTTTAACTCATATGTTCTTTGTAAAGTCAAGATTACATCAGATTCAGTACCAGGAGTTAAATCAAGTTTTGCCCCATATTTTTTGATGCGTTCATAGCGTTCTTTGGACATGTTATCAGGCATAATGACAATTGCATCATATTTCATTAAGTTACAGATGTACGATACCCCAATTCCAAAATTACCGGTTGATGGGCCTAAAATCGTATGTTTTCCTGGAATAATATTGCCATCGATGCAACCTTCGATTAAAGTCGAATATGCCGGCCCAACCTTATGCGATCCCGAGGGGAAATACTTACCAAGCAATACCACAATATTAGCTTCAACACCAGTAAGTGCTTTTGGTAAAACAATTTTGTTTACTTCGTTGAACTCATTTTTCCAGGTAATGTTGAACAGATTAATCGGATCAAGTTCGTTTTTTGCTTTTGCAGCCAATGCTTGCGTGCGAACCGATTTTTCAATCTTATCAGGATGAAGCATTTCTTCGTAAGTTGGACCGAATGGAATTTTGTTCATATTGACACCTCTTTGTCTTTTTTTTCCATATATTGGATAAATTCCTGTAAATTGGGTTTCATGATAATTGGCGATCCTGCCGCTTTTACAGCATTGGCTGGATCCTTAAGTCCATTTCCAGTCATGATGATGACTACGGTATCAGTCGATTTGATAATACCATCTTGGATAGCTTGTTTTACTCCGGCAACCGAAGCAGTCCCTGCCGGCTCACCAAAGATTCCTTCTGTTTTACCCAGTAACTTCATTGCCGCTAAAATTGCCTCATCAGATACTGCTATCCATGTTCCTTGTGATTTGCTTACGGCGTTAATGGCTTTTTGGGGATTACGAGGAATTCCAACAGAGATACTATCGGCAATTGTATTTTCTGCCACCTCTTGAAGATAACGTTTTTGCTTAAACGCCTCCACAAACGGCGCACATCCTGTACTTTGAATGCCTAATATTTTCGGGATTTTGTCAATCATTCCTAATTGATAAAAATCAAAAAATCCTTTATAAACTCCTGCAATCGTACAGCCATCGCCTACCGAAACCGCCACCCAATCTGGAACTTGAAAATGCATTTGTTCGGCGATTTCGAGTGCAACAGTTTTTTTTCCCTCGACTAAGTGAGGATTAATGGCGGCATTCCGATTGTACCAATGGTAATGGTCAATTGCTGCTTTAGATAGATTGAAAGCATCTTTATAATCACCATCAACAGATATAACGGTAGCTCCAAAAACCATCAGTTGAGCTAATTTCCCCAGTGGTGCTCGTTTGGGAACAAAAATGACACTTTTAAGTCCCATTCGAGCTGCGTTTCCCGCTAAACTGGAAGCAGCATTTCCTGTGGATGCACAGGCAATCACTTTTTGACCAATTTCCATGGCCTTAATCACTGCCACACCCGAAGCCCGGTCCTTAAGCGATGCGGTTGGATTTAATCCTTCATCTTTAACATACAAATTCTTTATGCCTAAGATATCTCCTAAATGAGGGGTATTATACAATGGTGTCCAACCAATTTTTAATGTTGGGAGTAGTTTTGTGTCTTCGACACTCATCATTGGCAAATACCGCCACATCGTATAATCAGAATTGTTTTGGAAATAAGTGGGAGACACAATTTTTTTCATCTTGTCATAATCATAATTTATCTCCAAAACCCCTTTTTCTCCGCAAAGAGGGCAAGTCAATAAATCCGCGCGTGCTTCAAACACCTTGTGGCAAAGAGTGCATTGATAGTTCTTTACAAAATTCATCAAATCAATCCTTCTTCCACTTCGAGAGGAATAAATGCAAATTTAGTCACATCAAACAGCCCTTTGTCGGAAAGTTTGATTTCGGGAATTACCATCAGTGATAAAAACGCCAATGATAAAAACGGATCTTCATGAATGGTTTTTACTCCCATTTTCCGAGTAACAGAAACCATATCATTGAGTTTTCTAATTACGATTTCCGCTTTGGCATTTGTCATAATACCGCCCACTTCAAGAGACAAGTATTCGATCACCTCATGATGACGTACAATGACAATGCCACCATCAATTTTTTTGATGGTTTCAATGGCAAGCTGCATATCAGAATCGTTATCACCCAAGACAATCAAATTATGGGAATCATGAGAAATAGTCATCGCTATCGCCCCATTTGTCAACCCATAACCGCGGACCAAACCTAATCCCACATTGCCAGAGTAATGGTGACGTTCGATAACAGCCAGTTTTAAAATATCGTCGTTTGGATTATTTACATATAGTCCTTGTTCAACCTTAACTTTAGCAATACTCTTCTTGGTTGTCGCATTGTTGGGAATTAAATCAATCACATTGACCAAATTATGATTAAGTGAGATATTCAAGTTAATTATAGAATTTTTTATTTTGACTGTCTTGGTGACAAATCCATTCAACATTATTTTCGTATCAAACAAAGCTTTTCCATTATTAGCGACAATCTGACCTTTTTTAAATACCATTTCCGGCTCAATTTGGTTGAGGTTATCAAACACAATCATATCAGCGAAATATCCTGGAGCGATCCCGCCATATCCTTTAAGCTTATAACACTCAGCAGTATTAATCGTTGCCATGCGAATTGCCATAATTGGCGATATTCCGTTTTTAATTGCCAAATTTACATTGTAATTAATATGTCCTTCTCGAACAATATCCTCTGGATGTTTGTCATCAGTGCAAAACACAAGTCGTCGATGGTTATCAAGTGTATAGCCTTGAAGAAGCGCTTTTTCGTTTCGTGTATGCGACCCTTCTCGTAACAATACATACATGCCCCTAGCAACCCGCTCTTCAAGTTCTTGATAAGTTGTGCACTCATGATCGGTCTTAATGCCAGAAAGAATATATGCATTCAAATCAGGGCCAGTTAAGCCCGGCGCGTGACCATCAACATTCCGATCTTGCATAATTGATATCTTTTCATGTATGGTTGGATCACCTGACAAAACATCGGGATAATTCATCACTTCACCTAGACCGGAAACATTGTCAAGAAGTTTCATTTTTCCGATATCATTTGCAGTAATGACATCTCCTGAAGTCTCAAATATGGTTGCTGGAACACAAGAGGGAATCATCATAAAAACATCCAAAGGTGTTGCCTTAGCGGCATCCATTAAGAACCGAATGCCCTCAACTCCATTTACATTGGCAATTTCATGTGGATCGGCGATTATGGAGGTTGTCCCCTTAGGCATAATTATTTTGGCAAATTCCGGTGGTGTAAGCATGGAACTCTCAATATGAACATGACCATCAATAAAACCGGGAGCAACATACTTTCCCATTAAATCCATTTCTTCGTAGCCTTCATACTCTCCAATTCCCACAACCAAACCGTCTTCAACAGCAATGTCTTTAGTCTCGATCAATCCCGAAAAAACGTTAACTATGCGCCCATTTTTCAGGACAAGAGCGGCTTTTTCGATTTTTCTTGCGACTTTTATTAAATCAATGTTCATTAGCTCACCCTCTCTGGTTTGCACATCGAGTTATAGTTGATCAACGAAATCCCTTAGCAAATTTATCGCGACTGTTTTCCGATAATGTTTGTTAGAACGTTGATCATCAATAGGCAAAATCAACGGATCATACATGTCAATTAAACGCCAAATTCCATTTTTCAATTCGGATATGGTCATGCCAATCCACGCACCTTCAACAGTCTCGTTACGGACGACTGTTTTTCCTACTGCGCCAAATGTTAATCGCAAATCAGCAATCTTGCCATCTTCAATATCAACCGCCCCAGCAAAAGATACCTTTGAGATTGCATCAGCCTTACGACCACCGACTTTAACAAACCGCTCAAAATCAAAGCGATGTTTAGGAATCACGATTTTGACGATCATTTCTTCGGGATGCATAACTGTTTTTCGAGGCCCAATAATGAGATCTTTGAGAAGAATCATCCGAAATCCGGCCATGTTTCTCAGTTCAACCCAAGCATCATAAAGAATCAGCACCGGTAATGAATCACCGGCTGGTGAAGCATTACCAATATTGCCCGCCAGTGTGGCAATATGCCGGATGGCTGGTGAAGCCATTTCTCCAATGGCTTCTGATAATAATGAAGGAACATCCGGATGATTCATAATGGTTTCTAAAGGCGTCATAGCTCCAATTTCAATCCGTCCATCGATGGCGGTAATCCCTTTTAGTTCTTGAAGATTGAAACAGTATAACATATTTTTGGTAAACTCAATTGATGTTTCGCTCCAAGATCGATTTTGAACCATCAAATCGGTTCCTCCTGCGAAAACCTGGAAGTCCCCTTGATATAAATATTTTAAAGCCTCTGAAAGCGTATCGGGAATGATGTGTTTTACCATAATCCTTCACCAGCTTTCGCGGCTTCTTGTATTGCCTCAACAATCATATTATATCCAGTACAACGACAAAGGTTTCCTGATAAAGCGACCTTTATTTCCATCTCCGTCGGATGCGGATTTTTATGTAAGAGACTCTCTGTCGCTATGACCATACCCGGAGTGCAAAATCCACACTGAACGGCCCCCATTTTGGCAAAAGCTTCTTTTATAACTGTGAAGCGCTTAGTTTTGGCAAATTCTTCAATCGTGATGACTTCTTTTCCTTCTACATTGGCTAAAACAAACAAGCAAGAATTAACAATCTCATGATTGATTAAAACCGCACATGCCCCACATTCGCCTTCGCCACAACCTTCTTTTAACCCTTTTAAATTAAAGTCATTACGGATGACATCAAGCAACCGACGGTTCAAATCGCTTTGAACGGTGACCGGTTGGTGGTTTAAAGTAAATTTAACGATTGCCATATTCGATCAACTCCATTATCGATTCTGGGGTTACAGGAATATTATGTACCCGTCTAAAAATCGCATTTTCAATTGCCATCGCCACGGCCGGCGCTCCCCCGATTAAAGTTAATTCCCCAGCGCCTTTAGCCCCATATGGTCCGCCAGCGTGTGGATTATCGATCAATTCAGTTGTTATTTTCGTCGTATCCAAGGCGGTAGGAATGATATAATCAGTCATATTTTTTTGTCTGACTTTACCATTTTTCACTTCCATATTCTCTAAATATCCATAGGCAAAACCCTGGGTGATTCCCCCTTCGGCTTGACCTTTAATGACTAAATCATCAATTGCTTTCCCTAAATCATAGACACTCCATGCTTCTTCTAAAGTCACTTGATTTGTCACTTTATCAACAGAAACATCGACGATGTTTACACCCCAAGAATAGGCGGGGTAAGCATCTCCATGAAAGGTGGCTTCATCCCATACAATATAATCGGGTTGGACGTATTGTTCAATCACCGTATCCGCAACTCCATTTTGCCATCGGTCATGCATTTTTTGCGCTGCTTTTGCAACTAAACCGCCAACAATCATTGTCGTACGTGAAGCTACCGTTGGTCCTGAATCAGGAACAAAATCTGTATCCGGATATGGGAATCGCACTTTATCCATCGGTATACCGAGAGTATGGGCAACAATCTTACTCATCGTTGTCCTGACGCCTTGCCCCATATCGACAGCTGCAATTAAGATATCAACATTGTCTTGTTCATCTTTATGCAACTTAACTTGCGCTTTGATGATGGTTGCTTCGCCACTGCCAGTGAAGCCACAACCATGGAAAAAAAGGCTGATTCCCATTCCTCGAAGTTGATTTTCCAACTTATATTTTTGACTTTTCCGCCGGTAATCGGATATCTCAAGCGCTCGTTTAATCAAATCATTCATTAAAATCGGATCTCGAAAAGTGCCTGATGTTGAAGTTAAATCGCCTTGTTTTGCAAGATGTTTCATTTTGAAGTCTAAGGGGTCAATCCCCAAATCTTTTGCAATATGATTTAAAAACATTTCTACAGCATAAAAAATCTGCGGAGCTCCAAACCCACGAAAGGCCCCATTTGGAACTGTATTAGTTAGATATACGATTCCAGAACAATCAACATTGGGAATTGTATAGGCTCCAGTAGTCGCGATCATCGCTCGCGATAAAACCACATTTGATAAACCAAGATACGCTCCTCCATCTAATCTAATATCAGATGAAATCGCGACAAGAGAATTATCACTATCGACAGCTGCTTTCATCCGTATAATTGCGGGATGACGTTTTGTGGTTACTTCGATGTCTTCTTCGCGTTCATAAATCAAACGAATCGGTTTATGAATCTTGTTAATAGCGACAGCGAGTTGACATCCCATCAATGATGGAAATTCTTCTTTACCACCAAAGGCTCCACCAACAGCTGGCTGAATAATTCTAACCTGTTCCGATGAACATCCCAGCGCTAACAAAACCGCATTTTTAACATAATATGGACATTGAATCGATCCAATCAAAGTAATTTTATCGCCTTCGGAATATCCAATCATACCCTGTGGTTCGATATATGCTTGTTCCTGATATCCCGTTTGGTACGTATATTCAAAGATGCGATTTGCACTTGAAAATGCGTTTTGAGGATTACCTTTTTCATAATGGTAATTGATGGCGATATTGCTTTCATCATATATCGGTTCAATCAACTTGGTTTCCAAAATAATCTTATTTATAAGCGACTGAACAACCGATTTTTGCGGACCTACAATAAGTAAAATCGGTTCTCCAAAGTAACGTAAAATCTTTTCGGCAAAAATCGGCATATCGTCTTTTATGATTTTAACCCCATTTTTGCCAGGAACATCACGATAATCCACTGCGAAATATCCATCCGGAAGTTTTGGCACAGTGATGGATACAATTTCACCACTTATTATCGGTGATCGAAACGTTTTAGCATACAACGCTCCTTCAATCTCAACATCGTTGACGTATTTCGCACATCCAGATATTTTCTCATAATTATCAATTTTATTAACTGATATACTGATATCTTTTTGCATGAAATCACCTCTATTCCTGTAATGTTTTTATTTTAAAGCTTGAGATGGGCATTTCGAAATACACAATCCACAACTAAAACATTTGTCTTTATCAAATGTGATATGCTCTTTCAACTCAATAGCAAAATACGGACAGATTCGGACGCATAACTGACATTTAGTACATTTTTCCGGATTTAAAATCGGGATATAAGGTTCATAGGATACAGCATTTTTTAAAGGAGTTTGTTTGACATCTTCAATACTTGAAAAACCGTATTTTTCTAGCACAAGTGGTAAATCCTGTATAATTTTTGAAAATAGATTTTTGCCTTTTAAAAGTGCACCGGAAAGCATCTGAGTAGCTGATGCTCCCGCTAGCAAGAATTCAATGACATCTTCGGCTTTGGAAATTCCGCCAACACCGATAACCGTTAACGATGGCATCGCCTTTTTAATTTTGTATACTGTGGCTAATGCTAGATTTTTTATCACCGGTCCACTCGTCCAAACAAATCCCGCGTCATTTCCATAAACGATATTTCGGTTGTTCAAATCAATTTTCATTGTTGGTCCTAATGAATTGACTGCTACAACCCCATTTGCACCTGCATCAGATATCGCTTTTGCAAAACCTTCCGGATCTGGCAAATGAGGACTGATTTTCATATAAATTGGTTTGGTGGTGTGGCTTCGAATGGTTTTAACCGTATCAGCAATCACCTTCAAGTCCGTTCCCACATAATGTGTCGATACTTCAAATGCGTCAGCGAAGCGATCAAGAAGGGGAATTAAAATCTCCATATCCGCCTTGGTATAACCAACACTGATTATAAGCGGTCGATCTTTTGTCTGCCAGAAAGCTGGCAAAAAATCATTTACCCATTTTTGATATGGGTACTCACTCCACAATTCACTATTCATCACATACTCACGATCCCCATAAATACAAGGCTTCGGTATATGCGGTAGTATCGTGGAAATTGTTTTGGTAACAATTGCCCCACAGCCTTCATTAACCATGAAAGCCAATTTGTCAGCGTCACCTACTAATGGCCCTGAAGCCGGCATGAGCGGATTTGCTAAGTATAATCCGTTGAAATTTGTTGTCAAATCCATATTAATCATCCTTTCTTAAGATCGTTCCATAGGCGTGTGGCCGACAAAATTGCTTTTTGGTATTTGGAGGCCAACTCCGGTTTTATTTGATAATTGGTAATTACTCTTTGCCCAGCGATGAAAACGTCACTTGGCTTAAAACTGTTGTATAAGCCAAAGAAAATATGGCCAAAAGCATTATCCACATTTATTGGGGTTGCCGGATGGTAAGGTATCGTTAATAAATCCGCTGCATAACCAACCTGGATTTTACCAAGTAGCACGCCTAAGCGCTCGCTGACAAATTCATAAGTGTCAATTATCATTTTTTGCAAATCCGCCAGACTAAAAGAAGTAATTCCTTTTTGCAGATGAGCGGCATAATAGATATTCAGATATTCGGTAGTGATTGATGAAGAAATACCATCATTACCGATGATGACTTTGACACCCGATTGACGAAGCAATTCAAAATTCGGTAAACCTACGCCATTGTTCATATTTGATGACACATTTATAGCAACAGCACAATTGTGTTTTTTAAGGATTCTTAGTTCTGATGAATCAGCATATAATGCATGAGCAATAATGCTTCCAGAGTTAAGTAAGCCATGACGATCAAGACGATTGATAATTCGTTCTCCATAAAGATTTTGGCAATCGATTTCATCATCATTGCTTTCTGCGGCATGAATATGAATTGGTTGGTCTTTCAAACTGTTTTTCACGGCTTTCAATGTGGTTTCGGATAAAGTCATCGAAGCGTGTAGGCCAAACATTCCCGAAGAAAACGGAGTGGGCTTAATCGCAAGAAAATCCTCATTTTCTTTAAGACATGCTTGCACATCGAACCGATCGCTTGTTTCAAAACAGAATACTCCTCGCATCAATGCATCATCACAGACAGCACGTTTGAGCGCCAATAATGACCCCAAAATATCCTTACCACTGGCATGATGATCAATTATGGTTGTAATGCCATTTTGTAAAAAATCAACGCTTGCGGCAATACCACTATAATAATTCATGTCGTTATCCAGTTTGGCATCAATTTTCCACCATAGTTGTTCCAAAATCGCTTTGAAATTTTGGGGCTTAAAAGGCAATGATAGCCCACGGGCAAAAGTTGAATAAATATGCGAATGTCCCACAACAAGCGATGGCATTACAAATTTACCCTGACAATCAATAATCTCGTATCCCTTGTTAATGAAATCTGACATTGGTCCGACTTTTGTGATTATCTCATCAAAAATGATATACGCATTATCTTGGTATTGATGATAATCATATATTTGGGCGTTAATCAAAGCTTTCATCACCAATTACCTCCTTTTAACTAGATGTCCTTTACCATTTTCGAATTGCTGATTACGAATCACGAACCGTCCGCGAACTATTGTTGAATCAACATATCCCGCAGAAGGAAAGTCTTGATACAAATTATAATCACACCGAGAATGATTTGTCTTGATGGAATAATTATTTTCGGGTTTATATATTACCAAATCCGCATCACTTCCAACGGCAATTTGGCCCTTTTGGGGATAAAGTCGATGAATAAGTGCTGAATTTTTCGTCATTTTATCAATAATTTGGTCGGAAAAGATTTGATACAATAAGTTAAAAGCATGCTCAACCCCACCTATGCCCAGGGAAATATCTTTCAGAAATATATGATTTTTTTCTGCTTTCATAAACGGGCAATGATCCGTTCCAATCGTAAAAACATCATCAATCATATTTTTCAAAATTAGCTGTTCATGCAAACTACGTATCGGAGGTGCCATGGTATATAAGAATCCGTCTGATTGTTGTAAGCAATCATCTGAAAGCACAAAATATTGCGGACAACTTTCAATAAAAAATTGCTTATTAAGTAAATCAAGATATTCATCTTTAAGGCGTTTTAAGGTTTCGCCACTAGAAAGGTGAACCATATATAGCTTTCCGCCTGTTTCCTTTACAAAACCTGCTAGTTTTAAAGCTTCGCTAGTCTCACATATCGATGGCCGTGAAAGTGATAAATCGCGAAAAGTATCAGTCGACTTGATCTTAATCATATCGTCGTTTTCGATATGTGCGGTAATTAAAACACCATATTGCCGCGATAACTGTAACAATTCCTTGATTTGTGGGTCGAATGTTCGGCGTCCTGAATCAGAGTATGTCGTAAAAAGTTTAATGGATGTCATCCCAAGTTCAAGTACTTTTTTAACAAATGCTTCCAAATCACCTTTGGGATTTTTGATGGTGGCATGAAATTGGTAGTCCACAACACTCGCTTGAGCCTCTTTGAGTCGGCGTTGATAAGCCAGTTCTAAATCGTTTACATTATCAACTGGGTCTAGAAAATCAATAATTGTTGTAACCCCACCATAAGCAGCAGCAATACTACCAGTATAAAAGTCGTCAGCCGAATGATTTTTGCCACAATCAAGAGCAAAATGAACATGCGGATCAATAAATCCGGGAAGCACTAATTTATGCGTGGCATCAACAATTTCGCTTGCTGGGTAAAGTTCGGAAGCCAGCCGACTAATGACCCCATCCTTCACATAAACATTAGTATATTCAAATTGCCCATTTATATATACTTTTGCGTTCTGAATTCGTAAATCGTCCATGCATAGTCCTTCCTTCACTTACATAAGTTGATATTCAGATATTGCATATTTTTTTAGAACCGCATCAATGAGTTCATTACGAATTGCCACATAAATCTCTAGTTTTGAAGCGACCATCTCTGAAAAAATCGCGTGGAATCCCTTGCCATCAAGTTCCAATAACCCGATTTCATCAAGATAAATAGGGGATATCTTTTTAGTAATCATCTCTCGAATTGTTTCTTCAATCCATGTCAAAGTGGCTGAGGAAACCATGTATGGTCCAACCTGGCAACAAGAATCAAAGTCATTTGGAACATAAGTGTTATGATAAATAAACGGTCGTTCCTCCATTGTGGTTAATCGGGTTGCCCAATAAGATTTTACTATTTTATTTTCGATCTGTTTCGTGGCGACGAACCCATCGCCAGTCTTATAAAATTGGTATAAAGCCATCATTTTACTGGTTTTGCCAGAATCAATACACCCAGAAATAATATTAATCACATCGTTATCCCCCTGATCAAGACATTTACAAAATAGCCAGAAATTAACAAGACATCATTTTACAAGAACACTGTCACAACGATTGCTAAAAGCAAAAAGGCGCCTGCGAAGATAAGTTTTATTGGTAAACCCGCCAGTGATTTCTTACCAAATAGTAATATTTGATATGATATACAACCGTCCCAATCGCTCCCTCAAGCAGTCCATTAAAAAAATGTCATTCCAGCTTCAATACTTTGGAGTTGACCCGATACAGTATGAAATACCAAATCCTGAAAAACTAAAAATAAAACAAACATCATTCGCCAAGCAATACTCGCAGTCAGAAAGGAAATTAAATTT
>Ga0172381_10003207_pt1 | contig 17482 bp, 14 predicted proteins | sample Leawel6488metaG_FD_119754 | JGI IMG/M metagenome (GOLD analysis project Ga0172381, IMG submission 119754) | Leachate microbial communities from a municipal landfill in Southern Ontario, Canada - Leachate well 64-88 metaG | ecosystem: Engineered > Solid waste > Landfill > Unclassified | place... | reverse complement strand
ATGGAGGCGTTCAACCCCAATCCTACCGTGAAGGCATCGAGATGAATCCCTATATAGATCCTGCCATCCGGTTAAAAACGGCATGGAAAGTCATAGACCTGAGTGCAGACATTGAATACAAACCGCTTCCTGGCCTCCGTGTCACTCCGCTGGTCGGATATGACGTCACCAAAGATGCACCTTTCTTTTACAACGGATTCCCAACCTCTACCGAAGGAGTCAACAATGCTTATGGAAACTTATTCTCCGTGAAATATATGACCTCAAATCGTCTTAAATTGGGCGTGCATGGTCTATATTCCTTCAGAAGTCTGCTGACTGTGTTGGGGGAATTGAATTTCAACCGTTACCTCAATTTCAGTTCGGCAGATAACATCAATGACCTATTGAAAGATTGCGGACGCAAAGCATGGTACAAGCCCGGATTTGAAATGCGCCTTCGGGCGGATATCTCTCCCGTCGAAAAGTTGAACCTTTTCCTGGACTATCAGTTGGAAGCCCAACGATATGCAGCAGACAAGAATGATTTCTGCAAGAAGCTGGGAGATATCAACGATCTGAACATCGGTGCCAATTACAAACTGACAAAAGACGTCGGGGTCTTTCTCCATTTGAATAATATGCTCGATCAACGCTACGAAGTCTGGAACGCCTATGCTGTACATGGTTTTACCGCAATCGTAGGAGGTTCGGTCATGTTTTAGATACCTGATTTTGCTTTTACCGGATTGATATGCTTATAAAAATAAAAGCCATTGTTCTTCACTGTCTGGCATACAACGATACCACCAACATTGTTCATCTGTACACGGAAGATTTTGGGAGAATGAGCTATCTGGCGTCCAAGCCCCGCAGCAAAAAATCAAACCTGAAGAATGCCTTTTTCCAACCTTTGTCCCTGGTCGAAATCGAGGCTGACCATCAAGGTAGCCGCCAAATACAACGTATCAGGGAAATCCGCAGCATCTACAATTTTTCCGGTATCCCCTACGATCCGGAGAAAAATGCCATCTCCCTTTTTCTGGCTGAAGTACTGTATCGTTCGTTACGCGAAACAGAAAAAAATGCCATCTTGTTCGACTTCCTTTCGCAATCCATCCAGTTCCTTGACCTTTGCGAAAAAGGCCTGGCTAATTTCCATCTGGTCTTTCTCATCAAACTCACCAGATATCTGGGATTTTACCCCAATGTTGAAGAGCAACAACCTCATTGGTACTTCGACCTTCAGGGCGGAACTTTCACGCCGACACGCCCTTTGCACAACGCCTGGCTTACCCCTGAGCAAGCCTCAGACTTTGCCCGCCTGATGCGTATGAACTTTGACAACATGCATGCCTTCCAGTTTGAAAGGCATCAACGGGTTGAAATTCTTAGGCAAATGCTGAATTATTATCGGATGCACCTGACAGACTTTCCGAGTATCAAGTCCTTAAGTGTGTTGCAGGAACTTTACGATTAAAGACTCTTCCGGCAAAGGAAATTTTCCAAATGGTTTTCATAATCCCACACTTTGACTGCCCTGAACAAAAATAATCTAATGCAGCCCTTTACAACCCGCTGAAAGCAACATTCTCAAACCTCAGCGAAGGAATCAAGTATGCACTGTTCAGACGCGGATCATTTCCAACCTCTGACAGCTGATTCCATAAAATCAGCAAGTTTCCTGTCACATTCATTTCGGAAACCGGTTGAGTCAGCTTGCCATTTTCAATCAAGAAGCCTTCCATTCCAAAAGAGAAATCACCCGAAGAACTGTTGCTGTTTCCTCCATTGAAACCGGTCACCAAAATGCCTTTTTCAACCGAAGCAATCATTTCTTCCATGGATCGTTCTCCCTTTTCCATCATCAAATGGGAAGGATCGCTTATCGTAGGCTCGACGCCCATTTTCAAAGCATGGTAGGTATCGATGAAATAAGTCTCCAGAACTCCCTTGTTAAATATATACCGCTTCTGTGTGGCAACCCCTTCATTGTCAAAATAACGGGCTCCAAAAGTATGCGGAATATGTGGATCATCCATCAATGTCACTTTTTCCGAAAGCACCTGTTGTCCCTTTTTATCAAGCAAAAAAGAATTCTTTTGCTGCAAAGCGGCCCCACTCAATGCAGAAAGAATTGGAGAAAGCAAACGGCAACTGTTCAGGTTATCCACCACCATGCAGTAATTTCCTGATTCAATCTTTTTCTGTCCCAGCTTACGCAAGGTGCGTTCAAGTGCTATTTTGCCGATATTCTTCTTAATCAGGTCATCATAAGAAAGTGCCTGGTCATACCAGAACGATTCGGGCCTTGTATCTCCTTCTTCTTTGACGGAAACGCTGACCGTCAGGGAATAAAAGCTGACGGAACTTTCTCCCTCAAAACCATTGCTGGCTACCATATAGGAAAAGGATTCCCCGTCACTGTAAGAAGACTGGACGGAAAGAATGCGTTCGTCGGTACCCAGGATTTCATTGGCGGCCTGATATGCCAGTTGCAGCTTTTCATCAGGCTGGAGTCTTTCCATGTACGGATCATGAAGTGCCAGGTCAGGCCGGCCGCCTTTGTAGTAAAGTTCAGGGTTTGGCAACTGCCGATTTGTGTCAGGTGTCAGATATCGGACAGATTCCACCGCATTGGTGATAAATTTGCTCAATTCCTTTTTTTCCATACGGTTGGTGGAAAAGGATCCGTAACGCCCATCTACATAAAGGCTTAAAACCATTTGATTTTCGGAAGATTGCTGCAGCTTGTCCAATTGCTTGTCGCGAATCTCAAATTCCGTATCGGATCCGGAATAAACAGAAACCCTGGCAGCCTGACATCCCTGATGGAGGCTAAAATCCATGGCCCATCTGGCCAAATTTTTATATTCTTTTGATATCATGTCCTTTCTTTTATTCACTTAAACCTCCAACGGTCAATTTTCTGATCAACGCCGACGGCATACCACAGGTGACGGGACAACTTTGCCCATCCTTGCCACAAGTCCAGGTTCCGTTATCCATCAGATAGTTGTCTGAAACCATGGCCATGTCGGCCAAGGCCTTCGGACCGTTGCCGATGATGTTGATGTCTTTGATGGGTTGTGTCAGTTTTCCGTTTTCAATAAGATAGCCCGACTTTACGAAGAAGGTAAAATCTCCAGCCCCGATTTGAACCTGACCGTTTGTAAAGGAATTCACAAAAACACCATTTTTGACCGAAGCAATCATTTCCGCCTCGGAAGCATTGCCGTTTTCCATATAAGTAGCACGCATTCTCGGAATGGGAGCCTGACGGAAAGATTCCCTTCTTCCGTTTCCGGTTGGAGGAACATTGAAATGTTTGGCACTCACCCGGTCATGCAGATAGGATGATAGAATTCCTTCCCGGACAATATAGGTCTTCTGACCATCCACCCCTTCGTCATCTATATTGACCGATCCACGATTGAATGGTATCGTACCGTCATCTACCACATTGATGAAGTCTCCGCAGATTTTCTGATGCAACCTATCAGAGAAGATGGAAGTGCCTTTTCGATTAAAGTCCGCTTCAAAGGCATGACCGATGGCCTCATGCAGAAATATGCCCGATCCGCCGGCCCCCAAAACGACAGGCATCTCGCCGCCTTTTGGCTTGATGGCCTGATACATGATGGCCGTTTCATCAACCGCCTCTTTTGCAATAATCTCCACCATTTCATCGGTCAAAAATTCAAACCCCATCCGGAACGAACGCGCCGCTCTGCCATTTTCATACACACCATTCGCCAACATCACACAATTAGCTGTCAGAGAGACCATTGGACGATAGTCATAAAACATCACTCCTTCTGAATTCACGAAAAAAATATGGGAAGAACAGTCCGAAAGATTGACCATCACCTTGTTCACCCTATTGTCTAAAGCAAAAATCCGGTCATTGAGTCTCTGCACGTATGGAATACGCTGTTTCAACGTCATATCTTCCCAAGATTGCCGGATGGTATAGTAATTTCTCGGAGAAACTTTTACCGCAAATTCCGGAGAGATGCCTGTCGAAGCCCCATTGGCTATCCTCGCTGCTGTTCCTGCTGCCTTCAACATATCCTCCAAGGTGGTGTTTTCCACATAGGCATACCCGGTTTGGTCACCGGACAAAACCCTGACCCCTACCCCGTACTCAATACCGGAAAAAGTTGAATTGACCTCACCGTCACGCAGTCCGACCGCATTGTTGAAAGTATGTTCAAAAAAGAGATCAGCATAATCACCGCCCTTTTCGAGCGCAGCTGCCAATACTTTCCTTAAGTCTTCTTCACTCATTCCGAAATGTGCCAAATAAGCTCTCTTACAATCCATTTTACGTCAAATTAAGACAGCAAATTTAGCGAATTAATCCGTATTATCAGGACAGGCTACATTAAATTCGAGCATCACCCTACCAGCAAAAGAGACTTGCTCGTCTAAAATAAAAAAACTATTTTTGCATCGCTTTTAAAGGGACCGGCAGCTATGCTTGTCTTTGCGCTGATGGCCTTGTAGTTCAATGGATAGAACGGAAGTTTCCTAAACTTTAGATTCGGGTTCGATTCCCGGCGAGGCTACGCTTTTTTAATTTACCATCCACCTATTCAGCTAATTAGACTTTACTTTGCTCTTTAAGGGCTAAAATTAGGGTTAAACGGACTAAAAAGTTCTTTTTGTAAACAAAAACTCTAGTTTATTCGTTTGCAGAAAAATCATCCAAATCCATCCTAACCCCTTTTTTATTAGCCCTTCCATTTATTTACTTTTCAAATACGGCCAGACTTTCATATTTATACTTCCTACGCTTTCGTTATATTTCTTTATTTAGTTTTCACTTTTTTCCGTTTACAAGAGGCACTATGCTGCTAGGGTATATATATACTGTATGTTTTTGTATTTGCCCTTTTGAGGTTCGATTTTCTATATATTATAATTTATTGGTGGAACAATTCTTGAGCTCTCTTTTGCCCAACCACTTCTGATTATATGCAATATTAGTTCAACTCTGATTGCTCTTAACAATACCCACCTATTTTTGCTTAAGGAGTTGTCTTGGCTAAAGCAGAAGATTTTTCTAAAATATGCATGGGCATCTCGCTTTACCTTTCCATCCAAATAGGAACACAAGTCCATCATCCTGTCAAAACCCAAATTTTTTATTGCTTCTTCAAGAATAATATTTTTCAGATCCCCCCAAGAATTCCTCACTGGTATATTATTAATTGGAAAATCCTCAAACAGTTGCAGCCTTTTACAATTCTCCCAAAAAAACACATATAATTCCTGATAATTTTCAACAAATTCTTTAAGTGAACTGAAACCCAGTTTCGTTTGCACTACGGACTGACCACGCATAATTGTAAATTCTATGCGTAACAAATTCAAATTCTCATTAGACTGCAGGTTTTCATTTAGAGACTTTATAAGTCCTCTTTTCGGCTTCTTCTTATTGATTTATTGAATCTTATCATATAGAGTAACCTTAAATTGCTCCGTTCTAAAGTGCCTCCAACCCTTTTCTTGACGTAGCTTATAACTACTGTTTGAAAATCCTGCTACAATGCCTAAAAATGGCGAGACAGGCACTTTAATCCTAATATTACGACCGATTTCTACTCTAGTAATATTGAACTCAAGCAAGTTCTTGAATGGAATTTCAAGATAACCTGAAAGCAATTTTAGAGCCTTAATAAAATCATTTACTGTTAAATCCTCAATTGATTTTGCTCCAAAATACCATTTTCTTAAACTACCAGTAATCCTCATCAATTTAGGGAATCCGTCTACGTATGCTTCAATTGTAAGATAGCATCTGTCTTGTTGTTCCATATTGTTCCAAAGCTTGTATTTGTAAGGATTGCCATAACATACAAAGTTGTCCTTTCTATTTTCAAAAAATTCTTTCGTCAAATGAGAAAATATCAAGGAATCTCTTGATTGAATTCTACCATTATCAAACATGACGACCTCCTTTCGCAAATGCAATAACATCTGACTTTAAAAATCTTTTTGTTCGACCGTTGATTTCAACTGGAGTTATCATACCACTCTTTTCATACCGATACAGAGTCGTTCTACTAACCTTCATAAGTAGAGAGACTTCCTCAATCGTTAAAAGTTCAGCATCACTAATTTTAATGATGCTATCAACAAACCACTGCTTGTTCTTAATAAAGAACACTTTCAGAATCTTAAACATTTCCCTTTCAGGAATTTCTAAATCGTTTACCGATTTTACTTTAAATTTTGCCATTATTTTATAAATTAAATTTCTTATAGTAACTCCGGCAAATTTTGAAAAAGCCCTGAAAATCAAAATATTTTTCTCATGTTAGGATTATTTAACAAAAAAGGCCGTTATCAATGATAACAGCCTTTAAAAACAAGAATTGCTTATTTCAGTTCTTCATCGAGACCAGAATATGAACTTAGTCTCTGAACAGGCATTTTTTACTTCAATTCTAATATTAGATTAAAATTATCACTTGAATTGCTAATAAACCATTTTGTCTATGACAATTAATCGGATAATTACAGCAATAGAAACAGCCAAAATTATCACTGTAATTATTGGCCCAGTACAACCCCAATTCTTTTCAATGTCCCCATCTTCGTCTGGTTCAATCTTTTCTGAAAAAAGGACTGCAACAAAACTAACAATCGGTGAAAGGAACAAGCCTAGAAAGAGTGCCAAACCAAAACCAATTCTTCTTTTGAGTCCTGCATTAGCAATAATAATAGCAAGCGGCAATAACACAAAAAAGGCTATTAAAAAAAAACCTAATTCATTCATAAGTTACATTATTTAAAAAAAATTGCTATTCAATAGCTGATTTTAGACCATTATTAATTGTAATCGGGAGAAGTGACTATCTCAATATTTTTTTGCATTGAGAAATTATGTTACTTGTATACTTCTTTATAACGATTAACAATAGATATCGCATATTTTTCAGAAACTAAATAACTATCAATGATTCCGTTCATTTCTTTCTCATATCTAGCGAATTTCATATTATCCTTTTCAGCTTTTCCTTGATAAACCATAAAAAAATATTCTACTCTAATACTCAATTCTTTTTCAGCCATTGAGCAAATATCTTTATCATCTTTGACATCATTGTCTGATTGTAGAATTTCAGCAATGCCTGTTTTTTCTTTTAAAGTTCGATATGTATCTAGGCGAACACTATTACTACAACTAAGTAGTAATGTCATTAAAATGCAGATAGTTAGTTTCATAAGCTTAATAATTTGATTCGGCGTAAAAATAATATAAATCTATTATATGCGGTACACTTATATGTGGTAATTTTAAAAATAAACCTCTTGTAATTTCGAACTAAAGAAATACAGGGTGAAAATGCAGGAAAAACAAAAGAAAATATCAACTGAAACTATCGATCCTCGAATTACTAAGATTGCAGCGAAGATTAAAGAGCTTAGATTAAAAGACTATTCAAGTCATGAAACATTTGCTTGGGATAACAATCTAAACAGGGTTCAATATTGGAGAATTGAAAATGGTTCAAATTTAACTTTGAAAACCCTACTTAGGATTCTTGATATATACAAAATTTCACTGAGTGAATTCTTTAAGGACTTGTAAAGCGAGTTATTTATAATCAACTATCATTTATCTTGATTAATAGATAGAACCATTTCAGTCATTATGATGCTTTACCCATTTGCTTTAGAATCTCATCTTTATCCATATTAATGAAGTTCATAGCTTGCTTCATGATATCGTTGCTATCCATATTAATGTAAGTATAAGCCTGTTTCATATCTTTATCACCAAGCAAGGTCATGATTAATTGAGGGGCTACACCTTTTATTCCTAAGTGTGAACCAAAAGTATGTCGAGCGACATGAAATGTGATTTTTTTGTCGATATCTAGCATATTAGCCATTTCTTTCAGGTTTTTGTTAATATACTGGTTTGAAAGCTTTTCAAAAACAAATTCAGATTTCAAACAAAGACTCCTTTTATTCAGAATTTTTTTAGCAACATTACTGATTGGGATGTACACCTTATTCGAGTTTTTAATTTGGATTTTTGTTATGGCAGTAAAATTTTCATCAATGTCTTTCCATTTTAAGTCAATAACATCTGAATATCTTAGCCCTGTTTCGCAAGCAAACACAAACAACTCCTTTGATTGGAACAGGCCTCTTTGAGCACTTGGAGGTATCACTAATCTTTTAAATGCATCGTACTCTTCAAAATTCAAATATGTATCCCTTCGAGCATCGGCAGTTAATTTGAAGTGCTTAAAGGGATTCTGAATCGGAAAATCATTCTTTATGGCAAAATACCATACGGTTCTAAAATTCTTTAAGCCTTTATTTGTCGTGGTCTGATTATTCTTCCTGATTTTTCTTAGATAATTTGCAAATTCTTGAATAAATTGATAATCAATTTGACCAATTGTTACCACATTCTTCTTGTAACGCATATTTGTAAATGCTTTTAAAGTATGTTGTAAACTCAAGAATTTTCTTATTGTATTTGCTCGTTTATCCGATTGTCTCAAGTGTAAAATATACATATCAAGAAGTTCATCCAATGGAAAACGTTCTTTTTTATTGGAAATCACGGTGGGCTGGTCTGTAATTATTGCTCGAATATCATCAATTGACACATATTCATTATAGGCGTCTTTTTGCAAAATATATTTGCTTATAGATGCTATTTTACCCAAGATGTAATTATTGATTGATTTTGCCTTGTCATTTGAGCAAATGACTTTTCCCTCTGTACTATCCCAATATTTCGGCTCAATAAATTTTGGTGTGGAGAATTTGTACTGTTTACTTTCGAAATAAACACGAAAATCTATTCTGCGTGCATCCCCTTTCATTGGTAAATCCGTTCTTAAAATAGCCTTAAAAGATGTTTTCATAGTTGTTTGTTTTCCCTATTAATAACAGGGAACTTTTTCTTTTGTAGAAAAAATATGACTTTCTTGGGCTAATATAGTGTTATGTCTCTGTTTTACTGCACTTTGTCCAAATTATTTTTAACATTTATTATATTTTAAGAGGTGAATTGAAGAGGGAGCGATAGCAGGATTAGTACCAATTTTAATCCGATAAACAACTATTTACGAAGACTACATATAAAGACTAGATATTCACTCCTAAAACCACCTTAGATAGGAATCTACGTTAATACTAATACAGAACTGAATATTGTAGGTGATTTCCTGTCAAGTTACACGAAAAGTTGAAGCAAGTTACAATCCCTCGCATATAGCAGAAACCATAATTGGCTATAATGTTTGGCATTTATTGTATTTTTTTCTTCATTATTTTTATTCAATGGAAAATTTTCTTCTTTTCTATGGCTTATATCAATGAAAACTATAATAATTCGCGATTACTACATATCAACAAAAGAAAAACGAGTCTTGGGAAGAATTCAGCAATGGAATAGAAATTTGGTCATATAATTCCTCTGTCGAAAAGTGGAACTGACCATCTGAATAGCTTGCAGCCGTTAAATAGAACTACAAATATTTAAAAATATATGGTAAGTTTTTGACTCTTTATGTTGAAAGGGTCTTTAAACTAGAAAATTCGAGCTTATTGATAAAACGTCTTTTCGTTTTAGAGATTCAGAGAGCGTAAAGTTTGTTCTTCCTGAAAAAGCTGCTAAAATACCGAAAACAACTGTAAATGTGATAGTTAATGTTTGGGCGGGTGAGGAGACCCGCGCCAGCTAGGTACAAATTATTTGTAAGGTAGTTGCGAAATTTCAATTTTCGGTGCCTTATCTTCCCCTTTGTAACTAAAGTGTAAAGCCGATGCCCATTCGTATGCCTTATCCACCTTGGGGCCTAAGGTAATTTGCCCCACTCTCTTTTTAATTGGTTCAAGTTCTATATATACCCTAGGTGGGCTTGTAGATTTGTTGTCTTTATTTTCCTCGCAAAATTTCTTTTCAAACTCTACACCAGTCATTACAAGTCGCACTTCATTTTCATTTTTGTAGTCTTCTCTCTTAAACAAAAAGGCAATAATGTTAAGATGTTCTTCTAAGCTAGATATTTTTGCTTCTTTTGTCTTTTTGTAAGTGGTTACTTTTTCTTTTAGCTGATCCATCATGCCTATAAATACTTTTCTTTTCTTAGATCTTAAATTTGGAATACAAAAGTTAGTTGACTTATGCTGTAAATAAACTACCCGATAAAAGCTTATATCACTTTCATCTATACGGGCTTCTTTATTTTTTTCATTTGATAGAGAATTCTTGATATCTTCTATGAATTCATTTGTTCGCAGTTTAATAGCACATCCTTTGGCTTCCACTCCCAATTCTTTACCATAAAACCGCCACATATTTAAGTCGTTATGCTTATCCTTAGTAACAAAACTCCCAATAAAGGGTTTGGGTGAAAAGGGTACGACAGAATCATCATCCTTATTTAGGATAGACGGTTGATAATCAATAAAATCAAAAAATTCCATGCCTTCTGAAGGGTCGTTCATAAAGTTTCCTTCGGATATTCTGAATTTATTGTAGTCAAGGATTAGGCTTTTGGTTACAGACAGACTAGTATAATGTGTGACACAGTCTTCGTTTATGCGCAATATTTCTTTTATCTTGAAAACTAAATCTATAATTTCTGAAAGAGCAAAATCATTTGTTTCTTCAATCTTTTTTAAATAGTATTTTGCATACCTAACACCAATATCATTTTCCTTAGAAGTAAGTTTCAGATATTTTAAAAAGTCCTGTTTGCTCCCATCATTGTCGATTTTACTTTCTCTTCTTGCTAATCCCCTATAATAATATGCATTTTCAAATCTCGGATTTTTTTTTATAGCATTAGTATAATCGGCAATCGCTTCATTATAATTTCCTTGTGCTTTCCAAGCATTTCCCCTGATATGATAATAGTTTTCTGCATATTTCGGTTTGAGTTTGATAACTTTAGTATAATCCGATACCGCTTTATCATATTCTTTTAAAGCAAAGTATGCAAGACCCCTGTTATAGTAAGCTTCTTTAAAATCCTTATGATTCTCTATGGCTTGAGTATAATTATTTATTGCTTTTTGATATTTCGTTTTACTATACCATGTATTACCCCTCCCTAAATATAAATCCGCATCCTTCGGATTGATCTTTATAGATTTATTAAATTTTAAAATTGCTTCGTCGAAATCAGCAATCGCTTTATCATTTTCATTTAAGCTTTGCAACGCTAGTCCTCGGAAATAGTAAGCATAAGCAAAATCTAGATTAAGTTCTATGGTTTTAGTATAATCTTTTACCGCTTTTTCATATCCTTTTCTATCAGCCCATGCCAAGGCTCTAACATAATAACCAATATAATTAGTCGGATCAGCGGCAATAGCTTTTTCAGCAAAAACCATTGTTTCAGCAATGTATTTTTCTAATTGAGAATTAGCTTTTACCCGCCATCCATATAATTCTGCATCCTTTTGTCTTTCCAGCTCTTCCTCAGTAAGCAAAGCAATAATTTCTTCAAACTTACTCTGTTTATAAAGTTCTTCTACATTATTACGGAGTGCATTTATGTTTTCTTCCATAGTTTTGTCAGGTTGAAGATAAAATACTAAATATTTTCTGTCAATATTCAACAATAAAGAAATTTTCAGACAAAAACTTTCTAGCAGAAACTGCTTCTAACATTAATTATTCATATGCTTTTCCTTCCTTTCAAGCATTATTTGTCTATTGAGTTTTGCGATTTTGCAAAAAAACTCATTAACTACTAACGGATCTCCCTTTGGATTTTCATTTGCATTCCGAATCATACACATAGTACAAAACTCTTTATCCGAACATTGAATACATTTCGGAAAGTCTTTTTTACGCAAACTTCTTAAATATTGTACTTTTTCAGAATTGACCCAAATGTCATTGAGGGAAGTATTTTTTACATTACCAACAATATAATCCTGCCAGCCGGCACATGGATAAACATTTCCGTTGTCTGCTATGCAAATAGAAGAATGACAAACGCTACAAACAAAATCGTTTGACGTCATAGTTTTTTTCTTCTCAACTTCCATTTCCATTTGTTCCAAGTATTTTGCATCATTTGCAACTTTGTCATCAATCACTTCTTTGATTTCATTAATTGATAGACGGCAACTCAGATTTTGTGTTGTATGGTTGAATCTTGCTATGATGCCATAATCATCTCCGACATCAATCTTATACTCTTTTGCCCATTTAATAACGTCATCATAACAGTTCTTGTTTTGTTTCATTATTGGGCAGCTAATTTTCAAAGGAATATCATTTTCAACCAGTTTCAAAATGGCATTTTTTGTTTTTTCAAAACTCCCTTTCATTTGAGTTATTTCATCGTGAATATTGGAATCCATTGAGTATAACGAGACTTGAACACCTAATAGGGGGTTCATCTTCATTTCTTTGATAATCTCATTATTAAGTAATGTTAGATTACTAAGGATATTCACTGAAAAATCATATTCTTTGCATTTTCTCAAGAAATCGCAAAAGTTTTTGTGCAAGAGTGGTTCCCCACCACTTATTGTTAAATGCAATAACCTCAAATCTTTACATTGTTTTAAAATATCATAAAACAAATCAGCTTCGATATAACTTACTTTGTATTCATGCGGAATATAACAATGGATGCATCTTTCGTTGCACATGCTTGTAATTTCTATGTGCAAATTTGTAAGCTGAGGTTTGCCTTTTAAGTATTCTTCAAAAAAATCCTGAGTGGATTTTTCAGCATACATGTTAGCCGAAGACTTTTTTTGTTTTATTATTTTGGATTCTGATATATTGTACGAAAATCTCGTGTCTTTTTCTTCACATTCCTGTAATGTTTCGCCAGATACAATAAATCCATCCTGTTCAAGCATGCAGTAAAATTCTTTGGCATCGTTCTTTATTGTTCTAATGTCAACATCTGAAAATCGCTGCTTTATTTTTGTTGCAAGTTCATCAAGGGTTTGAGGCGTTCTGCCCAAAACTGATAAAAAAAAGGCTCCACTCTCCGATAGAATCTTATCTCCGATGTGGTTTGCGTTATCTTTCGTTTGTATATATTCGAAATTCCGATTGTCCGTTATGTACCCAAAGGACTCATAGTCCCGAAACATAACATTAGATTTTTGCTTGAAAACCATTTCAATATCTCCTTTTTTTTAAATAATCAGGCGACGAGTTCTAATTGAAAACATCGCCGCCTGATCAAAGTGTTCATTAACGTCCACCCGGCTTTGGTGGATTACAAGGTCTTCCGCTCGGCTGACTATTGGGACGACATTCTGCCATCTGCGCAGTACTTTGAGCCAAGATTTTAGGTTTTTTGTAAATCATAGGTTTTACCTCATTTTTTTAATTATTACTCTTGTTATTAAGAGTGACGTAAAAATACAGAAGCAAAACCAATATTCAAAGCTTTATCTTTTTTTTAATTTTACCCTATTCAAATAGCCCTTTAATGGTTTCCAATTATTCACAGTGCGGCCTAATAATAAGGCTCAATTCGTTCTAAAAAAATCAGAGCAAAAAATTGTAAAACAATGAATTAAGCAAATGGTTAAAAAAACAAGGGTTGCATTTTGAAACATACCATTACAAATTGAAACAAACAGTAAAAAGATTTTCAAAAAAATAACCTATCAGAGCTTCATTTATCTCCCATAGGTTTCAAGGTTAAAGTACCGGTGATGCTACATGAAACAATTTGTAACAATCTTACTATGGTATCAAATAAGATTACTCTCTTTCAAGTTTCAATCATATCATATCAACATGATTTCCAATAAAGTAAAAAAAGCCATTAAAATGTCTTGACTTTTCAATTTTATGTATACTTTTGACGGCTTAAATAAATTTTTGAATCTTATAAACTGAATGATTTTTTTAAAATGATATGGCTGTCATTAGCTATATCTACTTGGTTGTGGATGTTCCCTTCCAAGTTTTTAAAAAAAAAGAATATGAGAAAGAGAATTGATTTGGATGTCACGTTAATCCGTGAAACAAGGAAGCTTTTGGAAGTACTGGTATTTTTATTCTTTAGTGGTTTGTTTTAAATTATAAAATCAACCGTTTTTAGAAGTACTGAAACTTATGAAGTACTGATAATTTTATCGTTTGATTGTATTTTTAAAATATTAAAATCAAGTCTAATAAAATATCAGGAACTGATTTCTCTAAGTTTTTTCCCCCCATCAATTAATGACGGGGGGTTTTTAAAAAAAACAATTTTAATAAGGGTTAAATATAGGGCTACTTTATTGAAACAAGTTGAAGAAAATTGAAGAAAATTGATTAAATCAATTTCAAAAAAAAACTTTTAGAGTTCTAATTTAATCCAATAGGTTTCAAAGTTAAAGTACCGGCGAGGCTACTATATAATCAGCATAACCCCAATAAATCCAGTAGCTTCTAAATTCTTTCGCGTTTAATTTTATACGATAATAATTTTTTCGTCTAAGGTCATATAGAACTCAGCAAAGACTCAAAACACAACTTTCTGAGTTTCGAAAGAAAAATCTGAGTAATGGATTACTTTGATAAAGAAACCTTTTGTTGGTTTGATTACCTTTGTTCCGCTTACATTATAAAAATCTTCTCCAATAACGCTTTTATTTTTTTCTGTGCTATAAATTGTATTTGATATAATTTCCAGTTTCTGATAAAAATTAATGCACCAGTTAAATATTGGGTACTTTTTCCCAATAATAATATGACCATTTTCATCTTTAGGTCTCCAATATATCGGTTTAAAAGGCGAAGAAGAAGGAGCGTCTATCATGCAAGTACAATAATGTTTCTTTCCGAAGTAAGGTTTATAGGTCCAAACTTTTGATCCTTCTTTGTAGGTGGAATCTGATTTATATAGTTGATACGAAGTAGTATCCTCAGGATTAACATCTTCTTTCCAATAAGATCCCATTATACCACCAGCATCATATGTATCATCCCAATAAGTATAATAGGATTCCCAATGATCTTCATCCCTTAAATTTCCAAACCCTTTTTCTTTATAAGTAGCATTATATCCTCCATAAGATATATCTATAGTACCCAAAAGGTCATTTTTTGTTGTTAGAATCACTGATGTATCTTTTATCTGGACATTTAATATTTCTTGGATATTGTCATTCATCCAAACTCGAAAACCATAATTGTTGATTTCAGATAATGTCAAAGTATCAAAAGTTAAGGATTTTGATGGAGAATAAAAGTCTATGGTCATTATATTTTTTTCAACCGAAAATCTTTCTGGATAAACTGGCTTGTAATACTCTTTTTCACCAAATATTTTCCATAAATGTTTGGCCATCATTTCACCATACATTCGATAACCATTTTCCGATAAATGTGCCCCAGCGTAATGAGGAACTGCATAATGAGGATTCATTAAAATCATATCCAAATTTTCTTCCGCCAATTCTTTTTGAGCCATATTGATTGTTAAATATCTATTAGAGATATACGAGCCACCAATGTTTGACATAAAAAATAAAGGAACATTTTCCTGACCATATATTTCTTTACAACAATCCTGCATATCATTCTTAAGTTGTAACAATCTTTTTTTATATAAATATTTATCACCACTACAGGGCTTTTTAGCAGATAAAGAATCTCCATAATAATCTGCTTCTCCTTGCATCCAAATGATAGCAGAACAGGAAACAGTTTTACCTTCCATATCACATAATTCTTTAATCCGTTGCATTGATGATTTAAATCCATATTCAAAAGGGTGAGAGCCTGAAACATCAGGATATCTGTCACTTCTTGATAATTCAGCAACCGTATATCCTGCTTTACCACATGAAGTTCCGATAAATTTCACATTTGGATTCTTCTGTTTAAACAAATAGGAAAATGCATTGGTTAAGGATACTGTTGGATCTTCTGATCCCGAATTTATCAAAGATTTTAGAGTGTTGTCATTTGATAATGTGCTTGTCGGATGGACAGAACTACCAAGCATATAACAATCCGGTAAAGGATCAGAAGTTATTGCAAAGATTGTCTCATATCCAATAGACAAAGATTGTCCGTACATGATAATTTGACAATAGTCTGTTGAACCTGGTATTTGATATAAAATACTTTTAAGTTCATTTTGCCCAAATACACAAAAGTTACAAAATGCCAATAAAACGATCAACTTGATTTTCATCTCTTTATTCTTTATTTTAACATTCAGGCATTCGATGTAACTCGCATGTCAGATTGTTGTCCCTTCGGAACAAAAGTTTTGCGTGACTCGGCCTAGTCGAAGTAAACTTCGCCTCTGCTCTCGCTATTTAAAACTTTCATAAACTTGGACGTTTTTATAAACATGCTCGTTTCATATTCCTTCCATTTTTGCGGTAAAAAATAATTTGGAAGGAATGTTTAAATAAACCCTTTTATGTACATCCTCGTAAATAGGCTTTCTTACCAACTGAAAAAGTATAACAACTAGAAGAATAAAATGTTTAAGATTCAATTTGATCTTTCGTTGTTTAAAAAGCAACTATATTGGTAGACGTATACTCATATAAATGTCCAATGTATAAAAAGCAGGGGCGTATATGACCTTAATCCCGTCTTTTTTTCGTTTCTTTGCATTTATTATCAGCCAGTTCGGTTGATCATGCTGATGCAACACTTATGACATTTGACCAATTAGATTTAGAAGAAGAGGTATTAGACGGCCTTTGGGCTATGAATTTCAGGGATTGTACTCCCGTGCAGGAACAAGCAATCCCACTTTTACTTAAAGGTAAAGACATTATAGCCTGTGCACAAACCGGCACAGGGAAAACCGCGGCATATTTACTCCCCATCCTTAATAATCTGGTAAAAGAAAATCATCCGGAAGAGGCCATCAATGCAGTCATCATGGTTCCGACCAGAGAATTGGCCCAACAAATAGACCAACAGGTTGAAGGTTTTGCCTATTATTTGCCGATTTCATCCGTTGCCGTTTACGGAGGTAGTGACGGAATCGTCTGGGAACAACAGAAAAAAGGTCTTCAGGCCGGTGTAGACGTTGTGATAGCCACCCCGGGACGGCTGCTTTCCTATCTGAAACTTGGGCTGATCGATCTTTCACAAGTACAATATTTTATTCTTGACGAAGCCGACCGCATGCTTGACATGGGCTTTTTTGACGACATCATGCAGGTGGTGAACGAACTTCCCAAGCGTCGTCAAACCATGATGTTTTCTGCCACAATGCCGGCAAAGATCCGCGAACTGGCAAAAAGTATCCTAAATAAACCGGAAGAAATCCGTCTGGCCGTATCCAAACCCAACGACAAGATTATACAATCGGCCTATATCTGTTATGAAAGACAGAAAGCATATATCGTCAAGCAACTTTTCGAAGAATCCATACCTGACAAAGTCCTCATCTTTGCCTCTTCCAAAATCAAGGTTAAAGAAGTGACCCGCACTTTGCGCTCCATGAAACTGTCCGTTGCGGAAATGCACTCTGATCTTGATCAGTCACAACGTGACAGCACCATGTATGAT
>Ga0172381_10003206_pt1 | contig 17492 bp, 16 predicted proteins | sample Leawel6488metaG_FD_119754 | JGI IMG/M metagenome (GOLD analysis project Ga0172381, IMG submission 119754) | Leachate microbial communities from a municipal landfill in Southern Ontario, Canada - Leachate well 64-88 metaG | ecosystem: Engineered > Solid waste > Landfill > Unclassified | place... | reverse complement strand
ACATAATCTCCATCACCATCAAATTCAAATGCTTTTCCAAAATATCCTGAATCTGTTTGAACAGCATTTCCAACAGCAGTTCCATTATTTCTTCCCATATAATCTACAACATCTCCAGACGAGTTTACATCATCCATTCTCCACCATAATTCTAAATCCTTATCATAAAAAATTGAACTTGCTTCTGAAGAAGTGATATTCACAATTTGAGACAAATTATTAAACGACACTCCATTTTCAGGTTTATTAATTATAATCTCTGGATTTGTATCATCAATATAAAAAGTTCTTGAGGTTGAATTCATATTTCCAGAACTATCATTACAATATAATCTCCAAGTATTGCTCCCTTTATTAGAAACAGCATTTAGATTAGTCCAGTTTATTCCAGCTGAAACAGAACTCGAGTTAGTTACCCCATTATCTATTGAATACCAACAATAAGCACCATTCACAATAGTATAATTCAAAGCAGTTACATAATTAAAATAAGTTGTGTTTGCAGGATAAGTAATATTTATTGCACCAATAAAATTTCCTAAAGTAAAATTCTGTCTTGTATTATTCTTTGCACTTACATTCCAAGATTGATTAAGTGTAGCATAACTTGAGTTCAAAGCAAATATATTATAAGGAGAATAATATGTCTTTGTTCCACCATTATTCACATAATCAATTATCTCTGCTGTTGAACTAGTTACTCCATCTTCTCCAGTAGTTAGATTAAACTGGTAAGCACTAGTTGAATTGTATGCAGTAATGTTTGCACCAGCAACATTATTTCCATTTGTATCATTTACATAAGCAGTATAATACCATTTTCTGATAAGTTGAGAACCAGATGCAACATCTTCAGAACCATAACTTGAATTTATGAGACTATTATTTATCGCATCGGTAATTAATTTAATATCTCCCCCATAATTAGAAGTTGCAACACTATTTATGAAACTATTTGAAGATGAATTTGTCAAAAGTATCCCCTCATAATTTTCATTTATACTTGCAGACAGATTATTAAAAGTATTATTATTTGAAATTAAAAGATGGACATTGGCCTCATAGTTTGAATTTGCAGTAATATTTGTAAAAATATTTGAAGATGAAGAATGAACAAAAATTCCTGAATAACCTATACTTAAACTTACAAAAACATTATTAAAAATATTATTGATTGAACTGCTCAAATGAATATTAGAATCATAATTTGAGTTTGCAACAATATCTGTAAAAGTATTATTAAAAGATGAACCTATACTAATTCCACTATAATCTGAACTTGAATCTGCAACCAAATTATTAAAAAAGCTATTATTTATATTAAAAATTTGAATATTATTACCATAAGAGCTAGTTGTCATTACATCTGTTAGATTATAATTTAAACCATAACGAAAATACAAATTATTATCATAGCTTCCAGCCAAACTTAAATCTATAAGAGTATTATTTAAACTATCATTAATGTAAACACCTGTATGAAAACTATTAATACTTCCATTCTTGATTGTAATAGAATTATATCCCTTGGTATAAATTCCAATACCGCACTCTTCCCCACAACTTTCAATTGTATGACCATTTAAATCAATAGTAATATTATTCGCAGTAATTATGAAACAATCTGTATCAGTAGTAATATTATTCATCAAAGTATAAATTGTATTTGCTTGGTCCAATGTATCGCATTCAGTTAAGCCTGACCCAGCTGTAACAGTTATATTTTTTATTTCAGAATTTCTAGTAACATAACTTTCACCAGAACAACTTGTATTCCAAGAATAAATTCCTTCTGTTCCAAAACTTCGATTATAATAATAAACTCCTGCAGATTTATTATAATTCATCCCATGACTTTCATCACTAAAATTAATTTCACAATAAGGTAAAACTTTCAAGACTCCTGCTTCTGCTTCTGTTGCAAAAGCAATATAATTTGTTCCATTAATATTCAGATGTCTTAATCCTCTGCTTTCACCATATGAAGAATCAAACTTAACTAATTCATTATATGCATCGTAAAAATCCCATATCTTATCATAATAATATTGCAATGCACCTGTTCTGTTTAATACATAAATAACTCCACCGCTTCCGCCAAAAACAATCTCATCTTCACCATCATTATTAATATCTGCTACAAAACCAGCAATACTTGATTCTCTTGGGTAATCATAAGTTCCTGAAGAAGAAGCAAAAATCTGTGTACCTAATCTATCATAAATTCTAATAGTATATGATTCAAAAACAACAACCTCTTGTCTTTTTCCATCACCATCATAATCAATCTTAGCCATATCATAATCAACACTTGCAGGATTAGCATTTGTCCACATCTGACCGCTTGCATTATAACCATAAATTTCATAAAAACTATCTACAACAATCTCTTGTTCTATTCCATCGTCATTTAAATCAACAAATTGAACAGCCCCTGAATAACTTCCTAAATCTGCTGTGTCCCAAGCAGAAGTTCCATTACCATAATAAACATAAGCTTTTTCCTGTCCATCATAATCTGTAAAAGCAAGTAATCCTTGTTGCCCAGAAATTTCAGATATTAAAACATTTCTTACAACCCCTGTTGCTTTTCCACTTGCATTCCAAATATTATCATAATTTCCAGAACTAAAATTATAACTAAAAACAACAACTCCGTGTCCCCCATTAACACTTGAACAACCAGCAGCAATATCATCTACACCATCGCCAGTTAAATCCCCAACAGCCAAAGAATAACAATACCCAAAATCAGGGCTTTGAAAAACCTCTTGAGAAACTGTTTTATTTAATATAACTACATAACCATTATAAGATAAAGCGACAACATCTTCATTACTATCATTATTAATATCTCCACTTCCAATAACAAAAATTGCACCATAGGTACTATCATATCTTGAAGTTATTAAGTTTCCATTTACATCATATAAATAAACATAATTTGAAGAAGCATAAGCAAGAGATTCTTCTTTTCCATCACCATCATAATCAATTGGCTCAACATCATAAGAAACACCCGCAGAGAAATCACCACCCCAAACCAAATCTGCACCAATTTCACTAACACTATTATTAACTTCTAAGTCAGAATAATTTGCAAAAAAATAAGTTTGAGTATCAATACTAACAGAAGACTCAGTTAACCAACCAGCCTTATTCTCACCATCATCTTCTTGGTCAAAACTATCTAAAGAAGAGTTTTTTAAATAAACACTAACATTTTTGCTATTAACATAAGTTGAATTATATCCATCTTTAGAACAATTAACACTCCAATTAAATGTTTTTGAATCAACAATAGACTTATCCATCTGACTATCATTAAAATAATAATTATATTCCCAAAGCCCTGTAGAATAATTAGAGATCATTTGATGAACTTTCCCATCAATATTAATCTCACATTTTGCTGTCTGAAAAACATTAAAATATCCAGAAGACCTTACTGAAAGAATATCTTTTATTCCATCACCACTAACATCGTCTATAACAGCGAGCCCTGGATTTTTACCATAATAAGGATAACCAACATAATCTCCTGCATTTGAGCCAGGATTATCTCCATACCAAAATCTTGTTTTTAAATTCCCATAAATATCAAAAACATAAACTGCTGGCTGATAACCTGCAACAATTATTTCGTCAACCCCATCATTTTCTAAATCACTAACTAATAATTGGTAAATATAAATATTACTAGCATCCTCATACATTGCTTCCCTTATTGAACTATTAATATAAATTGTGTTGTTCAATGTTCCTGCACTATCATAGAGATACAGACCCAAATAATAAGAACCAACAATAAAATCATCATAGATTCCATCTTTATCCAAATCTATTTTTTTTACTTCATATTCTCCTGAAACAGGTTCTGTTTTATTAAAAATAGTTTCTCCTGTTTCACTAAATCCTCTTACCTCGCCATCTTCACTAAATAAGAATTCATCTTCTTTTCCATCAGAATCCTGGTCAAAAAATTCAATGGAATATGTTGATCCCAAGTCATTAGTAATATTCCATATTTTTGTTCCAGTACCATCATAAATATAAGCTCTTCCACCAGTATAATCAACTACTCCCACTAAATTATTTTGTCCATAAATTTCAGATATATCTATTTCATAAATAATACCCCCATAACCTGTAGCATTCCAAATATTTTCATAAGATAATGTTTCAGAATTATATGCATAAACCACAACTCCGTGTCCCCCCTGCACATTATTACACCCAATAGCAATATCTGAAACATTATCATCATTCACATCTCCAACAGCAAGAGCATAACAACTTCCAAAATCCCCTGACTTCATTAATAATGCTCCAGAAGTTACATTAATTATATGTAAAAATCCTCCATTGTCTGAAGTAATAATTTCTTTAATAGAATCATTGTTTACATCAGCAAGTTCAGTATTCCAAAAATAAGTTGCAGCAGTATCAGTATATGTCCATTTTACTGTTCCATTAGGATAATACCCATAAACATAATTATATGTTCCTAAAGCAATTTCATTTTCAATACCGTCGTTATTAATATCTGCAGACCTTATTGAAAAAGAGTTTGACCTGTAAAATCTTCCAATACTTTGGTTAAGCATAGTATTATTTCCAGTGAGATTAACATAAAATTTGGTTAGTTCATTAACATAAACTCTAGAGTCATCACTTGTAGCCTGTATTTCTTCATCTTGTTCTTTATCCCATACTTCTGCAGAAAGAGTTGTATTTCCTGGGGTAGGGTCAACAATATAATCAAACTCAATAGCACTTAAATTTTCATCACCAACCACCCTTAAATCAAAACTATCATAACTTTCATTTGCAGAAAGGTTTGTTAGATAAATTTTATACCAGCTTTCTTCAGAAACATTATCAAATACAGCAATAATTTCATTTGAATCTTTTGTATAAACCTCAATCTGAGAAAAAGAATTATTAGAAGTTTGATTTGTAAGATTAATCTCTTCTTCAATTAAATTTGTCTCATTAATATTTTCTTCAGTCAGATTATTATTATTCAAAATTAAATTAGTTAAATTAACAGCTCTTGCATAAATAGTAATATCATTATTATAACTAAGATTTCTCTCAAAAACAATTCTTGCATATTCATTGTTATTTATTGGCTCGCTCCAGTTATTATCTTTTGTATTTACATCCTCGTAAATATTTGAAATAAAACTTCTATTCTCATCAAGATGTTCTGCATTTGAAATATAAATTATTTCATAAACCTGATTTGATAAATGAGGGACAATCCATTCAACATAATCAATATTTCCATTATTATCTAAATCATAAGCAGTAAAATTAACTTCAATATCATAAGTTTTTTCAGTTTGTTCAGGCATGCTGTCAATTGTTTCATTTTCACTCTCATTAATATTCTCTTCATCTAAAACAACTGCACCAGTTATAAAAGAAGTAGTTTCATTTGTATCTAAAATTATTTCTTCATTAACTTCAGAAAGTTCTGTTTCATTCTCTTCAATAATTGTTTCATTCTCACTAATTATTTCTTCTTCAATCACACTTTCATTAATATTTATATCCTGATTACTAACATTTAATTCACTTTCACTAATATTTGTCTCAGTCAAATTATTACTAACAATTGTTTCATTTTCCTCAACAATTTCTTCTATTTCTCCTTCTAATTCTTCAGGTATTTCTATTATCTGAGTTAAATTAACAACTTCTATTTGATTATCAGAAATATAACCATACTTTACTGCATCTTCATAGCTTGCTTTCCAGATAACTCTTATTCTAGTTGGATTATTAATATTTATTGAAGCATTTATTCCAGTGTAAGCAAGAATATTAGTATAATTTAGTTCATCTGGTGCAGAAATAATCATTCTCTTACCGTTTGCAATATCTGTTTCACTAGCATTAGGAGCTTGAGTATAATACTCTAAAGTCATACTATCAGAAGTCTGCACAATCTCACTTAAATCAATTGTCTTAGTATTATTAGTTGTTTCATTAGTTATTGTTAAATCTTCTTCATAAACAACCTTACCACTTATTGTAAAACTTAAAAGCCATTTAAAAAATCTTGACAAGATACCCTGAGTTTCACTTATTCTATAAACTGCATTTCCAGTAATTCCTAAACTAATTTCCATTTCATCTAAAAACCTCTGCATTTCAAGTTCTCTCATCTGTATTTCCTCTTCTTCAATTTCTCTTAATGCAATTTCAGCTTCTTCATCTGTCCTAATTATAATTTCTTCTGCATTAACAGGAACTTCAACTTTTAATTCAGAGATATTTTCAGAAGCATTAACTTCAATTGTTTTTATCCATTTTACAGGTCTGTTTATTACTGCTTGGTATTGAATAAGATTAGTTTCAAGAGTATTGTTTGAGGGTATTATAGTTTGATTAATAATTGTCTGATTCAAAACTGTTTGATTTAATTCTTCAATTGTCTGATTAATCTCTGTTAAATTTGTTTCATTTAAGTCTATTTCACTTTGATTTATTTCAGGTAATATTGTTTGGTTTGTTTCATTAAAAACAATTCCTCCAACATCATTGTTTTCAGGTATTTCAGAATTAATAGTTTCATTTATATCTTCAATTTCTTCAGTTTGGTCTATTATATTTTCAGTTTCATTAATTATTTCTTCTGTTTGATTTAATTGTTCTATTATTTCTTCTATATCAGAAGTTTCATTACTCTCAATTGTTTGAGTGGGTTCTGTTCCTTCTTGAATCTCGTTTGTTTCTGTTTCTCCTGCTTCATCAGTTGCTAAATTTTCCTCAAGAGAAGTTTCAGAACTAATTTCTTCAAGAGAACTCTCACTTGTTTCACTAATTGCCTCAACAACAGAATCACTAGAACTTTCTTCAACAACTATTTCTTCACTAACACTTTCTTCAGCTAGTACATCTGAGCTCTGAACCTCTTCAGGTTCAGAAACACTAAACCCAGAAATAACTTTTTTAAATTCTGTTGAAATTTGTGTTTGATTTTGAAAATAAAAAAAAGATAATCCCAATAGGATTAGAACAATAGCAGAAATAAATATAAAAATAAAAAGCTTTTTAGTGGGAGTAACTAATTTTTTGTCGGGGTCAATTGTTCCAACATATTTTTTTCTTACTTTGCCATTCTTGTCTCTATAACTCTCATAGTAATATGGTCCAAACTTATTCCCATTTCTATAAAAAAATCTTTTATAAGCCATCTCTTTTTAGTTTATAATTAAAATATGTAGGAGTAACTGGTTTAAAAACATTTATATTGAGGCATAATTAAATAAAAAAACTTCTTTTAAAAGACAAGACAAAAAGTAAGATAAAATATCAAAGAAATAAGTAGGAGTAACTGATAAAATCTAGATAATTTTAAATAAATTTATAAAGAACTTTAATTTTTTTCTGCTTTTTCTTTAGAACCTTCAACTTTTTTTTCAGAGTTTTCTTTATTAAAATCAAGATTGTTTCCTTTATCTCTTTTTATCCAATTAACCTTTCTTGGGTCTCTTTTCAAAGCAAGATTTCTTCTACATTTTGAAGAGCACAAATGAATTGTTTTACCTTCAAATGTAAACACAGTTAATCCTCTTGGTTCTTTATAATTTTTTTTGCAAAATGAACATGTTGGCATTTTATTTTCCTTTGTAATTATTATTTAATATAAATATTGAACCCATGATACTTGGAAGAGGGCTAACATCAACAAACAAATCTTCAGAATTATCTAAACCTCTCCGAAAACCCTTAGATTGAAGTTTTATTTCATTTTGAGGAATTGATTCTTCCTTTCCATTAAAATAAGTATTATTATCCATTTTATCTACTTCCATTATTAGTTCTAAATCCACCACGACTATTAGTACTACCACTCTCTTTTGAACTTTTTGAGTATTTCCCTTTGATTCTTCTTGCTTCAATCTGAGTTTCTCTTAACATAAGAATATCTTTCTTCCTAACAGGTCCTTTAACATTTCTTCTCATAGACTTACCTTTATCAAATCCTTGTAAAATTCTACATTTAACCTGAGTAACCTCTCCTTTTGCACCGGTTCTTCCGATAATTCCATCAACTACTGCTGGAACAGCTTTTTCAGATAATAAAGCCTCAGCTCCTTTTGAAGCAGTTGTCTGTTTTACTTTCCCTTGTTTTATTTTTTGAGTCTTATTTCCCATTTTTATAAAAAATTATATTTATTTCTTTTTAAATTGAGTCTTAACAAAACCCTCAAAGTCTTTTTCAGCATCGCCTAAGTCAGTTATAGCGACACTTGCACAACCAAGGTTTAATCCTACAGATATTCCTAATTTTTCTTTTTTATCTGCTTCAATACAAGGAATGTTCTTTTCCTTGCACAAAATTGGTAGATGCTGGACTATTTCTTTAGGTTCAACATCAGCACCATAAGCAACTAATTTTGCTGTTCCTCTCTCAATTGCTTTAGTAACTTCGTTTGTACCTTTTTCAACTTTTCCAGATTTTCTTGCCTTCTCAATTATTTCATATACAGAAGCCATTTTATTTTAAATTTTTTGTGTTTAGTTTATTTAATTAACCAACAATAGAGAATAGAAAACTTTTTATGCCTCCTATCCAGTCATTGGCTAAAAATATCTATCAAAGAGGGTTTATAAATGTTATTATAAAAATTTATTATTTTTCAAAACATAAATGATTATAAAGTTAATAAATAAATTATTATCTTAATGAAAAAAATAAATATTGAGGGAGTAGTAAATGGTAATATAGAACAATATAGGTCTGAAATAAGAATCCCCTTTATAAGTCAAAGCATAGAGAGAAGTGGAGAAATATCAGATTCTGACTTCCATGCTATTGACCCAAGCAGAGTTACTGAAATTCGTTTAAAAAATCCGATTTTAAATCAGGTAAATTTAACTGTTGGAACTAATATTCGTGCAACATATAATCTTAATGATAAATCTAAAAAAATATCTACTTCTCCTTTATCATTTCTCTATGCAGATAGTATCAGTATATTAACAAATTCAGAAGAAGTTGCAGTATTTTATAGTTATTATCAATAATTTATTTCCACAAAACTTTTACATCATCAGTTCTTTCTCTTGGATTAATATCTAAATCTTCAGCTTCTTTTCCAGAAACTTTAATCCCTTTATTAAACATTATTTCTCCAAGAAAACCAATCATTGCCCCATTATCAACTAACAAGCTTCTTTCAGGAACAAAAAATTTGCATCCTCTTTCTTCACACATTATTTTACACATCTCTTGAAGTCTTTTATTACATGCAACCCCTCCACCTAAAAGTAATTCTTTTTTTCCTGTATGAGCCAAAGCTCTTTCACTTGCTTCAACTAACATTGCAAAAACAGTTTCTTGTAATAAAAAACATAATTCTTCATCAGCATATTTTCCAGAGTTTTTCATTTGTTTTAACTTAGTCAAAATACCTGAAAAAGAAACATCCATTCCTTTAATAGAATAAGGAAGCTCAATATAATTAGTTTCTTCTTGTTTTCCTTTTGATTTTTCAGCAAGCTCTGAAATCTTAGGTCCTCCTGGAAAACCAATACCTAAAAATCTCGCAAAATTATCAATAAAATTTCCAACCCCAATATCTAAGGTTTCTCCAAATACTCTATATTTTCCTGCCTCATAAGCAATTATCTGCGTATTTGCTCCAGAAGCATAAAGTAAAACAGGGTCACGAGCCCCAGTCACTCGCCCAATTTCCAGATGAGCAACACAATGATTTATAGGTATCAAAGAAATCCCTAATTCCTTAGCTTTTTTCTTAGCAAATCTTAATCCAACCAATAAACAAGGAGCAAGCCCTGGTGCTTGAGAAAAAGAAATAGCAGTTATTTGTTTTTCATTAATTCCTGCTTCACTAAGTGCTTTTTGAAATACTTCTTCAGCAATCTTTTCATGATGCTTTGCAGATTCAGTTGGAATAATCCCTCCTGTTTCAGTAGTATACATGTTTCGAACATTACTTAGAATTTTCCCTTTGCTAACAACCCCTACTCCAAATGTATGTGCTGTTGATTCAATGCCGAGTATCATTTTTTAAACTTTTTAATATCTCTTAGAGTAGCAGATAATTTTTGTTTTAAATCTTTAATATTCTCGTATTCAATTATTAATGTTTTGGGCATCCCTTGGGCAAGTTTAGTAATATATTTTCCTTTTTCAAGTAAGAGGATTCTTTTAAGATTTAAACAATAAGACATACCAATTTCTATCCCAACACCATGACTTGTTTCTGAAACCTCTGCAATTATTAAATCACATGACTTTAATTGTTCAAAATCTCTTTTAAAGATTTCATCTGGGGTTCCCCCAATCTCAAAAACAAAACTATCAATACCGGCTGATTCAACAATTGATTTTATTTTTGGTAACAAATCTAATCTCTCTTTTGAATGACTTATAGGACAAGTAATATATGCTTTCATAAAAACACTAATAAATCACACTTTAAAAACATATCAACAAACAATTAACTAATAAAAAATAAAACATCACAAAAACAAAAGTATAGAAATAACAATAAAACAATGAATAAAAAATAAGAATTAAAAATAAATAAAAAAAGAAAAATAAAACAACCCCTTTCATCCAATAATATAAATTTATTTCTTTTTCTTTTTCTTTCCGCCTCTAGCCATAACAGCTTCACATACGTTTCCTGCTCCATCAACGTAGTATAAATGCCCTGGCTTTCTTGTTACTATCTTTTTTATAATTATTTTTCCCATTTTTTTACCTCCTTTTAATAGATTATTAATTAATATAGACAAAATTAGTATTTAAATCTTTTCTTCGTCGGCGAATAAACTATACTGAGGGTTATTTTCAGAAATTTCCAGTAATTTATCGAATTTTCCGTCGGGAACTATATAAAATTTAGATTTTTTAATGGTTTTAATTCCAATTATTTTATCTCCATCAAACCAAATTGCGACAAAAGGTCTGCAAAAAAAAGAATGAATTGCTCTCTTCTTTTTATCCTTAAAAATAAATAATAATGGTTTACTTTTTTTTCTAAACATTAATCCTCTTGCTTGAGATAAAATACTCTCACATTTATCAACATCAAGACTAAATTTCCTCTTTTTGTAAACAAACTCAAATTTCATATTATATTTATTTTAAGATTTAAAATCCAAACCTAAACCAATCTCGTTTAGTTTTTTTCTGGTTATTATTATTATTATTATTATTATTATTATTATCTTTTCTAAAACCATTATCAAAATCATTAAGATTTGCATTAAAGTTATTAGATTTATCTAAACTATTATTGTCGTTATTATTACGATTATTGTTTTTATTATCCAAATCATAATATTGGAAAACTTCTTTTTTTTGAGGTTCATTAGATATTAAATTTTTATTTTTAAAATTAATATACTGCCTATGCATTTTTTCAACATTTTCTTCACAAACAACATCATGATGAATAAATCCTCCTCCAAAACATTTTGGGATGTGCATTAGCTCATGAATTATCACCTTATCTTGCTCTTCTAAGGGCATTTTATCAAATCTTTTTGAAATTACTTCTATAACATAAAATCCTTTTCTTCCTAAACCTAATTGCATTGCTTTACCAAGAGCATGACATCTTGCAATTGTTCCTCGAGAACTCGAACCAAAACTTCTCAAACAAGAAACATCATTAAGTTTAACATAAGGAAACAAGATATTAGCAATTTCATTCATCCTTATCTGAATATCCTCTGCTTTTTCATATTTTATTGGCATCTTTCACCTCAAGTATCTTTTCCCTACTCTTTAACCCTTTAATAATTTTTATATCTTTTTTTAGATGTTTTTTCATTATCTTTATCAGCTCAATATTAGCCTTATTATCTTCAGGAAAAGATTTCAGACTAACCTTATATTCATTATCAGAAATCTTTTCAATCTCTTGTTTCCCAGAATGTGGTTTAACTTTAACTTTAATTATCATAACTTATAAAAACAAAGAACATATTTAAATTATATGAACGCATGCTCTGAAAATCTAAATTAAAAGTTGTTCATCAGCAAAGCAATAAAATATCTTTAACTCCAAGAAATTATTTAAAAATAAATATATCATCAATTCTAAAAATAAAATCCCTCTCTAAAACTCGTTTAAGCATTATAAATAAATAAGAAAATTAAGGTTATGACTTTGTCTTCCTTAATTTTTAATAAAAACTATTTTTAATTCTCATTAACTCTATCTATCTGTTCTAAAATATCATGTGTAACCTTGTCTATCTTTTGTCTTCCATTAATCCTAATAATATCATATTTTTCCAATATTGGCTCTGTTTCATTATGATAAATTTCTAATCTTTTTTTAATTGCTTCTACTTTATCATCTTCTCTCTGAGATAAATCACCATCACACTTATCACATTTTCCATTAACTAAAGGTTTTGGAGAAGTATTTACATTATAAATGGCCCCGCAGTTTTTGCAGTTCCATCTTCCAGAAAGTCTCCAGATAGCCTCTTCATCATCTATAAATATTTCAAAATATTTGTCAATCTCATTTGATTTTTCTAATTCATCTGCCTGACTAAGATTTCTTGGGAATCCATCTAAAATAAATCCTTTTTTACAATCTGATTTTGAAATTCTCTCTTTTAATATCTCGGAAATTAATTCATCAGGAACTAACCTTCCATTTAAAATAAAACTATCAATTTTTACTCTCAGTTCTCCTTGCGCATTTCTTAATAAATCTCCTGTAGAGATATGAGGGACATTTAATACTTGAGAAATAATTTTTGCTTGAGTTCCCTTACCACTCCCTTGAGGTCCAATAAATACTAATCTCATCTTTTTCTATTAGAAATATTTCTCAACTCCTCTTTTACTATCTTTCTTATTTCATCCTGAATAGAGATTGCATTTTTCATCTGAGGTTTTAAATTAATCTTTATACTTTTAATAGGTAAATTATTTTTATTAGATAAGTTGGCCTTGTTAAAATTATTATTTTTATTAACTGCATAATTTTTTTCAGCACTAATTCTTGATTCAATAACAGCTTGTGCAGCAGCTAAAATTGCTATTGGAACTCTATAAGGTGAACAAGAAACATTACTTAATCCAATCTTATGACAAAATTTTACAGAAGCAGGGTCTCCTCCATGCTCTCCACAAATTCCAATATCAATATTACTCTTAACTCCTCTTGCTTTTGTAATAGCAATCTTCATTATTCTTCCAACACCTTCTTGGTCAATTGTTTGGAATGGGTCTTTTTCAAAAACTCCTTTTTCAACATAACATGGAATAAATTTACCAGCATCATCTCTTGAAAATCCTAATGTTGTTTGAGTCAAATCATTTGTACCAAAACTCATAAATTCAGCTTCTTTAGCTAACTCATCAGCAATAAGAGCAGCTCTTGGAAACTCAATCATTGTTCCAATTTTATAAGGTATTTTTCCTTCCACACCAGTTTCTTTTGCAACTTTTTGAATAATCTCTTTAATTAATTTAAATTCTCTAATAGTTATAATATTTGGAATTTCAATTTCAGGAATTGGATTAATCCCTTGCTTTTTTACATTTAATACAGCTTCAAAAACAGCTCTTGCCTGCATTTCAGAAATTTCAGGATAAACAACCCCTAATCTACATCCTCTAAATCCTAACATAGGATTAAACTCATGAAGAGAATCTATTTTAGTTCTTATCTTTTCTTCAGAAATTTTTAATAATTTAGCTAAAAATTTTATTTCATTATCTTCTTTAGGCAAAAATTCATGTAGTGGGGGGTCTAAAAATCTTATAATAACAGGAAGATTATTCATAACTTTAAAAATTCCTTCAAAATCTTGTCTCTGATATGGAAGTAATTTGTCAAGGGCTTTTCTTCTTCCAACCTCATCATCTGCAAGAATCATCTCTCTCATAGCATTAATTCTGTCTCCTTCAAAAAACATATGTTCTGTTCTACATAATCCAATTCCTTCTGCACCAAACTTTTTTGCAATTTCTGCATCATGAGGAGTATCAGCATTTGTTCTTACTTTTAATTTTTTCTTTTTATTAGCCCATTCCATTAAAATTGCAAACTCTCCTGTTAATTCAGGGTCAATTACAGCTAACTGTCCAATAAAAACCTCACCTGTTGTTCCATCTAAAGTAAGATAATCTCCTTCTTTCAAAACACTATCTTTTATTTTCAAAGTTTTTTTATGTTCATCAATAATTAAATCAGAACATCCTGCAACACAACATTTTCCCATTCCTCTTGCAACAACTGCAGCATGAGAAGTCATTCCTCCTCTTGCGGTTAAAACTCCTTGAGCAATATGCATTCCTTCAATATCTTCTGGACTTGTTTCTAATCTTACAAGAATAAGTGGGTCATCATCTTCAACACTTTGTAATTTAGCATCTTCTGCACTAAAAACAATTTTTCCAACAGCAGCACCAGGTGAAGCTGGAAGTCCTCTTGTAACAGCTTGTGTTTTTGTTTTTGCAATAGGATCAATTCTCTTATGTAATAATTGATTTAATTGATTAGCCTCAACTCTTAACAAAGCTTCGTCTTCTGTAATTAATTTTTCTTTAACCATATCAACTGCAGTTTTTACAGCAGCAGCACCTGTTCTTTTTCCATTTCTTGTTTGTAACATGAAAAGTTTTCCTTTCTGAACAGTAAACTCAATATCCTGCATATCTCTATAATGTTTTTCTAATTTTTCCCTGATTCCCATTAATTGTTTATAAATCAAAGGCATTTCTTTTTCTAATCTTGCAACAGGTTCAGGAGTTCTTATTCCAGCAACAACATCTTCTCCTTGAGCATTAATTAAATATTCTCCATAAAATTTGTTTTCTCCAGTCGCAGGATTTCTTGTAAATGCAACACCTGTTCCAGAATCCTGACCCATATTACCAAAAACCATTGACTGAACATTAACAGCAGTTCCTAATAATCCTTTAATCTCATTTATCTCTCTATATTTTATTGCTCTTGCAGAATTCCATGAACCAAAAACAGCATCAATAGCCATTTTTAATTGTTCATTAACATTATCTGGAAAACTTTTTCCTTTTGATTTTCTAACAATCTCTTTATATTCACTAATCAACTCTCTTAAATCATTAACAGTTAATTCAGTATCAATTTTTACTCCTTTAGTTTGTTTTTTTCTTTCAATTGCTTCTTCAAATGATTTGTGTTCAACTCCCATTACTACATCAGCAAACATGTGAATAAATCTTCTATAAGAATCAAGAGCAAATCTTTCGTTTTGAGTTGCTTTTATAACTCCTTTGATTGTTTCATCATTTAATCCTAAATTCAAAATAGTATCCATCATTCCTGGCATTGAAACTGCTGCACCACTTCTTACAGAGACAAGTAAAGGGTTTTCAACACTTCCAAATTTCATTCCCATTGCTTTTTCAAGTTTAACAAGATTTTCATTAATCTGACTCATTAATTCTTTTGGGTATTGATTATTATTCTGGTAAAAATGAGCACATGCTTCAGTTGAAATAGTAAATCCAGGAGGCACGGGTAATCCAATCTTAGTCATATCCCCAAGATTTGCACCTTTTCCTCCAAGCAATTGTTTATCTTTAGTATCCCCCTCTCCAAAGAAATAAACATATTTTTTAGAATTATTTTCAGCTTTATTATTCTTTATTATACTTTCAACTTTCCCTTTGTTCTCGTTTTTTTCACTTTTTTTATCCATAATCATAAACTAAAAAGTGTATTTATAAATATTTTGATTGTAAAAGACATAATAATAATAATAATAATAATAATAATTTAAAAAGATAGATGTTTAATCAAATAAATATTTATAAATAGATTCTATTCTTAATTATTATGGGCAGTATAACCTCTCCAGAAATTAAGATTAATAATATACTTTTAGAAGGTATTGTTAATGACCAAAATCCTTTCGAAACCTTAACTACTGCAAAGGATTTTGAACAATTTTATCAAACAATTGAAGAAAGAAAGATTCAGATGACAGAAAATCTAAGTATTATCAAAGAGTTTTATCAAGATATGATAAACATGCCCCTCAAAAAAGAGTGGATAGTAATTCTTCCTGCTCCTTCGACAATTCTTAACTCACAAAGTGTTGAAGCAAAAGTAAAAAAATATCAAACAACAATTGTAGATTATTTTAAAAAACAAGGTTTTCTTACAAGTAGTTCATCATTGCAAAATGAGAAAGATAGTATCACAATATTTAATCCAGTATATGAAGAAGAAAAATAATTATCTCGTAATAATCTCTAATCCACTCCCTACATTTTATCAACTAAAAACTTCTATTATTTTTGCTTCAATTTTATAATTTTCTATTAATTTTAAAATATCCTTCTTATGCTCAATTGGAATCATTATGCAACTTTTTCCAAGTTTCTTGCCTTCAAATTCAGATACCAATCCCTCATAATGTTTACCATTAACATTAAATCCATATAGTTTATTTAAAAAAGCTCCCCTATTTTTTCCTGTTTTATTCCAAAAAATAATAAAAAAATGCTTCACTTTTGAAGGAAAACTTTCAATTTTATAATTTCCATATAAAACAATTCCTGTAGAGGCTATGCTCCTCTCTAAATATTTCCATTCTTTTATTTTTCCTATTTTAATACTAAACCTATTTTCTATTCCCTTTAATCTAAATAAAGATGCTTCTCTACTTTTATAAAAATCCTGCTCTATATTTTTAATTTTTTCCTCAAATTGCTTGGTTTTTTTCTTAATCTCAATAAATATATCCACATCACTTTCTTTTATTGCGTCTCCTCTTGCAACAGAACCAAACAAAATAATTTGTTCTATATTTTCTTTTTCTTTTCCAAGATTATTAAATAAATATGCTACAAAATAAAAGGAATATTCTTTTAACATTTTGTTAATTTCCTCAATTCAAAAAACAAATTTATCTTTTCTTGTAATATCTTCTCACTTGCAGGAGCCCCATAAGCTAAATCATCTCTTTTATCCTCTATTTGTTTGGTTAGTTCAACTATCTTATTTATGTTTTCTACAGAATTTATTGGAGAAACTATTTGATTTTGTAATCTTTCCTTAATATTTTCAATATTTTTTTTAAACCATAAATGATTTATTTTAGAACCTTCTTTAATTATATCTAGTTTATGAAAATACAATTCAATTATACTTGATGCTCCAAGAGAAAGCGAAAAAGCAAGCCTCCTCTGATGAGAAACTAATCCTCTTAAATCTTTTAATGAAGAGTCTATCTCTTCTTCAACTTCCTTAAGTGTTTCTTCATGTTTTTCGTTTTTCATCTTAAGACATCTGTCACATAATATTTAAGACATATGACTTTATAAACTTTTCTATTATTAAGACACCTGTATTTCAAACCATAAGACAAAGGTCTTAATTAAATTTATTTTAATATCGCTAATTTAGTTTTATCTCGTAATAATCTCTAATCCGTCTCTGTGTTTTACCTTATATTCTTTTCCAACAGCTTGTTTTGTT
>Ga0172381_10003205_pt1 | contig 17493 bp, 23 predicted proteins | sample Leawel6488metaG_FD_119754 | JGI IMG/M metagenome (GOLD analysis project Ga0172381, IMG submission 119754) | Leachate microbial communities from a municipal landfill in Southern Ontario, Canada - Leachate well 64-88 metaG | ecosystem: Engineered > Solid waste > Landfill > Unclassified | place... | reverse complement strand
GGAGTATTATAAGCTCTTTATCAGCGGTCTGTGTTGCAAAAAGTTGTTCCGAATAAGGAACTTGCAGACCAATCAAATCGCCACAGGTCAGTGCAAATCTGACCGACATCACTAAATTATAAATATGTTAGAACTAAATAAAATATATTGCGGCGATTGCTTGGAAGTCTTTAAAGCATTCCCAGACGAAAGTATAAATTGTGTGGTTACTTCCCCACCATATTGGGCACTTAGAGATTATGGGGTTGCTGGACAACTCGGTTTAGAACCAACTTTCCAAGAATATATAACCAAACTTTGTGATATATTTGATGAAGTAAAAAGAGTTTTGAAAAAAGACGGGACTTGCTGGGTTAATATGGGAGATACTTATAATGCTGGTGGAAATTATAGGGGCAAAGAGATGGACGAAACCTGTAAAGAAGTTTATAGTCGCAAAGATTTTGCTGGTTGCCAAAATGACAAAAAGGCACAAGGAATACAAGATAAATGTCTGTGCCAAATACCCTCTCGCTTTGCCATAGAAATGACAAATAGGGGCTGGATTTTAAGGAATGAAATAATCTGGTATAAACCAAATGCAATGCCATCAAGCGTAACCGATAGATTCACCGTAGATTTTGAAAAAGTGTTTTTCTTTGTAAAGAATAAGAAGTATTGGTTTGAACAGCAATTGGAAAAATCTATATGGGCAGAAAAAGACAAACGTTCTCTAATAAAGGGTGGCGTAATGTCTGGTGGCAAAACGGCTATAGGGGGATATGCTACCGACAGGGTTGCATATACAGAGGGTGGAATGAAAAACAAACGGGCGGTATGGACAATCTCTACGCACGGATTTAAGGAAGCTCACTTCGCTACTTATCCCGAAACACTCATAGAACCAATGATAAAGGCTGGTTGCCCCATAGGTGGTATAGTATTAGACCCCTTTATGGGTGCAGGTACAACTGGTGTGGTTTCCAAGAAACAGGATAAAAATTATGTCGGAATAGAACTAAATCCCGAATATTGTAAAATAGCAGAAGAAAGAATAAAGAATATACCAACTAAATTATTATAAAGCCCGCTTAGCAAATTTAATATTAAACTATATGTTTGAAATGTTCCGAATAAAGACTAAGCAGAAAGCAGAAAAGAGATATCTTGTATATTTTAGTAGTGGGCAAGAAAACGATGAACCAAAACCTTGTTATCGGGTAGGGGCAAAAAATAGGAACGAGGCATATTACAAAGCAAGGACATTACTGGAGAAAGAATACAAAGTTCGTGGAAGTCCTTATTTTTTTATAGAGTTATTAAAAACCGATTTAAGAGAGGCAACTCTTACAGACCTTATAAACTGGTTAAATAATAATATTCCCGAAGAAGACTAAAATATGACCCCAGAAGACTATCATTCTGAAAATCTCAAACTGAACCGCTTAAAGGTTATCCTTAGTGTAGTGATTTTAATAGTGGGGTTATTAAATTTAATGTTACAGATATGGAAGAGATGAAAGTGTGGGCAGTAATAGAGACCAATATAGATGAATTAGAAACCCCTGGTGGATTTGTATCAGATGGTTCTTTCCAACTTGCTGTATTTTTTGATAAAGGAAGTGCGAGTAAATGGGGAAAAGAAATGTTAAGAAAGGGAACATATAAGATTGCCCAATGTAAAATCAGTGAATTAAAAACCGCTTAATATTAAACTATATGAAAATAAATCAAATAAGTGTGGCATCTGGAGAAGAATCTGATACCATATATGGTCTGGGAGAAGATGGATTAGTATATCTGTGGGTTTGGTTGACTGGAGAATGGGTTATCTATAGACGTTAAAAACCACTTAGATATGACCCCAGAAGACTATCATTCTGAAAATCTAAAACTAAACCGCTTAAAAATCCGCTTAAGTGTCGTAATTCTTGCAGTATGGAAAAGATAGCTCGTATATACTATTCTTGGTGGGGTAATGCCAATATTAAAAATAGGCTTTGGTGTTTAATAAATCCAGACGGAGAAGTTGAAGATTATCACAATAGGGAAACATTAGTTGCCGAAGCAAAAGAAGCTGGGTGGAAATATAGGGTAGAAAGATGGTCACGCAAAGAAAGAAATAAAATGACTATCTTAGAGAAAAATTATTAAAAACCACTTAAATAAATTAAATGAAAGAAATTGCTGGAACATATTGGGAAACTACAAAGATTCCAATTGGCTCCAAAATAAAATTTTACGAGGAAAAGCAAAAATATACCATTAGGGCTTCGAATGTCGCTTTTGCTATTTGTACAAAACCAATGAACGCTTTACACACTGTTCTTTATACTATAATAGATTGGGGCAACAATATACGAGGCACAGAAAATTTGATTTTTGGTTTAGGCGTAGAAACAGACAAAGAGTGTAGGGAAATGCTTAAAAGATTAACCGAAGGAAAAACTGAAGTGTCTTCTCGTAATAATATAAAATTAAATATTGAAAAAATAGATGTATGCGAATAAACAAACATATATTAACAGAAACCCTTTATAACACGAGAAAGGATGAAAATAAAACACTTGCAGATAAGGCAAAAACACTTTTAACGGAGTTAGACAAAAATGGTCAAGGTCAGTTTGGTGAAGGATGTTTTTATCAAAAAGCTGAAAATTGGATAATAGGGTTATTGATAGACCTAGAAAATATTAAAATAATAAATAAATTTAAATAAATAAACATATGCAAAAAATAAAGTTGGTAGATAAAATGGCAGATGCAGCAGAAATGTTGTGGGTAGTTTTAGCAAATGTAAGTGAAGGAGATTGGACTAAGCAAACAAAAAAATGGCAATGTGCTGCTAAAAAGTGGAGAGATAATTATGTTAAAGTATTGAGAGAATATAACAAAACTGTTAAATTATGGTAAACATATGCAAATAAGAATAAAGGGAGAAGATAAGGAAAAAGATATTATAGAATATTGGTTAGAACAAATAGGAAACAATATTTTTTTAAAAGCTAAAAATATTAATGAGGAACTTGAAGAAAATGTAATCGATATAAATCCAAATGGAACATTTGTAAGATGCCCTTCTGTTTCTATAAAAGGTATTCAAACAGATAAAACGCGTCGTATAATTGAAAAAGAATAACTATAAAAAATAAATTATTAATATGTCAAATCTAAATAATAATGATTTAATTTCGTGGACTAGCACTACAGATGGTGCAACAATAACTTCTACTGGATCATCTATCATTAGCATTAGTGATGGTGGATATAGTACTAATATAGATTGGACTATTTCTGGTGCCGCTACTTACACTACTCCTGGAGGAACAGAAGTAAATATTAAGCAAGGAGTGCATCCTACACTAGTATTTAAACTATGGAAGAAAAAATTAGGAGTGATTCCCAATTATAAATATTCTAGGAGAATAAAGAGGGTTAAGGCATTGGCACAAAAGTATCTAAAACTTGGACATTATGCCTTGAGCGATAAATTCTTGGCAAAGATTAGTTATGAAACTAGAATGTCAGAAATATATGCTTCTGGAATTAAAATGTTTTTGCCAAAATCTTTAATTGATAAATATAAATATAAAATAAGAAATGGACATATTGCAGATACCCTATTTGAAAAATATACTAACCCAATCCCAGACAATATACTTATTCTTAAGAAAGAACTAGAAAAGAGAAAAGTATTCGATTCTTTTGTTATATACCATTATTGGAATGAAAAATTGGAAGAGAAAAAAGAGAAAAAACAACCCAGGTCTGATGAGGAAAAATTGGCAATGCGGGACCCAATCCTATTTGGTATCTGTAAAGATATACCAGATAAATTATTCTTTATTGCTGATTGGGATGATGATTATTGCGATTTAACTTTTGATGAAATGATTGATAAAATACCTCTTAAAGACAAGGATATCGAGGTTCCATTAAATCCAGAAAAGTTTTAAATTAAGTAAAAATAATTTTATATAAATACATGACACCCGAACAAGAAGAACATTTAAAGTGGGTAGAAGAATTCTTTACAGAAAGGGTTGAACCGAAATATAGACAAGGTCAACTCGAACATGGTGGAGATCTTTGGAAGAAAGATGGATTGATCGATATGGCCATAGAAGAGGCAATAGACTTAATGGTTTATCTACCTACCCTAAAAGAACAGTTAAAACTTAGGGGCAATGGAGCAGGTAGAAAAGTGATCTGTGTAGATCTAGATGGTACACTTTGTTATGGTGAATCTTGGACACCAGAAAATGTAATGATAGCCGAACCAAAACAAGAAATAATAGACAAGATTAATATCTTATATGAAAAGAATTTTATCGTTATCTATACTGCCAGGAGAGATGATTTAATTCCAGCGACACTTGAATGGCTCAGAAGAAATAATGTAAGATATCACGCTTTCTCAAATCAAAAAATCGGTGCAGACCAGTATATAGACGATAAGGTCATCAGAGAATCGGAAGTTAAATAATAGAGTGTATATCTAATACATACAAAAAGAACCCCTATAAAGGAGTTCTTTTTTATTTATTTTTATCTTATTGGATTTGAGTCATAAGTGTCTGCTAGTGGTCCCCAATGGTGCCACATCCCAGCCTTTAGTGCAAGTATGGTCATATCAATTTGATCGATATCACTCTCGTGGTTTAAGTCATACCTAAGAGTGAGTCTCTGGAAGTCACCCCATGTGCCTATCCTGATCTGATATACTCCACAACTTTTACCATGGTCACCACAAGTTCGATCCTGACCATAAGAACTTTCTTTACTTATTAAGTCAGTCATCAACTGATAGTAACCAAAGTTATAAAACTTACAGCGACTTATAACTATTTGTTTTACCTGCTCTATTGATAATCCCTTTAAAGAGGTTGTAGGACTAATGTCCAATAACATTTTTTCAGGAGACTTATAAAGGGCAATTGGTGCATAAGCATTGGCAGCTCCTATACTCAAGGAGAAGACTATTCCAATTACTAATGCGAGTGTCCTTTTAAAAAATATTCATTCTATTTAATACCACTAGTAACATCTGTAGTACCACTTTTTACTGTAAAGTAATAAGTTAATACCATTAATACGCACACTTTAAAAGTATCCTCTGTTATCTTTCCAACAAACAAACCAATCACAAGTGCCAACACTAATAGTATTAAAACTATTTTAGAGGCAGATTTTAATATATCTGACATGCTCATATATTAAATTAATAACTATTAATAATTATCGCTCGATTTTAATAAAAAATCAAGTTTTTAAATAAGGATGGTAGCTTTGATTCTGAGCTACCGAACAGCAAAAAAGAAGGTCAAATTCTATCCTTAGACTCTGTGACAGACGACACCAGGTCCAAGAAACTTTCTGTCCTGACATCTCTGAGTTGGCTTTCATCAAACCCATAGAATGTCATACAGATTTCTACCTGAATCTCTGTCGGAGTAAGGTTTGAGAAAAGTTGATGCCAAAGTTTGTGAACTTCGGGGGATAGAAGAACACAATTGAATTCGTTGGTTTTCCCTCCTCTGGACTGTGGCAGACGATGATGCTTTGATGTCCGAGTTGACACTCTATTTTTCTTAGACATCTTATCCTCCTAGTTGTCTGTCATTGAACGAATGTCAGTATACTCGTCCATTTCTTCATCTGTCATCTCTCGTGTTAGACCATCTGGTTCCATTGCGAGAGTAAGACCACTAGGGGAACCGATAACTCCCCAGACATTGTGTTGCGGTAGAAAACATACAAGCAAATAACTTGTATCTCCCATATCACACCTCACTTATCAGGGAGAACTTCACCCCACGAATCCATGGCCGTTTCAACGATGTACTGCAGAATCTCTACAGTCTCCTTGATAGTCGGCTCAACCAGTTGGGCATAATCGCACTCTATACCCCACTCGTTGAGTTTGTCGTTGTAGTAAACCCTGTGTCCAGTTTTGTTCGTGAATTGATACTGCCAACCTTCGTGTTCGCTGTCCATCTCACCCTCCTTTATAGGCATTGAAAATGGCATTGATGACAATCTCGTCTGACTCGTTTTTATCAGGTTCGTGGAGCAGGTGATCGTCTCTTTCAACAAGAATAACACCTGTCTTGACATTGACCCAAACAGCTTTGCCGTCTTTCGTGAGAAACCAGTAATCAAAGTTCTTGGTAATCTTGCGAGCCATCTCGTCTCCTTTCCTAGTAGTATCTACCACTAGGGGTAATGAAATGTCCATCTGTGGCAACAATAGGATAATTATCAAAGTTGCCATTGGGCAAGACAAAGAACTCCACAAATCCATTAACCCAAGCACTTGGCCTGTTCATCTGATAACCAGGATTAAGCAGACAAGCACAAGGAACAGAGAATGCAGAGTGTGCTTCATTGCCCACAGGAGTCACCTTCGTGAACACTTGATAGGTATGAGCATGACCAGACATGACAGATCTTTCAAAAACATCCACCATCTTTCTTGCATGATAGATGTTTGTATACTCTCCATGGGTAACATAAAGTTTACCAACCTTATTGTATTCCCCATAGGGAGTAACTTCCCAACCATTTTTCTGTAGATGAAGATTGTTCTCAATCTCCCAATAGCCCTCTCCTTGAGGATTCTTGTCAATGGCAAGTTCAATCCAGTTTTCATGATTTCCATCTAACCACAACTTACGACAGTTGCGACCAAGAAGATCCTCTAATGGATCGAGAATCTGTCCTTTAAACCCAGAGAATTCTTCTTGAATTCTCTTTCCTTCAAGTTGTCTGACCAACTGTTTATCATGTAGCCAATGATTGACTGCCGTCATATCCATATTGTCTCCACCGAAAACAAAGACATCTGGTTTGAAATTTCGTATCTCCAGAAAGATATTGTGCCAAAGCACAGCATCATGTTGGGGGTAGTGAAGATCCCAAACTCCAAGGCATCTCAGTATTCGTTTCATATCGACCTCCTTTTTAATTTAAATGTACTGCTATCTAAAGGTTGTCTAAGTTCTGATAAAAAAGTCAATTGAGCATCCATATAGTGTAATTTGAGTTCTTGTCTTTTTAATCAGAGATTAAACAACCTTATTATTGAATATTTATTTTAAAGTATTTTTAATCCATAATATATTTGTTTCAATTGAAGCTAATCTAGATTGAATATCTGTATAAGTTGAAGCCACATCATTAATTCTAGACTCTTGAGCAGAACTTACGCTCATTCTCCACCCAACAATAACTGTAAAAATACTAGTCAGCAAACCTATCACTAGCCAGATAGTTTCTATCTGCTTTTGTTCAGAAGATTTCTCTCCAGTTTTTCGAATAACCATATTACTAATTATTAATTATTAAAATTATAAATAGATGAATAATACTTTTTTAAACTTGTTGGAATTATATTTTTATTATTTTTGGTAGCCAATTCTGCAAGAAATGCATATCTTTCTTGTGCAACAGACATAGGATCATCAGAAACTTCTACTGGGTACCAATTCTTTATATTGTCGTCTATCTCTTTTAAAGTGGGATTACTATTAACTTCTTTATTCCACTCACCATAAAACTCTCCTAAATTAATAGTTTTACCTGTTTGTTCTGGGATAACCTGATTGAGTTGATGAGCAAACTCATGAGACATAGTCGTTGTTCCTGCATACTTCTGTAGATTGGGAGGAGCAGTAAGTACAGAAGGATTAAAAGAAACTTTCCTATATTGATTCATCCTATCCTCTGGTCCTTTTCCAGCACTTTTATCCAATGACCAGTTAGGAAGAGATTCAATATTGGTTGAGCCTAGGGTAGCCCCTCCCATATTTGGAAGAAAATTTAATACTTGTTTACCAAGAATATTTTTTGCTTCAGGAGTATAATCATATTTATTTATCGTATCGTTTCTAAGAGAATTTAATTCTTTACTAGCTTTACTACCTTGCATAGCAAAATCAGTAACCCTATCACTGACCCTATTCATAGCATTGCCAATCTGTAACTTTAATCCACCAGCAAAGTCTTTTGTATAATTTATCACACCCTTTGTTTTAATAGCATTTAATCTATCAGATAAAATACTCATATTAGATTTTAGGTAATTTTGGTAACGATGGTAATTTTGGTAACTTTGGTAAGGATGGAAGTCCAAACCCATTATCAGAAGAACTCTTTTTGGGAGTAGTAACAAGTCCTCTTAATAATTGAGCTAATTGAGAACTACCAGCAATACCCAATAAACTACCAACAGATCCAGTAAAATTAATGGCACCTTTTAATTTGGTCTGAGGAGCAACTCCATTTATCATACTTGATAGTCCACTTGTTGCTTGTTCTATTGCATTAATTACTGGAACAGGATTAGAACCATAAGACATAGAAGAGGCAATATTTCCAAATATAGGAATTGCTTGAACACCATTCATAACAATTGCTTCTGTAAATGAATCTGAATAAATAGGACTTGGTTCTCCTGTTATCAATTCTGTTCCTTTTGAAATACCCCACTTAACACTTCTTCTAATCCCTTCTTCTAATGCTCCTGCTACGATTATAAGCATTAAGAAAGACATAACAGCATGACCATAATCTCTTTTTTCTATTCCAAGCCTCCATATCTGTCTTTTCATATTATCCCAACGAGCCAACATAAAACTTTGGAAAGTAAGCACTAATTTATTAACTGATTTATTGTCTGTCAATCCAAAATTTGAAACAAGTGACAATGGTTGATCCTTAAAGAAAGAAGAACCTTGGCTATGTCTCATTAATTTTGTTGCCTCCTGAATAATATCTATATCTGGTTTTGTGAGATCTATTTCTACCCCCTTCTCTTTGGCAAGTTTTTCATATGCTCCAGCCACAGCAACAGATCTCATAAGGGCATCTAAAACAGCCAGGGGTTTTGATCCTTCGTTTGCTAACTTTGCCATCATTCCTTCTCCAAATTCTCTAAAGGCAATATCATCACCTAGGGCCTTCTTTACTTCAGGAAAATTATTCATTACAAAATTTCTCCAATCTCTTGAAGTAGCAATATTAATTGCTCCTTTCATAGCTGAATCTGCACCTATAACTGCAACTGTATCTGCAAAGGATGTAAATTGAATGGCAGCAGAAGAAATTCTAAAAGACAAGACACCCATGGCAAGATTTCTTCTCATTGCATCGAGAACAGCAATTCTCTTTGCTCCCTCTGTTCCACCTTTTCTAGCCAAAAGATCTAAGTATTGTAACCATGCCAAAGACCCTATGTCTCCGAGTTTTGCTTTCATTTCAGGGGAATTTACAATTTCAAAGTATTGCTTAATGTCTTTACCCATAGTAAGCATATAAGCAACATTATCAATATGTCTTCTAAATATTTTATCTATGTTTAATTCTAATTTCTGTTTACTCATGTCTTGTCTCTTCTGGGTAAATCCCTGTTCAACAGTTTTTGTTTTTGCAGAAACATCTGATCCAAATCTTTCGTACATTTCTAATTCATTCATTGCATCATTATCTGAGAGAAAAGAAACATAATTCTTAACAGTTCCCACATCTCTATTATAATTATCTAGGGCATATTTTTTAACAGCAGGGAATTCATCATCAAAAGTTTTTCTAACAAATTCATAGATTCTACTTTCTCTTGGAGTAAGGACAATATTATTTATTTCTTCTTGAGTTACCCCAGAATTAGCAAGTCTTTCTATACCACCCGTTTGCTGTGCTATAGCATAAGCACCAATTTTCTTAAAATCTTCTTCTGAAGTATCTTTGGCAAGGGTATACCATTGTCTCATGGTATCATCGTTATAAGTGAGGTATGTTCCGAAGTTTAAATCCATCACCCTCTTCATTGGTTGCATTCCTGTAATATCTGCGAGTCCTTCAATAGGAGTTAACCCAACATTTGTTTTTTGTAAATAATTTCTTGCAGTAAGGTATGTTTCTACATACTTTCTTTTATTTTTTTCTAGTCCAATACTTTTAACTTGCCTTGATTGAATAGAAGATGCAGAAGAAAGTAATTCTTTCTTTCTTAGTTCCTTTTCTGCTTCATATAATGCCTGTTTACTTGCCCATTTTGTTTTCCCAAGTTTAAATAAAAGATTTAATTCATCTTGCAATGCCAATACTTGCTTTAGAGAAACAAGTTCTTTTCCCGTTCTACCAAGAATTTGTAACTTATTTAGAATTCTTTGGGGTAATTCAACATCGTTTCCGAGGGCAGATTGCCTGTTAATATATTCTTGAGTAGCTTTTAATTTATCGATTGTTGCTTGGGTATGTCCTTGAAATTCATAACTATTTATAATCTCTTTAATCTTATTTCTATAATCTACAGAAATAGAAGAACTCTCTGATACTTTCATGGCAGTTTTCTTGAGATCAGTAATTGCTTGTTTAAGGATAATCTCATCTGCTTTTTTGTCTACCCTTGTAAATGCCCTAATTAAATCTAGTTGTGTCTTGGCATCTTTAACCATATTCAAAAAGACACCCCTGTCTGACATAGGAATAGATAATTTGATATAATTTACAATATCATTTTTAACACGATCAAAATCTCGGACCTTAATAGCAATATGTAATTTTTCTAATTCAGCACCTCTTTTTACTGCTCCAAGTTTATTTTCAAAAGTATTTTTTAATTGGTTGATAATTGAAAGTCTCATTGACTTCTGTTCTGTCGTATACCCTGCCTTTAATTTAGTAGCCTGCTCTTTGAGTTTTTCTCGAAGAATTGTAGTTTCTGACTTATTGGGTTTAGAAAAGATTTCTTTATTAGGTTGAGATTTAACTATTGCAACTGGATTTTTATCACTAGGTTGCTTTAATATAGGTATTTCACTATTTACAATTGCTTTTACTTCTGGAGTAATCTTAATAGCCTGTTGACCAGGAGATTTCCTAATTGAGATATCAAAAGTCTGTTCATTTTGTGCAATAAATTTATATCTATCATCAATCAATTTATTTATTCCTGGATCGCTAATAGTAACTTTGTTTTTAATAGCTAACCTTTTGGCATAACTTTCTCTGTCTAGATCTTTTATCCACTGACTCAGTCCTTTACCAAGATGTATCTCATCCAATGAAGATTTTTGAATTGCTTTAAATTTTCCATCTCCCAAAATCTTTGTAATTATAAATCCAGTTCCATTGGGTTGATATATATCTTGACCTACTTTTAATGTCTTGGAAGTAACCCTATCACCAGCCATTACATTGTCCTGTGTTCCATTATATAAAAATCGTTCTCCTTTGGCACCATTTTCTAGCCCCATGTCAATCGTTTCCACCTTACCATTAGTCAAATCTTCTACAATATTCTTTACCTCCTTATCATAAAGATTTTTGGCCCACTCGCCACCAACATTTAATCCTTCCCCAGATAGAATCCCCCTTGGTTCTGCAAGAATTTTTTCTGTTACACCCTTACCAACTACTTCTGATAATGGTTTTCCTATCCACTCTTGTTTGTCAGCAGTCCTAATAATGCCTTCATTGTCTATATATAAGTCTATTGAACTACCTTGTTTTGGTCTTATGGATATAGTCTTACCAGAATAAGGTATCTTACTTATAACTGTCTTACCCTCTTTTGGTAACCATTCAATATTATCTATTTCCTTGGCCAAATTATATCGTGCCGCCTGTTGTTCTCCTGTGGTCCATGCCAAATAACCAGAATCGTTGTTTACAGCTTCTTGTAAGGCTCTTTTAATGGTCATTTCTAACCAGTTCTTGAGGAGGGGATTATAGGGAACACCACTCTTAAAATCTCCCAATAGAGTTTCATCGCCAATAGCTTTACCAATAGCGACATTCTTATTTCCACCATAAGCAGTGCCCTCTCCTAGTTTGTTGGGCACCTCTTTCTCGTTTTCATCTACTACTTTCCAGTTATCCCCGTTCCCATTAACTTTCCACCCCTCTGGTAAAAGTCTTTCTGGATTTTCGGTCTTTTGTCTAAACCCTAGTTTTCGTGCTTCTCTAGCCCAATCACTTTGTAATTCTTCTATAAAGGTAACCTTCTTCCCTTTATAAGTTCTTTCATTCAAACGAATATGAGAGATAACATTGGGTTCATCCCAATGCGGAGATTTATAACCTTTTATTTCATAAGCACCAGTTCCAAAGAGTTTTGATCCTTCTCTTCTTTCTGCGCCAGAAATTTTGTCATTAAAATTGTTTCCATATTTAGTTCTCATCTTACTTTCCCATTCAAGATATGGGGAGATTTTTCCACTAGGTGCCTTAATTAGAATCTCTTTATAATTTTTACCACCAGGGAGTTGGTAAGAAGAATATTTGGTAGACAGTTTCTCATTAAATACATCACCAATAGTAGCATGTTCGGCTTCGTTCATAGCCTCTTCTCTGGTCTTAAATGTATCTTCTCCTTCCGAAAAATCACTTTGATATGACCAAGTACCATCTTCATTCTTAACTAGGTTCGCTACCATTTCTCCATTATCAAACAATTCATCACCCTGCCACTTACTTGCCCCCTTTATAGTTTCCTCGGTCCCCTTTAATTCAGGAGCAAATTCTTTGGTCTCTGCCTTAATGGCATTCCCTTGAATATTCTGGTATTGATTTTTAGAAACAATATAAGTTTCGCCATCTTGTAATAAAACCTTGTTACCCTTTAATTCATATGGAGTTAATGCTTCTCCTTCTGGAATAACTTGTTTATTTCCATGAATATCTGTAATAGGAACATCTCTTTTAAGATTGATGAATGGATACTTCTTTATAATATCATCGGCACTTAAACCTTTGGCTTCTCTTAGTGCTTCTTTTGCTTTAGCAAGAATTTCGTTATTGGTTTCTGTGGGTTGTGGTATTCCCGTTCCACCATAGATAGATCTTAATATATCTTTTTTAACAGTATTTGATTCTTCTGTATTAGGAGTTACTCCTTTTGTTATATACCAATTTTTTATATATGTGTCTAAAATAGCCTGTTTTAATGGCAATGGTTGTAAAGAAAAATCAAGTTTTGGTGTTCTAAGAACCATTCCCAAATAATCCATTAGATTATTAAATTTATTGGCATCGATATTTATCTCTGGTTGATCATCCACCTCCTTAATAGATAACCCTACAGGTATATTTCTAACAAGATCTTGATACTTAATAAGTAATTGTCCAAGAGTTTCTCCAAGTTTCATTTCAGGAAGACTCATTCCTTGTCCAACTACTTTAAGCATATCAATAGCCATAGGAGCATCTACAATAACACTAGCCCCTGTTTGTGGCATATTAATTTGACCACCAGTTGATAGTGAAGGAACTCCCTTCTGTAATTCCTGAACCAAAGCAGGTTGCTCTGGAGTAATAATAGGAACCTGTGGGGTAATACCTGCATAAGCATTGATCTGCTCTAAAAGAACTTTTTCTTCGGGAGAAAGATAAGTATTCCAATCTACTTTATTACTTGGTAGAGGATTTTTAATTCCTTCACCAGTTTTAAAATTACTAGTTTCAGAAGTAACTACATATTGTCCAGTAAATCTTCCTAAACCTACTTGTAATTTATTATATAAACTCTTGGCAATAGGATCATTTCCAGAAGAGATTCTAACTGCATTAGCTTTATTTATTAAATCATTTAATCGGATAGCAGTCTGATCATCTACTCCAAGACTCTTCTGAATGTCTCGTATTGCTCCAAGTTGAGAAAAGTCATTTAAGTATTGTCTCTTATAAGCATCTGTAGTTTGCTTAGCATCTACAAATCCCATAAGAAGACCTATACCTGCATTCAAGGCAATTTTAGGAACATCCTCTTTTGTTATTTGTTGTCCTCTTAAAAGTTTTTCAATAGCAACCCAACCACCATAAGCAAGGGAGTGTGCAAATGCTTGTCCTAAAACTGTGCTAGGAACTGCACTAGACAAACCAACTGTAGTTCCAAATGTTCCACCAATGGCAGTTTCTTTTACTATTTTAGAAGGAGAGAATTCTCCTGTCTCCATTTGATTAGCAATCTCCATTACTCCATATCTTGTAGCATATGCAGCAACCTTTGGTGGTAATTGAGCAATAGCTCTTGCTGCCCAAGGAGCAAGTACCTTAAGAGTAGCAGGTAATTTAGAACTTATCTGTGCACTAATAGGAGCAGTAGCAAAACCTAGCATAGCCATATCAGATGCAAATCCAGCAGTTCCCATGGCTACTTTAGCAAAACCACTTACATCTATGTCTTCATTACTTAATAATCTAGAAGGAGTCTTAGTTTGTCTAGAAATAAAGTTTGATGCACCATAAAGTAAAGAACCACCCATTCCACTTTCACCAGCAGTCTGCATAGTTCCAAATATATGTTTAGCAGCTCCTTGCTGTTTCTGGGAAAGTTCTGATTTCTGAGTTGCGTATTGTATTTTTTGTTCTGGAGTAGTTATTCCTGTAGGATAAATAATCTGTCCTTTAGAATCTAAATTAAGATCATTCTTTTTAGAAAGAGTATAAATATTCATTATACTATCTGACAGGCGATGAGCAATCCAATCTGCAGGAGCATTGGCCCACTTAACTACTTTATTAATAATAGGACTTGGAGTAAGTGTGTCATAAATGGTTTTGGAAGGAGGTAATATTTCCCCTCTTGTTTTATTTATTTCTGTCCAATTAGGAGTTGAATAACTAGCACCAGGAAAATAATTAGTAGAAGTTTTTGAAGTAGAAGGAATAGAAAGTTTATTATTTGCAGAAGAAAGATCTAATTTTGGAAGAGTAACTTTGGAACCAGAATAACTAGCACTAGGAAAATATGTATTGGGTGTACCTGAAGTCGACTGAGACTTCGAAGTTCCAGCTTTATCAAACATTGATTGTAATGTTTCTGCCATAATTATTTTTGTAACATTTTAAGAATATCTGTATCTGAATAACCTGCCTTTCGATATGCTTCTACAGATGCCATTGCAGTCTTTGCAGCTTTATCTACTGCCTTTGGAAACTCTATTCCAATAGAAGTAAACATACTTCCTACACCCTGTTCTTCAATTAATTTCTTCTGCTCAGCAGGATCTGTAATTTGACTATATTGTGTTTTAAAGAAGTCTTCTGTTAAAGTTACACTACTTTCTGTTCCAGAAAGAATGGTATTTAAGACTGCTTTTGCTCCTGAATACTGACCCAAGACAGCATCAACTTCTGCATTCTTTCCATTCTGATTAAGATAGGATTGTAAGATATCAATCTGACCATTATTCATTCCTGTATTTGCCAATTTCTTTCTATCCTCTGCTGTAAACTTAACAGTAGAAGCATTTACACTTCCACCATCTTTTACTCCACCAGTATAAACATTAGATGTCTTGATCTCTCCCGTAACAGGATCTTTATACATCATATAAACAAATTGCTTGTCACTAGAATCATAACCAACACCAGAAGTAACTAACTCTGCTCCTGGTTTAGTATTCATAAAATATGCTGTGAATCCAGAAGGAAGACCAGCCTTTATTTCTAATTGTTTCAATTGTGTCTGCAATGCAGGATCTAAAGTAGAGAATGTTTTACCAGAATCTTTCGAACTATTAATTATAATTTCCAAATTAGCTCTAGCATCGTCTCTTACTGCATTTTCTTCTGCAGCAGCTTTCTCTTCTTGGGTAGCTAGTAATTGCTGAACTTGAATGGCTTGACTATACTGAGAATTATAACTATTTACAGCATTAGTATAATCTGTATTCTGTAAATCCATTAAAGTCTTAACTGTATCTAACTTAGAATTGTATGAATCTGTTAGGGTGGTTAAAGCACTTGTCAAAGAAGTCAATTGCTCATTGGCCTGTCTTTGTATGGCAGTCTGACGAGTCCCGATTAGTTCCATAGGAGCCAGTGCTCCTTCTGCATTATAAACACCTTTAGTCATACTTGCAGTAATATCTGCTATCTGGGTTTTAATAGAAGAGATCTGAGAAGATAATCCATCTAATCCCTCCGAAGATCTAAGGGCACTATAAATAGAAGTAAAGTTAGGAACAGTAGGAGTTGCTGATAATGCCAAAGATGCCAATAGGTCTTTTCTTGCTTGATCCGAAGTTATTACCTTATTATTTTTATCTGTTACCAAACCCAAGTCTTCTGCAGTTTTTGGGGCAACAAGATTTCCAGCGGCATCATATATAAAATCAACTCCTTCTGTATAACCAAGAGCTTTTGCTTGTGCTAATTTATTTTGTGCAGTTGTAAGTTGAGTATTTATTGCTTCCAAGGCAGCAGTCTTATCTGTTCCAGCTGATATATTTCCTGTAGATACTGCAGATCCCAAAGATCCTGTAGGAATTTTTAAAGATGCACCAGCTTGAATTAAATTAGGATTGGTAATAGAAGGATTAGCTGCCATAAGTGCAGCAACAGTAGTTCCATTATTAGCAGCTATTGTAGATAAATTATCTCCATTTTTAATAGTATAAGAAGATGAAGTAACTGTTGGAGAAGCTGAAGTTGGTGCAGCAACATTTGTTCCAAAGATAGTCCCTTGCTGAACATACTTACCTGTTGAATTATCCAAAACAACTTGCCCAGGTGTTAGTAATGCTCCATTATTTGGATTATAATTAATTATTTGTGCAGACGAACTACCAGAACTACCAGAAGAAACTGGGGTAGAGACAGGAGTAGAGGCAGGTGCCACATAAGGAACATAGGGGGTTCCTTGTGTTATGGTTTGCCCAGTTGCATTATTTACTACAGACTGTCCTGGTGATAACAATGCTCCTGTATTAGGATTGTAAAGATTCGTTGCCATATTGTGTTAAAAATTAGTTATTTGTTTATTCTCGTTATTTACTGCTCTTTTAATCCAATTACAATTTGCACAAAGTAATTGATATTTATTCTCTGTAGTGAATGATTTTTATAGAATTTTTTAAATCGTGAACCTTTCGCCATATTATAAAATTATATTATTTAAAAATTATTAAGCAGCTACAGTTACTCCTGTATCTGATGCAATCCAATGATTTCCGTCATAATAACAAAGAACTCCTGTGCCACTTCCAGCACCTTCACCATTCTTTCTGCCATCACTTACATAAGCCATTGAACCTGCCTGAATTGGTAAAACAGAAGTTCCATAGTATATTTTTACTTCCAATAAATCAATTGAAAGTGTTGGACTGTTATAATTTGCTTCTACAGAAACTTCTAAACCTGTTAATAAATCTGAACCAGTAGTAAAACCAAAGTTTTTATATACTTGAGAAATGTTTCCATGAGACAATCGTATTCTAAGATTCGCATCTATTACATCTGCACGAGTAAAATTTGCTCCCCATAACTCTTCCGAACCATCACCACAAGTCTGCAATGAATCTGAACCAGTAAATGTTAATGTTTTAGCAACTAACCAATTTGTTCCACCATCTTTAGAAACTTCTACAGTAAGGACTCCGCTTGTTGCAGCCAATGTCGCGTAGACATTATTTGAAGAATAAACATTCCCAGGATTTGTAAATTGAATTGTTGTAAAACTAACTTCATCTCCATATTTATATCCTGCACCATTGTGAGAATATGCTC